>Ga0315900_10001440_pt1 | contig 37975 bp, 35 predicted proteins | sample LakEriMetagenome_FD_203521 | JGI IMG/M metagenome (GOLD analysis project Ga0315900, IMG submission 203521) | Freshwater fungal communities from buoy surface, Lake Erie, Ohio, United States - Buoy 12 MA114 | ecosystem: Environmental > Aquatic > Freshwater > Lake > Lake biofilm | place: USA: Lake...
GCTGGGGGCAGACGTTGTGGCCATAGGCGTGACGCCGGATGGCTTTAATATCAACCGCGACTGCGGATCTACCTCCGCCAAGCAGCTCTGCGACACGGTGGTCAAAGAAAAGGCTCATCTGGGCATTGCGCTGGATGGTGATGCTGACCGGCTTATTGTGTGTGATGAAACTGGCCATCTCGCTGATGGCGATCAGGTGATGGCGATGATTGCCACCCACTGTCACCGCGCGGGTACGATACGGGGCGGGGGTATTGTTGCCACCGACATGTCGAATATGGGGCTTGAGCGCTATCTCGCCGGGCTTGGCCTGACACTCGCTCGCACCAAAGTGGGCGACCGCTACGTGGTTGAGCGCATGCGCGCCGAGGGGTATAATATCGGCGGCGAGCAGTCCGGCCATGTGATCCTTTCTGATTACAGCACCACCGGCGATGGCATTATCGCTTGCCTTCAGCTGCTGGCTTACGTGCGCGAAGACGGGCGCAAGCTTTCTGAGTGCAGCCGCCTGTTTACGCCGCTGCCACAGCTTCTGCGCAACGTGCCTTACAAGGGCGCTTCACCGCTGAAAAACACTTCCGTACAAGAGGCCATTGAACGCGCCAAGAAAAATCTTGGCAGTCAGGGGCGTGTGTTTATCCGTGAATCCGGCACCGAACCGCTGATCCGCGTCATGGCAGAAGGCGAAAGCCACGAACAGGTAGAAAGCGTGGTTGCCTCCATTTGCGCTTCGCTTCAGCAGGCCGCCTGATGTCTTCTGTGCCTGGCCGCGTGTTGATTATCGCTGGCTCAGATTCAGGGGGTGGCGCTGGCATTCAGGGTGACAGCAAAACCGTCACCTGCCTGGGCGGCTACGCGACGAACGCCATCACCGCACTGACCGCGCAAAACACACTCGGCGTACAAGGCATTTACCCCATACCCCCGGCTTTTATTGCGCAGCAGATAGACTCCATCATGAGTGATATTGGCGCTGATAGTTTTAAAAGTGGGATGCTCCACAGTGAAGAGGTCATTGAGACGGTCGCCCTGAGCCTCAAGCCTCATCGCAAGATTCCCTATGTACTGGATCCGGTGATGTTTGCCAAAGGCGGCGCAGCACTGCTGGAGCCTCACGCGCTATCTGCACTGAAAGCAAAACTGATTCCACTTGCCACTCTGGTTACGCCCAACATTCCAGAAGCGGAATATCTCGCAGGCATGAAGATTCACACGCTTGATGATATGATCGCGGCAGCACGCCGTATCATGGCGCTGGGGTGCCGAGCGGTGTTGCTGAAGGGTGGGCATCTCGAAGATGAAACCGTATCCGATTTTTTATTAGAACAAAACCATGAACCACTACGTCTGGTAAGCCAGCGTATTCACACGGCACACACGCACGGCACCGGCTGCACACTCGCCTCTGCCATTGCCACGGGGCTCGCGCAGGGCATGCCGCTGGTGGCCGCTGTGAAACGCGCCCATACCTATGTGCAGCAGGCAATATTAAACGCACCAAAGCTTGGCGCTGGGCATGGGCCACTCGGCCACGGTTTTACTGTCAGGAAATTTAGCGGCAATTAGCGCTGGGTCGCTGCGGCTGCTTCAGCCGCTCGCGCATCATTCAGGCGCTGCACATGGCCAATCTGCTCCACAGGCACACGCGCCACGCGCTCGGCGAAGCTGCGCTGCGGCTGCTCGGTGTGGTGGCCGGGCATGTGCTCTGCCACCTGATGCAGGCGCTCCTTGATGGTCATGAGCACGGTGTGTTTGGGCTTCTCGCCGGCGGTCGGAAGCACACCGGACGCCTTGCCCTCGACCTTAAACGTCAGCTCAGTGGCACGGATACGGCCTGTATTGATATCATCCGTAATCTGGCTCACACCAAGTTTTTCACCGATGGTCTGAATAATGGTTTCCTTATCCGCCACTTTCAGCTTATCGAACTTGTCGCCGTAGGTTGCAGTGATGTACTGGTCAATCAGCGGATTGGCACTCACAAACACCGACATCACGCGTTCTTTAGTAATTTTGCGATCATCTTCACGATCTTTGGCAATCGATGCAATACGCTCAAACGCCGTTCTTTCTTCAAGGCCGAAGATTTTTTCTGCAATACGCGTGACCGGCTTTCTAACAATCCCGAATGCAATCACACTTGCTACCAGCTTTGCTCCCATCTCTGCCGCCAAGCCAAACTGAGCAATGCCGGCAAACATACCAAGCGGCCCAGCCATCAGCGATATGACCGCGACTGTTGCCATCGTTGCCACAAAGATAGCGCCGATTGAAACATTACGTTCTTTTTTGTTCTTCTGAATCTGCTCTGCAACGACACCATTATCCGCGGCAAGACGATCAATATCCTGACTGGCCACATCATCCGATTTTTTTCCCTGAGACGCGGCAAGTTCCTGACGCAGCAGGTTTCGCATGTCACGCTTCTTGGCACGATATTCCATCTGCGCCACAATGGCGCTCACCGCAGCACCGAGGCCAACGCCGCCTGCAATCGCGCCATTGTTTACAGCCAGATACGTGCCTTTTTCACCAGCGGCATGAACAGCTTCACGAGTCACCGTGTCTGCCTTGCTCACCAGATTCTGCACTACGCCTTCAGTCATACGTTTCCATACACTTTTCTACTTTCCCATTTTACACGAAAACAGGGTGAGTAATGTGAAAGTTTTATGACGTCACGGCGGGCTTTGTAACCAACTGATATTCTGCAATATGTTTGTAATAATTCTCTGCAGAAATGGCGATGAAAGCCTTTTCTTCTGGGCTTAAGTCCCTGAAATACTTAGCAGGATTACCTGCCCAGAGCTGCCCGCTGGGGATGCGCTTACCGGGGGTCACCAGCGCACCGGCCGCCACCATCGCCCCACTTTCAACCACCGCACCATCCATAATCGTGGCGCGCATGCCCACAAAACAGTCATCTTCCAGCGTGCAGGCGTGGAGCAGCGCCGCGTGGCCGATGGTGATGCCGGAGCCGATGGTGGTGGGGCCGGTCTTTCGTGTGACATGGATGATGGTGCCGTCCTGAATGTTCGTTTTCTCGCCGATGCGAACCGGCGCCACATCGCCGCGAATGACGCAGCCAAACCACACGCCGGTGCCTGCGCCGATATGCACATCGCCGATTACCGCTGCGCCGGGAGCAACCCACGCTTCTGGCGAAATCAGCGGCGATACCCCTTCCGGGGCATATTCACCTCGGTAAGGAAGAATGAGTGGTTTCGTCATACTTACTTTCCCCTCACCCTTGAAGGGCGAAGGCGGATTTGGTTAGCGAATGTAATGAGCTTAGCAAATCCGGATGGGGGTGAAAAGCTTATCCCCAAAAAAAGTAACCCCTCACCTCGGTTTGCCTAAGCACTTACTGCGTAAGTCTAAGGCAAACCGTCCTCTCCCTCAAGGGGAGAGGAAAATTTTACTATGGAAACATCGCCGTATGCATCAGCGCGGTGTCTTCAGGCCAGTGATACATAACATTCATGTTCTGCACCGCTTGTCCTGCTGCCCCTTTAACCAGGTTATCAATTGCTGAAATAATAATCAGCCGCCCGCGCGTACGGTCTGCCACCAGATTGATCACGCAGCGATTGGTGCCGCGCACCTGATGCGTCGATGGCATGATACCCTCAGGGAGTATATCGACAAAGCGCTCATGCTTGTAGGTTTGCTCGAGCACATGGCGGGCATCCGCTGCGCTGTGTGCTGGTGAAAGCATGCAGTAAATCGTGGAAAGAATGCCGCGATTCATGGGTATCAGGTGCGGTGTGAATGATACTCTTACATCCTGCCCCGCTGCCCAGCCGAGCGACTGCTCGATCTCTGGTGCGTGGCGGTGGGAGGCAACGCCGTAAGCCGATAAGCCACCATCAATCTCAGCAAAAAGATTCGCTTGCTTGGCGCTTCTACCCGCGCCTGTGATGCCAGATTTAGAATCAATAATGATACCCTCTGGGAGTATATGACGGGTTTTAAGAAGCGGCAAAAGTGGTAGCAATGCCGACGTCGGATAACAGCCCGGATTAGCGATCAGCCGAGCTTTCTGAACCTGCGCGCGCGCATGTTCGGTGAGGCCATAGACCGCCTCACCCTGCAGGTGCATGGCCTGATGCGCATGGCCATACCATGTTTCGTATAGCGCCGGATCAAACAGCCGGAAATCAGCAGAAAGATCGATGATTTTCAGGTGCTGCGGCAGCTCGGCGATCACCGCCTGAGTTTCGCCGTGCGGCAGGCAGGCAAACACCAGATCAATTCCGGTAAAATCCACTTCCTGATGGCGAACAAGCGCCGGCAGCTGGCTGCCGAAGAGATGGGGGTAGACCGCTTCAATAGGCTTTCCGGCCTGGGTGTCACCGGTGAGCGCCGCGATATTCACATGCGGGTGGCCGGCCAATAAGCGCAGCAACTCAGCGCCGGTGTAGCCGGAAGCTCCTAAGATAGCGACATTGATACGAGACTGCATGGATGCTCCTTACCATAAAAAAAGGCGCCATGTGGCGCCTTTTTTGAAAAACATACGCCACCCAAAATCAGCGTTTGCTGAACTGGAAGCTACGACGGGCTTTTTTATGGCCGTATTTCTTGCGCTCTACCACACGGCTATCGCGGGTGAGAAAGCCGCCCTTGCGAAGCGCGCCGTGGAAGACCGAATCATACTCATCCAGCGCACGGCTGATGCCGAGGCGAACTGCGCCTGCCTGACCAGACAAACCACCACCCACAACAGTGCAATTAATATCGAAATTGCCGATACGATCGACCGCAAGGAACGGCTGGTTAATGATCATGCGCAGCACCGGGCGCGCGAAATAAACTTCAAAGGCTTTGCCGTTCACGGTGATTTTGCCGCTGCCACGCTTCAGCCACACACGGGCAACCGCGTCTTTACGACGGCCAGTGCCATAGGTGATAACTTCATTGGAAGCCGGCTTTTCTTTAACAGGCTTTGCTGATTTTGCAGGAGCTGCTGCTGGTTTCACAGATGCCGGTGCTTTGCCGGTTTTTGGTTTCACGGTTGCCACAGATTACCTCTTATTCTTGGGATTCATGGCCGCGAAGTTGTAGACTTCCGGCTTTTGCGCTTCCTGCTCATGATTAGAACCGGCATAAACACGCAGTTTGGTGAGCTGCTGACGAGCAAGCGGGCTTTCTTTCGGCATCATACGCTCGACCGCTTTTTCAATCACGCGCTCAGGAAATGGGCCGCTCAGGATAAATTCTGCTGTCGGGCTTTTGATACCACCAGGAAAGCCGGTGTGGCGGTGATATTGCTTCACCGAACGCTTTTTGCCGGTCATTTTCACTTTCTCGGCATTGATGACCACGACATGATCGCCGGTATCGATATGCGGAGTGAAGATCGTCTTGTGTTTGCCGCGGAGCAGTTTTGCCACCTGCGAGGCAAGGCGCCCAAGCACGACGCCATCGGCGTCGATCAAAAGCCATTTCTTGTTGACTTCAGAGGGCTTAGCTGAATAGGTCTGCATAAAAAAACCAATATAAATAACAGTCGATTTCTAAAAAAGGAGCTGGAATCTATTGGAAGGCGCAGGCCAAGTCAACAGCTATTTATAGCCAATAATAAACTTCTTATTAGCACCACCAACTTCAGCCGAAAGCAAGGCTGGAAGCGCGTTAGGCAGCGTCAAAATGTGCCAGCATTTTGTTAATCTGCTTTGCAAAGCGTTAAGCCGTAAAAATTTTATAGCGCATGCCGCCAAAGACGGCATTTACCACCCCGCCCTCGCCCAATGGCAGAAGGCACTGGCGGTACTTCACCATTTCACCGCGTACATTACGAAACTCGCCCTCATCAATAACAGGTGCTTTGCTGTGGATAATTTCCATATAGCAATCGGCCATCCTTTCGGCATTGGGCGAAACCAGACCGCCCGTATCGCCCTCGGAAAGGCCGCCCTGATAGGCTTTTTTGATTTCCGGCCCGAGATAGGTGTATTGGTAGGTTTCTTTACCCATGTCTTTGACATTGAGCATAAAGCAGTAATCCCAGAGATCATCGATCGCATCAGGATCAATGTCCTGCTCGCGAGGCATCTGGCGCCCCGCCCTGAGCTTTTCCCAATACGCCATCAGGCGCACCGTAATACGGCGTTCATTGGGAGGGAGAATCATAATATAACACCCTGAAATAGATAAAATTTTATCTATTTATTGTAGCATAAATCAGGGGATAAGTCCAGACGCAGAGGTCAGCCGTAGCGCCCCATAATATAGTCCTGCGTCTGTTTATGGACGGGGGCAGAGAAAATCTGCTTGGTGTCGCCGGTTTCTACCACCTTGCCCAGATGAAAGAAGCAGGTTTGCTGCGAAACGCGAGCCGCCTGCTGCATGGAGTGTGTTACAATAATAATGGTATAATGCTGGCGCAGTTCGGCAATCAGCTCCTCGATGCGGGCGGTTGCGATCGGGTCGAGCGCCGAGCATGGCTCATCCATCAGGATAATTTCCGGGTTCACGGAAAGAGTGCGCGCGATGCACAGACGCTGCTGCTGGCCGCCGGAAAGCCCCGTTGCCATATCATGCAGGCGGTCTTTGACTTCGTCCCACAGGCCGGCGCGAATCAGACTACGCTGAACCAGCTCATCCATCTCGGCTTTGCCCGCAACCATGTGATGAATGCGCGGGCCATACGCGATGTTTTCGTAGATGGTTTTGGGAAAGGGGTTTGGTTTTTGAAACACCATGCCGATCCACGAGCGAAGCTGTACCACATCCTGCGAAGCATCATTGATATCTTCACCATCAACAAGGATTTTGCCTTCGACACGGCAGCCTTCGATCGTGTCATTCATGCGGTTGATGCAGCGAAGGAAGGTGGACTTGCCACAGCCGGACGGGCCAATCAGCGCAGTGACCGTTTTGTCTGCAGCCTGAATATTCACGTCAAACAGCGCCTGCTTAGCACCATAAAACACATTCACATGCTGGGCGGAAAGTTTTGTCATCACCAACGAACCTCGAATTTTTTGCGTAAATAGATAGCCAGCGCATTCATCGCCAGAAGCAATACCAGAAGCACCAGAATGCCCGCAGCAGTTTTTTCAGCAAACCCCGCCTCCGGGCTGCTCGCCCAAAGAAAAATCTGCACCGGCATGGCGGTTGCAGGATCGGTAAAGCCGCGCGGAACATCAGCCACAAACGCCACCATGCCGATCATTAGCAGCGGCGCTGTTTCACCAATCGCGCGCGCCATGCCGAGAATGGTGCCGGTCATGATACCGGGCATGGAAAGCGGCAGCGTGTGATGCCACACCACCTGCAGCGGCGATGCGCCCAGCGCCCGCGCAGCATCACGAATGGAATCGGGTATCGCGCGAAGGGATGAGCGCGTGGCAATAATGATCACCGGCAGCACCATCAGCGCCAGCGTCGCCCCACCAACCAGCGCTGCCGAGCGCGGCATGCCCACGACATTGATGTAAATGGAAAGCCCCAGCAGCCCGAATACAATCGAGGGCACCGCCGCAAGGTTGTTGATGTTCACTTCAATGATATCAACAAAGCGCCCCTTGCCTGCAAATTCCTCAAGGTAAACGGCGGTTGCCACCCCCAGCGGAAACGCCACCAGCAGGCAGATGATGAGCGTCAGCGCGGAGCCAACCATCGCCCCCAGAAAGCCGGCGCGCTCTGGCGTGCGCGAGTCACCTTCGCTCAAGAATAATTCATTAAAAGAAAGCTGGATCATGCCTTTGGACTCCAGCTGCTTCAGCCAGCCAATCTGCTGGTTGGAAAGCCGACGCTCAGATTCCAGCGCCGCCTCATCCACCTGCCCTTTGAAATATAAATCAGCATGGCTGGAAAGATAAAGCGTGATGGTCTGGGTGGTGCCTAGCAGCTTGCTGTCACCATGAAGCAAGCGCTTGATGGAAAGCCCGGCGCTGGCGCTTACCAGCGCATAAAGGCGGCGAAGCTCTGCTGGCTGCGTGACTTCCGGAAACTGCGATTTCAGCGCCTGCTGAATCATGCGGTTATAGGCCGCAGGCGGCAGCGAGCCGGGATGACGCCCCTCGTCCATATCCAGTAGCGCGGCGTCGAGCTGAACAGGCAATATCACTTTACTCGCCACAAAACCGGGCGCGCCACGCACAAACAAACTGCCAATCAAAAGCACCAGCACCAGCACGGCAAACGCCAGCGCAGCGCGGCCATACCAGCGAAAGCGTGCTTCGGCTCGCATTCTGGCGGCATAATGTCCGCTGCTGCCACGAAGTGATCCGCTAGTCATATTGCTCCCGGTATTTTTTCACAATTCGAAGCGCAATGATATTCAGCACCAGCGTGACGCACAGTAGTGTGAGTCCGAGTGCGAATGCAGCAAGGGTTTTCGGGCTGTTGAATTCCTGATCGCCCACGAGGAGCTTCACGATCTGCACCGTGACGGTGGTGACTGACTCCAGCGGGTTGAAAGTGAGGTTAGCGGCCATGCCAGCGGCCATCACCACGATCATGGTTTCGCCCACCGCGCGCGACACCGCAAGCAGCACGGCCCCCATAATCCCCGGCAGCGCCGCGGGCAGCACCACCCGGCGAATCGTTTCGGATTTGGTGGCGCCAAGCGCATAGGAACCATCGCGCAGGGAACGGGGCACAGCGGTAATGATGTCGTCGGACAGCGACGAGACAAAAGGAATGATCATGATGCCCATCACAAGGCCGCCGGTCAGCGCGCTTTCGGTCGAAATATCAAGCCCGATGCTCTGGCCGAAGCCGCGCAGCAGCGGCGCAATCAGCATGATGGCGAAATAACCATACACCACGGTGGGAATGCCTGCGAGAATCTCCAGCGCCGGCTTTAGGCTGCTGCGGGTTTTTTTATCCGCATACTCGGCCATGTAAATGGCAGAAAAAAGGCCAACGGGAATCGCGATCATCATCGCGATCAGGGTAATGAGGAAGGTGCCAAGAAATAGCGGCACAGCGCCAAACGCACCACTCGAGCCAGCCTGGTCGTCACGGATCGCCATTTGCGGGCTCCACTGAAGCCCGGTTAAAAAATCAAACAGTGGTACCTGTGAAAAAAATCTCAGCGCCTCAAACAGCACCGAAAATACAATGGCAAGCGTGATGAGAATCGAAGCGGCCGAGGCCAGCCAGAGCAGCGCATATACCCCCCTACGGGTATATTGCGTGTGCGGGCTGATCGTTTGGGTTCTGAGCGAGCTTGCCGTCATGCGGGCGCGACACTAGCTCAAACTTGATTGCTTTTCAATCGATAGTCACAGATTAAGAATTTTTAAAACGCAGGCGCCGCTAACTCGCCTTTTCTGGCAGATATTCTTTTTGCTTATGTTCCAGTTCCAACGCATCTTCATACACCGGTAGGAATACGCTAAAGGTGCTGCCCTGCCCGACTTCGCTTTCAATGGTCAGCACACCGCGGTGGCGGTTAAGGATGTGTTTCACAATCGCAAGGCCAAGACCAGTGCCGCCCACTTTGCGCGTGCGCGCGCTATCCACGCGGTAGAAGCGTTCGGTCAGGCGCGGGATGTGTTCTTTGGGGATGCCTTCGCCCTGATCTTCCACCGAAAAACAAATGGCGCGGGTTAAGTTCCTGAGGCTCGGGTCTTTGGGAATCTCGTTGCTGATCCTTGCCGAGACCACAATCTCGGAATCCGGGTTGGTGTATTTGATGGCATTGCCCAGCAAGTTGCGCACCACCTGCGCCAGCTCTTCATCTTCCCCTTTGGTTGCAGGCAATGAATCGGTGAGCTTCAGGCGGATGGAAACGTTTTTCTGTTTACACGCCCACTCAAAATGCTGCTTTTCCGCGCGGATGATGCGCAGCAGATCCACTTTCGACTGCGGCTTGCTGGCCGCGTTCATTTCGATTTTGGAAAGCGATAGCAGATCCGCGACCAGTTTCGACATGCGCTCGGCCTGGTCGGCCATCACCTTTAGAAACTCCTCACGCGCAACGGGGTCGTCCTTCGCGGGGCCACGCAGCGTTTCAATAAAGCCGATGATGGAGGCGAGCGGCGTGCGGATTTCATGGCTGGCATTCGCCACAAAATCGGCGCGCATGTGCTGGATGCGCTTCTGCGCGGTGATATCGGTCATAGTGATGACGATCGAAATCCCGCCCTCGGAGGGAATCGGGAAGCGCTCAATCACCGCCTGAAAATCGCGCGAGATCGGCTCTTCCAGATGAAACTCCACCGCCTGACCGTTCAGGTCTTCAATCACCGCCGTGATGGCGGAAAGTAATTTTTCATTAGGGATGATGTCGCGCAGGTGGCGATGAGCAAGGTTCTGGCCAAAGATATTGCGCGCGGCGCGGTTGGTACGCACGATCAGCTTGTCATCATTGGTCATAATGAGGATGTCCGGCAGCGTATCCACGAGAATTTCGCGCTCGGTGATGATGGTTTCCATCTCCTGGCGCTTGTTTTCCCATGAGCGCTGCAGGCGCGTCAGCGCGCCGGAAAGCTCGCCGACATTCGACAGCACGCTGAGGTCTGGCGCACGCACGCGCTTATCCTGCGCGAGATCGTTCACATAGCGGGTGAGCGCCGAAATATTTGAAAGAAACGGCAGCGCCAGCAGCAGCGATGTCACCACAATCCCGCCGTAAGCATAGCCAAAATGATTCAGCGTCATGTCGCCCAGCAGCACCAGCGCCGCAAGCACCACCAGCGCCGGGCTGGTGAGCACCAGCATGGTTTTAATCACGGTGATAAATGGAATGTTTGGCGGCGACTGCATCAGGATAAGGTTAAAACTCAGAGTGTGACAAATCCTACCAAATCTTTGACCTCTTTCATAGTGGCATTGGCACGCGCACGCGCACGCTCGGTTCCTTTGGTCAAAATCCCATCAAGGTAAGCTGTATCTGCCATCAGCTCTCTCATTTTAGAGGTTATCGGCGAGAGATGGGCAACCGCCACATCCGTCAGCTCTTTCTTGAACGCTGAAAAATTCATGCTGGCCACTTCGCCAAGCGCCTGTTCACGGCTGATACCCTTCAGCGCTGCATAAATATTGATGAGGTTAGCAGCTTCCGGCCGCGTGGCCTCGTCGTAGCTCATGCCTTCCACCATGTCAGATTTAGCTTTGCGGAATTTAAGCGCGATGGCATCCGCATCATCGGTCAAGTTGATGCGCGAATAGTCGGATTCGTCAGACTTGCTCATTTTTCTCAAACCGTCGCGCAGGCTCATCACGCGCGTCGCTTCACCCATGATGGCGGGCTCAGGCAGCGGGAACAATTCAGCGCCATAAGCGCGGTTAAAGGCGCCCGCAATATCGCGGCACAGCTCGAGATGTTGCTTCTGGTCTTCACCCACCGGCACATGGCTGGGTTTATACAGCAAAATATCCGCCGCCATGAGCACCGGATAGCCATAAAGCCCAAGCACAGCCTCCTCGCGATGCTTGCCCGCTTTTTCCTTGAACTGCGTCATGCGGTTCAGCCAGCCCAGCGGCGTGTGGCAGTTTAAAATCCATGCGAGCTCGGCATGAGCACTGACACAGGACTGCGGAAAAATTGCACTTTTTTCAGGGTCAATGCCGCAGGCGATATAGGCCGCCGCCGTTTCACGGACGCTTTGCCTGAGCTTGGCCGGCTCCTGAAATACGGTGATCGCGTGCAGGTCTGCCAGAAACAGATAGCACTCAGCAGTTTCCTGAAGCTTTACCCAGTGGCGGATCGCGCCCAGATAGTTGCCGAGATGCAGGTTGCCGGTCGGCTGAACGCCGGAAAGAATGCGTGTCATGGTTGTCATAGGGATGGATATAGCAGTAACATCATAAGTTTACAGCGCTTTTTTAAGTGGCTGAATTGTCACTAAATCGTCACATGATTTTGCGTTTTTTCATGATAGATTTGAAAATGAGGAGTCGTGTTTAAACGATGGTTATTGCTGTCAGCAATGCTGAAACTGCCAAAACAAAGCCGCCTGAAGAGCAGACGGCTGCTATCGACGCGCCCAAAGCCCAGCCAGATGTATCGAACGCGCCGGACTGGGCGAAGAAGCTCGGCCATGCGGCGTTTGAGCACCGCGACCATTTTAACAGCACCACCGGCAGCATCTTATGGCGCAACATCGCCAAGGGCACGGTAGCGTGGGTGCCAACCGTCGTTGCCTTCACCGGCAACCGCTACTTGTTCAAGGCGCTCAAAACCGAAGCCATACTGGGGAAGCACCTGCCCGAGCAGGCCAAAAAAATCCTCGCCATGCCATTTACGGGTCAGGCGATTGAAAATACCAGCTTTGTCGTGGCGGGGTTTACCACCTACCGCTCCTTCATCAAATTCTGGCAGCGCGCCTATGACCGCGTGTTCAAGGATGCCAAAACCGAAGCCGAGGCAATTGATGCAGTGGCGCATATTCCGTCCAATATCATCCCTGATGCCAAGGACATCATCCCGCATGAATTTTCGAGTACGTTTCTTGCCGCGCCTGTTCTTGCCTGCGTTCGGCTTGGGCTAAACCCGCCGCCAGGCGGACTACCCGGTGCAGTGCTCGACGGCAACATGGCCGCCGCAAAAGCAGGCTACCTGCGCGATGTTGCCGCAGCCGTGCCAGCTTATGCTTTTTTCTTTGAGCTAAATGATCGCGCCTACGCCAATATCAGCGGCGGCAAAGACCCCGTGGATAAGATCTATTCGCCGGTTAAAGACAAATCACATTACGAGGACAAAAAGAAATTCGGCTTCTTTTCTGATGATGGTGTGGGCAGGTTCGTGTTTCGCCGCGTTGGCTCCGTCGCGGCAGGCTTCGTCCCTTACCTCGCAATCCAGCGCTATTCGCGTGTGAAAGTGGGTGATGTACAGGCTTTTGCTACCAATCCGCAAAAACCACTCGAATATATTAAAGAAATTGCGGCCAACCTCGGCCGCGAATACTCCAACCACGTGGCGTTTTCTGTCTACACTGCCGAATCCGAACTTTATGGCAAGGCGTATGACAGGCTGTTTGAAAAGCTGGAAGCGAAAGAAAAATCCCCCAGCTTGAACTAGCCATGCTTGCACTTACGGCTATGAGCCGCTAAAAAGCGCTCATGTCAGATTACCCATCTTCCTTCCCCTCCACCCGCCTGCGGCGTTTGCGCCGCGCGCCGTGGCTACGCGAGATGGTGGCGGAGGTGCGGCTACACCCTAGCGATCTCATCTGGCCGGTGTTTATTCAGGAAGGCAATGATGTGTCAACGCCGATCGCCTCCATGCCCGGCGTTTTTCGCCTGACGCTTGATTTACTCATTAAGCAAGCAAAAGAAGCAGCGGCGCTTGGCATTCCGGCGATTGCTCTTTTTCCTGTGGTGGATAGCACACGTAAAACCGAGCGTGGCGATGAGGCACTGAACCCTGATAATCTTGTCTGCCGCGCCATTCGTGAACTTAAAGATGCCATACCACAGCTCGGTATTATTACCGATGTCGCGCTTGACCCCTACACCAGCCACGGGCAGGACGGTCTGGTGAAAGACGGCGTCATCCTTAATGACGAAACCGTGGAAATTCTTTGCAAGCAAGCACTCAATCAGGCGCGTGCCGGCTGCGATATTGTTGCGCCAAGCGACATGATGGATGGGCGCATCGGCGCTATTCGAGGCGCACTGGAAACTGAAGGGTTTCATGATACGGTCATACTTTCCTATGCCGCTAAATATGCTTCGCATTTTTATGGGCCATTTCGTGATGCGGTGGATTCTGCCAAACATCTGGGCGGAGCTGGTAAAAAAACCTACCAGATGGACTACCGAAACGCAGATGAAGCGCTGCGCGAAGTGGCGCTGGATGTGGCGGAAGGCGCAGATATGGTGATGGTCAAGCCCGCCGGCAGCTACCTTGATATCATCCATCAAGTCGCGGAAACGTTTAATGTGCCGGTGCTGGCGTATCAGGTAAGCGGCGAATATGCGATGATTAAAGCCGCCGCCGAAAAAGGCTGGCTGAATGAAGAGCTCGCCATGATGGAAAGCCTGATCGCCATCAAACGCGCTGGCGCGAGTGCCATCCTCAGCTATTATGCCACACATGCCGCAAAACTGCTGCTAACCTCACAATAGCCTTGACTTGCATCCCTGAACTCCTAACTAATCACAGTCTAAACTTATTTAATCTAAGGACTCTGCCTTTATGAACATGACTCGCTGCATTACCCGCCTTGCTCTTGCTGCATCTGTATCTTTGCTGCCATCGGCACTCTATGCGCAGCCCGTTTCAGTCGATCCTGCGCAGGTTGAGCGCCGCTTCGACCGCGATAACCTGCCCATCGCGGACCATCTTCGCCGCCCAGAACTTCGCACGCCCGATACCGCAGTGGCGCAGCCTCAGGCTCGCCAGCGTTTTGATTTTGTGGTTAAGCAAGTACTGCTGGAAGGCAATCAGGCGATAAAAGGTGCTGCGCTGGCACCCCTTTATCAGCCCGCTATTGGCAAAAAAATAACTCAGGCTGAAGCCACGAAGCTTCGTCAGGCTATCTTAAAATTATACCGCTCGGAAGGTTATGCGCTCGCGCAGGTAAGCTTTGCTCCGGCTGCCGCCAAAGGCCAGCTGGTCATCAAAATCAACGAAGGTCGCATCAGCCGCGTCAACTTCACAGGAGCCAAGCCTCAGAATCCCATCATCGATGCCTATGTAGCGCACCTCACCAGCAAGAGTGCCGTCAAAAACACCGACATTGAGCGTTTTCTTCTGCTGATCAACGACCTGCCGGGAACCACTGCTAAAGGCGCAGTCGTGCCGGCCGGCACCGCCGGCGGCTCTCATGAGCTGGTGGTCTCGGTCAATCAGAAAGCCTACGATGCCAGCTATAGCGTTGATAATCGTGGCAGCAAGTTCATTGGCCCGGTTCAGCATAGTTTTGTTGGCTCGGCTTACTCTCTCTTTGACCGCGGCGACCGCACGACCGCCAGATTCATCACCACAAGCCCGATTGATGAGCTGAAATTCTTTGATCTGCTCCATGAGCAACCTGTTGGCTCGCAGGGCGGCAAAGTCGCGCTGACTGGTTCAATTTCTGAAACCAAGCCTGGATCAAGCCTCAGCGCCTCCAGAATTGAGGCTCAGTCTCAGTTTGCTCGTATCAGCTACACCCATCCCATAGTTCGTGAACGCTTAGAGTCGTTCGAAGCCAGAGCGATGGTGGATGCTCGTAACACCGATATTGATACCGCCAGTGTGACAACCAGCAAAGATCGCCTTCGTACAATCCGTGCGGGCGGCATCTATGAGTTTGCCGATGGATTTAATGGGTCTAACCTTTTTAATCTCCAACTTTCGCAAGGTGTGGAAGCGCTTGGTGGCTCGGATAATCGTGACGATGTCTCACGCACGGGCGCCGATGCCAGCTTCACCAAACTGAATTTTGATCTGTCACGCACTCACTATCTGCCTGTGTCTGGCCTAACCTTCTTTACTGCAGCTACCGCACAATATGCCTCGGACAAACTGCTCGGCGCCGAACAGATCAGCTTCGGCGGCAACGGTTTTGGCCGTGGCTATAACCCGGTTGAAATTGCTGGCGACCATGGCTTGGGTGGCAAAGCAGAACTGCGCTACGGCCGCGCAACAAACCTTGAGTTCATGCCCAGCTACCAGCTATATGGTTACTATGATGCAGGACGTGTCTGGACACGCGGCAATAACTCAACGGATGACAGTCTTGCCTCGACGGGCATTGGCCTGCGCACGCAGATCTATGACCGCGTTTCGGCTAATGTTGAAGTCGCATTCCCGCTGACCAAAGACGTGTCAAACGAAGGAAACGATGGCGACAGCCCCCGCTTTTTCTTTGGCGCAACCACAAGATTCTAATAATGGTTAATAAAAAGTAAATATTTGGTTGCAATGCGAGGTATTTTATATTAGTTTGCCTAAGTGAGTTCAATATCCGCAAGGCATGCTACCCCAGGGTTTAATTTAGATTTAGGAAATTTCTTTATGAAACATCAACTTAATAAATCGCAGTTTCGCCATCTCAGTGCCGGACTGCTTGCTATTATTCTAGCCTCGACATCAGGCAGCGCTGGTGCGGTCGTGGTCGATACGGTCATTGGGCCATTTAACCCAGAAACTGGGGTTGTTATCGGTGATACACTGACCCCGATTGAAAATAATATACAAACACCGTTTTCTCCGGGTCCTGGCAATAACGGTTTTGCCCCCCCCACTCCGACTCTGCCAACACCGGTTATTGACACAGTCATTGGGCCTTTCAATCCTGATGGAGGCAACAACGGTGGCACAGATGTGAATGCGGTGCCGCTTTTGCCACCTGATTTCCCTGTGGTTGATCTGGATCCGGGCGCAAGCGGCCCTACGCCTCCGGGCGGCAATGGCGGCGGCTCTACCCCGCCTGCTCAGGTTTCTCCGCCAACAGAAATTCTGCAAAGTTCAGTAATTCCTCCGGCTGGTGGTTTTAATCCTCCGGCTCAGGATCTTTTCCTGCCTGGTGCTGGTGTTGGTGGCGGTGCCCCGCTTAGCCCTGATCAGCTGGGCGCTTTAGCTCCTGCTGCTGGTGGCAATGCTGGTCAAGGTGGTCTCAATGCAAACGATGAGAGCATCGCCTGCATGAATTCTTACCTCCAGAATGGCTGGGCCAGTGCTGAACAGAAAAGCCGCTGCGGTGGTGAGTCTGGCGATGCCTCTTTATAATTTTAATACTGCTCCAATTTAATCTTGAAGGCGGTGCTTCGGCACCGCTTTTTTTTTCAAGCGGCAACCCAACAATCACGTGCATTGCAAGATGATTGCGCCAGCGCTTCTGTTGCGCTATAGGAGCGGGCATGAACCCAAAGAAAATCATTGTCGCGATTAGTGGGGCTTCCGGCGCGATTTACGGCATTGAGCTGCTGAAGGGGCTGAAAGCAGCGAGTGTGGAGACGCATCTTGTTATCAGCAAAACCTCGCAGATCACGATTGCTCACGAGACAGATTATACCCTCCCCCAGGTACATGCTTTGGCGGATCACTATTATTCCGTGAGTGACTTATCCGCCGCGATTGCAAGCGGATCGTTTAAAACGGATGGCATGATCGTCGCTCCCTGCTCCATGCGCTCGCTCGCCGAAATTGCTACCGGCAACTCGACAAACCTCATTACCCGCGCGGCTGATGTGATCCTCAAGGAGCGCCGCAAGCTGGTACTGATGGTGCGGGAAACGCCGCTGCACTCCATCCACCTGCGCAATATGCTGACGCTCTCGGACATGGGAGTGCTTATCGCACCGCCGGTACCCGCTTTTTACAGCAAGCCAGCCAGCATTGAGGCGATGGTTGGGCACACGGTTGGCCGCATGATGGATCTTTTTGATATCGATGCAGGGCTGGTCAAGCGCTGGCAGGGTGTCGAAGTTTAGAAGTTAGCCCTTAATAAAGTGATAAAAGTGTGGGCTTTTGGCGAATTTTTTGGTATAATTCGCACATCTTTTGATAGATCAAAACCTTAAGATGGATATCCATTCCATGAACGAAGACCTTTTGCTCCAGAAACAGCTGGAAACGCTCCGCGACCAGCACCGCGAGCTGGATGATAAGATTAAGCTAAACGGCATCGATGAATTTTCCAAGCAGCGCTTCAAAAAAATGAAGCTGCAGCTGCGCGACGAGATTATTCGCCTCGAGCACCAGATTTATCCCGATATCATTGCCTGAAATCTCCATCCATACGCTTGGCGGCCTCGGCGATGGCATCAGCCAGCTGGATGGCAAGCCAGTTTTTGTTGAAAAAGCAGCCGCCGGAGATGTGCTGCGTGTTCGCCTGATTCAGAAAACCAAAGAATTTTCCCGCGGCGAAATTGAAACCATCATCAAGCCGGGCGCGGATCGCATCCAGCCTCCCTGCCCACACTATGAAGCGTGTGGCGGCTGCAGCCTGCAGCACTTAAGCGAAAGTGCTTACCGGCAGCACAAGCACAAGGTCATGGCCGATGCACTCGCCCATGCCGGCTTTGCAGGAAAGCCATTTACCGCCCATTTTTTGCCCGCCAGCTCGCGCCGCCGCGTGGAGCTGAAATGGGATGGAAATCGCTTTGCTTACTATGCCTCACGCTCGCGCAGCTTAGTGCCGATTGACGGCTGCCTGATTTTAGAGCCAGCGCTGAAGGCCTTGCTGGCTCCGCTGGCTAGCGGGCTTACGTCATGGCGAGACCATAGCGCAATCAAAACGGTGCAGCTCACCGCCGCCGATAGCGGGGTGGATATGGCGATCGAAACCAACCGGCCAATCGCTGCGGATGCGGAATTTTTTAGTAATCTGGCGATCACCGTTGGACTTGCCCGTATCACGCTGGACGGGCAGCTAATCATCGAAACCAAACCAATCACCATGCAGCTTGGCAGCCATGCAATTGCCCTGCCTGCTGGCGCCTTCCTGCAGGCAAGCAAGGAAGGCCAGCGGCTTTTAACGGAGGCGGTGCTGGCCGCTTGCAAAGGCGAAGCTTCGGTTGCGGATTTATTCTGCGGCATCGGCACCTACAGCGTCCCTTTAAGCGAAAAAGCTCGCGTCCACAGCGTGGAACTAGGTGCTGCGATGATTGCTGGCCTGCGCAGCGAGGCGAAAAAATACGGGCTTAATCTTTCTGCTGAGCAGCGGGATTTATTTACTGCGCCTCTTAAAAAGGAAGAGCTGGAGCGCTTTAGCGCCGTGGTCATCAACCCGCCGCGCCCGGGGGCTAAAGCCCAGTGCGAAGCGCTGGCGGGTTCGAATGTGAAGAAAATTGTGATGGTTTCCTGCAGCCCGGCGAGCTTTGCCCGCGATGCAAATATCCTGCGCCGCGGCGGCTACAGCCTAAGCCAGGCGCTGATGATCGACCAGTTCGTCTACAGCCCGCATCTGGAGATTGTTTCTTTATTTTCCCGCGAAAGCGGGAATCCTGACCTAACGTATTGACCAAACTCTGAAACGCAGCTAAACCCAAGCATTATTAACTACAGGATCCCCGCCTTCGCGGGGATTGTTGTCCATGACCGACCTCACCCTCATCCGCAATTTTTCCATCATTGCCCATATTGATCATGGCAAATCGACGTTGGCTGATCGCCTGATTCAGGTGTGTGGCGGCTTAGAAGCGCGTGAGATGACCGAGCAGGTGCTCGATTCGATGGAAATTGAAAAAGAGCGCGGCATCACCATCAAAGCGCAGACCGTGCGCCTGAACTACAAAGCGAGGGACGGCAAAACTTATATCCTGAATCTGATGGATACGCCGGGGCACGTGGATTTCGGCTATGAAGTGTCGCGCTGCCTTGCTGCCTGTGAAGGTTCACTGCTGGTGGTCGATGCGTCGCAAGGCGTGGAAGCGCAAACCTTGGCGAATGTATATAAAGCCTTTGACGCGCATCACGAGCTGGTTCCCGTTCTCAATAAAATTGATCTACCAGCGGCGGATGCTGAGCGCGCCAAAGCCCAAATTGAAGATGTGGTGGGCATTGATGCCAGCGATGCAATTCCTATTTCTGCTAAAAGCGGTCTTGGCATTGAGGAGGTGCTGGAAGCCATCGTCACCCGCCTGCCACCGCCTAAAGGCGATGCAAGCCTGCCGCTGAAGGCGCTGCTGGTGGATAGCTGGTATGATGTTTATCTGGGCGTCATTATTCTGGTGCGCGTTGTCGAAGGCACACTCACGCGCGGCATGAAAATCCGCATGATGAGTAATGGCTCGGCGCATAACGTCGATCAGGTTGGATTTTTCACGCCGAAAAAAATCGCTGCCGAGCGGCTTGGCCCCGGCGAAGTCGGCTATATCATCACCGGCATTAAACTGGTGGCGGATTGCAATATCGGTGACACCATCACCGAAGAACGCAGGCCGGCTGAATCACCCTTGCCCGGCTTTAAGCCGTCGCAGTCAGTGGTATTCTGCGGCTTATATCCCACCGATGCCTCCGACTTTGAACACTTAAAAGATTCCCTCGGCAAGCTGCGCCTCAACGATGCGAGCTTTGAATATGAAACCGAAAGCTCCACTGCGCTGGGCTTTGGTTTTCGCTGTGGTTTTCTTGGCATGCTGCATCTGGAAATTATTCAGGAGCGTCTCGAGCGCGAATTTGATCTTGATCTCATCACAACGGCGCCCAGCGTGGTTTACCGCATCCTGATGACGGATGGCTCTCGCACCGAACTGCATAACCCGAATGACATGCCGGATGTCACCAAGATCGAGCATATCGAAGAGCCTTGGATTAAAGCCACCATCATGACGCCGGATGATTATCTCGGCAATATCCTCGCGCTGTGTACCGAAAAGCGCGGTGTGCAGGAACAGCTCACTTATGTCGGCTCGCGCGCCATGGCGGTGTATAAATTGCCGCTGAACGAGGTGGTGTTTGATTTTTATGACCGCCTCAAAAGCTGCTCGAAAGGCTATGCCAGCTTTGATTATGAGATGACAGATTATCAGGAGTCCGACCTCGTCAAAATGAACATACTGGTCAACGGTGAGGCGGTGGATGCGCTGGCGCTGATCGTGCACCGCTCGCAAGCGGATTTCCGTGGCCGGCGCCTGTGCGAGCGCCTGAAAGATTTGATTCCCAAACATATGTTTGCGATTCCGATTCAAGCAGCGATTGGCGGCAAGATCATTGCGCGCGAAACCATCTCGGCCATGCGCAAAGATGTGCTTGCAAAGTGTTACGGTGGCGACGTATCACGCAAACGCAAACTGCTCGACAAGCAGAAAAAGGGCAAAAAGAAAATGCGCGAAATCGGTAATGTGAATATTCCGCAGAGCGCTTTCTTATCCGCGCTTAAGATGGGTGATGAATAAACACCCAGCCAGCCTGCTTGGATTTATTTTCGAGCACCTCGCCCGGCAAAAAATCAGCTTTGGCCTGCTTGTGATCATTTCACTGATGTGGTCAGTGGAGCAAGTAGCATTTCCTTATGTCATAAAAATGATCATTGATACCCTCACCGGGTATCAAGGCGATAAAGCTGAGATTTACAGTGCACTCGCCACTCCGCTACTCATCGGTGCGGGGGTATGGCTGGTATCAATTGCCGCGTGGCGACTTTCTGATATTGCAGATTATTTCTTCTCGCCGCGTTTTCAAGCAAGCGTGCGTGAAGCGATTACGTCTTATGTTTTTGGGCATTCGCAGCGTTATTTTTCTGAGCATCTTTCCGGCAGTATCGCCAATAAAATCGCCGACATGACACGCGGCACGCATTATCTCGCCACACAGTTTGCACGGTTTTTATTTCCCAATTTTGTGGCGATTTTGTTCGTGGCGGCGGTCATGGCTACCATCGCGCCTATCTTCGCTGTGATATTGGTGGTATGGGCGATCGTGCATTTATGGATCTGCGCGGCCACCTCGCGCATCTGTGATGAAGTGTCGCATGCGCACTCGGAACTCAAAAGCGAGCTTGCGGGCAGGATTGTTGATGCCGTGACCAATTTTATTACGGTTCGCCTTTTTGCGCGCAGCAAGGATGAGCTTCGCTATATTCAAGGCTACCAGCAACAGGAAATGAGCGCCCATAAACGCGTGCTTATCACCATCGCCAAAGTGCGCCTGCTGCTTGAAGCGCCTTGCCTGCTCATGATTTGTGTCATGATCTATTTTATTATTGAAGGATGGAAACAAGGAACCGTTGGCACCGGCGATATTGCCTTCCTGCTCGGCGCGACCATGAACCTGATTTATATCCTGTGGCGGGTCGGCATGGAATTTCCCGCGCTTTACCGCGAGATCGGTGTCTGTCAACAGGCGCTATCGCTGATTACCGAACCACACGAGATCACCGATCGCGTGGATGCATGCCCCCTGGCCGTATCTCGCGGTGAAATTATATTTGAGAATGTTTATTTCGAATATCGCCCGGGGCAAAACTTGTTTCGCGATAAAACGCTGCGTATTGAGGCGGGTCAAAAAGTGGGGCTGGTGGGCTTTTCCGGCAGCGGTAAAAGCACCTTTGCCAGCCTGCTACTACGGCTTTATGAGCCAGAGCGTGGGCGCATCCTAATTGATGGGCAGGATATTCAGGCCGTCATGCAGGACAGCCTTCGCGCCGCCATCGCCCTCATCCCGCAGGATCCTGTGCTATTTCACCGTACCCTTCGTGAAAATATCGCCTATGGCCGACCATCGGCCAGTGAAGCAGAAATTGTACAAGCCGCGCGCGATGCGCACTGCCATGATTTCATCATAGCGGCGGATGGAGGCTATGATGCCGTGGTGGGTGAGCGCGGCGTCAAGCTCTCCGGCGGCCAGCGCCAGCGCATCGCCATTGCCCGCGCCATTGTCAAAAATGCCCCCATCGTAGTGTTTGATGAAGCCACCTCTTCACTCGATTCCGTGACCGAGCTTGCCATTCAGCAGAGTATGCAGGCGATGATGCGTGGGCGTACCACCATCGTCATCGCCCACCGGCTTTCTACGCTGACCTTCATGGATAGAATCCTCGTGTTTGAGCATGGCCGCATTATTGAAGATGGCAGCCACGAGGCGCTGCTGGTCAAAGGCGGCCACTATGCTCGGCTATGGAGCATGCAGGCGCATGGCTTCCTGCCGGATCAGGCTGCTTAAAAACCATTGACACCGCCTCCTAGCGCGCTATCTTCCCCTTCCTTCTTTTGACATCTGACATCCGTCATCTGTCATCCGGATGGGGCATTAGCTCAGCTGGTAGAGCGCTTCCATGGCATGGAAGAGGTCAACGGTTCGACTCCGTTATGCTCCACCATTTTCTTAACAACCCGCCCCGATTGGCGGGCTTTTCTTTACTGAAAACCCCAGTTCCCGCATTGTTTTCCGAAACCCTAGTGTACTGTTAGAGCGCCGGAATACGCATTTTTCTCTCAGTTTTAGCGGTTTCTCTCACTCTTTCTGAATACGGTGTGAGTGCGCCGTTGTCGTGCCAATACCTTGATTTGCAAGGCATTCCTAAAATCGTGTTTTGAACGCTTTGAGTGATAGTTCGCGTACAAATTTCAAACTTTTTTTGTAAGACCATCGTCGTTTTTTCCGATGGCGGCATACCGAAGGGGAAGAACAACAAGAAGGAGGTTCTTCCCATGGCGATTAGCACCCGCGATCCCGCCGAAATGACCGGTCAGGAGCGCATGCAGGAAATCGCGGCCATTTTAGCCGCCTGCATTCAAAGATTAGAGAAAAGCGAAGAAACACAAGGCGATAAGGCCACTTTCGAGAGAAGTTTGACTGGACTTCAGTCCCGAATGAAGCATTCGTGTAGCCACGTTGAGAGACAGCGTGGAGGCGAATAATATGGCAACAAACATACTCTCGCAATATGCGGCGTTGAACGCGATGGAGATCAAAGAGCTACTGGTCGAATGGAGCAAGTATTTCGATCGCCCACCATCATCGCACAACAACAAAACTTACCTCGTTAACCAGATCATCTACCGCATTCAGGAGCTGACCTATGGCGGCCTGACCCGGCGCACGATTGATCGGCTGGAGGCACTAGCTGAAAGCAAGGCCGCCGACCAACGTAAGACAAATCCTAGCCGCCTGGCGGTGGGGACGCGGCTGGTGCGGGAGGTCAAAGGCGTCGAACACCATGTGCAGGTTCTGGCCGATGGATATGAATACCAAGGCATCAAATACCGGAGCCTTTCAGGCGTGGCTTTTGCCATCACCGGCACGCGCTGGAACGGGAACGAGTTTTTTGGCCTCGGCAAAAAAGATGACAGTGAGAAGCGACCTTATCATCACTCTAGGAAGGCGCGGACATAATGGACGAAAAGAAAATCCTGCGCTGCGCAATTTACACCCGCGTTTCCGATGACGAAGGGCTGGATCAAGAATTCAGTTCGCTGGATAATCAACGCGAGGCTGGCGAATATCATATCAAGGCGCAGGCTCATGCAGGATGGAGGGTGCTGCCGGAGCGTTATGACGATGGCGGTTATTCAGCCAAGGATTTGCACCGCCCCGCTGCCAAACGGCTTCTACAGGATATCACAGACGGCAAGATTGATGTCGTCGTCGTTTACAAGATCGACCGCATGTCGCGCAATATGTTCGACTTTGTCGATCTGATGAAGTTGTTCGAACAGCACAAAGTCACTTTCGTCTCGGTCACCCAGCATTTTAATACCGAAACAGCGATGGGGAAACTCATCCTGAATATCTTGCAATCTTTTGCGCAATTCGAGCGTGAAATGACCGCTGAACGGATCCGCGATAAATTTGCCGCCTCGAAAATGAAGGGCATGTGGATGGGCGGGCCGCCGCCGCTGGGCTACGACGTGGTTGAGCGCAAGCTCATCACCAACCCCAAGGAAGCCAAGCTGGTCAACCATATCTTCGAGCGCTACGTTGCCTTGAAAAGCACCACCTTGCTCTGCGACGAGCTGAGGCGGGACAACCACCGCACAAAGGCCTATATCAGCCGGAAAGAGCGGCCCGTCGGTGGGCAAACCTTTGTCACCAACTCCCTCCTGACAGTCTTGCGTAATAGGCTTTACGTTGGCGAAGTCCACCACAAGGGCAAATATTTCCCTGGTCAGCACAAGGCGGTCGTACAACGTGCCCTGTTTGAACAGGCGCAGGAAATTTTGAACCAGAACGGCGGCATAAAGCGCAAGCGCACCTGGACGATAAAATCGAAAGCCTTGCTGAAAGGATTGCTGGTCTGCGGTGGTTGCGAAGGAATGATGTCACCCACCCATACGCGCAAGGGCAACAAGCACTACCATTATTACGCAATGAATTCTTATCGCCGTAATTCCTGCGAGGGCTGCCCTATGGATCGTATTCCCGCTGGTGAAATCGAGGCGGTGGTCAGCGGCCAGCTTAAGGCCATATTAGCCTCACCGCAGATTGTCGTCGAAACATGGCGCAAGCTGAAAACCCGTAACCCTGCCTATCAAGAATGCGACCTTCACGATGCCATGCGGGATCTAAACAATGTTTGGGATAGCCTAATTCCAGAAGAGCGCAAACGCATTACTACCTTGCTAATTGACCGCGTAGTTACACGATCAGACGGCATTGACATCGAATATCGAGCCGAAGGCTTTGAAACTATCATCGATGATTTGCAGCAGAAATTAAACATGCGTCAGGAAAGGAGATCATTCTGACAATGGATCATGCGCGAGTAGAAAATAGCAAAATCATCGTCCATGTCCCGCTGAATTTGCGGACGTGGGGCGGTAAGAAGGTTATCGTCGGCCCGACGGGGCAGGATTTACGGGCGTTGGAGCTGGAAAACCGCAAGGATGAAAAGCTGCTCAAGGCGCTGGGACGAGCCTACCGCTGGCAAAGCTGGATTTTAACAGGCAAGTACGCGACCGTGCAAGAAATGGCGGAGAGGCAGAAAATCAACAAATCCTACATGCAGCGCATGATGCGGATCATGCAGTTGTCACCAAAAATTATTGAGATAATTCTGGACGGCCAACAACCAGAAGGCTTTGCCTTACGGGACATTGAGCAAACCTTTTCGCCGATCTGGGATGAACAGGCTAAGCGGTTTGGGTTCAATCTACGTCATCGTTGAAAGATTTTCTGGATTTCACGATAGTTTCGTGGTGTACATCCCCCCATTTTACCAGCTCCCAAAGGGGCTGCATTAGCGAAAGCCCTAATGACATTAAACTGTATTCAACACTGGGCGGCTTAGTTGGAAAAACAGCTCTGTTGATCAATCCATCACGATGAAGATCTGTCAGAGTTTGCGTAAGCATCCGTTGAGAAATGTTGGGCAATTCCCGCAACAATTCGCCAAATCTATACGGCTTGCTTGCCAGTGTGGCTAAAATTAGAAGGCCCCATTTATTGCCAATGATGCTTATAATGTCCATTGGCGGATACGAGTTTCGAGGTGATCGCGTTCTCCATGCGCGATAGCTCTCATTCACACGGGCTGCGGCTTCATGTACGGGCATTATTGCTGCCCTCATCTTCGGAAAGTATGTGAATGTTCTTGATCCGCTTGGCAACCCAAAGCTCTGCCATATTGATATAGGTGAAGATAACAGGAACCACGAGGAGGCTAAGGAAGGTCGAGGTTATCAATCCACCGATCACAGCTATCGCCATGGGCTGCCGGAATGTGTCTCCCCCCATGCCAAGGGCAATCGGTGTCATTCCTGCGATCATCGCAATGGTCGTCATGATAATGGGGCGCGCACGTTTGTGGCAGGCATCAATAATGGCATCGAAACGGGAAAGGCCTCGCTCTTGCATGCCAATAATTGTGTATTCGACAAGTAAGATCGAATTTTTGGTAACAATCCCCATCAGCATAATAATGCCAATCAAGGCGGGCAGCCCCATTTGAGCGCCCGCGATCAAAAGCGCAATAATCGAACCACCGAAGGATAGCGGCAAGGCAGAGAGAATCGTGATGGGCTGGAAAAAGTCTTTAAACAAAAGCACCAACACACAAAATACGCATAAAATCCCAAAGATCATGGCAAGACCGAATCCCGAAAACAAATCTTCCATCATTTCCTCATCATCCATTTCCAGGAATTTGATGCTGGTGGGTTTATCTTTCATGACGGGTAGCGCCATCGCTTCGTCCAAAGCCTGACCCAAAGGTGTTCCGCCCAGATCCGCGCTGATGGTCACAAAACGCTCACGATTATGGCGATCAATTTGGGCTGGACCTGTGTCCGTTGTGATACTGGCAATATTTCCAAGTGTTGTATGTCCCAATTTTCCAGGGATACGTAGGTTTGCGATTGTATCCATATCTTGTAATAAACTATCAGCCATTTGTACGCGAATATAGATCTGCCTGTTATCTAGATTTAACTTGGATAGGCGTGGATTAAAATCACCTGATGTTGCGATGCGGATTGTTTCCGCGATAGATTCTGTCGTGATACCCAATTCGGCAGCGCGTGCATAATCTGGCCGGATATTGATTTCAGGGCGATAAAGACTGGCCGTAGAATTAACATTGGATATGCTTTTCAAGCCGCGCAACGCTTTTTCCATCTCTGCCGCCGTGCGCGTCAGCGCTTCCATATTCTGACCAGAAAGCGAAATCGAAAAATTTTCGCCTGGGCCGTCATTTTTCAAGGTAAATTTGGCCCCAGGAATATCAGGTAAGGCTTTTCTGATTTCACGGTCAATAACACTCTGTGGTGAACGCTCATCTTTTGGCAAAAAAGTTATTACCATAGATGCTTTGCGCAAGGCTCCCACACTTTCACCGCCTTCTTCATTTTCGCCAGCCGCGCCAGCCACGGTAAATAGATTGTCAATCCCTTCAATTTTTTCGAGCCGTTTGCGGACTCTTTCAGTAGTCTCTAATGTGTCGTCCAGTGTGCTTCCTGGGGGTAGCTCAACCGTTAAATTGGTGAATCCCATATCCGAAGGTGGTATGAACCCTTCGGGAAGCTTTGTGGCAAAGAAAAGAGATAAACCAAAGAACGTTGTAGCCAAAAGCAATGTTTTCCTTTTATGAGCTAGGCACCAGCGCACAGCACCCAAATATGATGTCATAGCAATGCCATCTTTTTTGTCGTGTAGATGGTTGCTCCCCCCTTTGAGGAAATATGCCGCCATCAAAGGTGTGAGAAGTCTGGCTACGGCCAAAGACATCAGAACAGAAATAACGACCGTCCATCCGAATTGTCTGAACAAAAGTCCTATCACGCCGCCCATAAGGGAGGTTGGCAAAAAGACCATAACAATAGTCAGTGTGATAGCAATAACAGCCAAGGCGATCTCGTTTACAGCATCTTTCGTGGCCTGCAAGATTGTTTTTCCCATGCGTTTGTGACGGACAATGTTTTCAATTTCGACGATCGCGTCATCAATCAAAATTCCAACAACAACCGCCAAGGCAAGAAGGGAAAGTGTATTTAAGGAAAAACCAAGCCAATACATAATCCCAAAAGTGGGAATAATGGATAATGGCAAGGCAGTGGCGGCAATAAGAGTTGCCCGCCAATCGCGCAAGAAGAACCCGACCACGAGAACGGCTAAAATGGCACCTTCATATAACATGTGCATAGAGCCATCAAACTGCTCTAACGTATACGTTATAGAATTGACGATCGGTGTGATTGTAAGGTCTGGATATTGCTCTCTTAAGGTTTCAATTATTTGTGCTGCGTCTTCTCCGATTTGAACCTCATCAGCTTCTTTTGACCCATATACCTCAAAAACAACCGTTTCCTTGCCATTGACCAGAGCGGCCTCAGTGCGTTTGGCCTCTGTATCATAAATAGTGGCGACTTGATCAAGCTGGATACGCCGTCCATCAGGCAACGCGATAGGAAGAGCGTTTAAATCTTCGGCGCGCGAGACTGTTGCGATTGTTTTAATCGCTTGTTCTGAATGTCCAATATAACCGCGCCCAGCGGATGCCTCAACTTGCACTTCCTTTAGAGCTTTGGAAATGTCTGCGGCTGTTACATTCAATGCGGCCAACTTAATGGGATCAACTTCAATCCTGACCTCACGGTTAACGCCGCCAACACGAGAGAATTTCCCCACACCGTTAATAGACCTGAAAAGCCGTCCCACAGTGTCATCAACAAACCATGACAATGACTTCTCATCTAATTTAGATGAGGAAATGGAGTAGGTTATTAAGGGATCACCGTCAATACGAATAGCCGACACATTAGGTGCTTCAAGATCAGTGGGGAGGTCTGCGCGAATACGGTCAAGCGCATCTTTTGTCTCTGTAAGCGCATCAGAGAGATTTTTTTCAAGATCAAACGAAATGCCAATAGAAACATTTCCTTCTGTTATGGATGTCGACAGGTCTTTGACACCTACAATACTGACAATTGCATCTTCCGCTTTACGCGCGACCTCCGTTTCAAGTTGTGAAGGTGTTGCGCCTGGAAGAGACAACGATACTTCTACTTGCGGAAATGAAATATCGGGCAAATCCCGAATGATTAGATTGTTAAAACCATGAATTCCTGCAAGCGTCAGGAGAATAAACAGCAAGATCGAGGGGATTGGGTTTTGTATTGACCATGTGGCGAAATTCATTCTGTGCCACCTTTCTCAGGGGCAATGCGCACGATGTCACCATCGTTCAAGAACCCTGCGCCCTGATAAACAATACGATCCTCTTTGGATATACCAGATAGGATTTGGGCATCATTGCCGCGTATCTGCCCAACCTTCACTTCACGTTGGCGAACCGTTTCGCCGGAATCACCGTTCAAAATAACAAAGACATAGTTCCGGCCATCACGAATGACGACACTTTTTGCCGGAATAGTCAGCGAGGCTTTCTCGCCCAGCGTGATTTCCCCTTCGGCATACATTCCGGCCTGCGCATGACTGTCACTTTTGAGATCAACAAAAACGGTTGTTAAGCGCGTTTCAGCGCTAAAGGATGGCGCGATTTGGCGTATGCTTCCTTCGGCCTGATTGCCATTGGGCAGTTCCAAAGAGACAGCCTGCCCAGGAGCCACACGAGCCGCCTGCGCAGCCGTTAATTCACCGCGCCATTCAAGCCTGCTCTGCCTGATAAGGCGAAATAATTCATCGCCGGAATTCCCAACAGCGCCAAGGGTTGCTGTGCGGCCACTGATAACGCCATCATCGGGCGCGACAACATCCGCATATTTCAACTGCAATGCCTTGGCATCCATTTGTGCTTTTGCTACAGCGGCAAGATTGATAAAACTCTCGATTGCCTGTGCGCTCATTGCGCCAGACCCTTTTAAACTCAGTGCGCGTTTTCTATTGGATTCCGCCGCAACCCAATTTGCTTCCAGTTCAGCATATTCAGCATTCAACATTTCGGTGTTGTATTTTGCCAGCACTTGGCCTTTCTGCACGATATCGCCCACATCAGCCATGACAGCGACCAGCTTTTGGCCGGAAATCTCCGCGCCAATGATCGCTTCTTGCCATGCAGAAAGGGAGCCAGTGGCTTTTATAATATCTCGCCACTGCATTTCGGCGACCACGGCTTCACTAACCGTAAGTGCTGCAGTAGGTGTTTTTTCAGCGGGCGTTTCCTTTTCGCCTTTGCCGAGCATAAAGACCGCCACAATTGTCAATGTCACGATAATTGAGAGCGTGATAATGCTAGTTTTTTTCATCGATTTGTCCTTGTTTCTGGATGGGTACGCCAAGCACGCGATGAAGCATGATCCATGCGACGGCACGATCACGTTTGGCAGTGATCAGTTCTAATTGCGCGGTCGACAGCTGACGGCGAGAATCCTCAAGCTCAAGAAGACTGATGGAGCCGTTCTTCCACAATGCTTCATTCGCACTGAGCGATGATTGACCCGCCTCGACGGCAATGACTGCGGATTCATGCCTTTGATTGGCGGATTGTTGGGATGCGAGAGCGTCCTGTGCTTCCTGTACGGCTGTTCGCAACGCGCCCTGTAAAACGGCTACAGCCTTCCGGTATCGCGCTTCTGAGGCATCGATATTTGCAGCGTCTCGACCACCATCAAAGAGTGTCGCTGAAACAGTGCTCCCCAGCGACCAGCTTGCAAAATCAATCGTTGTTCCTGCGGCGCGTATCCATTGTCCAGTTAAAAGAGCCGCTATATCCAACTTAGGTAATCGTTCCGCTTTCGCAACACCAATATCTGCCCATGCAGCATCGGCTTCAAATTCAGCTGCGCTGACGCTGGGATAATTTCTTAATGATATCGCTTCAATATTAGCAGGAAATTCTGGCGGCTCAGCTATTGTTAGGCGTATATCTTCGCGTTCTGGGCGTTTTATCAAATTCTGAATTGTCACTCTATCTGTTCCGCTCAAAGCTATCAGGGCATTCACATTGTTTTCACATCGTTCATTTTGCAAAGCCAGTGTAATTGAGGAAAGCGCAAGATCACGCCTTGCTGAATCTTCTTCTGTTTTTGAAGAGAAGCCAGCCCCCACTTTTTTACTGAGCAGATTGAGCGTTTCTTTGCGTGATGTCGTATCGGTTTCCAGTGCTAGACTTGAGTGATAACAAGCCCGTAGATCTGTCACGGTTTTTGCGACATTGGATGCCAGCACAACACGAGCATTCTGGGCATCTGCCGTACGCGCGTTCAGGCGGCTTTTTGCGGCATCATTCGAATTGCGAATGCGCCCAAATAAATCAATCTCCCAACTTAAACTTGGCCCAATGGCTGTTGTAAAACTCCTTTTTCCCGTTTCAGCATTGCCATCATAATTTTGCGTCACACTGCCCGTGGCTCCAACTGTTGGGAAATATTCGGATTTAGCAATGCCTAATTGAGCCTTTGCCTCATCAAGCTGCGCCAGAGCCTGTTCCAGAGTAGGATTGGCGGTGAAGGACTTACTTACGAGTGCGTTAATGGCGGGATCATTTAAGTCCTCCCACCATTTCGCATTATAAGTTCTCTGAGATAATGTTTCTTCCGTTCCGAAGATTGAATTTTTGAACGAAGGGGTGTTTGCAGACAGTGAGGTACAGCCACATAAAAACAGTGTTAACAGTAATCCAACTTCTCTCTGCAAAAACATTTCATTCCGTTTTTCATCACATTAGAATTTATAATTCACGCCCAACATCATCGAAGGCTGAAAATCTGATTTTGTAATTGGGCTATCAGCTGCATCACCGAGGAGTTGATCAGCTTCTACCATCAGCACCGCATCGATGTCTTCTGTTACACTATAGAAAGCACCTACGTTTATGCCGACTGATTTTATGCCAGATTCGGATTTGTAGCTGCGATAACCAGAGCGCGTAGCCTGTGCGGAAGAAACACCGAAATAGGTATTCATGTGGTCTGCGTTTGCCCAAGTGGCGCCGACTTCGCTCATAAGCATGATCCTATCGGTAACCTCGAACGATGTTCCTACGTCCGCTTCTGCGGTCATGCCGTAATCACTATTTCCTTTTGTTAGTTTGCCAGAAATCTCAATGGGGCCGAACTCATATTCACCCATCAGGTTTGCTGTTGCCGACGAATCAATATCACCCATACCACGCAGGTTTTTTTTATCGTCTTTTTCATCGCGTCCGAACTCATAGCCTAGCGATGCTCCCAATTTATAATCTTCCCCTTGGATAGGGTAGCTACCGATGCCATCGAATGGATTAGCAAAAAACAAACCATCTTCATAATCAACAGAAATATTGGGGAGTGCCTCCACTTCGTACTTGTCGGACCCCTCATAGGCTGGGCCGTACATCGCAACAGCACCTGCTTCAAAATTCCAGCCTTCCTTTTTTGGTGGGCCATTTGACTCATCAGCTGCATTAGCAGTGGTTGAGAGGAGGGCAAGCAAGGAAATGCTTGTAAGTGAGAGTAAGCGTAGATTTGGTAACATAGTGATCTCCTTCGGATTCGAATTAAATTTCTGCAACGTATTTATGAGTATGTGGGTCTATTTCGTTTCTTGCATCGGCCTTAAGACGGACAAGAACACAAATTTTACCGCGCACCGGTATGCTACGCTCAGATAATGATCTGACGCATCCGCCTTAAGGCGGAGAAAAGTTGCCCATTCCGTCTTAAGGCGGATGCAATTATTTGAATAAGAAGGTAAAATGGAGACATGAAAAAATGGTTTGTTTATTATCCGGCTTTTATGAAGCGTTTATGGTGTCAGCTTGCGATAAGCTACACGTTGCTTGCCTTGTGTGCGATGGCGTTAATCATTGTGGCTTTATACGGCTTCAACGACTACAGGGATTTTCACGAAACTCTAACCCTTAGCAATGTGGAAAAACGGCTAGCCAGCGAAACCCTCACGGTGGCGCAAGGCATTCGTGATGGAGGCAATGCCCAATGGCTGGATAAAGCACGCGATAATATCCGTGAAAAATTGATAAATATGGAAAATATAGACGAGGCCAACATTTATCGCATCACCAATTCTAGTCGCCCGGAGGTGTATATTCAAATTGCTGACAACAAAGGCCATATTTTAATGACTGATCCAGACAGAGTCCCGGAAAAAGTTTCCGTCTGGTTTACAGCGCACGAAGGACTGCCCGCTACAAAAAGCAGTGCGATGTGGTTGGTGGAAAACAGTCATATCGGTGTGGATATGCCTATTACCGATACCAATGACAGGGTTATTGGACGCTTGCGCGCAGTATATATCGCAGAATTTGATCTTTGGGTACAACTTAGAACTCTTGTTGATTTTTTGCTTATGGTTATGGACTGGTTAATTTACTGCTCGATTCCCACTGGTATCATTTGCGGCATGGTGGCGGCACGCTATGTTACAAAACAATTGCAAATCATGAATGAGGTAACGGAAAACTGGCGGCGTGGTAATTTTGAACCACGCATTGCATTACCAAGCGATGATGTACTTACACGGCATAGCCAGCATCTTAATGACATGGCGCAAGACTTGGAAATGTATTTTAACTTGAAACAAAATCTTGCGGTTAGTGACGAGCGTAATCGTGTGGCGCGTGAGCTTCACGATACCGTCAAACAAAAACTCTTTGCGCTGGGCTTGCAGCTGGCAACGGCCAAATCAAAACCTCCTGTCATGGAAGCTGCAAGCGGACATATTCTTGAAGCGGAAATAATCACCCGCGAAGCCCAGCACGACTTAATGGAAATCATCACCCAGCTCCGCCCCGCAGGAGCCAGTGATGCCTCGTTCTTTGAACGCATAGGGATGATTGCCGATGATTTTAAGCGGCGTTTTGGTGTCACTGTAGAGTTCAGTCGCTTTGATGCCGCTCAGTTCAATACACATACGGAGCATCAAGCACTCAGGATTGTACAGGAAGCCTTTATAAATGCCGTGCGTCATGGGAAAGCATCCAGAATATTGCTTGAAAGAAAAGTTGATAGGGACAGCGTTGTCATTACTATTTCAGACAATGGAAACGGCTTTAACCCTGATCGAAAAACGGGTGGCTTTGGCATTACATCTATGCGCGACCGTGCACGTGACCTGCCGCAAGGTTTTTTTGATATCAGCAGTACCGAAGGTGCTGGAACAAAAATTATACTTTCCTGGAAGAATGAAGCATGACTGACAAAATAACACTCATCCTTGCCGATGATCACGCCATGGTGCGTAAAGGCCTCACAGCTTTTCTCGCAACAGCAAAAGACATTGAAGTTATGGCCGTAGCGGAATGTGGCGCGGATGCGGTTACCGCCTCCCAAAAATATGCGCCTGATGTTGTCTTGCTTGATCTTTTTATGCCTGACCAGCCAGCGGTTGAAACGGTACGCCAGATTAAAAAGGCCAGTCCGCGTAGCCAGATTATTATGGTGACCTCACATGAGGGGGATGACTATGTTGTTCCCATGACGCAGGCAGGCGCTATTTCCTATATCCTGAAAGACACAACACCTGAAGACCTTATTCTTGCTGTCCGCAAGGCGGCGGTAGGTGAAAGCACGATCAGTCCCCGCATCGCCAAGGCACTGGTCAGTGTTGTTAAACGCGCACGAGAAACAAAGGCACAAGAAACAAATTTTCACGACGATTTAACTGACCGAGAGATGGAAGTTTTGCAATGTATCGCCGAAGGATTGGCAAACATTGATATTGCAACACGTCTGGGCATTTCCGAAAAGACCGTGAAATCGCATGTCAGCAACATTCTCAGCAAACTCTATTTAACTGATCGCACCCAAGCTGCCGTTTATGCATGGCGCGAAGGTATCGTAAAAGAATAACAGCGCACCGACGCTCAAATTCGCCCCCTAAGAATCAGATCAAAGTAAATCGCATTACACATTGCGATGACGTGTTTCTGTGTTTCGACACCATACAAGATTATGCAGAAAGAAAAAATCTTGTGATTTTCTTTTCTGGTATTTGCATACGCACGTAAATTCGCAAAATCCATACTCTTATGAAAACAAAGAAAACTCCTAAGGAGTGTTTTGTTACGTAGTATTTCAAAAGTAAGTATCCGCTAAAAACATGCGTTCTTGCGCGCTTTTTATCCATTCATACGCTCGCGACCATATCGCCGTACAAACACTGATAATCCCATCAGTGCATAGCGATGAACCCGCCCGGAAAGAGGAAGATATTAGCGTCGCTATGTATGAAAACCTGCTGATTTGCCAACTTATAGTCATTTTTAAGCGGGTGTACACCGTTGGAGGGCGGATCTCATGCGTCCGGTGTACACGCATGATTTAAGTTCAGAACGCGCGATCCTGCCTCGCCGTTCTTCCTTTTTCTTGGGCCTAACCAAGGAAAAAGGAAATGGCCAAGAACCGCTACAGCGGCGTAGATACCTACGCCGCTTTTTTTATTGCCTATAAAGCAAAAGCCCTTACCCGAATGCCGATTTTTACATTCGACGACTATGATGATCTACAGCAAGAGTTGATGTTAGCTTATCTTCATGCGTGGCCAGAGTTTGATCCGGCCAAAGGTGACAGGCGAAGTTTCATCAAAGCCGTGGTCAACACAAAAGCATTAATGCTGGTGCGCGATGCAGAGAGGCAAAAGCGCTGGACGGGCACAAGATCTGTTTCTCTTTCTACGCCCGTGGGCGATGGAGATTTTCCAACAACGCTGGCTGATGTGATAGACCACGAAAGTGGTCTCTGGGGCAGTGTATTTCAGGAACATAGCCAGGCTTTCGCCGAACAGCGACTTGATATCTGGCGGATGTTGGCCGCCATGCCAGACGATCTGCGGCAAACCTATCAGGCATTGTCAGAAAACAGCGTCTCAGAGGCGGCGATACTCTTGGGTATTCCCCGCACCACCATGTCTAGCCGATTGAAAAAATTGAGAAAATTTGTGGAGGACTATATGACACAAAAATAATTCATCGCTGCATCGTCGTTTTTGAACCGGACGGCATACCAGCCTTTTGTGACCACAATTCACGAAAGGAAAAGCAATGGATCAGGCACAAAACAGCGATCTCGCCATGTTCAAATGGGTTCAACACAAACCTGTTGGCGAACTGAAATCTTTAACAGATGAGAGATTACAGCAAATCCGCGAAACGCTGGTGAAGGAGGTGCGCGAAGTTGGTCGCGCCCAGCAATGGATCGACGGGATTATCAAGCTCAAGGCCCTCGAACGTGAAAAGCAGGCGGAATCTGATGCGGGTGATAACGCCTAAATGGAGCGATCACCCCCATCCAAAATCGTCCCTTTAAAACCGCCGGATGCACAAGCGGTCAAAGTACGCTTGCTGCAAAACCTGCCAAGTGTTCTGCGGCACCTGTTGCCTGCAGGAACCATGCGCGCGGGCAAGTTTATGGTGGGTAATGTCGCAGGAGATGTGGGTGATAGTCTTGTGGTGGAGCTGAACGGCACCAAGGCAGGTCTCTGGCATGATTTTGCGACAGGCGCTGGGGGTGATGTTTTAGATTTATGGAGGGTGGTCAGAGGGTTTGATCGCGCCACAAGCTTTCCGCAACTGCTGAACGATATTCAAGAACAGCAAGGTCTTGTGGATCGTGTGCTTCCACCCGAAAAATCATCAAAGCCTGAACAGCGAGCCAACCCGAGACATCTGGGGAAGCCGACGGCCAAGTGGGATTATACCGATACGGAAGGTAAAATCATCGCCTCGGTCTATCGTTATGATCCACGCCCAGGGCAAAAGGAATTCAGGCCGTGGGATGCTTTGCGCGGGGTGATGCGCGCACCTGAGATCCGTCCGCTTTATAATCAGGTCGGTCTAAAAGCCGCTGATACGGTGGTGCTGGTCGAGGGTGAGAAATGCGCCGCCGCGCTGGTTGATCTTGGCATTTGCGCCACCACGGCCATGAACGGCGCCAAAGCCCCGATTGATAAAACGGACTGGTCACCCCTGAAGGGCAAGCGGGTTATTATCTGGCCAGATAATGATGAAGCTGGGCAAGTCTATGCCCGCGCTGCCGCAAGTGCCGCCGCGCGCGCGGGGGCGTTATCGGTTGAGATATTGAAGATCCCGCCTGATAAGCCCGCTAAATGGGATGCCGCCGATGCCGTGGCGGAAGGTTTGGACATCCACTCTATTCTCAAAAATTGGGAACGGATGGTTGCCAAAGAAATTCCGCCGCCGCGCAAAACCCTGCCGCTTTACAGCATTGCCGAGTTGCAGCGTGATAACAGCCCGATACCGGATGATTTAATCGCTCCACGTGTCCTTACCCCTGGCGGTTTATTGGTGCTCGGCGGTGCACCCAAAGTGGGTAAGAGCGACTTTCTTATTTCACTTCTCGCGCACATGGCCGGTGGTGCATCGTTTTTAGGTTTGAGTTGTAAGCGCCCCTTGCGGATTTTTTATCTACAGGCCGAGGTGCAATATCACTATCTGCGCGAGCGGGTGCAGAGATTGGCTTTAAGCGATGCCGCCACACTTTTTCTTGATCAGAATTTTATCGTCACCCCGCAAATCTCTATCACATTAAATGACGCTGGGATTGCGCTGGTGAGCGAGGCGATCAAAGATCGCTTTAAGGACACACCGCCCGATATTATTGCGATTGACCCGCTGAGGAATGTCTTTGACGGCGGTGGCATGGGCGGCGAAAACGACAATGATGCAATGATGTTTTTTCTTTCGCAGCGATTGGAAGAACTGCGCCGCCGTATCAATCCCGATGCTGGAATTATTCTTGCCCACCATACGCGCAAGGCTTTCAAGAAAACGGCAGAGGAAGATCCGTTTCAGGCTTTGAGCGGCGCTGGAGCACTGCGGTCTTATTATTCATCCGGCATCATTCTGCACCGTGTGGACGAGAAACGGCCAGAACGGCTGTTGATTTTTGAGCTACGTAATGGCCCTGAAATTCCCGCCAAAACCATTCTGCGCCGTGCGCAAGGCTGGGTAGAGGCCGATATTGACCTTGCAACGCTTATGCGTCAGCAGGAGGAATTACAGGCACAGGCCGAAAATATTCGTAAGACTGATACGATCATTCGCCTAATTTTTGAAGAGGCTAAACACAGCCGCATTTATACCGCCAATCAATTCGCAGAAAGTTTTGAGAATAAAGAAGGTCTGGGCAGTGCCCGCACCATTCGGGATCGCATCAGCGCGCTGGCCAGTAAAGGCCATGTGAAGTTTTTCAAAAATGCCGATGCCTATGGCCTGCCACTCTTGCCGCGCAGCCGCCAGGGATATGTGTGCGTTGACGGCATGACGCTCAAAAACGGAGCGCTGGTGAT
>Ga0315900_10001441_pt1 | contig 37973 bp, 38 predicted proteins | sample LakEriMetagenome_FD_203521 | JGI IMG/M metagenome (GOLD analysis project Ga0315900, IMG submission 203521) | Freshwater fungal communities from buoy surface, Lake Erie, Ohio, United States - Buoy 12 MA114 | ecosystem: Environmental > Aquatic > Freshwater > Lake > Lake biofilm | place: USA: Lake...
GCGCGAGCGACGCACCGAGATCAAGGAACTGGAGGAGCGCGAGAAGTTCAGGCGGGAGTTCATCGGCAACCTGGCCCATGAACTGAAGACGCCGATATTCAACATCCAGGGCTATATCCTCACCCTGCTGGAGGGTGGTCTGGAGGATGAGAAGGTGAACCGCGATTTCCTGAACCGAGCCTCCAATGGGGTGGACCGGCTGATGAAGATCGTGGAGGACCTGGACATGATCACCAAGCTCGAGAGCGGGGTCATGGACCTGAAGCTGAAGGCCCTCGACCTGCGGGAGACCGTTGAGGAGGCGATCACGGAACTGGAGATGCAGGCCCGGGATAAAGGCGTGACCCTGCGGAACGAAATGGCCGATGATGTGGTGGTGATGGCCGACAAGGGGCGTCTGCTGCAGGTGCTGATGAACCTGCTGAACAATGCGATCATCTACGGTCGCGAGGGCGGGTCCTGCGCGGTGACCAGTTATCCACTCGACGAACAAGTGCTCGTGGAGGTCAGCGATGATGGCATCGGCATCAGCGAGGAGCACCTGCCGCGCTTGTTCGAACGTTTCTACCGGGTGGGCAAGAGCAGGGCCCGGAACGAGGGTGGCTCAGGGCTTGGCCTGGCCATCGTGAAGCACATCATCGAGGCCCATGGACAGACCATTTCCGTGAAGAGCCGCGAAGGTGAAGGCGCCACCTTCAGCTTCACCCTGCAGAAAGCGCCTCAGCGTCCGGGCCGGATGGCCACGTCGTAGAGCACCACCTCGTGCTCGTTGTTGATGCTGATCCGCGGGATATCGTCGAAGACCGTGACCTTACCGGTAACACAGACGCGCTTGTTCACGAGGTATACCTCCGGGTCGTAGCTGAAGTTCGGTCCGTTGTACTCCCAGATCGTTGCGTAGAAATCCTGGTGCGGGTGCATCCGGTCGAAGTTGAGGTAGATGGCCTTTGCCTTTGCCGTCTTCCGGGTGCTCACCACCGTCCCGCACACCGTCACGGAGCGGCCAATGTGGTATTTGGCCTGAACGGTGTTGAACATGCCGTTCGGCAGCGGCGCGGGGATGGGTTCCACCTCGCCGAAGAAGGGGTCGCCTTGCGCATACCAGTCCTTCGGTTCGCGCATCGCCTCGATCCGTGCCTCGGTGGCGTCGTCCAGCGCATGGAACAGGTCAAGCCCGCTCAGGGCCTCCACGCTGTCCACCGGCACGGCATAACTGATCGGCGGATACTCGTTCACCGCGTTGCGCATCACGAAACCGATGGCCTTTGGCCGATCGCCATCCAGGTCCGCGATGACCTTCCAGAAGAACTCCGGAATGCTCACTTCGTTCTTCCGGTCGGCCTTTTGAAGGGTGGGCGATCCATCGCGAAGCACCGGTCCTGTGACGACGAAAACCCGGTGACCACTGAAGTTGACGTAGCGACGCACCCAATCCTCGAGCTCGGCCCAGGTGCCGCGGTTCAGCTCGGGTAGTTGCGGACTGATGTTGCTGTAGTAATAGGTGGCCTGCAATGCCTCGGCGTTCCAGCGCATGTCGGCACTCGGCACCAGGTGGCCACGGTCATAGCCGCTGTTCCAGTAGTCGGCGGTCACCGCAGTGCCCGTCCTCACCAGGGGATCGGGCAGGAAGGAATCGATGCGCGCGAGGTTGCCGCTCACCAGGTCCTGCGCGGCGATATGTGCCACCCATTTGGCCTGTTCGTGCTTTTCGCTGTAGACCAGCATATGGCCGGGGTGGATCACCACCTCCTCACCCGGTGCCAGCTTGGGCAGTCCGGTACGTTCCAGATCGCGGCGGATGATGGCCAGCTTCGTGGAGTCCATCCGGGCCACTACGCGTTGTTCCTCACTCCGCAGGCGCTCGTGCTGGACCTTGAGCTGTTCCAGACGGACATCCAGGTCGACCTGTGCCCATGCGACAGGGAACGACAGGCCGAGCAGCAGTGTGACAAGGACAGAGCGGAGCATGAACGGCGAAGGTAGCAGCCTGACCTCAGCGGAGCAGGCCGGCCAGGTCGCTCAAGGCGCTTTCCAAAAGTGTGCCGTCGGTGCGTGTGACCGGTGGGGCTGGAGGGAGCGTATCCAGTGCACGGGCGATGTCCAGGGCAGCCTGCGCCTGCACCATGAACCGCCCGGTGCGCCCGTGTATCAGGCCGAGGTACTCCTGTTCGGCTTGCCCCGGTGTGGGCACGATGAGCGCGCTGCGGCCCAGGGTCACCAGGTCCATCAAGGTGGTGTAGCCGCTTCGGGAGACCACCAGGTCAGCCCCGGTCAAGGCCTCCGCAAGTTCCTCCGAGCCCAGATGGGAGATCCGTTCCAGGTTCCCGGTCCGCTCAAGGCCCGCCGCACCAGGCATCCCGCGCACCAGCAGATGCTGCCCGGGCAGGTCGCGGAGCTGCTCGGTGAGCCGTTGCTCAAAGAGGGTCCGTTGGGGCTCGGGTCCGCTGATCACGGCCACCACCCGATGGCGCGTTGCGGGTGGGTGGACCGGGCGGCTCAATCGGCTGTGCACACCGATGTACCGGGTGTTCGCCGGCAGGTGGGCGCCGTGGGAGAGCTCGCCCGCCAGACCCGGCGCCTCCGGTTCGTCCATGATCCAGCAGCGGTCGAAACGGGCCATGTGGCGCAGGTTCAGCTTGCGCAGTGCGGCCTGTGCGAATGGCGTGAATGGATAGACCTGGTGCGTGATGAGCACGCTGGGCAGATCGCCACCGCGCACCCCGAAGCGTTGGTCGCTGATCACCGCGTCCAGACGAAGATCACTGCGCAGCCGGTCGAACAAGGCCTGTTCCTGGCGCACACTGCGCACCATCGCAGGGAATTGCCGCGCCATGCTCCATAGCTGGCTGGCCCCCTCGCTGTACCGGATGGTGAGGCCCGGCAGGCACACGGTCTCCAGCTCGGGGAACTCCCTCGCCAGCAGGGCAAGTGGTGATCTGTCCGCTGCGATGATCGGCGTGGCACCATGGGCCACGAGCCGCCGGATCACCGGCACACAGCGCGTGGCATGGCCCAAGCCCCAATCGAGCGGGGCCACCAGGATGCGCGCACCATGGAACATGGGTGCAAAGGTCAGCGCGGTGGTGTTACCGCAGGGTCAAGGCCATGCAAGATCCGGCGCACTTCTCCACGTCCCCGGCCTAATTTCGCGGCCCTTGCGCCGGCCGTGTCCTGGCCGCTCAGGACCCGCACCGCATGGGCAAGAACAAGCTCTTCCGTTTCGCTGAGAACGCCACGTTCGATCACGTGGTGCAGCCCACCTTCACCGAACTTTCCGAGCAGGGACTCCCCCTGCGCGGCCGGTGGAACAGCGACTTCTTCGAGCGGGAAGCGCCGCTCGTGCTGGAGCTGGGTTGCGGCCGTGGCGAGTATACCGTGGGACTGGCACGCCTTGAGCCGCAGAACAACTACGTCGGCGTGGACATCAAGGGGGCCCGGTTGTGGCGTGGCGCGCGCACGGCAAGGGAGGAGGGGCTGACCAACGTCGGGTTCCTCCGCACCCATGTGGACCACATCACCCGCTGTTTCGGACCGCACGAGGTGGACCAGATCTGGCTCACCTTCAGCGACCCCCAGTTGGAGAAGCCCCGCAAGCGCCTCACCAGTCCGCTCTTTCTGGCCCGATACAAGGAGGTGTTGAAGCCCGGGGGCATCATCCACCTGAAGACGGACAGCCCGGTGCTGTACGAGTACACGCTGGAGATGATCGCCGAGCACAAGCTCCCCCTCTTCGAGCAGAGCGCCAACGTGTACACCGACCTCGTACACCGCGTATCAGCGGAGGAGCAGGCCGTGCTGAACATCCGCACCTATTACGAGAGCATGTGGTTGGAGGAGGGGCGCACCATCCATTACGTTCGCTTCGGCATCCGGTGAACATGGACCCCATCACGCTGGCCCCCATCCGCCTCACGCAACCGGCGTACTTCCGGCTCCTGGTGAAGCTGCAGCTGCGCAAGAGCGGATGGATGTACCTGCTGCTCTTGGTGATGGGCGGTTTGCTCTGGAGCCGTTATGATGGAGAGCCCTTCCACCTGTTCCTCATCTGCTTCAGCTTCGGGTGGCCCTTCGTGATGGCCATCTGGCTCTATGCGTGGTCACGCCGCAAGGACAACCAGCGTGTCTACGAGGAGCGCAGTTTCGTGCTGGACGAGGAGAAACTGGTCGGTACCACGCCCGGAGGGGGCCGCAGCGAGATCCCGTGGAGCTATGTGCAGCGCATGGTGGAGGTGGATGGCCGTTACCTGCTCTACATCTCGGCGGGTCAGATGATCATCCTCGACAAGGCCGCATTCCCTGATGATGCCGCAGCGCAACGGTTCCTGGCCTGGGTGAGGAATGCTGTGAAGAAGTGAACATGGCGAAGCGCACGTTGGTTGATGATGCGGTGCAGGAGCGTGACTTCTTCGCTGACGTGATGGCCGTGGTACGGCTTATCCCCCGAGGTCGCGTCACGAGCTATGGGGCCGTCGCCCGGTACCTCGGCGCCGCGCGGAGCAGTCGCATGGTGGGCTATTGCATGAACAGCGCCCATGGTGTCCGGCCTCCCGTACCCGCCCATCGCGTGGTGAACCGCATCGGCATGCTCACCGGCAAGCATCATTTCGGGTCGCCCACCCGGATGCAGGAGCTGTTGGAGGAGGAGGGGGTTCAGGTCCGCAATGATCAGGTGGTGGAATTCGCCAACCTGTTCTGGGACCCTTCCGCCGAGCTCGAATTATGAACCGTTGAGCACCACCGTGGCGGATCGGTGCTTATCTTCAAGCACCCAACCTGTGCGCCATGACCGTTGATCATGTACTTGACGATGCCGATGCCGCCATCGAGGTCCATCCCGACCAGAAGCTGGTGCGGCTGATGTGGAAACGTCCCCTGGCCGGCCCGGCCTATCGGGCTGTGCTGGAGCGCCTGCTGGAAGTGGTGCGCTCCGAGGGCCTCCGGTTGTGGCTCAGCGATGGCCGCAAGGCGGGGCCCATCCTCTACGATGACCAGGTGTGGACCATGGCGACCTTCACGCCCCAGGTGATGGAGGCCGGATTGGAGCGGATCGCCATCGTAAGCAGCGAGGACGTGCTGAACAAGCTCGCCGTGGACCGCATGGTGAACGCCACGCCTGCTTCGGCGCCATACGACATCGGGTTCTTCGAGGACCCGGCCATTGCGCAGCTCTGGCTGATGGACCCGCGGCATGGACAGCGCGTGCAGAATGCTGTTCCCGGGAACGGTGTGCGCTGAGCCGGACGGCCCGTGGCCTTAGCTTTGCGCCCCCATCATGAACATCACCAAGGAGGCGGTGCTGTCCGCCCTTTCCCGCATCATCGAGCCCGACCTGAAGAAGGACATCGTGGCCCTGGACCTGGTCCGTGACATCCAGATCACCGGCAACAAGGTGGCGGTCACGGTGGAGGTGAGCAACCCCGCCATGCACAGCCGCAAGCGCATGGAGGAGGCCGTTGCCTTCAACGTGAAGCAGGCGATGGGCCAGGACGTGGACGTAGCGGTGACCGTGAACCCCTTGAGCGGGGAGCGCGGCGGGCTCCGGAAAGTGCTGCCCCAGGTGAAGCACATCGTGGCCATCGCCAGCGGCAAAGGGGGTGTGGGCAAGAGCACGCTGACCGCCAACCTCGCCGCCGGTCTTGCCGCCCGCGGCCTGCGGGTGGGCCTCGTGGACGCCGACATCCACGGGCCGAGCATGCCCATGATGTTCGATGTGATGCAGGAGCGCCCCACGGTGCGCGAGCGCGATGGCAAGAACTGGATCGTGCCGGTGGAGAGCTACGGCGTGAAGCTGCTGAGCATCGGGTTCTTTGCACAGACGGATGCGGCCATCGCCTGGCGCGGTCCCATGGCCACCAAGGCCCTGGAGCAACTGATCAAGGATGCCGATTGGGGCGAGCTTGATGTGATGCTGGTGGACCTGCCCCCGGGCACGGGTGACATCCACCTGTCCCTGGTGCAGGCCGTACCCCTCACGGGCGCCGTCATCGTGAGCACCCCGCAGAACGTGGCCCTCATCGATGCGCGCAAAGGCGTGGGGCTGTTCCGCCTGCCCAGTGTGAACGTGCCCCTGCTGGGCATCGTGGAGAACATGGCCTGGTTCACACCGGCCGAGCTCCCGGAGAACCGCTACTACATCTTCGGCAAGGGAGGTGCGCGGTCCCTGGCCGAGGAGCTGGGCGTGCCCTTCCTGGCGGAGGTGCCCCTGGTCCAGAGCATCCGCGAGGCGGGGGATGTGGGCCGTCCGGCCGTGCTTCAGGGCGATACCCCGGCCGCCCGCGCTTTTGCCGACCTTTGCACCGCCTTCCAGCAGCGTCTCGCCGAGCTGGAGCGTGAACCCAAGGCCGTCACCGCCTGACCATGGAACGCCGGGAACTGGAACAGACCATCGAGCGGATCGAGGCCGCCATCGCGGACATCCGTCCCTTCCTGAACGCCGACGGTGGCGATATCACCTTGGAAGAGGTGACCGCCGATGGGGTGGTGCGTGTGCGCCTGCATGGCGCCTGTACCAGTTGCGCCATGAGCCCCATGACCATGAAGGCCGGGGTGGAGGAGGCCATCAAGCGCGTGGCTCCGCAGATCAAGGCCGTGGAGGCCGTGAACCTGGGGGCGGTGGTGTGAGCCGCGGAACATTCCGGCACCTTCGGTGTTCTCCCGGGACGGCGTGACCGGCATCACGGTCCACCACACCCTCGCCCGTACCTTTGCGGCGCTTTTTCACATGGAGACCCCCACTCGGACCAAGACCGTCGAGGAACGGCGGAATGTGGTGATCCTGTTCGCCGGCGACAGCGGCGACGGCATCCAGCTCACCGGCACCCAGTTCACCGACACCAACGCGCTGTTCGGCAACGACGTCAGCACCTTTCCCAATTTCCCCGCCGAGATCCGTGCGCCGCAGGGCACCCTGGCCGGTGTGAGCGGCTACCAGCTGCACTTCGGAAGCACCGAGATCTTCACCCCCGGTGACCTGTGCGATGTGCTGGTGGTGATGAACGCCGCCGCCCTCAAGGCCAACCTCGGCAAGCTCAAGAAGGGCGGCATCATCATCGCCAACAGCGATGGCTTCGATGCCAAGAACCTGCGCCTTGCGGGCTACATCGACCAGCAGGACCCCCTTACGGATGGCACCTTGGCCAACTACACCGTGCATGCGGTGGACGTGACCAAGATGACCCGCAATGCCCTTGCGGAGACCACGCTGGGCATGAAGGAGAAGGACCGCTGCAAGAACATGTTCGTGCTGGGCTTCATCAACTGGATGTTCAGCCGAAGCCTGGAGAACAGCGAACGCTTCCTGCAGGAGAAGTTCGGCCGGAAGCCCGAATTGCTTGATGCCAACCGCCGGGCGCTGCTCGCCGGCTTCAACTACGGTGACACCAGCGAGACCTTCACCACCCGCTTCGATGTGAAGCCCGCACCCCTGCCCAAGGGCACCTACCGCAGCATCACCGGCAACCAGGGCATCGCGCTGGGGCTGGTGGCGGGTGCGCAGAAGGCCGGACTGGGCCTGTTCTACGGAAGCTACCCCATCACCCCGGCCAGCGACATCCTGCACGAGCTGGCGCGCCACAAGAACTTCGGGGTGAAGACGTTCCAGGCCGAGGACGAGATCGCGGCCATCTGCTCGGCCATCGGGGCCAGCTATGGCGGCGCCTTGGGTGTCACGGCCAGCAGCGGTCCAGGTATTGCGCTGAAGACGGAGGCCATGGGCCTGGCCTTCATGCTCGAACTGCCCTTGGTGATCGTGAACGTGCAACGGGGCGGTCCCAGCACCGGCCTGCCCACCAAGACGGAGCAGGCGGACCTCTGGCAGGCCATCCACGGCCGCAATGGCGAGGCACCCATCCCCGTGCTGGCATCCAGCAGTCCCACGGACTGTTTTGAGATGGCCTTCGAGGCCGTCCGTATCGCCGTGGAGCACATGACGCCGGTGATCCTCCTGAGCGACGGCTACATCGCCAACGGCGCCGAGCCCTGGCGGTTCCCGCAGGCGAGCGACCTCCAGGCGATCACACCCCCGTTCGCAACCCCGCGCAAGAATGACGAGGGGGAGAAGTTCCTCCCCTACAAACGCGATGGCAAGGGCGTACGTCCCTGGGCCGTACCCGGCATGCAAGGGCTGCAGCACCGGATCGGCGGCATCGAGAAGGAGGACGGCACCGGCAACATCAGCTACGATCCGCTGAACCACGAGAAGATGGTGCGCCTGCGGGCCGAGAAGGTGCGCAAGGTGGTGGAGGGTGTGCCACCGCTGGACCTGAGCAACGGTGTGGAAAGCGGCGACCTGCTGATCCTCGGCTGGGGCAGCACGTATGGCGCCATCAAGACGGCCGTGAACGAGCTCTGCGCCGAAGGCCAGTGCGTGGGCCATGTGCACCTGCGCTACCTCTTCCCCTTCCGCAAGGAGCTGGGTGATATCCTCAAGCGATTCAAGCGCGTGCTGATCCCCGAGATGAACAGCGGGCAGCTCCGCCAGCTCATCCGCGCCGAGTTCCTCGTGGATGCCAAAGGCCTGAACAAGATCCAGGGCATGCCCTTCACTTCAGCGGAGATCAAGGCCGCTGCGCTCGAACACCTCAAGCAATGACCACCGCCACCGAAGTGATCAACGGCAGCAGTGCCCCCGCGAAGCTGGACTATGCCTCCGACCAGGAGGTGCGCTGGTGTCCGGGCTGCGGCGACTACTCCATCCTCAAGCAGGTGGAGACCGTGCTCAAGGAGAAGGGGCTTCCCAAGGAGGATATCGTCTTCATCAGCGGCATCGGCTGCAGCTCACGCTTCCCCTACTACCTCGACACCTATGGCATGCACAGCATCCACGGCCGTGCACCCGCCATTGTCAGCGGCCTGCGCGCAGTGCGTCCCGACCTCAGCGTGTGGATGATCACCGGCGACGGCGACTCGCTCAGCATCGGCGGCAACCACCTCATCCACCTGCTGCGCCGCAACGTGGACGTGAACGTGCTGCTCTTCAACAACGAGATCTACGGCCTCACCAAGGGGCAGTACTCGCCCACCTCCCCGGAGGGTGCCGTGACGAAGAGCACGCCGATGGGCAGTGTGGACCATCCCTTCAATCCGCTGGCCCTGTGCAAGGGTGCGGATGCCACCTTCCTGGCCCGCGCCATGGACCGTGACCCCAAGCAGTTGCGCGAGGTGCTGTTGCGCGCCGACGCCCACCGCGGCACCAGCCTGGTGGAGATCTACCAGAACTGCAACGTCTTCAACGACGGTGCCTTCGAGGTCTTCACGGAGAAGGCCAGCAAGCCCTTCCACACGCTCTTCGTGGAGCAGGGCAAGCCGCTCGTCTTCGCCAACAGCACCAAAGGCATCAAGCTCGACGGTATGACGCCGGTGATCGTTGACCTGACCGACGGGACCGCCTCGCTGAACGACCTGTGGGTGCACGACGAGCGCGATGCGTTCAAGGCCTCCATTCTGGTGCGCCTCTTCGAGGACCCGCGCCACGAGGGGGCCATGCCGCGCCCCTTCGGCGTGTTCTTTGTGGCCGACCGATCCACGGTGGAAAGCCGCATCATCGAGCAGGTGGAGCTGGCCAAGGCGAAGAAGGGCGTTGGGGATCTCGATGCGCTGCTGCGAGGCGAGCGGACCTGGACGATCGGGTAGGGCTTACTCGATGCGGGGGACGTCCTCCCCCTCCAAGAGCTTGCGCAACGAGTCGGGAGGGACGGGCTTGGCGATGATGCGCTGGTCGGTGACCGCGGACCTTCGGACGGAATCGAGCTGACGCTGTAATGCTTCCCTGCTGCCTGCAGTGATCGTCGCTTGCTTCACCACCCGCAGTTGACCTTTTCCAGCGGTATCCTGCTCGGTCACGGGAACGAGGCGGCCGTTCTGCATCATCATCACCACGGTGTCCGTGCGCACCGTGGTCCGTCGTTCCACGTTCCCTTGAGCAGGTTCCGATAAGCTGGTATCAGGTGCCGACACTTCTCCCAAGCCCTCCGTTGTGATGCTGTCCAAGGGCAGTGGCTGGGTCGGTAGTTGTTCCCCGGTGCGTTGGAGCAGGGCAGGAACGCTCAGGAGGAGTGCGGCCACGATCACCATTCCCCCGATCCCCGGCAGCCACTTGCTCCACTTGTAGCTGCGGTAGGCCTTGTCCACGGCGGGTCGTAGCACGAGGCGTTGCATGCCGCCCTGGAGGTCGCCGAGGTCCTTCACCAGTTCACGCAGTTCCGCATTGGTACGCATGCGCTCCTCGAAGGCCGCGCGGTCCGAAGCGTTGAGCGAGCCGCTCAGGTAGCGGTCGGCCAGCTCCATCAGGTCGAGTTCGCTGCGCATCAGCCTTGGGGTTGAAGGTTCGACGATGAGTCCCGGGAGAGCAGCTCGCGGTACCGGCGGCGGGCCTCCTCCAGGCACTTGTACTTGCGCGTCTTGGCCGCGCCCTCACCGGCCAGTCCGATGGCACTGGCGATCTGCTGCAGGGGTTCCTTCAGCAGGTAGAAGCGCTTCAGCAGGTCCAGGCATTTGTCGCCCAGTGAACGCAGTGCCCGCTCTGCGGAGGCGGAACGGCCTTCGTCGGCCAGGAGCTGGGCCATGTCCCCGGGCTCGTCGGGCATTGCGGCAAGCTCCTGCGTGAACCGGCCCCTTCGCCTGAGCTCCTCCAACCAGCGGTTGCGGCAGATGGCGTAGAGGTAGGTGCCGATGGCGCAGTTCAGGCTGAAGCCATCCTCCTTGGCTTTGCCGAGCAGGATGATCAGTGCATCCTGGAACAGGTCCTTGGCATCGGCACGGGTGCCACCGTGGTTGCGCACCATGCGTTCCACCTTGGGCAGGTGGCCGTACAGCTTCACCAGGGCCTTGTGGGCCTGGTCGCTGCGCAGGTGGGACAGGATCTCCGGGTCGGTCATGGCTCGGGGTTTGTACACCTTGATGCACGGCAGGCGGAAAGGTGACCCCGACAAGATACCCGGGCGGGACCGATCGGCCAGCCGGGTCCGTCGTCCGGTGCTTCAATGCCACTACCTTGCTCCATCATGACCAAGCCTATGCGCACGCTGTTCGCTCTGTTGATGTTGTTCTTCGCAGGCCGCTGTTCCGCCCAGGATGTCATCGCCTTCCTGGATTACATGGACCGCCTGCATGTGTTCGATCGCGGGGTGTTCCGGCAGATCGATCACCGCAAGCCGCAATGGGTCCGGTATGGCGGGAACAAGGTGGTGTATGCGGATGCCCAGGCCGATCTGGTCGTCTATGAGCGGGGTGAGGTGCGAAAGGTGGACGATCAGGCAGGTTCGGACGTTGTGGTGACCGATCACTTCATCGGGTTCACGGTGGCGGGCATGTTCAAGGTCTACGACACCAAGCCCAGGATGTTGAGCGGGGTGGTGGGGCCACATCTTACCGAGGACAGCATCGCGGCGTTCAAGGATAACATCCAGCAGACCGTGGGCATCTATTACAACGGGGCCAGCCAGGTCATCGAGGACCAGCTTGCAGGGAATGCCATGCTGCAATGGGCGGCGGGCGACAATCTGCTGGCCTGGGTTTCCGCTTACGACCGCCGGTTCAAGGTCTTCTACCATGGGTCCATCATCGAGCTCAGCGACCTCGTCACGGAGATGCAGTTCAAGTGCGGATTGGACATGGTGGCGTACCAGGATGCGAGCGACATGAGCTTCAAGGTGTTCTACAAGGGAGAGGTCTACGACCTGGAGCCGCAGATGCCCAAGCGCTACGAAGTGGGCAAAGGGGTGATGGCCTGGATGGACCAGACGGGTGCGCTGAAGGTGTTCGATGGCAAGCTCGTGCATACGGCCATGTCCTTCGAGCCGGCGAAGTGGGCCGTCGCGGACAGCCTCGTGGTGATCGAGGACCGGCAGTTCTTCAATGTCTTCACCAATGGCCGCATGCACATGGTTGAACGGGTCGTGCCGCAGCAATGGCAGGCCTCCTGGGGGTCATTGGCCTATGTGGATGTGGACCGCACCTTGAAGATCTGGCGGAACGGTCGGGCGGAGGTCGTGCTGCGGGGCCAGCCTGTGCAGGAGTTCGTGCTCGACCGTGGGCTCTTGCTCGCCCGGCTGAACCAGACCACGGCCAAGGTGTGGTGGCGTGGCCAGTTGTACGAGCATTAGGGAACCACCGGTCATCATCCAGCCTGCGGATCTCCGAACTTTCCCGGCGTATCCATCATCTCCCGTAACGGACCATGCGCATCTTCCATCCCACCGACCTCGGTGCTGGCAGCACCACTGCTTTCCTCCATGCGTTGCGCATCGCCGTGGACACCCGTGCGGCCATCACCATCATGCATGTGGCGCAAGGTGACGAACAGGCCGAGTGGACGGAGTTGCCGGGTGTGCGCAGCACCCTGGCCAAATGGGGCCTGGTGGAGAATGCGCAGGACATGGAGGGGTTGAAGCAGCTTGGCGTAGGCGTGCGCAAGGTGATCATGGATGCGGGCGATCCGGTAGGTGCCTGCCTCGACTACCTGGAGGAGCATCCCACGGACCTGGTCGTCATGGCCGCGCATCAACAGGAGGGAGGCCGGCGCTGGTTCAAGCGGAACGTGGCCACCCCGCTGGCCCGCGGTGCAGGTGAGCCCACGCTGTTCATTCCTTACGAGGGAAAGGGATTCCTCGATCCCGTTTCTGGCCGCGTGAACATCAGGCGCATCCTGGTGCCGGTGTGCATGGATCCCCACCCGAAGGCCGCGCTGGAAATGGCCTGTCGCACGATCACCGCGCTGCATCAGCAGGAAGGGACGATCACCCTGCTGCATGTGGGCGAGGAGGCGACCTCCCCGCACATCGAGCTGCCACCTCTCCCGGGGTGGAAGGTGGAGCGCATCGTCAGGCCTGGAGAGATCGTGGACACCATCGTGCACATGGCCGAGGCCATCGGAGCGGACATGCTGGTGATGGCCACGAAGGGAAGGGACGGCTTCCTCGACGCCCTGCGCGGCACGCAGACAGAGCAGGTGGTGCGCAGGGCCGACTGTCCGGTGCTGGCGGTGCCCGCTTAAGGGAGTTGGTCTCAGCGCTTGAGCGCTTCCGGGATCAAGCACACCGGCACAGGCTCCATCTTGTGACGATTGGCCGCATGGCGCTGGTCGAAGATGGCGAGCACCTGTCGTTGCCGGTCCGAAAGGGTGAGGCTGCGGGTATCCATGCCCCGGTAGCGCAGGTCCATGGCCCATTCCAGTTCGGGGTAGCTGGCCCCGATCTGGTCCTCATCACTGCGGTCGTCACCCCACAGCCCATCGGTGGGCTTGGCGCGCTGGATGCTCTCGATGATGCCCAGTTCCCGCGCCACGGCGAACACTTCGGTCTTGGTGAGGTCCGCGATCGGAGAAAGGTCAACACCTCCATCCCCGTACTTGGTGAAGAAGCCGATGCCGAAGTCCTCCACCTTGTTCCCCGTTCCGGCCACCAGGAAGCGCAGGACACCGGCGAAGTAGTACAGGGTGGTCATACGCAGGCGCGCCCGGGAGTTGGCCAGGGAAAGCTCCAGTTGCCGTGGGTCGTCATCCTTGGGTAGCGCCGCCACGAGGGCATCAAAGACCGGAGTGAGCTTCACCACCTCCATCCGCACATTGGGGTGGTGCTCACGCAGCCAGGTGATGTGGTCCTGCGCGCGTTGCACCTGGGCATGGGCCTGGTGGATGGGCATCTCCACGCACAGGGTGGGCAGGCCGGTGCGGGCGCAGAGCGCGCTGGTCACTGCGCTGTCCACGCCGCCGCTCACCCCGATGACGAAACCCCGCTGACCAGTGCGTTCGCAATGTTCACGCAGCCAGTCCGTGATATGGTCGATGACCCCTGGGATGTTCATGGCCTAAAAATGCGAAGTCCTGCCGGTTCGCGGCAGGACCTCGGTCAGTTCCATTGCGACTGCTCAGAAGAAGAGCCCGATGGTCAGCTCCAGGTAGTGTGCGCGCAGGTCGGCTTTCTTCCCCGGCACGGCGTCGAAGTTGGCGATGTTGGTGAACCCGTTGTTGTAGGTGATGCCCGCCAGCAGGCTGGTGTTCCCGCTGAAGTTGTACTCCAGGCCACCGCCCACGATCAACGAGGCCTTGAAGAGGTTGATGTCGTCGGAGATGTTCTCCTTTTCGAGTTCCTCGAACTTCTCCACGATGGTGGGCGCATTCTCGAAATAGACCGGCTGGACCATATCAGCGCGTGCACGGATGTTGAAGGCGGCACCGAACCCGACCTGTGCAAAATAGCGCATGTATCCGATCTCGTTCGTCATGAGCTTCACGGTGAGCGGGATCTCCAGGTACTGCAGGCTGGCGTCCGTGGTGAGCTCCTTCGTCTTCATCGTGGTCTGCCCGGGAGCATCGAAGTACTGGAACTCCTGCTTCCACTTCGCCATGATGTTGTTCATGTTGATGCCGGTGGCGAAGCGATAGTTGCCCGTGGCCCCGATGGGGAACTCGGTGAGCAGGCCGAAGGTGTATCCGAATCCGGACCCGTTGGCCTCGAGGTCCTTGGTCTCGGCGGTGGCCCATCCCATGTTCGGACTGAGCTTGAGACCGAACCGTACGCCGCCATTGCCTGCGGCTTCCTGGGCTTGCACGGTGTTCAGGCCGCTCAAGGCGGCCACAAAGAGCACGAGGACCTTCTTCATAGGTTTGCAGTTCATTTTCAGGTGACCAAAAGTAACGTCTTGCGCGTTCGTGCATCCTTCCTCCGGCTGTCGGCCGGGCTCCTGCTCATCGGTGGCTGCTCCGAGGGTACGAACCCGGCCGTCGATACACCCGAGCCGGAACCGCTCCAGTTGGAGATCGGCCGGTTGGACCGCGACCTGTTCAACGCGCCGGTGGACAGCATGGCCTCGGTCAGTCGCAAGGCCCATGCCACATATGGCGAGTTCTACCGGACCTACATCGAGGACATCCTTCAAGGGGCGCCCATCGACGACCCGCGCCTGACCATGGTGCTGGCCCGCTTCGTGCACGACCCGGACTGGTCGGCAGCACAGCAGGCGGTGGACAGCGTGCTGGGCGACATGGATGCGCAGCGTGTCCAGTTCGAAGGGGCGTTCGGCCGGTTGAAAGCGCTGTTCCCGGACAGCCTCGTGCCGCGCATCATCGCCTTCAACTCGGGTTACAACTACGGCATCTTTCCCACGGACAGTGTGCTGGGTGTGGGCGTGGAGTGGTTCATCGGCAAGGACCATCGGGTGATCGGTTACCTCGCTCCGGAGGCCTTCCCCCAGTATGTGAAGGACCGCATGGAGCCGGATATGCTCGTGCCCAGCGCGGTGAAGGGGTGGCTGCTCGTCCACTACGCCCGCGAGGTGAGCGGGGCGGATGTGCTGACGAACCTGGTGGAGGTGGGGAAGGTGATGGTGCTGCTCGATGCCCTGTTGCCCGAGGTGGAGCCTTGGCGGAAGTTCGCGTTCAGCAAGGAGCAGCTGGCCTGGTGCGAGGCCAACGAGACCCAGATCTGGAAGGAGGTGGTGGGCAAGGACCAGCTCTACAGCAAGAAGGCTGCGGACATCGGGCGACTCCTGAACGATGGCCCCTTCACCAACGGCTTCCCGCGGGAGAGCCCCGGCCACATCGGCGAATGGATCGGCTACCGCATGGTGCGGGCCTACATGGAGGACAACCCGAAGGTGACCTTTGCACAGCTCTTTTCCCTCGACGACCCGCGCCTTGTCCTGAAGAGCTACAAGCCCCGCTGAGCCGCATATCACACGACCACCATGAGAACCTCGGAGATCCGCCTTTCGGTGCAATTGGATGAGAACAACGTACCCGAGCGGATCGGGTGGGAGGCGGAGGATGGGGGCGTGAAGAGCGCCAGCAAGGCCGTGCTCCTGTCGTTGTGGGATGAGCAGGAGAAGAACACGTTGCGCATCGACCTCTGGACCAAGGAGATGACCGTGGAGGAGATGAAGGCCTTCTTCCACCAGAACATCCTCACCATGGCCGACACGTTTGAGCGGGCCACGGGCGAGGGGAAGATGGCCGCGCAGATGCGGGACTTCGCCGCCTACTTCGCCGAGCACATGCTGCCGGAGCTGAAGAAGTGATCGCCGGCCTCAGCGGCCGCCAGTGCCCCAGTTACGGTTCACATCACCGATGAACGCGAGCAGTTCGTCGCGTCCCTTGTAGGTCTCGGAGGAGGTGAGGAACTGGGTGGGCAGCTGCTCCCAGGTCTTCTTCAAGGTGCGCCGGAACTGGGCCACATTCGCCTGCACTTTCGGTTGGGCCAGCTTGTCGGTCTTGGTGAACACGATCACGAATGGCAGCCCGTTCTCGCCGAGCCATTGGATCATGTCCAGGTCGCTCTGCTGCGGTTCCAGCCGGCTGTCCACCAGCACGAAGGTGCACTGCAGGTTCTCGCGCTCGCGGAGGTAGGTGTGGATCATCTGCTGCCACACGGCGCGTTCCGCCTTGCTCGCCTTGGCGAACCCATAACCGGGCAGGTCTGCGAGCATCCAGGGCTGGTCACTGTCGATCGTGCCCTGCACGAGGAAGTGCTCCACATTGCGCGTGCGTCCGGGGGTGTTGCTCACCCGGGCGAGCTTCCCGATGTTGCACAGCATGTTGATCAGCGAGCTCTTGCCCACGTTGCTGCGGCCGATGAAGGCATACTCAGGCAGGGTGGGCTTGGGCCAGTGCTTGGCCTCGCGGCCGCTGCCGAGGTGTTCGGCCTTCAGGGAACGCATTCACCCCAGGGTCTTATCCAGCCAAGCCCCCAGGATGGTGTTGAACTGCTCGGGCTGTTCCATCATCGGAGCATGGCCGCACGCATCGATCCAGTGCAGTTCGCTGTGCGGGATCAGGCTGTGGAACTCCTCCGCCACATGCGGTGGGGTGATCGTGTCCTGCCGTCCCCATATCAGCAGCACAGGCATGCGCATTTTGGGCAGCTCGCCCGCCATGTTGTGACGGATGGCGCTCTTGGCCAGGGACAGGATGCGGATGAGCTTGGACTTGTCGTTCACGGTCTCGTAGCACTCCTCCACCAGTTCGTCGGTAACGTGCTTCGGATCGTGGAAGGTGAGGGCGATCTTCTGGCGCAGGTAGGACTTGTCCTCCCGCCGGGGGAAGCTGCCGCCGAAGGCGTTCTCGTACAGGCCGCTGCTCCCGGTGAGGACCAGGCTCCGAACGGTCTCGGGTGACCGGCTGCAGTAGACCAGGGCCACATGGCCCCCGAGGGAGTTGCCCAGCAGGTTCACCTGGGTGAAGCCCTTGTGCCGGATGAACCGTTCGAGGAAGCGCGCCAGATTGTCCACGTTGGTGGACAGCATGGGCAGGGTATAGAGCGGCAGGATCGGCACCAGCACCCGGTACCGCGGCGTGAAATGATCGAAGAGCGGGCCGAAGTTGCTCAGCGCCCCGAACAGCCCGTGCAACAGGATGATGGGCGGGCCATCGCCTGCTTCCAGGTACCGGAACTCTCCTTCTTCCTTCAACTGACGTTCGTTCCCCATGACGGATCGCGTTCCGACCAAAGGTAGTGGGTGCGGCTCATGCGGAAGTCCGCGCCGGGCGTGCCTTTTCACAATGACCTGTGGACGCTTTGCCCGGATGGACCCCGGCTCGGCCTTTTCCCGGCCATCCCTTTGAGCACTTCACGGGGTGCCCCACTTCAGGGGTGGGCAGGGTGCGGATGATGTTCATTTCCCCCACTTTGCCCCACCCTGGTTTTACACCGGTTTTCCAGTGTTTTTCAGGCATATCGCAACATATGCCTAGCTTGGTCGTTGAAAAATTATCAACAAAGAGGACTAAAGTGGGAGTAAGTGGGTGAAAGTGGGGCAATTCCCCTACTTTCGCGTCCATCCCGCGCACACGCTGGCATGCTCAATCTCCTGGGTGAATACGATCTCCGGCTGGACGCCAAAGGGCGCCTGACGCTCCCTGCCGGGCTGCGCAAGCAGCTCGACGGCGAGCTCCAGAAGGGCTTCGTGATCAATCGGGATGTGTTCAAGCCCTGCCTCGTGCTCTACCCCATGGCCGAATGGGAGCAGACGCAATCCATGATGCGGCGACTCAACCGCTTCGTGGAGAAGAACCTCGAGTTCATCCGGCGCTTCATGAACGGAGCGACCCAGGTCGAGCTCGACCCCAGCGATCGTCTGCTGCTGCCGAAAGCCTTGATGGACTATGCCGGCATCGGCAAGGACATCAAGATGATCGGGATGATGGACCGTGTGGAGATCTGGAGCAGGGAGGGGCATGCCAAGATGCAGCGCGAGAAGGTGGACCTCACTGCCCTTGCCGAGGATGTCATGGGCAGCCTAGGCAACGCGGATGCACAGTGAGTACCACGCTCCCGTTCTTTTACAAGCCTGTATCGATGGGTTGAACATCCGTCCCGACGGCGTCTATGTGGACGTGACGTTCGGGGGCGGTGGTCACAGCCGGGCGATCCTGGAGCGCCTGGGTCCGAAGGGCCGATTGATCGCCTTCGACCGCGATCGTGATGCGTGGGCGAATGCCCCGCAGGATGCCCGCTTCACCCTGGTCCGATCCGACTTCCGATGGCTGCGGAACCACCTGCGCTACCTCGGCGCCCTCCCCGTGGATGGCCTGCTGGGCGATCTCGGCGTGAGCAGTCACCAGTTCGACACGGCCGGCCGTGGCTTCAGCTTCCGCTTCGAGGGTCCGCTGGACATGCGCATGGACCGACGTGCGCGCCGCACCGCCGCCGAACTGCTGGCCGGTTCCGATGAGCACACGCTGGCCACCCTGCTGCGCACCTATGGCGAAGTGGACGGGGCGCACCGCGTGGCGAAGCAACTGGTACGCGCCGGAGCCGAACGGCGCATCCGCAGCACGACCGACCTGGTCGAGGCCCTGCGTCCGGTGACGCCACGCGGCCGGGAGAGCAGCTTCCTGGCGCAGGTGTTCCAGGCCTTGCGGATCGCGGTGAACGACGAGCTCGGGTCGCTGGAGGCGCTGCTGAGGCAGAGCGCCGAGGTGATCAGGCCCGGTGGACGCCTGGTGATCATCAGCTACCACAGTCTGGAGGACCGCCTGGTGAAGAACTGGATGCGTGCCGGTGATCCGGGGGGTGAGGAGACCAAGGACCTCTACGGCAACCGGCTGCGGCCGTTCGACCCCTTGAGCAGCAAGGCCATTCAACCCTCCGAACAGGAGGTCATCGACAATCCCCGGGCGCGCAGCGCCCGGTTACGCATAGCCCAACGCACATGAACCGGATGCGTGAACAGAAGCAGGAGCCCGCGAAGAAGCCCGAGAAGGCTTCCGCCCCGGCGCGTCCCGCCCTGCCGATCTCGGTCATCAACCTCCTCAACGGGTCGTGGCTGACCCGTGAGAACGTGCTGGGCAACATGAAGTTCATCCTCTTCTGTGCGGGGATGATGATCCTCTACATCGCCTACGGCTACCACACCGAGCGCACCGTGCGCGAGCTGGACCGCACCGGCGGCGAACTGAAGGAACTGCGGTCCGAGTACATCACCATCCGCGCCCGCCTGGAGAAGCTCGAGCAGCAAAGCCAAGTGGCCGCAGGGATCAGTGCACTGGGCCTGGAGGAGAGCCGCGTACCTCCAGTGAAGATCGAGGTGGATCCACGCGAACTGGAACAGACCCGGACCCCATGAACGATCGCACGCAACTGAAGGCCCGGGCCAACATCGTGTACCTGCTGATGGTGCTCTTCGCGCTGGCCATCGCTGTGAAGCTCTTCACCATCCAGCTGGTGGAGGGGGACAAGTGGCGCGCCAAAGCGGAGCATGTGAGCACCGCCTACCGCACCGTGCAACCCGACCGCGGACATATCTACAGTGAGGACGGCCGGCTGCTGGCCACCAGTGTGCCCGAGTACGACGTGCGCATGGACATGGCCTCCAATGCGCTCACCGATGAGCTGTTCCGTGCCAACATCGATTCGTTGAGCTGGCATCTGTCCAGGCTTTTCGGCGATCGCACGGCGGCTGAGTACAAGCGCGACCTGACGGATGCCCGAAAGCGCCGCGACCGCTATTTCCTGGTGAAGCGCAAGGCGGACCATGCCCAGGTCCAGGAACTGCGCCAGTTCCCGCTGTACCGTGAGGGGCGCTACAAGAGCGGGCTCGTCACCGAGAAGCGCACCGTGCGGGTACGTCCCTTCGGTCGGCTGGCATCGCGCACGGTGGGCTATGTGCTGCGCGACAGCAGTGCGATAGGCCTCGAGGGAGGCTACGACAAATGGTTGAAGGGGACCACGGGCCGACGCTTGGAGCGCCGCTTGACCGGTGGTGTCTGGATGCCCATGGATGAAGGCGATGGCGTGGACCCGGTGCCCGGATCCGACATCCACACCACCATCGACATCAACCTGCAGGATGTGGCCGATGCCGCCTTGGAGAAGCAGTTGCGGCATCATGGTGCACAGTATGGCACCGTGGTCGTGATGGAGGTGGCCACGGGGTACGTGAAGGCGATCAGCAACCTCACCCGGGTGAACGATAGTGTGTACGTGGAATCGCTGAACCACGCGATCGGCGGTGCGACGGAGCCTGGTTCCACCTTCAAGCTGGCCTCGCTGATGGTGGGTCTCGAGGATGGGCTGATCAAGCCCACCGACACCGTGGACACCCGGCGTGGACAGGTGCGTTACCACGACCGGATCATGAAGGACTCGCACGAGGGCGGCTACGGCCGCATCACCGTGCAGCGTGCCTTGGAGGTCTCGGCCAACACCGGCATCAGCCTGGCCGTGTACAAGGCCTACCAGAAGGACCCCAAGCGCTTCGTGGAGGGCTTGAAGCGCATGGGCCTTCACCAGCCCACGGGCGTGATGGTTCCCGGAGAACCAGTGCCCACGCTGCGGGGCCCGGGCGAGAAGGGCTGGAGCGGGGTGAGCCTCCCGTGGATGAGCATCGGTTACGAGGTGGCGCTGACGCCGCTCCAGGTCCTCACGTTCTACAACGCCGTGGCGAACAAGGGCCGCATGCTGCAGCCCCAGTTCGCAAGCCGCATCACCCGCAACGGCCGCACCGTGCAGGAGTTCGGCCCGAAGGTGATGAACGAGCGCATCGCCTCCGAGGCCACGCTGGCCGCTGTGCATGACATGCTGGTGGGCGTGGTGGACAGCGGTACGGCGACCAACCTGAAGGCGGCCCACTTCAAGATCGCGGGCAAGACCGGCACGGCGCAGATCGCGCGGAACGGCAGTTACAAGGAGCACGGCGTCAGCTACCAGGCTTCGTTCGTGGGCTACTTCCCCGCCGATGCGCCGAAGTACAGCTGCATCGTGGTGGTGAACGGCCCCACCACGAGCGGCTATTACGGCAATGTGGTGGCCGGTCCCATCTTCAAGGAGATCGCGGACAAGATCTACAGCAACCGCCTGGAGCTGCAGCAGCCCACGCAGCTGGCCGCGTCCACCGGTCCTCGCACGCCGTTGAGCATGAGCGGTCACGCCGCTGATCTGCGCACGGTGTTCACGGCACTGCAAGTGCCCTACGAGACAACGGCGGAAGGCGAATGGGTGACCACTGAAGCGGAGGACAGCACGGTGTTCCTGAAGCATCGTGTGATCCCCTCCGATGCGCTGGACCTGGTGCCGAACGTGATGGGCATGGGCCTGCGCGATGCCCTGTACATCCTTGAGAACCGTGGATTGCGGGTACGTGTCCAGGGCAGTGGCATGGTCCGCAGGCAATCGCTTCCGCCCGGCACCCGTGCCCTTCAGGGGTCCACCATCCTCATCGAGCTGACATGAAGCTGCTGAAGGACATCCTCTACAAGGTGCGCATCGAGCAGGTGGTGGGCTCGACGAACACGGCCATCGAGAAGCTCTGCTTCGACAGTCGCGAGGTGGTGCCCTTCACCGCGTTCGTGGCCACGCGCGGCACGCAGGTCGATGGCCATGCCTTCATCGGCAAGGCGATCGCGGCCGGTGCGAGCGCAGTGGTCTGCGAGGAGCTTCCGGAGGAGATCAAGGAGGGCGTGACCTATGTGCGCGTGGCCTCCTCCACCGAGGCGCTCGGCATCTTGGCCGCCAACTTCCACGACCAGCCCTCGCGGAAGCTCAAACTGGTGGGCATCACCGGCACCAATGGGAAGACGAGCACCGCCACGCTGCTCTACCGCCTGTTCCGTTCGCTCGGCTACAAGTGCGGCCTCATCAGCACCGTGGAGGTGCGCATCGGGCAGCGCACGATCGAGAGCACGCACACCACGCCCGATGCCGTGCGCCTGAACGAGCTGATGGCGACCATGCTCGCCGAACGGGTGACGCACTGCTTCATGGAGGTGAGCTCGCACAGCGTGGTGCAGGAGCGCATCGCCGGACTGCACTTCACGGGCGGGGTCTTCACGAACATCACCCACGACCACCTCGACTACCACGGCACCTTCGCCGAGTACATCAAGGCCAAGAAGCGCTTCTTCGATCAGCTTCCCACCGGAGCCTTCGCACTGGTCAACGCCGATGACGCGAACAGCGCGGTGATGCTGCAGAACACCAAGGCCTTGAAGCGCAGCTATGCCGTGCGCAACATGGCGGACTACCACGCGCGGATCGTGGAGAACCAGCTCACCGGTCTGCACCTCAACATCGATGGCAACGACCTGTATGCCCGTCTGGTGGGGGAGTTCAACGCCAGCAACCTGCTTGCCGTCTACGCCACGGCGGTGCTCTTGGGCGAGACCCCGATGAACGTGCTCACGGCGCTCAGTGATCTCGAGCCGCCGCGTGGACGCTTCCAGGTGGTGCGCAGCACCGGTGGTGTCATCGGCATTGTGGACTATGCGCACACGCCGGATGCGCTGAAGAACGTGCTGGAGACCATCGATGCGGTGTGCGGCGGTCACGAGCAGGTGATCACCGTAGTGGGGTGTGGTGGCGATCGTGACAAGGCCAAGCGGCCCGTCATGGCGCGCATCGCAGCAGCGCTGAGCGGTCAGGTGGTGCTGACAAGCGACAACCCGCGCAGCGAGGACCCGATGGCGATACTGGAGGAGATGCGCGGCGGCATCGCCCAAGGCGACCAGGGCCGTGTATGGGTGAACGCCGATCGCCGCGAGGCCATCCGCCAGGCCGTGGGCATGGCCCGCCCGGGCGATGTGGTGCTGCTGGCGGGCAAGGGCCATGAGGCCTACCAGGAGATCAAGGGGGTGAAGCACCCCTTCGATGATGTGGCCGTGCTGAAGGAAACGCTTGAACTACTGCACAAGTAATGCTGTACCACCTCTTCGATAGCATCGGTGCGGGCATCCCCGGGGCGGGTGTGTTCAACTACATCTCCTTCCGCGCGGCCATGGCCGTGTTCGTCTCCCTGCTCATCTCGCTGTGGTGGGGCCAGGGGATCATCAACCTGCTCCGTCGTCTCCAGGTGGGTGAGACGGTGCGCGATCTCGGACTGGAGGGCCAGCTGCAGAAGCAGGGCACCCCGACCATGGGCGGCCTCATCATCCTTTCGGCCACCATCATCCCCACGCTGCTCTTCGCCAAGCTCGATAACATCTACATCGTGCTGCTGCTGGTGAGCACCGTGTGGCTCGGGCTCATCGGCTTCCTGGACGACTACATCAAGGTGTTCAAGAAGGACAAGCGTGGACTGGCCGGGAAGTTCAAGGTGGTCGGCCAGGTGGGTGTCGGCATCATCATCGGCGCCACCGTCTACTTCCATCCCGAGATCCGCACGCGCGTGGAGGTGCCGGAGGTGCTCGCGCAGCAGCTCGATCCGAAGGAGATCCACACGATCACCGAGGAGGATGGTACGGTGCACTACATGCTGAACAGGAAGTCGCCGAACACCACGATCCCCTTTGTGAAGGACAACGAGTTCAACTATTCCTCCATCCTGGGCAAGGTCTTCGGAAACGAGGCGCGCAGCTACACCTGGATCGTCTACATCCTCGTCGTCATCTTCATCATCACCGCCGTCAGCAACGGTGCGAACATCACCGATGGCGTGGACGGACTGGCCACCGGCACCTCGGCGATCATCGTGCTCACCCTGGGCATCCTGGCCTATGTGAGCGGCAACGTCGTTTTCGCCCAGTACCTGGACATCATGTACATCCCCGGTTCGGGTGAACTGGCGGTGTTCATCGGTGCGTTGCTCGGCGCGTGCATCGGTTTCCTCTGGTACAATGCCTACCCGGCGCAGGTGTTCATGGGCGACACCGGCAGCCTGGCGCTCGGCGGCATCATCGCCACGCTGGCCATCCTGGTGCGCAAGGAACTGCTCATCCCCGTTCTCTGCGGCATCTTCCTCGTGGAGAACCTGAGCGTGGTGATGCAGGTCTCGTGGTTCAAGTACACCAAGCGGAAGTACGGGGAAGGGCGACGGATCTTCCTCATGTCGCCGCTGCACCACCACTTCCAGAAGAAGGGCATCCACGAGAGCAAGATCGTGTCGCGCTTCTGGATCGTCGGGATCATGCTGGCCGTGCTGTCCATCGTAACCCTCAAGCTGCGATGAACAGGGTGGTGATACTCGGTGCTCAGGAGAGCGGTGTGGGCGCGGCGCGGCTGGCGCAGCAGCGTGGACACGATGTGTTCGTAAGCGATGCCGGTGCCATCAAGCCGAAGTACCGCGATGAACTGGTGCGCCTGGGCATCGCCTTCGAGGAGGGTGGCCATACCGCCGAGCGGGTGCTTGGTGCGGATGAAGTGGTGAAGAGCCCGGGCATCCCGGACACGGCCACGTTGGTGGTGGCCGCAACACAGCGGGGCATCCCGGTGATCAGCGAGATCGAGTTCGCCTACCGCTACTGCAAGGGGCGCATCGTGGGCATCACCGGCAGCAATGGCAAGACCACGACCACCCTGCTTACCCACCACATCCTGCAGAAGGGCGGACTGGACGTGGCCGTGGGCGGCAATGTGGGCACCAGCTTCGCCGGCCTCGTGGCCGATGGCGACCGCGCGTGGTACGTGCTTGAGCTGAGCAGCTTCCAGCTCGATGGCATCCGCGAGTTCCACCCGCACATCGCCATGCTGCTGAACATCACGCCCGACCACCTCGACCGGTACCAGTACCGGATGGAGAACTACGTGGCGAGCAAGTTCCGCATCGCGCTCAATCAGGGTCCTGAGGATCACTTCATCCACTGCGCTGATGATCCCGAGACCGCCGCATGGCTGCGCACCCATGCCTTGAAGGCCCGCTCGTGGCCCTTCTCCATCCAGCATCCCGTGGCGCAAGGCGCCTACCTCGACAACGACCGCATCCACATCACCACCGACCAAACCACCTTCGACATGTCCATCCATGAACTCGCCCTCCAAGGCCGGCATAACGTGTACAATTCCATGGCTGCTGCGATCGCCGCACGCGTGCTGGAGCTGAGGAACGACGTGGTGCGTGAGAGCCTGAGCGACTTCCAGAACGTGGAGCACCGGCTGGAACGGGTGGCCACCGTGCACGGCATCGAGTTCATCAACGACTCGAAGGCCACCAACGTGAACTCCGCATGGTACGCTCTCGAGAGCATGGACCGCCCGGTGATCTGGGTGGCAGGTGGCGTGGACAAGGGCAACGATTATTCCAGCCTGCGCGAACTGGTGAGGTCGAAGGTGAAGGCGATCGTGTGCCTGGGAAAGGACAACGCGAAGCTCCACAAGGCCTTCGGTGACCTGGTGGCCAACATGGTGGATACGGAGAGCGCCGAGCAGGCCGTACAGGCCGCCTATGGGCTTGCGGAGGCCGGTGATGCGGTGCTGCTGAGCCCTGCGTGCGCCAGCTTCGACCTGTTCGAGAACTACGAGGAACGCGGGCGGCGCTTCAAGGTTGCGGTGAAGGCCCTTTAACCACGTCAGGCCATGGATAAGAACCAGTCAATGACCGATCCACGGACCAGATCAGCGAGCGATCTGGTGCAGGCCCGCAACCAAGGGCTGCAGGGCATGCGCACGCCCCATCGGCTGGAGCACGTCGCCACGGTGGAGGAGGTCTTCTACGTCAATGACAGTGCGTCCACCTTCCTCGATGCGGCGCTTGCATCGCTTTCCACGATGGAGCGGAATACCGTGTGGGTCATCGGCTGCTGGAGCGATGACATGAGCGAGGGTCATGTGCAGGACCTGATGCGCGAACGCGTTCGTGCTGTGGTCCTGTTCGGTCACGAGGGTGATGCACCATCGCTTCCGGGCGGCATCATCTACCTGGCCGACAATGTGCGGATGGCGGTTTTCCTGGCCCGCGAGCTGGCCCGCGCCGGAGAGGCCGTGCTTTTCAGTCCGGCCTGTCCGAGCGGCAATGGTTTCGCCAACTACGAGGAACGCGGTGCCGAGTTCAAACGCACCGTGAAGGAGCTCTGATCGACAACGATGAACACGATCCTCCATAAGCTGAAAGGCGATCGCGTGATCTGGATGACGGCCCTGTTCCTGGGGTTGATCAGCCTGCTCGCGGTGTACAGCTCGATCAGCTCGCTCGCCTTCAAGCGCGAGGGAGGAAGCACCTTGCATTTCCTCGCGAAGCACGGGATGATGCTCGCCGGTGGTGGCGTGATCATGTTCTATGCCTCGCGTGTCCGCTACACCCTGTACTCGAAACTGTCCCAGATCGCCATCCCGATCACCGGGGGCCTTCTCCTGCTCACCCTATTGCTCGGGTCCAACATCAACGACGCAAGCCGCTGGATCACGATCCCGATCATCAATCAGAGCTTCCAGACGAGCGACCTGGCCAAGGTGGTGCTCGTGGTCTATCTGGCCCGCGTGCTGGGCAAGCAGCAGGACCAGGAGTGGACCTTCCGCGATGTGCTGGTGAAGTTGATGCTTCCGGTGGGCGCCATCTGCGGGCTCATCCTTCCCGCCAACTTCTCCACGGCTGCGCTGCTCTTCCTGGTCTGCCTCATCATCATGTTCATCGGGCAGGTGCCGATGCGTCACATGGTGATGCTGATGGGCGCGGCGGTGCTCGCCTTCAGCCTGCTGCTGCTGATCGCCAAGAGCCAGCCTGGCCTGCTTCCCCGACTGGACACCTGGATCACGCGCATCGAGAGCTTCGGTGCGCAGGACAGCGATGCCAACTACCAGGTGGAGCACGCCAAGATCGCCATCGCTTCCGGTGGGCTTATGCCGAACGGTCCGGGCAGTGGTGCCTCGCGCAACTGGCTGCCACATCCGTACTCGGACATGATCTACGCCTTCATCATCGAGGAGTATGGCAGCATCCTCGGAGGTCTGGGCCTCTTGCTGCTGTACCTCATCCTGCTGCTCCGCTCGGTGCGGATCGCAGGGCAGTGTGAAAAGCCCTTCGGCTCGCTGGTCGCGATCGGCCTCAGCCTCATGCTCGTGCTGCAGGCCATGATCAACATGGCCGTGGCCGTCAACCTCGTACCCGTCACCGGACAACCGCTGCCCCTGGTGAGCATGGGCGGCACCTCGGTCTGGTTCACCTGCCTCGCCATCGGCATCGTGCTCAGCGTGAGCCGCAGCCTGGAAGAACCCTCAACCGCCTCAACCGATGTCAAACGCCCCCGCACCGCGGTCGCTTAGGGTGATGATCTCCGGTGGAGGCACCGGAGGGCACATCTTCCCGGCCATCGCCATCGCCAACGCGGTGCGCGATCGGGAGGCCACTGCCGAGTTCCTCTTCGTGGGCGCCGAGGGAAAGATGGAAATGGACAAGGTCCCTGCGGCCGGATTCCGGATCGTGGGGCTCCCGATCCGCGGCTTCCAGCGAGGCTCCATCGTGAAGAACCTCGCACTGCCCTGGCGCCTGCTCCGCAGCATGCTGAAGGCGCGCGCTCTGGTGCGTGAGTTCAAGCCGCATGTGGCCGTGGGGGTGGGTGGCTACGCCAGCGGACCGCTGCTGGCCGCCGCACAGCGTATGGGCGTGCCCACCATCATCCAGGAGCAGAACAGCTATCCCGGCCGCACGAACATGCACCTGGCCCAGCGGGCACATCGCATTTGCGTGGCCTATGCGGGCATGGAGCGCTTCTTCCCGAAGGACAAGATCCTGCTCACAGGCAATCCGGTGCGCAGCGAGGTGGTGCGCCTTGCGGGCAAGCGCCCCCGTGGCATGGAGCACTTCGGCCTCGCGGAAGACCGGCCGGTGCTCTTCATCACCGGTGGAAGTTTGGGTGCACGCGGCATCAACCGGGGCGTGGAGGCCGCACTTCCAATGTGGAAGGAGGCGGGCATCCAGGTGATCTGGCAGACCGGCACACCTTATCTGAAGCAGGCTCAGGAAGCCGTGGGGCGCCTTCGCTACGATGGATGCAAGGTCCACGAGTTCGTGAACAAGATGGACATGGCCTATGCCGTGGCCGATCTGGTGGTGGCGCGTGCCGGAGCGATCAGCGTGAGCGAACTGTGCCTGGTGCAGAAGCCCGCGATCCTGGTCCCCCTGCCCACGGCGGCCGAGGATCATCAGACACACAACGCCCGGGCCTTGACCGACCGCGGCGCCGCAGTGCTGCTGCGCGATGCGGACACCATGGAGAAGCTGGGCGGACTGGTCACCGGCATGATCCGGGATGAGGAGGCATTGGCACGCCTGCGACTGGCCATCGCGGGAATGGGAACACCACAGGCGGCGGAGGCCATCGCTGCGGAGGTCATCCGGGCAGCACGAGCATGAGCACCTTGAGCGGACATCGGTTCTACTTCATCGGCATCGGTGGCATTGGCATGAGCGGCCTGGCCCGCTATTTCCGGCGCCATGGTGCCGAAGTGGCCGGTTATGACCGTACCCCCAGCGAGCTGACGAACCAGTTGCAGAGCGAGGGCATCGAGGTGCAGTTCAGCGAGAGCGCTGCCCTCATTCCCGAAGGGTTCCGTAATGCAGTGGAGGGTGAGGTGATGGTAGTGCGCACACCGGCGGTGCCCGCCAGCAGCCCGCTGCTCCGGTATTGGGAGGAGCGCGGTGCGCGCATCCTCAAGCGTGCCGAGGTGCTTGGCCTCGTGACCCAGGACCGCAGGACCATCGCGGTGGCCGGCACGCACGGCAAGACCACGGTGAGCACCATGCTCGCCCATCTCCTGGCAGTGGGTGGCGTGAAGTGCAATGCCTTCCTCGGCGGCATCGCGGCCAATTATGGCACCAATGTGCTGCTGAACGATGAGGCGGTGGTGAACGTGGTGGAGGCCGATGAGTACGATCGCAGCTTCCTCCGTCTCCATCCGAGCGAGGCCATCATCACGGCCATGGACCCGGACCACCTGGACATCTACGGGACCCCCGAGGCCATGTATGCGGCCTACACCGAGTTCGCCGCCCTGAGCACGGGGATGTTGCTCGTGCATGAGCGCGTGGCTGCCCACTTTGGCGGTCATCCCGGCAGGGTCACGTACGCGTTGGACCGCACTGCGGAGCCCTGTGCGATGAACGTCCGTGTAGTGAATGGTGCCTATCGCTTCGATCTGGTGGCCGGTGGCCATCACCTGAAGGACCTGCGTCTGGGCATGCCAGGCCGGCACAATGTGGAGAATGCCATCGCTGCGTCCACCCTGGCGCTGCGGCTTGGGGTCACGCCTGAACGCCTGTCCGAAGGTCTGTCCACCTTCCGTGGTGTGGCCCGTCGGTTCGAAGTGCGCGTGCGCGGCCCGAAGGCGGTGTATATCGACGATTACGCGCATCACCCCAAGGAGCTCGATGCCTGCATCGGGAGCGCGCGCGAACTGTATCCGGGACGGCGCCTGACCGGGATCTTTCAGCCACACTTGTTCACCCGCACACGCGACCTGGTGGATGGCTTTGCACAAAGTCTGGCGGCACTGGATGAGCTCATTCTGCTGGAGATCTACCCGGCGCGCGAGGAGCCCATTCCCGGCATTACCTCCGAATGGCTGCTGGACCGGGTGCCAATGGTACGCAAGCGCATCGTCGGCAGGGACCAATTGGTGCAGGTGCTCGGTGAAGGCGACATCGATGTGCTGCTCACCATGGGCGCGGGTGATATAGACCGGCTGGTCCCGTCCATTGAACGGCACATGAACGAACGCAACAGGCCATGAACCGCTTCCAACGACTTCTGCGTCCCCTGTTGATCGCGTTCGGCGTCCTGTGCGCCGTGGTGATCCTTGGCTTCGTGGAGCGGAGCAGCGAGCATGCTCCCATCACCGACCTGCGTGTGCAGGTGGAAGGTGCGGCGGGCATGCACTTCATTGATGAGGAGGCCGTGCGACGCGAGGTGTTGGACCAAGGTGTGGCCGTGATGGGTGCACCGATGGGTGAAGTGGACATGCCGCGGATCGAGAATGCCCTGCGGAACATTCCCTGCGTGGCATCGGCGGAGGCTTATCGTACGCTGGATGGAGTGCTCCACGTAAAGGTCCGCCAGCGTGAACCCATCGTCCGTGTCCTCAACGGCGACGGCAGCAGCTTCTACATCGACAAGGAGGGGTGGACCATGCCCATTGATCGCGACTACACCGCCCGTGTGCTGGTGGTGACCGGTGCCTTGAACGAGCCTGGGGCGCGTGATGGTGTGTATGCGGTCCATGCCAACGACAGCGTGCGTGCGGTGCAGCTATCGGACGACATCCACCGGCTGGCCCTCTACATCGGAAGCGATCCCCTCTGGGCTGCGCTCATCGACCAGGTCGTTGTCACTGGTGAAGGCGAGTTCGAGCTCGTACCGCGTGTCGGCGGCCATCGTGTGCTCATCGGTGATGGGCGCGACCTCCAACAACGCTTCGCCAAGTTGAAGCTCTTCTACGAGAAAGGCATTCCCCTCGCCGATTGGCGCCGGTACCACAGGCTGGACCTGCGCTACGCGGACCAGATCGTGTGCACCAAACGAACAACCCCCTAACACTCCACACAGACCATGGACCACAACCAAGACATCGTCGCAGGCCTCGATATAGGCACGACGAAGATCGCCTGCATCGTAGGGCGCAAGAACGAGCAGGGGAAGATCGAGATCCTCGGCATGGGCAAGTCGCGCAGCGACGGTGTCAGCCGCGGTGTCGTATCCAACATCCAGCGCACCGTGGAGAGCATCATGGCCGCGGTGAAGATGGCCGAGGATAACGCCGGTGTGGACATCCGCCAGGTGAACGTTGGCATTGCCGGGCAGCACATCCGCAGCATGCAGCATCGCGGCATGAAGATGCGCGAAAGCCTGGAGGAGGAGATCACCCAGCGTGACATCGACCAGCTGATCGAAGAGACCAACCGCCTGGTGATGCCTCCAGGGGAGGAGATCATCCATGTGCTTCCGCAGGATTACATCGTGGATACCGAACAGGGCATCCGGGATCCCATCGGCATGAGCGGCATCCGCCTCGAGGCCAACTTCCACATCATCAGCGGACAGGTCACTGCGGCGCGCAACATCAACAAGTGCGTGCATCGGGCAGGCCTGGAGGTCACCGAGCTGGTGCTGGAGCCTCTGGCCAGTGCGGACGCCGTGCTCAGCGCAGAGGAGAAGGAGGCCGGTGTGGTGCTCGTGGACATCGGTGGTGGTACCACGGACATCGCCATCTTCTTCGACAACATCATTCGCCACACTGCGGTCATCCCCTTCGGTGGCAATGTGGTCACGGAGGACATCCGCCAGGGCTGCGGCATCATGCGTGAGCAGGCCGAGCAGCTCAAGACCAAGTTCGGCAGTGCGCTGGCCTCGGAGAACAAGGAGAACGAGGTGGTGTGCATCCCCGGCCTGCGCGGCCGCGATCCGAAGGAGATCAGCCTGCGCACGCTCGCCGAGATCATCCAGAGCCGCATGGAGGAGATCCTCGAGCACGTGTACTTCGAGATCAAGAACTCCGGCATGGAGAAGCAGCTCATCGCTGGCATCGTGCTCACCGGTGGTGGCGCACAGCTCAAGCACCTCAAGCACCTTGTGGAGCTGATGACCGGCATGAACACCCGCATCGGCTATCCGAACGAGCACATCACCAAGAGCGCGGTGGAGGACGTCACGAGCCCGCTTCATGCCACGGGTGTCGGTCTGGTCATGAAGGGCTTCGACCACTTGGAGCGCCTGCGTGGCAAGATGGTGGACACCCGTGCACCCCGCCCCGCCAAGGTCCCCGTGCGCGAGCACTCGAAGGGTCTGTTGAAAGGCCTGTTCGAGAAGATCGCCAGCACCACGGACAACATCTTCAACGAGGACGATAACTGAGCCGCCCAGGCCCACTTTCAGACATTCCCCAAAACCCCCACAGTCATGAGATTCGAACTTCCCCAGGAGCTCGCATCGATCATCAAGGTGATCGGTGTCGGCGGTGGTGGCGGCAATGCCGTCAACCACATGTACCAGCAAGGCATCAATGGTGTCGACTTCATCATCTGCAACACCGACCGCCAGGCACTCGACGTGAGCCCGGTGCCGGTGAAATTGCAGCTGGGTGTGGCCCTGACCGAAGGTCTGGGCGCCGGCTCCGTGCCCGACCGCGGCAAGACCGCCGTGCAGGAGAACCTGGACGAGATCCGTTCCCTGCTCAGCACCCGCACCAAGATGGTCTTCATCACCGCTGGAATGGGTGGTGGCACGGGCACCGGGGCCGCTCCGGTCATCGCCTCCATTGCCCGTGAGATGGGCATCCTCACCGTGGGCATCGTCACCAGTCCCTTCCAGTGGGAAGGCCGCAAGCGCAAGCAGCAGGCCCTGTCGGGCATCGAGGAGATGCGTCAGGCTGTTGATACGCTCGTGGTGATCAACAACGATCGCCTTCGCGACCTCTTCGGTAACCTCTCCCTCGACAATGCGTTCGAGCACGCGGACAACGTGCTCACCACCGCCGCCAAGGGGATCGTGGACATCATCTACAAGCCCGGCAAGGTGAACGTGGACTTCGAGGACGTGAAGACCGTGATGAGCGACAGCGGTGTTGCGATCATGGGCATGGCCGAGGCGGAGGGTGAGGACCGTGCCCTTCGCGCCGCCCACGAGGCCCTGTCCTCCCCGTTGTTGAACGACAGCGACATCAGCGGCGCCAAGTTCGTCCTGCTCAACGTGACGCACGGCACGCGCGCCTTGTCCATGGATGAGATGTCGGAGATCACCGACCACATCCAGGACGCGGCCGGCAGCACCGCCGATGTGATCTGGGGTTACGGCCGTGATGAGTCCCTGGGCGATCGCATCCGGATCACTGTCATCGCAACCGGATTCCAGTCCACCGGGCTCGAGGCCACCGGTGTTGCTACACGTCATGAGCGCGTCATCATCCCGCTGGATGCCGACCGTCCCACGATGATCACGCAGCCCATCGTGAACCCGGTGCAGGTGAGCGCCCCGGCCGCTCCGGTGCCTCCTCCCGCCGCTCCCATCCTCGAGGAGCCCTACCTGAAGCAGATGGAGGTGAAGCCCGAGCCCGTGGCCCAGGCCCCGGCGGCGCCCCAGGCCGTGATCCCCTTGGATTTCGACCTGCCCGCTCCCCGTGTGGTGGAACCCGCTCCTTCACCGGCGAAGGAGGAGAAGAAGGTCTTCGACCTGTACGGTGAGACACCCGCGACCGCTGTCCCTTCGCGCCCAGAGGTGACCGAGGCCCGCCTGACCCAGAGCGAGCACCAGGCCCGCGTGGAGGAACGCCTCGCCCGCATGCGCGAGGTGAGCCAGAAGCTGCGCACGCCGAACGGTCTTAACGACATGGAGCGCGAGCCCGCCTACAAGCGCAAGAACATCCAGATCACCGACATGCAGCACAGCACGGATTCGAGCGTGAGCCGCTACACGTTGAGCGAGGAGACCGATGAGAACGGTGAGCGCCGGGTGGAGTTGAAACGCAACAATCCGTACCTCCACGACAACGTGGATTGATCGATCCATATCCACGACAACCGCACGCCATGGAGCTCCAACAGCGCATCGATGCCGACATCAAGGCCGCCATGCTGGCCCGGGAGAGGGACCGCTTGAACGCGTTGCGCGCGATCAAGAGCGCCATCCTCCTCGAGCTAACCAAGGAAGGTGGCGGTACCTCGCTGGATGAGGCCGTGGGCCTGCGCATCCTGCAGAAGTTGCACAAGCAACGGCAGGAGAGCGCAGCGATCTATCACCAGCAGGGACGCGCCGACCTCGCCACTGAGGAGGAGGCACAGGCTGCGGTGATCGAGGCCTACCTGCCCAAGCGTATGGACACCGCCGCACTGGAGGAGGCCATCGTGGCCCTGATCGGTGAACTGGGCGTAAGCGACATGAAGGGCATGGGGCGTGTGATGGGTGAGGCCAACAAACGGTTCGCCGGTCAGGCGGATGGTGCACAGGTCGCGGCACTCGTGAAGAAGCTGCTCAGTGGGGGCTGAGCCGCGCAGCGAACGCGACAGATGGAAGGCGCGGCCTAAAGGGCGCGCCTTCTGCGTTCAAGGTCTCACCGGTCGATCACCAGTTTGAAGCCCACGCCGTGCACGTTCACGATCTGCACCTTGGGGTCCAGCTTGAGGTATTTCCGCAGCCGGCTGATGAACACGTCCAGACTACGGCCCAGGAAGTAGGTGTCATCACCCCACACCATGTTCAGCACCAGTTCGCGGGGCAGCACCTGGTCGGCATGCAGGCAGAGCAGGCGCAGCACTTCGGCCTCCTTCTTCGTGAGCTTGCGCTCCTCCGTGGGGTGGCTCAGCATCAGGTTGCGGTGGTCGAAGGTGTAGTCGCCCACCTCGAAGCGGTCCCGTTCGCGGGCATCCTCCTCCCGTCCCTGCGTGCGCCGCAGGATGGCCTCGATACGGAGGATGAGCTCCTCGTGGCTGAAGGGCTTGGTGAGGTAATCGTCGCCACCGGCCTTGAAGCCGGCGATGCGGTCCTCGGTCTGGCTCTTGGCCGTGAGGAACACGATCGGCACCTGTGCATTCACCAGCCGGATGTCCTCCGCCAGACTGAAGCCGTCCTTCTGGGGAAGCATGACGTCCAGCACGCACAGGTCGTACGGCTGTTCGTTGAACTTGCGGAGACCCTCCTTCCCATCGCGGCACAGGTGCACGGTATAGCCGCGCCGCTTCAGGGCGTCCTGGATCACGAAGCCGAGGTTGAGGTCGTCCTCCACCAACAGGATGTTCGCCTTGCGTTCGCTCATGGGTCCGTTGTGGTGTTCGATCAGTGGGCCAGGGGCAATGAAAGGGTGAAGGTGCTGCCCTGCCCGGGTTCGCTCTGAACGGCAATGCCGCCCTTGTGCGCATGGGCGATCTGCTGCACGTAATGCAGTCCCAGACCGAAGCCCTTCACGTTGTGCACATTGCCGGTGTGCACCCGGTAGAACCGCTCAAAGATGTGCTTGAGGTCCTCCTTGCGGATGCCGATGCCATGGTCCTTCACCATCAGCAGGAACTCCCCGCCGCGGCTCAGCGTGCGCAGGTCGATCGTGGAGCTGTCGTAGCCGTACTTCAAGGCGTTGTCGAGCAGGTTCGTCACCACGTTGGTCAGGTGCATGCGGTCGCCGGCCACCTTGGTGGCCGTGGCTTCCAGCGCCAGTTCCAGATGCACGCGACGCTCCGCAAGTGGCAGTGCGAAATGATCGGCCACCTCGCGAGCCACCTCGTGCATGTCCACTGGTTCGTGCTTCAGTACCAGTTCGTCCTTGTCCAGTGTGGCCAGTTGAAGCACGCGTTCAACTTGGTTGCGCAACCGTTCGTTCTCCGTGCGGATGATGCGGGCGTAGGCCTGTAGGCGCTCCGGCTCCTGCACGATCCCCGGGTCGCTGAGGACCTCGCTGCTCAGCGCGATGGTGCTGATCGGCGTCTTCAGTTCGTGTGTCATGTTCCCGATGAAGTCGTTCTTCATCTCGCTGAGCTTCTTCTGTTTCAGGATCACCCAAACGCTGTAAGCGAAGAAGGAGAACACGATAAGGGTGACCACGGCCGGGAAGATCCAGGTCCAGCCACCCAGTTGCTCCTCCTCCCACAGGCTGCTGCTGCGCTGCGGGAAGTACACCCCGAAGTAGTGCCCGTCCTTGTCCAGCGTCAATAGTGTGGAATGCCGGATGGTGTCGGTCTTCAGGGTGTCGAACGAGACATAATTACCGTAGACCACACTGTCCGTGAAGCAATCGTAGATGCCGTACTCGAAATCCTCCTGGATGTTCCGCCGGCTGAATTCCTTGCGCAGGAGCGACTCCAGCAGGTAGGGATGGAGCGTGTCGTTGATGGTGACCACGAAGTAGTTGGGCCGCTCCTGCTTCACCGCATCATACAGGTCGCTGGGATCCTTGGTGATCGAGAGGATCTGCTCGGTCACGTCGGTGAGCGCGATGATCACCCGGTCGTTGAACTGTTTCTCCAGTTGTTGGGCGCGCTCCCTGTTCAAAGCGACCTGTTCGCTTCTGTACTGGGAGGCCTGCCGCAACCAAAGCAGCTGGATGACCACCACGCCGATCACGCTCAGCGTGGCCAGCAGCATCAGCGTCCCGATCGCCTTGCGTCCCATGGTCGAATGCAATTTTACGCCGGTCCGGTGCGTGGGTCTGTGTTCATTAACAAGGCTTTTACTTTCGTCGCTTCCATCATGAGCCCGCTCGCGTTCCGCTTTTCCCTCCTCGCCATCGCGGTGGTGGTGGCGTTCGGGGCCATGCTTGACGTCATGGAGGTGGATGCCGCTCAGTATGCCGCGATGTCCGCGGACCTGCTTCGGCAGGACAACTGGCTCATGTTTCACCATCGCGGCGAGGATTACCTGGACAAGCCCCCGCTGTTGTTCTGGCTTTCAGCGCTGTCATTCAAGGTGTTCGGGGTCCATAATTGGAGCTATAAGCTGCCCAGCATCCTGTTCGCCTTCCTGGGGTTGTTCAGCACCTACCGGTTCACGCGGTTGTTCCATGGGGTGGAAGTGGCGCGCAGGGCCGTGCTCATGCTGGGCAGCAGTGCAGCGTTCCTGCTCATGACCAACGATGTGCGCTGCGATACCATCCTTACAGGTTCGGTCATCACGGCCATCTGGGCAGGTGCCGCATGGCTGGTGGAGCGGCGGTGGTGGCAGTTGGTCGTCCTGGCGGCAGCGGTCGCATCCGGCATGTTGGCCAAGGGTCCGATGGGTGCTGTGGCCCCTGCTCTGGCCTTGGGGGGGCATGTGGTGTTCACCCGGCAATGGAGTGCGCTCCGCGATCCCCGTGTGCTGGTCGTGCCAGTTCTGGTGGCACTGGCGCTCGTACCCATGTGCATCGGTCTATACGAGCAGTTCGGCATGCATGGGCTCCGCTTCTATTTCTGGGAGCAGAGCTTCGGCCGCATCACGGGGGAGAACCGCTGGAAGGATGACTCCACGGTGCTATATTTCACCCATGAGTTGGTCTGGCAACTGCTGCCCTGGACCTTCTTCGTTCTTGTTGGTATCTGGACCGCGTTGAAGGCTATCGTTCGTGGGCAGCAGCAACCGGAGTACATCTCCATTGCCGGTGCCGTCCTTGTCCTCATCGCGTTGTCGCTTTCGCAGTTCAAGCTGCCCCACTACCTCTATGTCATCGTTCCCCTGTACGCGGTCCTCGGTGCTCGCGCTTGGTCCGATCTTCCTCCACGCTGGCTGCGTCATGCCCAGGTGGGTGTCGTGGTCCTGCTCGCCCTGGCCGCTGTCTGGCTGGACCACTGGGCTTTCCCCGGTGATGATCGCTGGTGGGCCTTCGGGCTTGTATTCCTGCCTGCAACGGTCGCGCTTTCCCTTATGCTGCTGAAGTCCCGTGTGTCCCTGTTCCAAGGCTGCTTCGTGGTGATGATGGGCATCGCGCTGGTCATGAATGCGGGCATCTACCCGTCGATCCTGGCTTATCAGGCCAACGCCCAGGCCGGCAGATGGGCTGCGTCCATGGGACTCATGCCCGGCCGTTTCATCAGCATGGGGGTTGGTGGTACCGCCCTAGATCATTACGCCGGAGGCACGGTGCCTTACACGCATGACGCCAGCGGACTGGAAGGGCGGCCAACACCCGGCACGGTCATCTACACGGATGAACAGGGGCGCAGCAGCATTCGCAACCGAGGGTTCCTTCCGGTCGGAGAGGTCGAATTGGAGAACTACCCGGTACAACTCCTGGGGTTTGAGTTCCTGGACCCCGGACAGCGTGAGCGAACCTTGGAGAAGCGCTTTCTGCTGGAGTTCTGATCCCGGCGAACCTTTTCAACCGTTTGATGTTACCTTTTCTGTCCGCTCACCCCTTGGGCGGTCGTCCGAAGACGAAAACCTAACCCCC
>Ga0315900_10001442_pt1 | contig 37958 bp, 32 predicted proteins | sample LakEriMetagenome_FD_203521 | JGI IMG/M metagenome (GOLD analysis project Ga0315900, IMG submission 203521) | Freshwater fungal communities from buoy surface, Lake Erie, Ohio, United States - Buoy 12 MA114 | ecosystem: Environmental > Aquatic > Freshwater > Lake > Lake biofilm | place: USA: Lake...
CGCGGTGGCGTCGAAGACGCTGGCGCAGGGCTCGCCACGGAAATCGGTGGAGACCACCTTCTCGTCGGTGTAGCCCAGGATGCCCTTGAGCGCGCCTTCGCTTTGCGCTTTCATCTCGGCGCAGATCTCGGCATAGCTGGCATCGCTGTTGAGCTCCACCGTCAGGTCAATGACCGACACGTCAGAGGTCGGCACGCGAAACGCCATGCCGGTGATCTTGCCCTTGATCTCGGGGATCACCACGCCCACGGCTTTGGCCGCACCCGTGCTGCTGGGGATGATGTTCTCGAGGATGCCGCGGCCGCCGCGCCAGTCTTTGCGCGACGAGCCGTCCACCGTCATCTGGCTGGCGGTGGCGGCGTGCACGGTGGTCATCAGGCCGCGCTTGATGCCCCACTTGTCGTGCAGCACCTTGACCACCGGGGCCAGGCAGTTGGTGGTGCAGGACGCGTTGGAGATGATGGCCTCGCCCGCGTACTTCTTGTGGTTGACGCCGTAGACGAACATCGGCACGTTGTCCTTGGACGGTGCCGAAATCACCACCTTCTTGGCGCCCGCTTGCAGGTGCATCTGGCTGGTGGGCTCGGTCAGGTAATGGCCGGTGCACTCGAGCACGATGTCCACGCCCATCTCGCCCCAGCGCAGGTTGTGCGCGTCGCGCTCATGCGAGAGTTTGATCTTCTTGCCGTTGACGATCAGGCTGTCGTCGGTGAAATCGACCGTGCCATCAAAGCGGCCGTGCACGCTGTCGTACTTGAGCATGTAGGCCAGGTAGTCGGAGGGCTTGGGGTCGTTGATGCCGACGATCTGGATGTCGCTGTAGCCGTGCTTGAGCGCAGCGCGCAGGGCCAGGCGGCCAATGCGGCCGAATCCGTTGATGCCAACCTTGATGGTCATGGTGAGTGCCTCTGGGGATAGTTACTGAACGGTTACGTAACCGGTTTGTAGACCAAGGCCCTTTCATGGACCTGATCCCGGAGCGCGCACGCGGGGCGCGCTCCACCGGTCAGGAAAAATCAGCGCTTGAGCAGGGCGGCGTGGACGGTGTCGGCCACGTTTTCTGCGGTGAAGCCAAAGTGCTTGAACAGCACCGGGGCCGGGGCCGATTCGCCATAGGTGTCGATGCCGACCACCGCGGCGCAGCCGTATTTCCACCAGCCGTCGGTGGCGCCCATTTCGACCGCCACACGGGGCAGGCCCGCAGGCAGCACGCTTTGCTTGTATTCGGTGCTCTGGCGGTCAAACACATTGGTGCAGGGCATGGAGACCACGCGCACGCCGATCTTGCGCTCGGCCAGCAACTTTTGTGCGGCCAGGGCCAGCTGCACTTCGGAGCCGGTGGCGATGATCACGCCGTGGGTCTTGTGGATGCCGACTTCGCTGGGCTCGGCCAGCACATAGGCGCCGCGGCTGATGTCGCCCAGATCGGCTTTGGGCGCGTAGGCCAGGTTCTGGCGCGAGAGGCACAGGGCGCTGGGACGGTTGGCGTTTTGCAGGGCCACGGCCCAGGCCACGGCGGTTTCGGCGGTGTCGGCGGGGCGCCAGACGTCCAGGCCGGGAATCAGGCGCAGGCTGGCCACATGCTCGATGGACTGGTGGGTCGGGCCGTCTTCGCCCAGACCGATGGAGTCGTGCGTGAAGACATGGATCACGCGCTGCTTCATGAGTGCGGCCATGCGGATGGCGTTGCGCGAGTAGTCGCTGAAGGTCAGGAAAGTGCCGCCGTAGGGGATGTAGCCGCCGTGCAGGGCCACGCCGTTCATGATGGCGGCCATGCCGAATTCGCGCACGCCGTAGTTGATGTGTCGACCGATCTGGCCGTTTTCTGTCTTGGCCACGTCACCGGCCAGGTCCACGCGCAAAGCGGGCGTGCTCTTGGTGTTGGTCAGGTTCGAGCCGGTGAGGTCGGCCGAGCCGCCCAGCATTTCGGGCAGCGCGGCGGTGAAGGCTTCGAGCGCGATCTGGCTGGCCTTGCGGCTGGCCACGGTTTCGGCCTTGGTGTGGGCGTTGACCACCGCGTCAAAAGCGACCTGGTGGAAGTTCTTGGGCAGCTCGCCCTTCATGCGGCGCACGAACTCCTTGGCCAGCGCGGGGTGGGCGGCCTTGTAGGCGGCAAAGGCTTGGTTCCACTGGGCCTCGCGCGCCTTGCCGGCGGCCTTGGCGTCCCAGTCGGCGTAGACCTCTTTGGGGATCTGGAAGGGCGGGGCCGTCCAGCCCAGGGCGGCGCGGGTGAGGGCGATTTCTTCGGCACCCAGCGGCTCGCCATGGGCCTTGGAGGTGCCGGCGCGGTTGGGCGAGCCTTTGCCGATGGCGGTTTTGCAGACGATCAGGGTGGGCTTGTCGGCGCTGTGCTTGGCGCTGGCAATGGCCCGCGAGACGGCCGCGGCATCGTGGCCGTCGACCGCATCGATCACGCTCCAGCCGCAGGCGGCAAAGCGCTGGGGTGTGTTGTCGATGAACCAGGGCGTGACCTGGCCGTCGATGGAGATGCCGTTGTCGTCGTGCAGCGCGATCAGTTTGTTGAGTTTCCAGGCGCCGGCCAGGGCCACGGCCTCGTGGCTGATGCCTTCCATCAGGCAGCCGTCACCCAGGAACACATAGGTGTGGTGGTCGACGATGCGGTGGCCCGGGCGGTTGAACTCGGCGGCCAGCAGCTTCTCGGCCAGGGCCATGCCCACGGCGTTGGTGATGCCCTGGCCCAGCGGGCCGGTGGTGGTCTCCACGCCCGGGGTGATGCCCACTTCAGGGTGACCGGCGGTCTTGCTGTGCAGCTGACGGAAGTTCTTGAGCTCATCGATCGACAGCTCGTAGCCGGTCAGGTGCAGCACCGCGTAAATCAGCATCGAGCCGTGGCCGTTGGAGAGCACAAAGCGGTCGCGGTTGGCCCAGTGCGGGTTTTTCGGGTTGTGTTGCAGGTGCTCGCCCCAGAGCGCCACGGCCATGTCGGCCATGCCCATGGGGGCGCCCGGGTGACCGGAGTTGGCTTGTTGAACGGCGTCCATGGCCAAGGCGCGGATCGCGTTGGCCATCTGTTGTTGGTTTGCCATGGGGCAGCTCCGGTCTGAAGATTCGGGAAAACCCCGGATTTTAACGGCCGGGGCCTGTCTCTCGGCCGTAACCGCCGTTACATCCGGAGGGTCTTGGCCGCCCGGCAAGTTTCAGATGGGCCCGGCCAGCTTCAGTCGCTGGCCCCCATCTGCGGGGCAATGCGCACCCAGGTCCTGCGGATGTGTTCGCCCATCGCACGGCTCAAGGCCTGGCCATCGCGCTGGCGCAAGGCCTGGGCCATCTCTTCGTGGTCCTGCAGCGCCGCGGCCCAGTTCTCCGCCGAGCTGTTGCCGCTGTAGCGCAGGCTGCGCATGCGCTTGCTCAGCATGTCGTGGGTCAGCGACAGGCTGTCGTTGTCGGCCAGCGCGATCAGGGCCTGGTGGATTTGCTGGTTGCGCTCGAAATAGGCGCGCCGGTCACGCGCCGTATACAGCCGCAGCATGTCCTCATGCAGGGCCAGCACCGCCTCGATGCGCGCCTCGCTGGCCTGGCAGGCCCTGGCCCCGGCGTATTCCTCCAGCAGGGCAATGACCTCGAGCATGTCGCGTGCGTCTTTGGCGCTGAACTGGCGCACCACCGCGCCGCGCAGCGGCAGCAGCTGCACCAGGCCTTCGGCCGTCAGCACCTTCAGGGCGTCGCGTATCGGGGTGCGCGAGACCTTCAGTTGCTGGGCCAGCACCATTTCCTGGATGCGTTCGCCGGGCACCAGCTGGCCCTGCACGATCATGTCGCGCAGGCGGTGGGTCACTTCTTCGTGCAGGGACAGGCGTTCGATCGGTGCGGCGGGGTTCATGCGGATACGGGAAAACGAGGGCTTGAGGCCCGGGATGGCCGCCTCTAGGATATCCATAATTACGGATTACGACCGCCTGTCCGGCGATTTTTCGCATGAAACCACCCGTTGTTGCGCTTTTCACAGGCGATCCCGCCGGTATCGGCCCCGAACTGGTCGAAAAGGTCCTGGCCAGTGGCGAATGGCGATCCCAGGCGCAAATCCGCCTGATCGCGCAGGAGGGGGCCCTGCGCTGCCCTGCGGACGTGCAGACCGTGGATTGGCCGGGCCGGCAGGCCGCGGTGTTTGAGCGCGGCCAGGCGAACGCAGGCAATGGGCGTTTCATGCTCAATGGGCTGGCGCAGGGCTTGCGGCTGGTGCAGACCGGCCAGGCCGACGCCTTTTGCTTTGCGCCACTCAACAAATCGGCCCTGCGCCAAGGCGGCATGCACCAGGAGGACGAACTGCGCTGGTTTGCCGAATTTCTGGACCACCGCGAGGTCTGTGGCGAACTCAATGTGCTGCGCACCCTCTGGACTTCGCGGGTCACCTCGCATGTGGCGCTGCGCGATGTGCCTGCGCTGCTCACGCCGCAGAAGGTGGTGGATGCGATCTGCATGATCACCGAGGCCTTGCGCCGCTCGGGTGTGGCGCGCCCGCGCATCGCGGTGTGCGGCCTTAACCCGCACAACGGGGACAACGGCAATTACGGCGACGAGGAGGGGCGCATCATTGCCCCGGCCGTGGCCAGGGCGGCCGAGCTGGGCTACCCCGCCGATGGCCCCTTTCCGGCGGACACGGCTTTTGTGCGCGCCCTGCGCGAAAAGGACGGCTACGACGGCGTGGTCACCATGTACCACGACCAGGGCCAGATCGCGATGAAGCTGATGGGCTTCGAGCAGGGCGTGACCGTGCATGGCGGTCTGCCCTGCCCGATCACCACGCCCGCCCATGGCACCGCCTACGACATTGCGGGCCAGGGCCTGGCCAACCCGCAAGCCATGGCCAACGCATTGGCCCTGGCCGCCCGCATGGGGGCCTCCCGCATGCACACCCTGACCCCTTCCAACCCCTGAGGAGACGCGCATGAAGATCCGAGTCTGGCTGTCGATGTGTCTGTTGCTGCCGGCGCTGGCCCTGGCCCAAAACTACCCCAACAAACCCGTGAGGATCATGGTCGGCGCCAATGCGGGCGGGGGCACCGACATCATTGCCCGTCTGCTCGCCGAAAAAATGGGCGAAGGCCTCAAGGGCAATTTCGTGGTCGAAAACCGGCCGGGCGCGTCCAACACCATCGCGGCCGACCTGACCGCCAAGGCCGCACCCGATGGCCACACCCTGCTGGTGGCCACCAACACGGGGCAGGCGATTGCGCCCCACCTCATCAAGCTCAACTTCGATCCGCTCAAGGACCTCACGCCGGTGGGCATGATCGTGACGGTGCCCAATGTGCTGGTGGTGGGCAGCCAGGTGCCTGTCAATTCGGTGGCCGAGCTGGTGGCGGCCATGAAGGCCAAACCGGGCGATTTCAAGTACGCCTCTTCGGGGGTGGGCAGCACACAGCACATTGCCGGCGAAGGCTTTGATCTGGCCGCAGGGACCAAGAGCCTGCATGTGCCCTACCGCGGATCGAGCCAGGCGCACCTGGACATCATTGGTGGCAATGTGCAGATCATGTTCGACACCACGTCCTCGGCCATGGGCAACATCAAGTCCGGCAAGTTCAAGCCGCTGGCGGTCACCACCGCCCGGCGCAGCGCCGAGCTGCCGCAGGTGCCCACATTGGCCGAAGCCGGCGTCAGCGGGTTTGAGATGAGCACCTGGTACGCCATGTTCGTGACCACGGGCACACCCGCAGACACCGTGCGCCGCTTGCAGGCCGAACTCCAGCGGGTGTTGCAGTTGCCCGATGTGCAGGCCCGCCTCAAGGCGCTGGGTGGCGAGCCCGGCGGCATGAGCCCCGAGCAGTTTGCGGCCTTCAACCAGCGCGAGTTTGAGAGCTTCGGTCAGCTGATCCGCAGGGCCGGCATCAAGATGGACTGAGGCCCGACACCGGGCAGGCCGTGGCAACATCGGGCCATGGCTTTTTTCAACCGCACCGATTCCGCGCCCGCCGCCGCGGCCATGGTCCTGGCCGCCGGCCGCGGCGAGCGCATGCGCCCGCTGACGGACAGCACACCCAAACCGTTGCTGCCTGTGCACGGCCAGCCGCTCATGCAATGGCCCATGCAGGCGCTGGCCCGCGGCGGCTTCACGCGCCAGCTGGTCAACACCGCCTGGCTGGGCGAGCAGATCGCTGCGCATTTTGGCGACCGGGTTCGGTGGGCGGGTCTGCCCGAAGTGCAGATCGCCTACTCGCACGAGGGGCACGATTTTGGGCGGGCGCTCGAGACGGCGGGCGGCATCTTGCGGGCCTTGCCCGCGCTGCAGGAGGTGTTCTGGGTCGTGGCCGGCGACGTGTTCGCGCCCGACTTCGCCTTCAGCGCCGAGGCCGTGCAGCGCTTTGCCGCCAGCGGACGCCAGGCCCACCTGTGGCTGGTGCCCAACCCGGCGCACAACCTCAAGGGCGACTTCGGCCTCGCCGCCGATGGCCAGGTGCTCAACCTGCCCGCAGGCGACGCCGGCCGGCAATACACCTTCAGCACCATCGCCCTGTACCGCCACAGCTTCTTCACCCGCAGCGATGCGCCGGCCCCGGCGGGCAACCCCGAGGGGGTGTCGGCGCCGCTGGCGCCCATGCTGCGCGCCGCCATGGACCGTGGCGAAGTCAGCGGCGAGGTGTACACGGGGGCCTGGACCGATGTAGGCACCCCCGAACGGCTGGCGCAGCTCAACGCTTAGCGGGCAGTCACAGGCCGCCATGGGTTTGCGGGGGCGACCATCGCGGTCGGTGACCGCTCCTACAATGGCCAGATGACCGACATTGCCCTCTATGCCCAACGCCGCGCCCGCCTTGCCGCCCAGCTGGGTGCAGGTGGTATCGCCATCATTCCCACCGCCCCGGAACGCCAGCGCAACCGCGACAGCGACTACCTGTACCGGCACGACAGTTATTTCTATTACCTGACCGGCTTCACCGAGCCCAACGCCTGGCTCGTGCTGACTGCCGAAGGGCAAGCCACGCTTTTTTGCCAGCCCAAGGACCTCGAGCGCGAGATCTGGGACGGCCTGCGCCTGGGGCCCGAAGCGGCCCCGGCGGCGCTGGGCGTGCAGCAGGCCCTGGCCGTGACCGAGCTCGATGCGCAGCTGCCCCGCCTGCTGGAAAACCGCGGCACCGTCTGGTATCCCTTTGCCACGCATGCCGGCCTGGAGGGCCGCGTGGAGGGCTGGCTGCAGCCGGTGCGGGCGCGCGTGCGTTATGGCGTGCTGTGCCCGGACCAGCAGCGCGACCTGTGCGGGCTGCTCGATGAAATGCGCCTGGTCAAGGACGCACACGAGCTGGACATCATGCGGCGCGCAAGCGCGATCAGCGCAGGCGCCCACATCCGCGCCATGCAGCGCAGCGCCGCCATGCTGCGCGCGGGGCAAGAACTGCGCGAGTACCACCTCGATGCCGAGCTGCTGCACGAGTTCCGCCAGCATGGTTCGCAATACCCGGCCTACGGCTCCATCGTGGCCGGTGGCGCCAACGCCTGCATCCTGCATTACCGCGCCGACCAGGCCCTGATCCGCGATGGCGACCTGGTGTTGATCGATGCCGGTTGCGAGCTCGATGGCTACGCCAGCGACATCACCCGCACCTTCCCGGCCAACGGCCGTTTCACCGGGCCCCAGCGCGTGCTCTATGAGCTGGTACTGGCCTCGCAGGACGCGGCCGTGGCCGCGACCAAGCCCGGCGCCCGATTTGTCGATCCGCACGAGGCCACCGTGGCGGTGCTGGCCCAGGGCCTGCTGGATGTGGGCCTGCTCGACCGCAACAAGGTGGGCGATGCGCAGGACGTGATCGCCAACCGCAGCTATTTCCAGTTCTACATGCACCGTACCGGCCACTGGCTGGGCATGGACGTGCACGACTGCGGCAGCTATGTGGAGCCGTCGGAAGTCGGGACCTTCAGCGAACGCAAGGACCCCCTCAGTGGGGAACTCATCAAGGACCGGCCCAGCCGCATCCTGCGCGAGGGCATGGTGTTGACGATCGAGCCGGGCCTGTATGTGCGTCCGGCCGAGGGGGTGCCCGAAGCTTTCCACCACATCGGCATCCGCATCGAAGACGATGCGGTGGTCACGGCCGGTGGCTGCGAGCTGATCACGCGCGGCGTGCCGGTCAAGGCCGACGAGATCGAAGCGCTCATGCGGGGCTGAGCACGTGGCCGCAGCGCAAGGCCGTGTGGTGTCGGTGCAGGTCGGCGCTTCGCGTTTTTTGCGCGTGGGCGACCGCACCCTGCGTTCTGCCATCCGCAAGCAGCCGCTGGATGGTCCGGTGGCGGTGGGGCCCCTGGGGCTGGCCGGTGACGAACAGACCGAGCAGCGCGTGCATGGCGGTTGGCTCAAGGCGGTCTACGCCTTGCCCCATCCGCACCTGGCCTGGTGGTCGGCGCAGCGGCAGGCGGCTGGCGCCTCCCTGTTTGAAGAAGACATCCTGCCCGGCCAGCTCGGCGAGAACCTCAGCCTCCATGGCGTGGACGAGCAGGGCGTCTTTGTGGGCGACCGCCTGCGCTTTGCCGGTGGTGTGCTGCTGCGGGTGACCGAGCCGCGCCAGCCCTGTGCCAAATTCAATGCGGTGATGGGCTACGAACGCGCCAGCAAGGACATGGTGCAGTCTGGCCGTTGCGGTTTTTACCTGGCGGTCGAAACGGCCGGCGTGCTGCGCCCCGGCGAGGCCTTTGAACTCGAGCCAGGCCCCCGCCAGACGAGCATCGTCCGCGCCCTGCAGCGCTAGGCACCGCAGCCCTTGCGTTGAAGGCCGGGTCGGGCGATCTTTGCGTTCAGGTCAAAAGCCCGCTGACCCGGATGCGTATTTCCGCTCACCCAGGAGGCGAGGTCCGAGGCCTACAATGGAAAAACACGTACCACCTGGCGAAATACCCGGGCCGAGACATTCACGGAGATCCCCATGAGCAACAAGCTCCAGGCCGAAGAAAAACGCGCCGTGCTGCGCAAGGCCGCCCTCGAATACCACGAGTTCCCGACCCCCGGAAAAGTGGCCATTGCGGCCACCAAGCAGCTGGTCAACCAGCACGACCTGGCCTTGGCGTATTCGCCCGGTGTGGCCGCGCCTTGCGAAGAAATCGTCAAGGACCCGGCCGCCGCGTTCAAGTACACCAGCCGAGGCAACCTGGTCGGTGTGGTGACCAACGGCACCGCCGTGCTGGGCTTGGGCGACATTGGCCCGCTGGCCGGCAAGCCGGTCATGGAAGGCAAGGGCGTGCTGTTCAAGAAGTTCTCGGGCATCGATGTCTTTGACATCGAGATCAACGAGAAGGACCCGGACAAGCTGGTCGAGATCATCGCCGCGCTGGAGCCGACCTTTGGCGGCATCAACCTCGAGGACATCAAGGCGCCCGATTGCTTCTACATCGAGCGCAAGCTGCGCGAGCGCATGAAGATCCCGGTCTTCCACGACGACCAGCACGGCACCGCCATCGTGGTGGGCGCGGCCATCCTCAACGGCCTGAAGGTCGTGGGCAAGGACCCCAAGAAGATCAAGCTGGTGACCTCTGGCGCCGGTGCCGCTGCACTGGCCTGCCTGGGCCTGCTGGTCAAGCTGGGCATCCCGCGCGAGAACATCTGGGTGACCGACCTGGCTGGCGTGGTCTACGAGGGCCGCACCGAGCTGATGGACGAAGACAAGATCCAGTTCGCACAGAAGACCGATCAGCGCAAGCTGGCCGAGGTGATCGAAGGGGCCGACGTGTTCCTGGGCCTGTCTGCTGGCGGCGTGCTCAAGCCGGAGATGGTGGCCAAGATGGCGGCCAAGCCCCTGATCTTGGCGCTGGCCAACCCCACGCCCGAGATCCTGCCGGAAGAGGTTCGGCAGGTGCGCGATGACGCCATCATGGCCACCGGCCGCACCGATTACCCCAACCAGGTCAACAACGTCCTGTGTTTCCCCTACATCTTCCGCGGGGCGCTCGACAGCGGTGCCACCACCATCACGCTGGAGATGGAAATCGCGGCTGTGCACGCGATTGCCGAGCTGGCGCAGGCCGAGCAAAGCGAAGTCGTGGCAGCGGCCTATGTGGGCCAGCCGCTTGCATTCGGTCCCGAATACCTCATCCCCAAGCCCTTTGACCCGCGCCTGATGATGAAGATCGCGCCGGCTGTGGCGCAGGCGGCGGCCGAGAGCGGGGTGGCGCTGCGGCCGATCGCCGACATGGACGCTTACCGCGAGCGCCTGCAGGGCTTCGTCTATGCCTCCGGCACCACGATGAAGCCGATCTTCCAGGCGGCCCGTCGCGCGCTCAAGAAGCGCGTGGCCTACAGCGAGGGGGAAGAGGAGCGCATCCTGCGCGCCGCGCAGATCGTGGTGGACGAGGGCATCGCCCGCCCCATCCTGATCGGTCGCCCGTCCGTGATCGCCAAGCGCATCGAGACGTTTGGTCTGCGCCTGCAAGAGGGGCTCGATTACGACGTGGTCAATGTCGAGCAGGACGACCGCTACCGCGATTTCTGGCAAACCTACCACCGCATGACCGAGCGCAAAGGGGTGACCGAGTCGATCGCCAAGATCGAAATGCGCCGCCGCCTGTCGCTGATCGGGGCCATGCTGGTGCACAAAGGCGATGCCGATGGCCTGATCTGCGGCACCTGGGGCCACAACACCATGCACCTGACCTATGTGGACCAGGTGATTGGCAAGCGCGCGGGGGTGACGACCTTTGCCGCCATGAATGGCCTGATGCTGCCCGGCCGCCAGGTCTTCATCGTGGACACCCACGTCAACTACGACCCGACGGCCGAACAGCTCGCCGAAATCACGGTGATGGCTGCCGAGGAAATGCGGCGGTTTGGCATCGCGCCCAAGGCGGCCCTGCTGAGCCATTCGAACTTCGGCACCTCGGACCAGCCCAGCGCCGTCAAAATGCGCCAGGTGCTGCACCTGCTGCAGCGCAGCGCGCCCTGGCTCGAGGTGGACGGCGAAATGCACGGCGATGTGGCGCTGGACGCGGCCGCCCGTGGCGCCCTCATGCCCCACAGCGCCCTCAAGGACAGCGCCAATCTGCTGGTCATGCCCAACATCGACGCGGCCAACATCGCCTACAACCTCCTCAAAACCGCCGCAGGTGGCAACATCGCCATTGGGCCGGTGCTGCTGGGGGCGGCCAAGCCGGTGCACATCCTGACGCCAAGCACCACCGTGCGCCGCATCGTCAACATGACTGCGCTGACCGTGGCCGATGCCAACGCGCAGCGCTGAGTGATCCGCGGGCAGCGGGCGCTCACTTAATTGCCCGGAAATCCGCCCGGGTCTGCCTGTTTTTCAGGCAGGCCCTTGCTTTTTTTTGTGCAATGCATCACACTAGCGCCCCTGAGCGTTCGGGTTAACCCGGTGCTCTTGAAAGGTGTTTTCTCTTGATTCGATTGGCCTTGTTTTCCAGGCGCTGGGCGCTGGTGGTGTTGGGATGGGGGGTCTTGGCATGCACTCAAATGGTGCACGCCAAATCGCCACCCGAAGTGTTGGATCGGTCGGTCGTCGCACTGACCGCCTTGCCTGCCGAAGGCCAGCAGACTTACCGGCTCATCCACCAGGGGGGTCCTTTCCCCTACGAGAAGGACGGGACTGTGTTTGGCAACCGGGAGCGGCTGCTGCCCAAGCAGGCCCGAGGTCATTACCGTGAGTACACCGTCAAGACCCCCGGCGCGCGAGACCGTGGCGCCCGACGCATCGTGTGTGGTGGCGAAGTGCCCAAGAGCCCGGAGGCCTGCTACTACACCGAGGACCATTACGCGAGCTTTCGCATGATCGTCCAGACCCGGAATTGACATTTGATTTTCAGGAAGACCACAGAGATGGAAACCGTGCAGCGCACACACCAGGACACGCCTTTCAAAGGCCTGCGTTCGAACATCGTGCAGTCGATTCGCGCCCACCGCGTGAGCGATTTGCAGGACGCCGCCCACAAGCTGGGCCACCACTTCCTGTACGCCAACCTGGCCGAAGCCCAAAGCAAGCAGGATGTGCTGGACATGATCGGCGCCCAGTTCACGTTGCCCTCGCATTTCGGCAAGAATTTCGACGCCCTCTACGATTGCATGACCGACCCGCTGCACAAGTCGGGCCCGCAGCCGGGCTTCATCGTGGTGCTCGAGCAGATCCCCACCAACCTGAAGTTCGACAAGGAAGCGCGTGAGCAGTTGCTCGACATCTTCCGCGACACCGCCGACTACTGGGCCGACCGTAAGGTGCCGTTCCGCTGCTTCTACTCCTTCTCGGTGGCGCGCGCGGCCCAGACCGGCCAGGTCCGTCCGGCCGAGGTCGCAGGTGCCGATGCCGAAGTCGAGGAAGGCGAGAAAATGCCCACCGACAAGCTGGTGGACGTGTCCCCGCTGGCGCTGCGCATGAGCAGCCCCTTCAATGCCGGCTACTGGCTGGCTGCCGCCTGACGGGCCCATTGCCTCTGCCCAGACAAAGCCCCGCTCGGCGGGGCTTTGTTTTTGGATCGGCCAGGCTCAGAGGCTTTGCGCCAGCCCGATGTATTCGGACACCGGCACTTCCTCGGCGCGGCGCTGCAGATCAAAGCTGCCGGAAAACCCGCGGGCCGCCAGCCATTGGCCAAGGGTGTGGCGCAGCAGCTTGCGACGCTGGCTGAAGGCCACCTGCACCAACTCTTGCAGGATGGGGCGCGAGAGCGCGGCCGGTACCGCATGGGGCACCATGCGCACCACAGCGCTGTCGACACGCGGCGGCGGATCAAAGGATTCGGGCGGCACGAACAGCACGTTCTCCATGGCGTAGCGCCACTGCAGCATGACGGTCAGGCGGCCGTAGTCGGCGGTGGCCGGTGCCGCCACCATGCGGTCGATCACTTCCTTTTGCAGCATGAAGTGCTGGTCTTCGATCACCTCCACATGGTCCAGCAGGTGGAACAGGATCGGGCTGGAGATGTTGTAGGGCAGGTTGCCCACCACGCGCAGCTTCTGCGCACTGCCTTCGGGCAGCAGCTCGCGTGCCAATGCACAGAAATCGACCCGCAACACATCGGATTCGACCACCCGCAGGTGAGGATGCTCGCGCAGCCGCCGCGCCAGGTCTCGATCCAGCTCGATCACGCTGAGCTGGCCCAGGCGCTCGACCAGTGGCTGGGTGAGTGCCGCCAGACCCGGGCCGATCTCGACCATGGCCTGGCCCGGCGCGGGCGCGATCTCGCGCACGATGGCCTCGATGATCGCGCGGTCCGACAGGAAGTGCTGTCCGAAGCGCTTGCGGGCGATGTGCTTCATGTTCAGCGCGGTGGCGTGCGGCCCGCAGCGGGCGCCAGCAGCTGCGGCGGCTCGCGCATCTCGACATAGGCGCGGCCCCGCACATCTTCCACCCAGCGCTCGTAGGCCTCGTTGAGCCGTTGCTCGCGCAGCGCGGCACGCGCCATCTCGCGTTGCTCCCTCTCCGGCACGGCAACCTGTCGCCGTTCGGTCACTTCGAGGATGTGCACACCGAAACGCGAGACCAGGGGTTCGCTGATCTGGCCCGGTTGCAGGCGGTTCATGACCTGTTCGAATTCGGGCACGAACTGCCCGGGATTGGCCCAGCCCAGATCGCCGCCTTGTGCGGCGCTGCCGTCTTGCGAGATTTGCTGGGCGGCGCGGGTAAAACTGGTCTGACCGCCCAGGATCTGGCGGCGCACCTCTTGCAGTCGCGCGGCGGCCTGCTCGCGCGAGAGCTGGGCGGTTGGACGCAGCAGGATGTGGCGTGCACGGGTCTGCACCACGCTCATGCCTGCGCTGGCCTGGCGCCGCTCGAGCAGCTTGAGGATGTGAAAGCCCGCGCCGGAGCGCACCGGGCCGGCGATGCCCTGGGGAGCCAGCGCTTGCACCGCCTCGACAAACAGTTCGGGGTAGCGGTCGGCCGGGCGCAATCCCATCTCGCCCCCCTGCAAGCCTTTGTCCAGGGCTTCCGAGTGCGCCTTGGCCAGCGCGGCAAAGTCTTCGCCGGCACGCGCACGACGCGCGATGTCCCGGGCCTTGGCTTCCAGTGCCTGGACTTGGGCCGCCGTGCTGTTTTCGGGCACGGCCACCAGGATCATGGCGATGTTGAGCTCGGCCGCCGCATCCTGGGCGGGCTGGCTCTGCTCGCGCAGGAATTCTTCGATGTCCTTGTCGCTGATGCGGATGCGGGAATCCACCTCCCTCTCTCGCAGGCGCGAGAGGGTGATCTGCTTGCGCAATTGCTGCCGGAAGGCGTTCACGGTCAGGCCGTCCTGGGCCAGCCGCTGGTAAAGCACCTCGCGGCTGAGTTGGTTGCCGGCGGCCACATTCGCCTCGGCCTGGTCCACCTGGTCTTCGTCGATCTTGATGCCGAGCGCCGTGGCCTGCTGCAGCTGGGCCTTTTCATTGATCAGCAGATCCAGCGCCTCCTGGGTCAGTTGTGCCTCCGGGGGCAAGGGTGCGCCCCGGGCATTGAGTTCGCGCAGCAGGCGGTTGCGCACGGCCATCACCTCGCTGTTGGTGACGGGTTCGCTGTTGACCACCGCCACGATGAAATCGGCAGCGCGGATGGGTGCGTTGTTTTGCGCCAGTGCGGCGCCGGCCTGGCCCAGCAGCAGCGCCAGCAGCGCGCACCGGAGCGCATGACGGGTGTGAAGCAGCAATTCATTCATATTGCAGGAAGCGACTGGGGGTCGCTGGGTTTTCGCGCAGGTACTGGTAGCGCGGGATGTTGCGTCGCAAAACGTCGAGCGGGCTGACGCCCACCCGGCCGAAGCCCACCAGTTCGAGCTGGAACATCAGCCGCGTGGTGGCGGTGGACACGGTGCTTTGTCGGCGTTCGAAGGCGACGCGGCCCAGCCAGCAGCCGGCATCGTATTCAAAACCGATCAGCGTATCCACCGGCCGCTTGTCTTGCAGACTGTAGTTCATCCGGCCCACGCTGTACCAGCGGTCGGGCCCCAGGCCCTGGCCAATGGCCTTGACCGCGCTGTCGTCGGGGCGCTGCTTCCAGCGCAGGTCGCTCAGGGGCCATTGCCAGCCCACATCGATCAGCTCGCTGGGGTTGGTGGCGATCTTGTTGTCCCGGTAGGCGATGTTGAACAGGCGGTAGGGCCCCGGGTTGTAACGGGCCTGGAGGGTGGTCCGCTGCACCGCGCGGGTCTGGTTGTTGAGCTGCACCGTGCTGTCGATCCACAGCTGGTCGTTCCAGCGGGTGCCGGCACCCAGCAGCATGTCGCTCAGGCCCTTCTGGTCTTCGGCGGCGTTTGGAGCGTTGAGGGACACGCGCTGGTCGGCCAGGCGCAAGCGCTGGGCCACGCCCACACGCACCAGCTCGGCGCCGCTGCTGTTGTCGAAAAACCGGCTGTTGACGCCGAAGGTGACGGCGTTGTTGTCCACGATCCGGTCCTGGCCCACATAGGGGTTCTCGCTGTAGATGGTGGCCAGATTGAAGTCTGTTCGGCCAGTGTCATAAAGAGGCAGCAGGCGCTGGTCCTGGTAAGCCGTGCGCGCATAGAAGACGCGCGGCTCCAGTGTTTGCACCAGGCTCCTGCCCCGCCAGCCGGTTTCACGTTCGAACACCAGCCCGCTGTCCACGCTGAAGGTGGGCAGCACCCGGTTGACCGAGCTGCTGCCGTCAGCCAGGGGCGACTGCAGGTCGTAGCGCGTGGCGTGCAGTTGCAGCTTGGGCGTGATGTAGCCCCAGGGCGCGATGAAGGGTCGGCTGATCTGGGCCTGGGTGTAACTGCGGGTGGCATTGCGCAGGCTGGCCAGGGTGCCCGCGCTGACATTGGGGATGCGGCTGTAATCGGCTTCAAAACGGGTGGTGTCGCCGATGATGGACCAGTCAAAGCCCCGGTCGTTCCATTGGCCATAGCGCATCGTGATCTGTGGCGCACGGTCGTAGGGCGGCGTGATCGGTGAGGTGACGTCCTGCTGTGTTTGCCAGCGCTGCACGAGGCCGACCATGGAAAAGTTCCCGCGGCCCCAGGACATCACCCCGGTGCTGGGCAGCACCCTTTGCGCCAATGAGGCCGGCGCGCCAAGTGCGCTGGGTGCCCCTAGAGCGCCAGATGCCCCCAGGTAGCTCCTGGGAAAGTCCCGCCAGTAAAGGTCATCACTGACACGGCTGAGGGACAGGGCCACCCCCACGCGTCCGATCCCCTCGATGCCGGTGTCCATGCTGCCGTTGTGTTGGGTCAACAAACCCCACCGGCCTTCGTTGCGCAGCGCGTCCTGGGGCAGCCAGTTCAGGCGCACCTGGCCGCTGTAAAGGCTCTCCAGGTAACGGAATTCGCTTTCTATGCCGATGCCCCGTCGGCTCATGGCCCTGGCGACCAGGGTGGCGTCGCGGTTGGGCGCAATGTCCCAGTAAAAGGGTTGCATGACGTCGATGCCGCTGATCGAGTCGATCGCCACGATTGGGGCCAGCAGACCGGTGGTCCGTCTGCTTTCCAAGGGGAACTTCACGTTGGGCAATGCCGGAGAACTCAGACCCTGGAAGTGCAGCTGCGCGTTTTCGGCCACGCCCACGCCCTCGGCCGCGTCGGTGCGGATGCGGCTGGCCTTCACAAACCACTCGGGCAGCCATTCGGGGCCCGGGGTGGCCCGGCAGGTGGTGTAGCGGGCCTGTTCCACCGCCATCCGGTCCTGGTCGATGAACTCGACGCGCTGCGCATCGCCATGCCCGCCCTGCACCAGGCGGTAGCGGGCGGCATCCAGATAACCCTGGAAGCTGTCGAGTTGCAACTCGGCACGCGATCCTTCGAAGCGATTGCCCTGCCGGGTGAGCTGCACATGGCCTTCAGCCTGCACCCGCTCCTGCGTCTGGTCGTAGTAGATCCGATCGGCGCGCAGCCCCAGACCTGGTTTGCGCAGCACCACATCGCCTTCGAGCCATGCGTCCATGTCGGGCCGCATCTCCACGCGGCCGGCGTCCAGCAGGACAGCGCCCTGTCGGCTTTCGGCGGGCGAGAGCTGTTCCTGCAGCCGGGGGCTGCTGCGCAACACAATGCCTTGCGCCTGCGCCCACGACAGGCATGGCCAGACACCCAGCAACATCAGCCAGGCGGCAGGCAGGCAGCGGCGAACAGAACGGGTGGACAGCGGCAAAGTGAGCAAGAAAGAGGGCGGGCAGCAGCCCGGATGCCCACAGGGCATTGAATAGAATGGATTATCCATGAGCCATCCTGCCCCCGACCACACCGTCCCCTGGTCCAGCCCCGAGCGCGCAAGCCTGTTTGCCCGCTGGCTGGACGCCCTGCGCGCTCCCCAGTCCCTGCTGCCCGAGACCCTGCGTACGGCCTCCGCCGATGCGAGTTTTCGCCGCTACCTGCGCATCGACACCACCACGGGCGAGAGCCGCATCGTCATGGACGCCCCCCCCGACAAGGAAAACTGCCGGCCCTTTGTGCACGTGGCGGGCTTGATGCAGGCGGCGGGCTTGCGCGCTCCCGAGGTGCTCGACTGGCAGCGCGAAGATGGCTTCATGCTGCTCACCGACCTGGGCGATCGCACCATGATGTCGGCCATCGACGCCCGCGACCCGCAGGCCAACCGGTCCCTGTACCTGCAGGCGGTGGACACGCTGGTGCAGTGGCAGCAGGCTTCCCAGCCCGGACAATTGCCCCCTTATGACGACGCCCTGTTGCGCCGGGAACTGGGCCTGTTTCCGGACTGGTACCTGGCACAGCACAAGGGCGCAGCGCTCGAGGGCCACAAGCGCGAGACCCTGGACAAGGCCTTTGACCTGATCGTGCAGCGCAATCTGGCGGCGCCCTGTGTCTATGTGCACCGCGATTTCATGCCGCGCAACCTGATGCTGCCTTTCCAGAGCGAGCAACTCGGTGTGCTGGACTTCCAGGACGCGGTCTACGGCCCGGTGACCTACGACATCGCCAGCCTGATGCGCGACGCCTTCCTGAGCTGGGAAGAGGACTTCGTGCTCGACATCACCATCCGTTATTGGGAAAAGGCCCGCCAGGTGGGGCTGCTGGACTTTGAGGACTGGCACAGCGACTTTGGCGCTTTCTACCGCGCGGTCGAGTGGATGGGCCTGCAGCGGCACCTCAAGGTGGCCGGCATCTTTGCACGCCTGACCCTGCGCGACGGCAAGCCCCAGTACCTGGCCGATGCGCCGCGCTTCATCGCCTACATCCGCGCCACCGCCAGCCGCTACCGCGAGCTCACGCCCCTTTTGCGCCTGATCGACGAGGTCGAAGGCACCACGCCCCAGGTCGGCTTTGCCTACGGCCGGATGTAAGGCCGCGATGCCCCGCTTTCACTGCCCCGTGCCTTTGGCCACTGGCCAGGCCCTGAGCCTGCCTGCGGGTGCCGCCCGCCATGTGCAGGTGCTGCGCCTGCAGCCGGGGGCTGCCATCACCCTGTTCAACGGCGAGGGCGGCGAGTTCGAAGCCACCGTCACGCGCATGGGCCGCAGCGAGGTGGACGTGCAGGTCGGTGCGCACCAGGCCATCGAACGCGAAGCGCCGCGCCCCATCCACCTGCTCGCCGGCATCACCGCCAACGAGCGCATGGACTGGCTGGTGGAAAAAGCCACCGAACTGGGCGTGGCCAGCATCACACCGCTGCTGGCCGAGCGCAGCGTGCTCAAGCTCAAAGGCGAGCGCGCCGACAAGAAGCGCGTGCACTGGCAGGGTGTGGCGGCGGCCGCCGCCGAGCAGTGCGGGCGCAACCGGGTGCCGGTGCTTCATGCGGCCCTGGACCTCGGCGACTGGCTGGCCCGCCCCACGGCCGATGGCGTGCGCTGCGTGCTGTCGTTGGCGCAGGGCACCCGCTCGCTGACGGCCGCTGCGGCCGGGGCCGCGCCGCTGGTGGTGCTCAGTGGCCCGGAAGGCGGGCTCAGTCCTGCCGAAGAGGCTTTGGCTTTGTCTTCGGGCTTCATCCCGGTGACGCTCGGTTCGCGTGTGCTGCGGGCTGAAACGGCGCCCTTGGCGGTTTTGGCGGCTTTATCCGTGTGAGTGGTTTTCCGCGTTGGAGGGCTGGGGTCTGGTGACTCCTCATGCTGCGGGGGTACGCAGAAATCGTCGCCCCCAGACCCCAGCCCTCCAACGCTACCGTTTCGGTTCATTTCGGCGCGATGGCGCCGCCAGCGGCCAGTGCGGTTTGCGGTTCGGCTTCGGGCAGAGGCCCGCCCGCCGATTTCTGGTACTCCAGCATGAGGCGGGCCTCTGCCCGAAGCCGAACCACCCCAGCAATCGATACACTGGGGGGCATGAACGCCAACCTCGTCCTGCTGACCCTCTGCCAGGGCCTGTTCCTCACCAACAACGTCACCTTCATCGCCATCAATGGCCTGGTGGGCCTGTCCATGGCCCCGGTGGGCTGGATGGCCACGCTGCCCGTCATGGGCTATGTGGTGGGCGGGGCACTCTCGACCGGCCTGGTCGCCAAAAGCCAGAGCCGCTGGGGCCGGCGCGTGTCTTTCCAACTGGGCTTGTTGGTGGCCTTGGGCTCGGCCCTGCTGGCGGCGTATGCGGCCTGGAGCCACCAGTTCTGGCTGCTCGTCTGTGCCACGCTGATGGCCGGTTACTACAGCGCCAATGGCCAGCTCTACCGCTTCGCGGCAGCAGAACTCTCGGCCCCGGACTTTCGCGAAAAAGCCGTCTCGCTGGTGCTGGCCGGTGGCTTGATCGGCGCCATCGCCGGGCCCAACCTCGCCTCGGGCACCCGCGGCCTCACCGACACACCCTTTGTCGGCGCGTACCTGGCGCTGGCGATCGTCGCCGTGCTGGGCATGGGGCTGATGGCCTTCATCCGCTTTCCGGCCGTGCCGCCTCGCCAGGCCGGCGCATCCGGCGGCCGGCCACTGTCGGCCATCATGCACCAGCCCGTCTTCATCGTCGCCGCTGCGGCCGCGGCCCTGGGTTATGGCGTGATGAACCTGCTCATGGCCGCCACCCCTTTGGCCATGCAGGTGTGTGGCTACGCCTTCAGCGATGCCGCCCTGGTGCTGGAATGGCACGTCATCGGCATGTTCGCGCCAGGCTTTTTCACCGGCGCGCTCATCCAGCGCTGGGGTGCGCTGCCCGTCATGGGCGTGGGCGTGCTGCTCAACCTCTTGTGCATCGCCATTGCCCTGTCGGGCGTGGATCTGCACCAGTTCCTGATCGCGCTCTTCCTGCTGGGGGTGGGTTGGAACTTTCTGTTCACCGGCAGCACCACCTTGTCGATGCGCGCCTGGACGCCCGAAGAAAAAGACCGCGGTCAGGCGGCCATCAATTTCATGGTCTTCGCCACCATGGCGGTGACCTCGTTCGCCTCGGGTGCGCTGGTCACCACGCAGGGCTGGACCTGGCTGAACTACGGCTCTCTCTTGCCCGTGGGCCTGACGGGCGCGGCGCTGGTCTGGCTGTGGGTCCAGCAGAAAAGCCTGCCGCCTAAGACTGTGTAGGAGCGGTCTCTGACCGCGATTCAGGTGTGCTGTGCCGTCGCGGTCGGAGACCGTTCCTACAGGACCGCCTGCATCAGGGCATGCGCGCCATGACCTCGGCCACCGCCGCGGTCAGCTTTTTGGCATAGGGCACGTGCAAAAACTCGTTGGGCCCGTGCGCATTGCTCTTGGGCCCGAGCACGCCGCAGACCATCATTTGCGCTTTGGGGAAGCCCTGGCTGAGCATGTTCATCAGCGGGATGGTGCCGCCCTGGCCGATGTAGCCCACACCCGCGCCAAAGTGCGCCTGGCTCGAGGCGTTGAGCGCCTGCTCGAACCAGGGCAGGGTGTCGGGCGCGTTCCAGCCGGTGGCGCCGCCGTTCGATTCAAAGGTCACCTTGGCCTGGTAGGGCGCGTTGTCTTCCAACAGCGCCTTCATCTCGGCCACCGCCTGTGCCGCGTCCACCAGGGGCGGCAGGCGCAGGCTGAGCTTGAAGGCGGTGTAGGGCCGCAGCACATTGCCCGCGTCTTTCAGCGAGGGAAAGCCTTCGGCCCCGGTCACGCTCAGCGTGGGCGTCCAGGTGCGGTTGAGCAGGGCCTGCACCGGGTCGGTGGTGGTGGGCAGGGCAAAGCTGGTGGCGCCACCGCAGTCGTAGTGCGCCCACGGAAAGCGCTTGTACACCTCTTCGCCCAGAATCGCCGCCGTGGCGCGGGCCTGCGCCAGGCGCTCGGCAGGCACTTCGCAATGGAAGCTCGCGGGCAGCAGGCGGCCGGTGGCGCTGTCTTCGAGCCGGTCGAGCACCATGCGCATGATGCGAAAGCTCGAGGGCACCAGGCCCGAGGCGTCGCCCGAATGCACGCCTTCGGTCAGCACCTCGACTTTGAGCGTGCCGCTGGCCATGCCGCGCAGGCTGGTGGTCAGCCACAGCTGGTCGTAGTTGCCCGCGCCGCTGTCCAGGCAGATCACCAGGCCCACATCGCCCAGCCGCGTGCGCAGCGCGTCCACATAGGGCAGCAGGTCGTGTGAGCCCGACTCTTCGCAGGTCTCGATCAGGCCGACGATGCGCGGGTGCGGTGTCTTTTGCGCCTTGAGGGCCTGCACCGCCGCGATGCTGGCGTAGACCGCGTAGCCGTCGTCGGCGCCGCCGCGGCCGTAGAGCTTGCCGTCCTCGTAGACCGGCGTCCAGGGCCCCAGGTCCGAACGCCAGCCGTTGAACTCGGGCTGCTTGTCCAGGTGGCCGTACATCAGCACCGTCTGGCCGCTGCCCTCGCCCGCCGCGCGCGTGGCCGGCACCTCGAAGAACAGCACCGGGGTGCGGCCCGGCAGCTGGATCACTTCGAGCTGCAGGCCCTCGACCTTTTGTGCCTGCACCCAGTCGGCGGCCTGGCGCAGCACCGTGACGATGTGCCCCTGTGCGGCCCAGTCGGCGTCAAAGGCGGGCGACTTGGCCGGCACCGCGATGTACTGCTTCAATTCGCTCAGGATGGTGTTGTCCCAAGCCTGCGTGACGTCGGCCAGCGCCCTGGCGCTGTCGAGGCCGCCTTCGGGCATTTCACGGTGCAGGGGGGCGTTCATGGGGGACTCCTGTGCAAGCAGCCAGAGGCCGCGATCCTGCGGATTTCAGCAGACTTCAGCGGTATTTTTGCATCCACGCCAGCCCGCGCGAGGTGCCGCCAGGGCTGGTGTCGGCCGGGATGTATTCGCAGCCCACCCAGCCTTCCCAGCCGGTCTCGGCGCTGATGCGGTCGATCAGGGCAAACAGGTGGTCCCAGTTGAGCTCGCCCGAGCCGGGCTCGTGGCGCGCCGGCACGTCGGCAAACTGGAAATGGCCCACGCGGCCGGTGGGCAGGTACTGGCTGATCTTGGTCGAGAGGTCGCCCTCGACGATCTGGCAGTGGAACAGGTCCATCTGCACCTTGACGTTGGGCGCGCCCACCGCCTCGAGGATGGCGTGCGCGTGGTCCTGGCGTTGCAGATGAAAGCCCGGAATGTTGCGCGTGTTGATCGGCTCGAGCATCAGGTCCAGGCCCGCCGCCTGCGCCTGCTGCGCGGCCCAGCGCAAATTGGCCACCAGCGCCTGGTCGGCCTGCTCGGCGCTCACGCCAGCGGGGCGCATGCCCACCACCGTGTGCACGCGCGGGCAGCCCAGCGCCTGAGCGTACTCGAAGGCCCAGGCCAGACCGGCGCGGAACTCGGCCTCGCGCCCCGGGTGGCAGGCGGTGCCGCGTTCGCCGCGCTCCCAGGCACCGACCATGGCCTCGCGCGTGTCGCCGCCCGGGGGCATGTTGAACAGCACCTGCTGCAGGCCGTTGTCCTTCAGGCGTGTGGCCAGCTCGGCCGCGGGATAGGCATAGGGGAACAGGTACTCGACCGCCTGGAAACCGTCCTTGGCCGCCGCTTCGAAGCGGTCCAGGAAGGGCAGGTCGGGGTACATCATGGTCAGGTTGGCAGCAAAGCGGGGCATGGTGTTTCCTTGGGTTCACCAGCGCGCGCCAAAGGTGGCGCGCAGTTCGGCGATGTCGTTGTCGTGCAGCGGCGGTGTGCCTGGTGCCAAAAGCATCAGGCGCGCGGTTTCTTCGAGTTCTTCGAGCGTGGCCATGGCGGCGGCCGGGCTGTCGTGCCACACATTGGGGCCCAGGCGCGGCAGCATGACCGCACGGATCGGCGTGCCACGTGCCGCATAGGCCCGGATCAAGGCCGCGACGTCGTCCGCGGCCACCGGACTGCCGGGGCGGCGGTAAGTCAGCAGCGGCACATGGCCGACCTTCATCACGAAGTACGGCGTGATGGGCGGCAGCAGCTCGGGCCCGCTGGCGTTCAGGCTGAGCGCCACCAGGTGCGTGCTGTGGGTGTGGATCACGCAGCGCGTGCCGGTGTCGGTTTCGCCGGCGGCCTCGTAAATGCGCCGGTGCAGCGTGAGTGTTTTGCTGGCGCGCTCGCCGCTGATCTGCACGCCGTCCAGCCCGACCTTGGCCAGTTGTTCCGGCTGGAGAAAGCCCAGGCAGGCGTCGGTGGGCGTGATGAGGAAGCCATCGTCCAGCCGCACGCTGATGTTGCCCGCCGTGGCATGCACAAAGCCGCGCTCGAACAGGCTGCGCCCGACGCGGCAAATGTCTTCGCGGGCCTGGGCTTCGGTCAGGGGCGTGGTGCTCATGCCAGCACTGTAAAGGCTTTGGAGAAAAAGTCCTCGGTGCCGAAGTTGCCGGACTTGAGCGCGACGTGCAAGGGCCCGGCGCTGCCCTGCGCATGGCACCAGGGCACTCCGGGGTCGATCTGCGGCCCGATCTGCAACTGCGTGATGCCCAGCGCCTGCACGCAGGCGCCCGAGGTTTCGCCACCGGCCACCACCAGCTGTTGCACGCCCGCTTGCGCGAAGGCGCGCGCCACGGCGGCCAGCGCGTGCTCGACCAGCGCGCCCGCTTGCGCCACGCCCAGGCGGGCCTGGATGGCTTTGACGGCTTCGGGCTCGGCGGTGGAATACACCAGCACCGGCCCCTGGCCCAGCAGCGGCTGCGCCCAGGCCATGACCTGCGCCACCAGCGCCTCGGTGTCGCCCGTCAGCGCCAGCGGATCGAGCGCCAGCGCCGGCCCGCCCTGCGCCTTGAAGTGGGCGACTTGCCGGTTGGTGGCCTGCGAGCAGCTGCCCGAGACGATGGCCTGCAGGCCTTGCGCGCGGGGCAACTGGCTCGCGGTGTTCGAAGGCGCCAGGCCCCAGTTGGCCGGCAGACCGATGGCCACGCCCGAGCCGGCCGTCACCAGTGGCATGCCCTTGAGGGCCGGGCCCAGGCGCAAGAGGTCCTCGTTGCTGGTGGCGTCCACGATCGCCACGCCCACGCCCTCGGCGCGCAGCGCGGCGATGCGCTCGGCAATCGCCTGCGGACCGCGCGCCACCACGGTGTGCTCGATCAGGCCCACCGGGCGTTTCGTCTGCGCCTGCATGACCCGCACCAGGTTGGGGTCGGTCATGGGCGTGAGCGGGTGGTTCTGCATGCCCGACTCGTTGAGCAGCACATGGCCCGCAAACAGGTAGCCCTTGAACACGTTGCGCCCGTTGTCCGGAAAGGCCGGGGTGGCGATGGTGAAGTCGGTGCCCAGCGCGTCCATCAGCGCCTCGGTCACCGGACCGATGTTGCCCTCTGGGGTGCTGTCAAAGGTCGAACAGTATTTGAAATAGATCTGCTCGGCGCCTTGCGCCTGCAGCCAGCGCAGGGCCTGCAGCGACTGCGCCACCGCCTCGGCCGCCGGGATGGTGCGCGACTTGAGCGCCACCACCACCGCATCGACGGGCACATTGAGCGGGCCGGTGGGCACGCCAATCGTCTGCACCACCCGCATGCCGCTGCGCACCAGGTTGTTGGCCAGATCGGTGGCGCCGGTGAAGTCGTCGGCGATGCAGCCCAATTTCAAACCGGCTTGGACCTTCATGTCTGGCCTTTCGGCAGTTCAATGCCCGGGAAGATCTTGATGACCGCGCTGTCGTCTTCCTTGGCAAAGCCGGCCGTGCTGGCCTGCATGAACATCTGGTGTGCGGTGGACGACAGCGGCAGCGGGAATTTGCTGGCGCGTGCCATGTCCAGCACGATGCCCAGGTCCTTGACGAAGATGTCAACGGCCGACAGCGGCGTGTAGTCGCCCGCCAGCACATGGGCCATGCGGTTTTCAAACATCCAGCTGTTGCCCGCGCTGTGGGTGATGACCTCGTACAGCGCCTCGGGGTCCACGCCTTCGCGCAGGCCCAGGGCCATGGCTTCGGCGGCGGCCGCGATGTGCACGCCGGCCAGCAGCTGGTTGATGATCTTGACCTGGCTGCCCGCCCCGGCCTGGTCGCCGAGCTTGTAGACCTTGCCGGCCATGGCCTGGAGGATGGGCTCGGCCAGTGCATAGGCCTCGGGGCGGCCGGCGGTCATCATGGTCATCTGGCCGCTGGCGGCCTTGGCGGCACCGCCCGAAATCGGCGCGTCGATGTAGCGCAAACCCATGGCTTCGAGCCGGGCTTCGAGCGCGACCGACCAGTTCGGGTCCACCGTGGAGCACATCACGAACACGCTGCCGGGCTTCATGTGCGCGGCACAGCCGTCCTCGCCAAACAGCACCGCCTCGGTCTGCGCGGCATTGACCACCACCGAAATCACCACATCGCAGGCCGCGCCCAGCTCGGCCAGGCTGGCGCAGGCCACGCCGCCCTCTTTGGCGAAGGCCTCGGCGACCTCGCGCCGCACATCAAACACCTGCACCGTGTGGCCGGCGCGGCGCAGCGACTGCGCCATGCCCGAACCCATGGCGCCCAGGCCGATCAGTCCCACCGTTGTCATCTTGCTTCTCCTTGGAGGCCCGCCTGGGGCAGCCGGTTCAATCGAGCGAAATCTTCGCGAATTCAGTCACCTTTTTCCACTGCGCAGTGTCGGCCTGCATGAAGCCGGCCATGGCCTGCGCGCCCAGCCAGGTGGGTTCGGCACCGGCCTTGAGCATGGCCGCCCGGACCTCTTCGTGGCGCGCCACGCGTTCGAGCGACTGCTCGAGCTTTTGCTGCACAGCGGCGGGCAGGCCGGCCGGTGCCGCCAGGCCGAACCAGGCGAACACCTGGTAGCCCTTGATGCCGGCTTCTTCCATGGTCGGCACCTGCGGCAGCACGCTGCTGCGCTGGGGTGTGGTGACCGCCAGCGCCCGCAGCTTGCCGCCCTGGATCAGCCCCAGCGCCGAGGGCAGGTTGTCGAACATGAAGCTGACCTCGTCGGCCATCACCGCCGTCAGGCCCGCGGCGGCACCGCGGTAGGGGATGTGCGTGACGAACACGCCTGCCAGGCTCTTGTAGAGCTCGGCGCTCAGGTGCAGCGAGGTGCCGTTGCCGTTCGATGCGTAGTTGAGCTGCCCCGGGCGGGCTTTCATGCGGCCGGTGAGTTCGGCCACGTTCTGCAGGCCCGAGGCCGGGTTGACCACCAGCACATTGGGCACGCGGCCCAGCAGCCCGATTGGCGCGATGCTGCGCGGGTCATAGGGCAGCTTGTTGTAGAGCGCCGGGTTGATGGTCAGCGGCGGCGAGGCCATCAGCAGGGTGTAGCCGTCCGGCGCAGCGCGCGAGGCCTCGCCTGCCCCCAGGTTGCCGCCCGCGCCGGGCTTGTTGTCGATCACGATGGGCTGCCCCAGCTCCTGCGACAGGCGCGGCGCCACCAGGCGCGCCATGTTGTCGATCAGGCCACCCGGCGGGAAGGGCACCACCAGCTTGATCGGGCGCGCGGGCCAGCTCTGGGCATGGCCCGGCAGGGGCAGGGTCGCCAGGCCCAGCAGGCTGGCGAGGGTCAGGGCAAGGTGTCGGCGTTGCATGGGGTTTCCTCTAAATTCGTCAGGTCATCATACAAATTTTGGGCCTGTCCCGCATGGGGGTTTGTGCGGGGCTGTCGGGGTGATAGGCTGGATGCCAAAGCAACCCTACCGTTGGAAGGATCATTTATGGTGGACGACGAGCGCTGCTGCGGGACCGGGACCTGCATCATCAATGCCGAGGGCTATTGCTGGTGCGGGCAGAAATGGGACGGCGAAAAAATGTGCTTTCCGGACCACCCGGGCCAGCCAAGCGCGGCCGCGGCGGTCGCCCAGGACAGCCCGGCTGTCAGCAACGGGGGTGGCAACGAGGGTGGTGACGGAGGCCGCGAATGAGCAGCGCCGCCCTGGCCGTGATGGTGGCCGGCCTCTTGCCCATCGTCTGTGCGGGCATCGCCAAATGGGGCGCCCGCGACTACGACAACCGCGACCCCCGGGCCTGGCTGGCCAAGCAGGACGGGCGACGCGCCCGGGCCAATGCGGCCCAAAACAACAGCCTGGAGGCCTTTCCCTTTTTTGCCGCTGCCGTGCTGCTGGCCCTGCATGCGGGCAGCGATGCCGCTCAAGTGGCGCAGTGGGCCTGGCTGTTTGTGGCGCTGCGTGTGCTCTACATCGCTTGCTATGTGGCCGACCGCGCCAGCTGGCGCTCCATCGTCTGGATGCTGGGCCTGGCGGTGGTGATTCGCCTGTACGCCATGGCCTTCTGAGCCTCAACCTGAGGCCGTTCGGGGAGACCCCTGGGCCCTGGTGCAGCCGGGGGGCGAGGGGGCTAAACTGCCTCACTTTTGCCCTGTTTCCCCCAAGATATGAACACCCTGACGATCTGGCGGCAGACGCTGCCGCTTGGCCTGTGCCTGGCGGGCCTGTGGGCCGCCCCGGCGGCCCTGGCCCATCCGCCGGCGGCGGCCCCCAAGCCGGTGCTGACGGTGCAGGTGGCCACACCCACATCGGCCACGCTCGAGCGCACCGTCCAGGCCAACGGCTCGCTGGCCGCCTGGCAGGAGGCCATCGTGGGCGCCGAGGCGCAGGGCCTGCAGATCGCCGAGGTGCGGGCGAATGTGGGCGATGTGGTGCAGCGCGGCCAGGTGCTGGCCACCCTGCAGTCGCTCACCGTGCGCGCCGAGCTGGCCCAGGCCGAAGCCTCGCTGGCCGAGGCCAGCGCCCTGGCGGCCGAATCGAGTGCCCAGGCCCAGCGCGCCCGCAGCCTGCAGCAGCAAGGCTTTTTCAGTTCTGCGCAGCTGACGCAGGCGCTGAGTGCCGAGGCCGCCGCCGCGGCCCGGGTGCAGTCGGCCCGCGCATTGGTGCAGCTGCAGCAGCAGCGCCTGGCGCAGACCGAGGTGCGCGCGCCCGATGCCGGCATCGTCTCGGCACGCCAAGCCACGGTGGGCGCGGTGGTCGCCCCCGGCATGGAGCTCTTTCGCCTGATTCGCCATGGTCGCCTGGAGTGGCGTGCCGAAGTCACGGCGGCCGAGCTCGGTGACATCCGGGCCGGCGCGGCCGTTCGTCTCACGGCCGCCAGCGGCCAGGCCCTGTCGGGCCGGGTGCGCATGGTCGGGCCCTCGGTCGATCCGCAGACCCGCCAGGCCTTGGTCTATGTCGATCTGAATGGCCCGCTGGGCTCGGCGCGGGCGGGCATGTTCGCGCGCGGCGAGATCGTGCTGGGCAGCAGCAGCGCGCTCACGGTGCCGCAGGGTGCGGTGGTGGTGCGCGACGGCTTCAGCTACGTCTTCAGCGTGGGGGCTGACCAGCGTGTGGCCCAGCACAAGGTGCAGACCGGTCGCTTGCAGGGCGGGCAGATCGAGGTCCTCTCGGGCCTGCCGCAGGGGGTGAAGGTGGTGGCCAGCGGCGGCGCCTTCCTCAACCACGGCGATGCGGTTCGGCTGGCCGATGCGCCGGCTGCGGCGCGCTGAGGCCCGGCCATGATGAACGTTTCCGCTTGGTCGATCCGCAACCCGATCGCCTCGGTGATGATGTTCGTGCTGCTCACGGTGGCCGGCTTCATCGCCTACGGTTCGATGAAGGTGCAGAACTTTCCCGACCTCGACCTGCCCACCATCACCGTCACCGCCAGCCTGCCGGGCGCCGCGCCTGCGCAGCTCGAAACCGATGTCGCCCGCAAGCTCGAAAACGCGATCGCGCCACTGCAAGGCCTCAAGCACATCACCACCAAGGTGCAGGACGGCGTGGTCACCCTGACCAACGAGTTCCGGCTGGAAAAACCCGTGCAGGAAGCGCTCGACGAGGTGCGCTCGGCGGTGCAGGGCGCCCGGGCCGACCTGCCCTCGGACCTGCGCGATCCGGTGGTGCAAAAGCTCAACCTGGCCGGCACGCCGGTGCTGGCCTACACCATCCGTTCGAGCCGCCTCGACGACGAGGCCCTGTCCTGGAAGGTGGACAACGAGATCACGCGCAAGCTGCTGTCGCTGCGCGGCGTGGGTGCGGTCAACCGGGTCGGCGGGGTCACGCGCGAGGTGCGGGTGGCGCTCGATCCGGCGCGCATGCAGGCGCTGGGCATCACCGCCGCCGAAGTCTCGCGCCAGCTGCGCCAGGTGCAGCAGGAGTCTTCCGGTGGGCGCATGCAGCTGGGCGAGGGCGAGCAGCCGGTGCGCACCCTGGCCACGGTACAGACCGCCGCCGAGATCGGGCGCATCGAGCTGGCCACCTCGCGCGGCGCGCGGGTGCGGCTGGACCAACTCGCCAGCGTCAGCGACACCCTGGCCGAACCGCGCGCCTTCGCCAGCCTAGACGGTCGACCAGTGGTCGGCTTCGAGGTGGTGCGCAGCCGCGGCGAGAGCGAGGTGGCGGTGGGTGCGCTGGTGCGCCAGGCCCTGGCCGACTACCGCGCCGCCAACCCCGATCTGGAGATCACCGAAGCCTTCGACTTCGTCACGCCGGTGGCTGAGGAATACGACGGCTCGCTCAAGCTGCTCTACGAGGGCGCCATCCTGGCCGTCATCGTGGTCTGGCTCTTCTTGCGCGACTGGCGCGCCACCTTTGTGTCGGCCGTGGCGCTGCCGCTGTCGGTGATCCCGGCCTTCATCGGCATGGCCTGGCTGGGCTTTTCCATCAATGTGGTGACGCTGCTGGCGCTGTCGCTGGTGATCGGCATCCTGGTGGACGACGCCATCGTCGAGGTCGAGAACATCGTGCGCCACCTGCGCATGGGCAAGACGCCCTATCAGGCGGCGATGGAGGCGGCCGACGAGATCGGTCTGGCGGTGATCGCCACCACCTTCACCCTGATCGCGGTGTTTTTGCCGACGGCCTTCATGAGCGGCATTGCCGGTCGTTTTTTCAAGCAGTTCGGCTGGACCGCCTCGCTGGCGGTGTTTGCCTCGCTGGTGGTGGCGCGCGCCCTCACGCCCATGATGGCCGCCTACCTGCTCAAGCCGGTGGTGCATGCCGAGCGCGAGCCGGGCTGGCTCTCGCGCTACATGGTCTGGGTCGGCTGGGCCACGCGGCACCGGCTGGTGACCATGGTGGCGGCCACGCTGTTCTTTGTTGGCTCCCTCATGCTGATCCCGCTGCTGCCGACCGGCTTCATCCCGCCCGACGACAACTCGCAGACCCAGGTGCACCTGGAGCTGCCGCCGGGCAGCACGCTGGCGCAGACCCGCGCGGCGGCCGAGCAGGCGCGCGAGCGGCTGGCCAGGGTGAACCATGTGCGCACCGTCTACACCACCATCGGCGGGGGCAGCGCGGGCAGCGACCCCTTTGCCGCCGCCGGCGCGCCCGAGGTGCGGCGCGCCATCCTCACGCTGCAGCTCAGCCCCCGCGGTGAGCGCCCGCGCAAACAGCCGATCGAGCAGAGCATCCGCCAGGCGCTGCAGGAACTGCCGGGGGTGCGCACCAAGGTGGGCCTGGGGGGCTCGGGCGAGAAATACGTGCTGGTGCTCACCGGCGACGACCCCCATGCCCTGCTGGAGGCCGCGCGCGCGGTCGAGCGCGACCTGCGCACCATCGACGGCCTCGGCTCGATCGCCAGCAGCGCCAGCCTGGTGCGGCCGGAAGTCACGGTGCGGCCCGACTTTGCCCGCGCCGCCGACCTGGGCGTGACCAGCGCAGCGATGGCCGACACCCTGCGTGTGGCCACCCTGGGCGACTACGACGCGCAGCTGCCCAAGCTCAACCTGGCGCAGCGCCAGGTGCCCATCGTGGTGCGGCTCGATGACGCGAGCCGGCGCGACCCGGCCCAGCTCGAGCGCCTGATGGTGCCTGGCAGCCGCGGCCCGGTCATGCTCGGCCAGGTGGCCCAGGTGGGCATGGGCGGTGGCCCCGCGGTGATCGACCGCTACGACCGCCAGCGCAACATCAACTTTGAAATCGAGCTCTCGGGCATGCCGCTGGGTGAAGTCACGCAGGCCGTGCAAAAGTTGCCCGCCTTGCAAAGCCTGCCGCCGGGCGTGCGCGTGGTCGAGGTGGGCGATGCCGAAGTCATGGGCGAGCTGTTTGCCAGCTTTGGCCTGGCCATGCTGGTGGGCGTGCTGTGCATCTACATCGTGCTGGTGCTGCTGTTTGGCAGCTTCCTGCACCCGGTCACCATCCTGGCGGCGCTGCCGCTGTCGCTGGGCGGTGCTTTTGTCGGCCTGCTGCTGGCCGACAAGAGTTTCTCCATGCCCTCCCTGATCGGCCTGATCATGCTGATGGGCATCGCCACCAAGAACTCCATCTTGCTGGTCGAATACGCCATCGTGGCGCGCCGCGACCAGGGCATGAACCGCTGGGACGCGCTGATGGACGCCTGCCACAAACGCGCCCGGCCCATCGTCATGACCACCATCGCCATGGGCGCGGGCATGCTGCCCATTGCCGTGGGCTGGGGCACGGCCGACGCCAGCTTCCGCTCGCCCATGGCGATCGCCGTGATCGGTGGCCTGCTCACCAGCACGGTGCTGAGCCTGCTGGTGATTCCGGTGGTCTTCACTTACCTGGACGATCTGGCGCAAGGGGCCGGCCGCCTGTGGCGGCGCATCGCCAAGATCAAGGCTTCAGAGCCTGCGCCGCGATGAATTGGCGCATCAGGGTGAAGAAACGCGCGCGCGCCGCTTCGGTGGCGCCGAGCGAGGCCCCATAGGTCTGGCCCGAGGCCCAGGTGGCGCGCTGCTGGCGCAGCGGCCCGAAGTAGGCGTTGTGCGCCATATCCTCGATGTAGATCACCTCCACCTGTCCGCCGTGGCGCCGCACGGTCTCGACCCACTGCAAAGGGCTGGGGATGCGCTGACCGGGCGTCGACGCGTTGCAACGCCGGGCCGACCCGGGGGGAACGCCATCCACCAGAACATTGAGGCGGCAGTCATCGCTCAGGTCCCAGCGCAGCATGGCAGGGTCGGGGCTGCCAAAATCGTCGAGTCGGCCAAACACCAGCTGCACCGGCACCCGGATGCGGTCGGGCAGGCCCAGTCCAATCGGGGTGATGCCCTCGGCGATCACGCCACGCACATGGGCCGGGTCCACCACCGCCGCCAAATTGGCCACGACCGCGGCGCCGTTGGACACGCCAAACAGGTAAATCTGGCGGGCATCGATGTCCTGGCGCTGGCGCGCCCATTCGTAGGCGGCCAGGGCGGTGGCGTAGATCATGCGCTGGCGCGCCTCGTTGCTGACCGAGCGCGCCCAAAACAGGGAGCTGCGCCCGGGCAGGCCCTGCATGGCGTAGGCGTCAAACACCAGGGTGGCCATGCCGGCCGCATGGAAGGCCTCGTCCGAGGCGCGCACGTCCGCGATCCCCCCGCCGCCGTGCACACTGATCATCAGGGGCGCCTGCCCTGTGGTCGGCACGCGGTAGCGCACCGTGGCTTCGCAAGGGTCGAAGCCCCCCGCCTGGCCTTGCACCGTGTAGAAGTTGCCCCGGATGGGGGCCAGCTGCATTTGGCCTTGAGCCTGCGGCCGGCAGTCCTGGCTTGTGATCTGGGCGTGCACCGCAGGCGCGCTGAGGGCCAGGCCCGCCAGACCGCCTGTCAGCAGGCTTTTGAGAGTGTGCAGGCGCGGCAAGCAGCCGGTCATCGCGGCTCCCGCAAACGCTGATGGATCAAGGGCAGCACGCTTTCGTAATTGAAACCATTGGCGCCAGGCACCAGGGGGGTGGGCACACGCTGGTTGAGCCACTGGGTCAGGCTGTTGCGCTCGTCCGGGTGATTGAGGGGGTCGTGGGTGCGGCCGGGCACCCGCACCACCGTCAGATTGCCAGGGCGCTGGCTGAACTTGCGCTCAAAGCCGACCGTATGGATGGTGTTGGGACCCCACATGACCCACGGGTCGTTTTCCTCCAGCGACTGCCACATCGGCTTGTCGGTGTTCCAGCGCCAGGTGTGTTCATAGCTGTCCTGCAGGCCTTGCTTGACGCAGATGCCGCCCACCACCTGCTCGTCGTGGATCTCCATGGCGTAGGTGGCGCGGCAGCCTTCGCTGTGGCCACCGACCAGGATCGGCTTGCGCGTGCGCGCCTTCAACCACCGGATGACTTCCTGAATGTCATCGCCACGAGCGGCCAGCCGGGCCGGGTTGATGGCCTGGTAAATGCCTTCGCGCGCCTTCTGTGCGCCCGAGCGGCGAGACTCTTCTTCTGTGCTGCCGGCACATCCGAGCTGGTTGTCCTGGCGTGTCGGGAACTCTGGCGTGATCACCGCAAAGCCCTGCCGGTGAAAGAATTGCGCCACCGTGGTTTCCCAACCCCATTGCCCACCACAGCCGTGGTTGTAAATCACCACCCCACGCAAGGTGTTGGCCGGCAGGGCCTGCAGCAGCACTTCGAATTTCTCCGGGTAGGTGGCGCCAAACAGCGGCATGAAAAAGGTGCTTCGGCGCAGCACATCCTGGGCCTTCTCCTTGCCGTAGGCCGGCGCGTCTTTCCACGCTTGGGCATGCAGAGCTGGGCAAAGTCCGAACAGGACAAAGCACCCCATCAGGACTGGCCGAAGCAGGAGGCGGTGGGGTTTTGGCGCTTGGATGGGCATGGTGGTGACGAGGGGTTTTTGGGGCATTGTCGTGGACGCTGCCGCCTGGCCGCAAGCCGCTGGCTGTGCTGCATGCGTCAGTCTGCAGCAGCCGTTGACGTTACATTTGGCGTGGTTTCCCATCCAGGAGCGGCCATGCAACTGCACTACATCGCCAACCAGCACATCGCGCCCGCATCGGGCCAGGACATCCCGGTCATCGACCCTTCCACCGGGTTGCAGTTCGATGCGATCGCGCGTGGCAACGCCACCGACATCGACCGCGCCGTTGCTGCCGCGCGTGAGGCCTTCAACGGCGCCTGGGGCCGGCTCACCGCCACCGAGCGCGGACGCCTTTTGCAGCGCCTGGCGCAGCACATGCTCGCGCACATCGACGAGCTGGCCGCCATCGAGTCGCGCGACTGCGGCAAGCCGACCACGCTGGCGCGCGGCGACGTGACCGCGGTGGCGCGCTACTTCGAGTTCTATGCCGGCGCCGCCGACAAGCTGATGGGCGAGACCATCCCCTTCTACAGTGGCCACACCGTGTTCACCATGCGCGAACCCTTTGGCGTGACCGGCCATGTCATCCCCTGGAACTACCCGTTGCAGATTTTTGGCCGCAGCGTGGCGGCCTCGCTGGCGGTGGGCAATGCCTGCGTGGTCAAGCCCGCCGAAGACGCCTGCCTGTCCATCCTGCGGGTGGCCGAGATGGCCGCCGAAGTGGGTTTTCCGCCGGGGGCGCTCAACATCGTCACCGGCTACGGCCACGAGGCGGGCGACCTGCTGGTGCGCCACCCGGGGGTGGACCATGTGTCTTTCACCGGCTCGCCGCGCGTGGGCCAGTTGGTGGTGCAGGCCGCGGCTGGGCACCATGCCCCGGTCACGCTGGAGCTGGGCGGCAAATCCCCGCAGATCATTTTTGGCGACGCCGACATGGACGCCATGACCACGGTGGTGACCAATGCCATCGTGCAGAACGCGGGCCAGACCTGCTCGGCGGGCAGCCGCGCCCTGGTGCACCGGCCGGTGTACGAGGCGGTGGTCGAGCGCCTGGCGAAATCCTTTGCCGCCACGCGCACCGGCCCGGCCAACATGGACCTGAGCTGTGGCCCGCTGATCCGCGCCACCCAGCTCGAGCGCGTGCGCGGCTTTGTCGAGCTGGCGCAGCGCGATGGCCTGCCGATCGCGGCGCAAGGCCAGTTGGTGCCCGAAGCACCGGCTGGCGGCTTCTACCAGGTGCCCACCCTGATCCGCGATGTGCCGATTGACCACCGCATCGCGCAGGAAGAAATCTTCGGCCCGGTGCTCGCCATCAGCCCCTTTGACGACGAGGACCACGCGATCGCGCTGGCCAACGGCACCGACTACGGTTTGGCCGCCGCGCTGTGGACGCAGGACGGCGGCCGCCAGCTGCGCATGGCGCGCCGTCTGCAAAGCGGTCAGGTCTTCGTCAACAACTACGGCGCCGGCGGCGGCATCGAGCTGCCTTTTGGCGGCGTCAAGGCCAGCGGCCATGGCCGCGAAAAAGGCTTCGAGGCGCTCTACAGTTTCACCACCCTCAAAACGGTCACGATCAAACATGGATAAGCGCCCCCGCATCGGCATGATCGGCCTCGGCCTGATGGGCCTGGGCATCGCCACCAACATCGTCAAAAAGGGCTTTGCCCTCACCGCCATGGAACACCCGGGCAATCAGCCGCTGGCTGAGCTGATCGCCGCAGGTGCGCAAACCGCAGCCAGCGCGCAGGCCGTGGCCCAAGCCAGCGACATCGTCATCCTCTGCGTCAACGGCTCGGCCCAGGTCGAGGCCATCCTGGCGGGCGACACGGGTTTGTTGGCCGGCCTGCGCGAAGGTATGACGGTGATCGACTGCTCGACCAGCCTGCCTGCGTCCACCCAGCAGGTGGCCGCCACGCTGGCCCAGCGCGGCGTGCGCTTCATGGACGCGGCCATGACCCGCACCCCCAACGAGGCCATGCAGGGCCGGCTCAATCTGCTCGTCGGTGGCGAGGCGGCGCTGCTCGAAGAAGTCCGCCCCTTGCTGTCCACCTTTGCCGAGAACATCGTGCACGCGGGCGCCGTGGGCGCGGGCCACAGCATGAAGCTGCTGCACAACTTCGTCTCGCTCGGCTCGGTCACCCTGCTGGCCGAGGCCGCGGCCTGCGCGCGCCGCTCGGGCATCGACGACGCGGTGTTCGTCGAGGTGCTGGAAAAAGGCGGTGGCTGGGGTGCGGCGCTCCAGCGCCTGCAGCCTTACCTGCTGCGCGGTGAGAGCAGCGGCCTGCGTTTTTCGATGGCCAATGCCCTCAAAGACCTCGGCTACTACGCCGACATGGCACAAGCCCACGGTGCCCACGACGTGGCGGCCCAGGCCATGCTGGCCACGCTGGCCGGGGCATGCCAGACGGTGGACCCGCAGACCCTGCTGCCGGAGCTGGTGGGCGTGCTGGAGAAGGGCCCCCTGCGGGGCTGAGCGACGGGGCTTTACCAGCCGCGCACCTTGTCATGGACAAGCCGCATGCGCGGCATGTGCTTTGGCCTGGCTAGCGCGCGCCCACGATGCTGAACCGCCTGGGACCAGCGTCGTTGTTGTTGCGTTGGCGCAGTTTGTCGAGCAGCGTGGCATGCTCTTCATTGAGCCGAAAGCGCATCAGGCCCGGCAGGTCGAGCACATGCACTGAGCCATAGCGCACCTCCAGCAGGCCGGCGGCCTCGAGGATCTGCAGCGCGCGGTTGACCCGCTGCCGGGGCACGCCGCTGAGGTAACCGATCTCCTGCTGGGTCAGGTCCAGGCGCGAGCCCACGGCCGGGTACAGCACCGGGTTGAACAGCCAGGCCAGGCAGCGCGCCACCCGCGTCTCGGGCAGTTCCAGACGTTCGGCTTCGATCACCGAGGTGAACTGGGCCAGCCGCTCGTTGAGTTGCTGGATGATGTAGCGGCTGAAGGCCGGGCTTTCATCGAGCAGCCACAGGAAGGTGGCGCGGGGCACCAGTGCAATGCGGGTGTCGCGCATGGCCACGCCGTCGAAATCCCAGGTGTCCGAGCGCAGCACCGGCCCTTCGCCGAACCAGGCCCCGGCCGCGATGCCGGTGAAGGTCGACGTCTGACCCTTGTCGGAGGCCACGCTCATTTTGATGAGCCCGCTCATCACGCCTTTCCAGTACTGCACCTGCGAGCCTGCATGGCAGATCGCACTGCCGCGCAGCACCTCGCGTTCGCGCACTTCCCGGCGCAAACGATCGATGTGGGTTTTGCAAAGGGTTTTCCCCCAAGCAGACTGAAGAACGAACTCGATGGCCTCCGCAGACATGTTTTCTTTCTCGGGACTTTCCCGTGTTTGTCTTAAACAAGACAAAGTTGCCTTGGCGGGTTTGGATCATACGCAGCCGTGCGGTAACACGGGCACATCCGCAGATGAATGCCCGTATGGCCGCCAGACTTTGAGCGAAAGAGCACCATGCCATCCAGCGACAAGACACTCGACACCTTTCCGAAATTGCTGCGCCTGCACGCCACCCAGCGCGCGCAGCAAGCCGCCATCCGTGAAAAGCGCAGAGGCATCTGGCAAACCCTGAGCTGGGCAGAATTTGCTCAGGAAGTGCAGCTGCTGGCCAGTGCGCTCAAGGCCAGTGGCCTGCAGCGCGGCGGCCATGTGGCCCTGATCGGCGACAACCGGCCCCGCCTGTACATGGCCATGTGCGCCGCGCAGGTGCTGGGCGCGGTGCCGGTGCCGCTGTACCAGGACGCCGTGGCCCAGGAACTGGTCCACCCGATCAACAGCGCCGAAGTCAGCCATGTGTTCGCCGAAGACCAGGAGCAGGTCGACAAGGTCCTGGACATCCTGACCGAATGCCCCTGCATTGCCCATGTGGTCTACGACAACGACCGCGGCATGCGCCACTATGCGCAGACCCAGGTGCAAAGCTACGAGCAGTTCCTCGAGCTGGGCCGCAAGAGCGCGGGCGCCCTGCGTTTCGACGAGGAAATCGACCGCGGCCGTGGCGCCGATGCGGCGGCCATGTTCTTCACTTCGGGCACCACCGGCCAGCCCAAGGGCGTGGTGCTCTCGCACGCCTCGCTGATCGACCGTGCGCGCACGGCGGCCGAACTCGAAGGCCTCACGCCGGACGATGTGGCTGTGGCCTACCTGCCGCCGGCCTGGATCGGGCAGAACATGTTCAGCTACGCCCAGCCGCTGGTGGTGGGCTACTGCATCTGCTGCCCCGAGTCCTCCGAGACCATGCTGGCCGACATGCGCGAGATCGGCCCGACCTACTTCTTCGCCCCGCCCCGCGTGCTCGAAGCCATGCTCACCGAGGTGTCCATCCGCATGGAAGACGCCGGCAGCATCATGCGCGGCCTGTATGGCTGGAGCATGGGCGTGGCGCGCGAAGTCGGCCCCAAGGTGC
>Ga0315900_10001443_pt1 | contig 37930 bp, 29 predicted proteins | sample LakEriMetagenome_FD_203521 | JGI IMG/M metagenome (GOLD analysis project Ga0315900, IMG submission 203521) | Freshwater fungal communities from buoy surface, Lake Erie, Ohio, United States - Buoy 12 MA114 | ecosystem: Environmental > Aquatic > Freshwater > Lake > Lake biofilm | place: USA: Lake...
TGCGCTGGTCAGCAACGCCGGCTCTCAGGGCACGGGCGGCCCCTCCCAATGTCATCGATCAGGAGGGAACTGCCGGGCGGGGCTCACGTGGGAGCCGTATGAGCCGTCAAGACCGGCGCGGCTTGAGCACGACGGCGGCCAACGGTGGCAGCGTGAGCGTCACCGAGTGCGACCGGCCATGGTGCGGCACGGGTTCCGACTGCAACAGTCCGGCGTTGCCCAGGTTGCCGCCCCCATACCAGGCTGAGTCGCCGTTGAAGATCTCGTCGTAGACCCCGCTGCGGGGCACGCCCAGCCGGTAGTCATGCCGTGGCACCGGCGTGAAGTTGCAGCACACCACCACGAAGTCATCGGGGTCGGCGGCCCGGCGCACGAAGGCCAGCACGCTGTCCTGCCAGTTGTGGCAGTCGACCCACTCGAAGCCACGGCCGTCGAAATCGAGTTCGTGCAGCGACGGCTCGCGGCGCAGCAGACCGTTCAGGTCGGCGACGGCCCGCGAAAGGCCGCGGTGGCTTTCCCACTCCAGCAGGTGCCACTGCAGGCTGTCGTCGAAGTTCCATTCGTGCCACTGACCGAACTCGCCCCCCATGAAGAGCAGTTTCTTGCCGGGGTGGCACCACATGTAGGTATACAGCAACCGGAGGTTGGCGAACTTCTGCCACAGGTCGCCCGGCATCTGGTCGAGTAGGGAGCGTTTGCCGTGCACGACCTCGTCGTGCGACAGCGGCAGCACGAAGTTCTCGTGGAAGGCGTAGATCAGGCTGAACGTCAGTTCGTCGTGGTGGTACTTGCGGTGCACGGGTTCGTGCCGCATGTAGCGCAGCGTGTCGTTCATCCAGCCCATGTTCCACTTCAGGCTGAATCCCAGGCCACCCACGTAGGTGGGCCGGGACACGCCCGGCCAGGCAGTGGACTCCTCGGCAATCGTGAGCACGCCGGGGAAATGCTGGTGCACCTGCACGTTGAAGGTCTTGATGAACTCGATGGCCTCCAGGTTCTCGCGGCCGCCGAAGCAATTGGGTTCCCACTCGCCTTCCTTGCGGCTGTAGTCGAGATACAGCATGGAGGCCACGGCATCGACCCGCAGTCCGTCCACGTGGTAGCGGTCGAGCCAGAACAGGGCGCTCGACACCAGGTAGTTGGCCACCTCGGTGCGACCGTAGTTGAAGATCAGCGTGCCCCAGTCGGGATGCTCCCCCTTGCGGGGATCCTCGTGCTCGTAGAGGGCCGTGCCATCGAAGCGGCGCAGGCCGTGGCCGTCCTTGGGGAAGTGTGCGGGCACCCAGTCGATGATCACGCCCACGCCGGCGCGGTGCAGCGCGTCGATCAGCGACATCAGGGCCTGCGGTGGGCCGAAGCGGCTGGTGGCGGCGAACAAGCCGATCGTCTGGTAGCCCCAGCTGGCAGAGAGCGGATGCTCCGTGGGAGGCAGGAACTCCACGTGCGTGAATCCCATCTCCACGACATAAGGCACCAGTTCCCGTTCCAAATCGGCGTAGGTCAGCCAGCGGTGCGGGTCGTCGCCGGGCCGCCGCCAGCTCCCCAGGTGCACCTCGTAGACGGAGAGCGGGGCCTCCAGGGCGTTGCGTGCCGCCCGGGTCGCCATCCAGTCGCCGTCCTGCCAGCGGTAGGCCGCCAGGTCGATGACCTGCGAGGCCGTGCGGGGCGGCACCTCGGCTCCGAATCCATAGGGGTCGCAGCGGTCGCCGTGGGTGCCGTCGGCATGGATGCGGAACTTGTAGAGGGTGCCCGGGTCGAGCTTGGGCACGAACAACTCCCAGATCCCCGACGGGATCCGCTTGTGCATGGGGTGGGCCGCGCCATCCCAACCGTTGAAGTCGCCGACCACGGAGACGGCGTCCGCATTCGGGGCCCAGACGGCGAAATTCACGCCCCGCACCCCGGCGACCGTCTCCAGTTGGGCCCCGAGCTTCTCGTAACTCCGCCAATGGCGGCCCTCGCCCATCAGGTGGAGGTCGTAGTCGCTGAGCATGGGGACCTGTGGGGCCGAGCACGGTGCGAGGAGAGAGCCTACAATCGTGCCATACGGCAAGGCTTCACGCGGCGCGACACGGCGGAAACGGTGGCATCCGGGCTGCGGTCTGTGACGGATGTGAGGGCGGAGAGGCGATTGCGATGGGATTCGAGCGGTTTGCGCCCGTGGAGCGGCTGATCGATGTGTGCGGCACGCCGTACACGTTCTGGATGCCGCCCGATCTGGAGGCGCTGATCGACGTGCAGGCCTTCGAGCGGGACGAGCGGATTCCCTACTGGGCAAACGTCTGGGAGTCGGCGCTCGTGCTGGCGGAGGAGATTTCGGCCCTCGACGGCGGCGGCCGGAGCTTCCTGGAACTGGGTTGCGGACTGGCACTTCCGGCGGTGGTGGCCGTGCGACGCGGCTTCGCAGCCGTGGCCAGCGACTACGAGGAGGACGCCCTCGAGGGCGTGCGCTTCAACGCCGACCGAAACGGGGCCGCCAGCCTCGGGGTGCGGCTGCTCGACTGGCGTCGGCTGCCCGACGATCTGGGCACGTTCGACATCGTAGGGGCCGCCGACGTGCTCTATGAAAAGCACCATGCCGAGGCCTTGGCTGCCGTGATCGCCCGGACGCTTGCGGAGGACGGCGTGGCCCTGGTCGCCGATCCGGGCCGGGCCCGGGCCGCGGGCTTCGAACCGGCGGCCCGCGCTGCCGGTCTGGGCGTGGTGAAGCAGCCGTCGCGCCGGCCGCGAGGCGCGACCGATGGGCCCCGGATCGATATCTATCGCGTCACGCACCCGGCGTGAGGGGACCGCCGCACAGGCTGCAGTCGCGGCCGACGGGGCCTACAGGCACTTGAGAAACGCGAGCACCGCGAGCCGCTGCTCTTCCGTGGGCACGGTCTTCTTAAAATCGCCGTGGCAGCGGCTGCAGGTCTCCATGAAAACGGCGTGCCCGGAGTCGGCCTATGTCTCGCTGACCGTGGCGATGAAGGGATATCGCGGCGTGGCGTGCGACTTGAAATAGTTCGGCACGCACTGCCGGAACACCTCGCGGGCCTCCGCGTAATCCGCCCCCAGATGGTCGCGGCTGATAGCCATCGCGTAGGTCACATCGGCGACGTTGCCCTGGAAGCCGCCGTCGACGTACAGCCCCTGCGCCTCGGTGCCGGCCGTCTTGTACTTGTAGTTCGTCCACGGCTGCTGCTTGAGGAAGGGGATCAGCGGCACCGCCGCCTCCAGCTTCTTGGTGTAGTTGCTGCCGTGGTCGGCGATGAAAATCTTGTCGAATCGGAGGATGCTGGGCTTGATGCCGTCGGGGCGGACCACGGGCACGAGAATGCCGAAAAAATCGGCCGAATCGGCCGGCGGTGACGAGCGCTTTGGTGCGTTCGGCCTGTGCGTCGGTGGGTAGATCGGGCAGCGAATCATCGGCCCGCGAAGCCGAGGTCAGGCTCCCCGCCAAGAGCAGCACTGCGGTCGACATCCGTCGACGAACGCCGGCTTCCATGGGCGCTTCTCCCGGTCCGCCGAACGGGCGATTCCCAAGGTTGCTCGATCCCACCCACGTTCGCAAAACCCCGCCTCCTTCGGCCGTCACCGTGTCAATCTGCCGAAGCCAGGGAGCCCGGGGTCTCACGACACTGCGCCGCTTCCCCAGCCTCTGCGCCGGTTCTTCGACGCAAAAGAAAGCCTCACGGCTCCGGTGGAAACTGCACGATTTCATGCAGCAAACCAGTTCCATGGCCCTTGCTGCCCGGCGGCGGAAAGCCTTTTCGCGGCGGCGTCGCCACCCTTTCACGTGATGCGTTTGTGACACGCGCCCCTCCGACGATTGAAGCACCACGGTGGTCCTTGTGGCTGGTGGTGGCGGTGTGCGCGCTCGTCGCGCCGGGGTGCACGTCGTGGAGCCAATACTGGCGCAACCACATGAAGGTCGGCCCCGCCTACCTGCGGCCGGTCGCGCCGGTCGAGCAGGCTTGGCTCGACGCCGACGATCCGCAGGTGCGGTCGGCCTCCGACGTCGAGACCCAGTGGTGGCGGCAGTTCAACGACCCCGTGCTCGACCAGCTCGTCCTGCAGGCCTACGAGCAGAATCTCTCGCTCCGCGCGGCCGGCTTCCGCGTGCTCGCGTCGCGGGCGGCCTACAACATCACCGTAGGTGGGTTCTTTCCGCAGTCGCAGCAAGGGGTGGCCGAGTACGCACGCTGGCAGTTGAGCAACAACGTCGGCGCCTTCGAGAATCTGTCGATTCCCCCCTTCAGTCTCTGGCAGACGGGCTTCAATCTCTCATGGGAGCTCGACGTGTGGGGGAAAATCCGTCGCAACATCGAATCGTCCGCCGCCAAGTACCAGGCCAGCGTCGAGGAGTACGACGGCGTGCTGGTGACGCTGATCGCCGACGTCGCCGAGCGGTACGTCGACTATCGCGTCGCCCGGAAGCAGGTGATCGACCTGAACCGGCTGGCGGGCATCCAGCGGGATTCCCTGCAGGTGGCGATCGATCGTTTCGAGGGCGGCGTGACGAGCGAACTCGACGTCTCGCAGGCGCGACTCAACCTCGCCAAGACAGAGGCCCTGACTCCCGAGTATGAGCGGCAGGCCCGGCTGGCGGCGAACGCCTTGTGCGTGCTCCTGGGCATCGCCCCCGAGGACCTGGCGCTGCGGCTCGGAGACGACTCGATTCCGGACGTGCCGCCGGCGCTGGCGGTGGGCATCCCGGCCGATCTCCTGCGGCGGCGGCCCGACGTGCGGCAGGCCGAGCGGATGCTCGCGGCACAGTGCGCGCAGATCGGCGTGGCCGAGGCTGATCTCTATCCCGCCTTCTCGATCAACGGGTATCTGGGCGTGTATGCCAACGAACTCGGCCAGTTGTTCGAGTCGGATTCGGTGTTCGGCTTCGTGGCTCCGGTCGTCGACTGGAAGATCCTCAACTACGGCCGCCTGCTGAACAACATCCGGCAGCAGGACGCGAAGTTCCAGGGGCTCGCCGCCACCTATCAGGAGACGGTGCTGCGGGCGGGCCGCGAGGCGGAGGACGGAATCGTCTCCACCATCAAAGCCCGTTTGGCCGCCGACAAGCAGCAGCAGGCGGTCGATGCCGCGGCCCGGTCGGCGGAATTGGTCGAGATCCAGTACAAGGAGGGGGCCAGCGACTTCAATCGGGTGTTCGTCGTGCAGCAGACGCAGGTGACCGAACAGGTTCGTCTCAACGACAATATCGGCGGCGTGGCCAAGGGCATGATCCAGACCTACCGGGCCCTCGGTGGCGGCTGGCAGCTGCGGCTCGAGGAACTGGCGGCCAGCGGCCGGTGTTGCAAGCCGCTGCCCAGTGTCGACGGCGTGTTCTGTGACGACTACATCGGCAAGCAACCCCCCGCTGGCTACGACGCCTGGTGCATCTGGCCGGAATGGCTCCGCGGCCACAAGCCGCGCTGAGTGGGCCTGGTGGCGGGTGGTTGCGTCGGATCGCCGCTAGCGAACCGCACCGAGCAGCAGGATTTCGGCGCCGTCTCGAAGGATGCTCGCCAGGTAGCCAGAGGCCTCCTTCGCGTCGCGCAGCCGGTCGAGGAACTCGCCCTCGGGCTGGTACAGGTGCTGGATCACGAGGCCGTCGGCTTTGGCGATGATCTCGGCCGGCACCTCCTCGTGAAACGAGTCGGTGCGATAGTCGCCGGGCAGGTGCTTCGAGTTCACCCCGTAGGATCGTGGCCGCGTGCTGTACAGGCGGTTCTGATGCTCGTCGACGAGAAAGACGACCACGGCGCCATGAAAGCCGGCTCCTCCGCTCTTCGACCAGGTCCGCGTGGACACGTCGATCCGGCCGTGGCGGGAGAGGATCGCCCGGCTCTCCATCCAGTGGCCACGGGCCAGGCGATGGCTCTTCGAGACCGCGATCGGGGCGTCGGCGGAATCCGCCGCCCGGGCCGGCGCGGGCGTCGCCAGGGCGAATGCGAGTGTCCAGCCAACGATCGTGGCGTGTCGCATGAGACGTGCTGCGGGGAGCGCGGCGGTCGGGAGACGGCGCGGGAGGATAATGGGGAGCAATCGCCCGGTCAAAGGGAGTTTTACGCCCTCGAGCGCCGGGCGGCGTCGATCACCGCGTGCGGCCGAACCGCAGCAGCGTGAAGAAGAACACGGGCGTGAGCACGATGCCGAACAGCGTCACGCCCAGCATCCCGCTGAACACAGCCAGGCCCAGCGTGCGGCGCATCTCGGCGCCGGCACCCTCCGCCGCCACGAGCGGCACGACTCCGAGGATGAAGGCCAGCGACGTCATCAGGATCGGCCGCAGCCGCAGCCGCGAGGCCTCCACCGTCGCTTCGGCGAGCGGCTTGCCCTCCTGGACGAGTTGCCGGGCGAACTCCACGATCAGGATCGCGTTCTTACAGGCCAGTCCCACCAGCACCACGAATCCGATCTGCGTGAAGATCGTGATGTCCATGCCCGCCCAGCGCACGCCCACGAGTGCCGACAAGAGGCACATCGGCACCACGAGGATCACGGCCAGCGGCAGGGCCCAGCTCTCGTAGAGCGCCGCCAGCACGAGGAACACGAGCACCACGCCGAGCACGAAGAGGAATGCGGCCGTGGCCCCGGAGCGGATCTGCATGAAGGCCATCTCCGTCCACTCGGCGGCCACGAGCGGGGGAATCGTCGCCTCGCGCTGGAGCCTGTCGAAGTGTTCCTGCACGACGGCCAGGGCGGAGGTGCTGCCCGTGCCCGGCGCCGGCTCGCCGAGGACCGCGGCGGCGGGATAGAGGTTGTAGCGCATCAGCATCGCGGGACCGACGCGGTCCTTCACCTGCACGAGCGTCGCGAGCGGCACGGGCCTGCCGTCGGCGCCCGGTACCTTCAGATCCTCGATGGCACGGCGGATGTCGCCGCGGTGGCCCGCGTCGGCCTGAACGTTGACCTGCCATGACCGGCCGAAGCGGTTGAAGTTGTTGACGTAATACGACCCCAGCTGCACCTGCAGCGTCTCGAACAGGTCCTTGAGGGACACGCCCACGGCGACCGCCTTGTCGCGGTCGATGTCGAGAAAGAGCCAGGGGGTGCGGGCGGAGAAGTTGGTGAACAGTCCGGCGAGACGATCGTCGTCCTGTCCTGCCCGCACCACGGCGGTCGTCGCCTCCTCGAGCAGGGCGGGGCCGTAGTCGCCCCGGTCCTCGACCACGAGTTTGAAGCCCGCCACCGTGCCGAGCCCGTCGACCGGCGGCGGCCCGAAGACCTCGATTCGCGCGTCGCTGACCGTCGCCTGCCAGTCGGCGCGGAGTCGGGCGGCGATCGCATCGGCCGACGCATCGGCGCCATGCCGCTCGGCGAAGCCGTCGAGCATGATGTACATCGCGCCCCAGTTGGGGGCGTTGCCGCCGAGCACGACCGACCTGCCGGACACCGACACGGCATGCGCGACGCCGGGTTCCTCGAGCGCCCGACGCTCGAGTGCGGCCATCAGCTGTGCCGTGCGCTGCACGCTGGCCCCTTCCGGAAGCGTGATGTTGGCGATCAGGTAGCCCTTGTCCTGCTGCGGGATGAAACCCACCGGAATCAGCGTGAACAGCAGCCAGGTGAGCGCGAGCAGGCCCGCGAAGCCGAGGAGGATCGGCGCGGTCAGCCGCAGCGAGTGCCGGACCACCCCGGCGTAGCCCTGCGTGAGCGCCGTGAAGCCCGCATTGAAGCCGTGGAAGATCCATCCGCAGGTGAATCGCAGGGCCCGATCGACCACGTCGGGGGGCGAGCCCTTGGGGACGAGCAGGAGTGCCGCCAGCGCCGGCGAGAGCGTCAGCGAGTTGATCGCGGAGAGAAGCGTCGACACCGCGATCGTGAGGGCGAACTGCCGAAAGAACTGCCCGACGATTCCGGCGATGAAGCTGCACGGCACGAACACGGCGCAAAGCACGAGTGCCACGCCGATCACCGGGCCGGTCACCTCCTCCATCGCCTTGAACGACGCCTCCCGCGGCGTGAGGCCGTGCTCGATCCAGCGCTCCACGTTCTCGACCACGACGATGGCATCGTCGACCACGATGCCGATCGCCAGCACCAGCCCGAAGAGCGAGAGGTTGTTGAGGCTGAATCCCAACGCGGCCATGAAGGCGAACGTGCCGACGATGGCCACCGGCACCGCGACCAGCGGGATGACCGCGGCCCGCCAGTTCTGCAGGAACAGCAGCACCACCAGGGCCACGAGAACGATCGCGTCGCGCAGCGTCTTGAGCACTTCCGCCTTCGACTCCTCGATGAATGGGGTGGTGTCGTAGACGACTCGGGCCTGGAGCCCCCTGGGAAACCGCTCGCCGAGCGACGCGAGCCTGTCTCGCACGGCGGCGGCGGTGGCGATCGCATTCGAGCCGGGCAGCTGGTAGACGTTCATCCCCACGCTCGGCTCGCCATCGAGCCGACAGATCTGGTCGTAGAATTGGGCCCCGAGTTCGACGCGGGCCACGTCCCGCAGTCTCACGATCACACTGGCCACGTCACCCGTCTGGGCGGGCGTTTCCTTCACGATCACGTCGCCGAACTCGGCGGCCGTCATCAGCCGACCCAGGGCAGAGAGCGGGATCTGGAAGGCCTGGCCGCCCGGCGCCGGCTGCTGGCCGACGCTCCCCGCCGCAACCTGGAAGTTCTGGTTCTCGAGCGCCTTGCGCACGTCGCCCGGAGCCAGGGCCACCGCGGCCATCTTTTCCGGGTCGAGCCAGACCCGCATGCTGTAGTCGCGCTGCCCGATGAAGTCGATGTCACCGACGCCCGGGACGCGGAGCAGTTCGTCGCGGATCTGAATGGTGGCATAGTTGGAAAGGAAGGTTTCGTCGTAGAGCGGCGTGCCGCCGGCGTCCTTGGCGGCCGTGAAGTTGACGATCATCATCGCCGCCGGTGACTTCTTGAGCACCGCCACCCCCTCCCGCTGCACGAGTTCGGGAAGGATCGGCATCGCCAGCGTGACGCGAACCTGCGTGAGCACCTGCGCCATATTGAGGTCCGTACCCGGCGTGAAGGTGACTGTGAGCCGGTAGCGGCCGTCGTTCGTGCATTGGGAACTCAGCGACAGGGCGTTTTCGACGCCGCTCACCTGCTGCTCGATCGGGGCGGCGATCGTGTCACGGACGAGCTCGGCGTTGGCCCCCGGATAGATCGTGGAGACCTCGATCGTGGGAGGCGTGATGTCGGGGTACTGTGTGGTGGGGAGCGTCAGCGACGCGACGCCGCCGCAGAGCACCAGCACGATGGAGATCACCGACGCGAAGATCGGCCGCTCGATGAAGAAGCGTGCGATCATGCCGTCACTTCCCGTGTTCCGCCGCGGGCCGGCGCCGGTCGCCGCCCCGCGCGAGGACGAAGTAGAACACCGGCGTCAGGAAAATGCCGACGAGCGTGACGCCGATCATTCCGGCAAACACCGTGATGCCCAGCGACCAGCGGAGTTCGGCGCCCGCGCCGCGGGCCGCCACGAGCGGGAAGACGCCCAGAATGAAGGCCAGCGAGGTCATCAGGATCGGCCGCAGCCGCAGTCGGCTGGCGGTGAGCGTGGCGGACATGGCGTCGTGCCCCTCGGCCTGGAGTTGGCGGGCGAATTCCACGATCAGGATGGCGTTTTTGCTGGCCAATCCCACCAGGACCACCAGCCCCACCTGCGCGAGGATGTCGATCGGCAGTTTCGCCACCATCAGCCCGCCCACCGCAGCCAGCAGGCAGAGCGGCACCACGAGGATCACCGCCAGCGGCTGCGCCCAGCTTTCGTAGAGGGCAGCGAGCACGAGGAACACGAGCATGATGCCCAGCCCCAGCAGCACGCCCGCCGTGTTGCCCGCCTTGATCTGCAGAAAAAACACCTCCGACCACTCGTAGGAAAAGCTTTCGGGCAGTTCGCTGGCCGCGGCCGCGGCAACGCGGTCGATGAGCAACGACCCGCTCTCGAACGGGTTGGGGATGCCCGTGATCGGCGCCGCGGGATAGAGATTGTAGCGCATCATCATCGCGGGCCCCATCGAATTGCGGATGTCGAGCACCGTCGCCAGGGGCACCATGCCGGCGGCGCCGGCGACCTTGAGCTGCCGCAGCTCCTCGACGCCGCTGCGAAAGCCCTCGTCGGCCATCACCTTCACCTGCCAGGTCCGCCCGAAGCGTGTGAAGTTGTTGACGTAGAAGGAGCCCACGTCCATCTGCAGCGTGCTCAGGACCGCGGAGATCGGAATCCCGAGCGCGCGGATTTTTTCCCGATCGATGTCGAGGAAATACTGCGGCGAGTCGGCCCGGTAGTTGCCGACCACGAATGGAAGCCTCCAGCCCTCCATGGCGGCCACGAGTTTCTCGCTCGACTCCTGGATCACCCGAGGCCCCAGGCTGCCGCGATCCTGCAGGTAGAGCTTGAAGCCGCCGGCGGTGCCCAGTCCCTTCACGGGCGGGGCCGGGTAAACGCCCACGTCGGCGTCGGCGATCTCCAGACGGCAGCGTTCGCGGACCGCACGGATGATCCCCAGCATCGAGGTCTCCGGCGTACGACGTTTCTCGTACTCGTCGAGCACGAGAAACATCGAGCCCCAGTTCGGGGCGTTGGCGTTGTAGAGAAACGACATGCCGGAGACCGTGAACGTTTCGGCCACGCCCGGCACGCGGCGGGCGAGCCGATCGATGCGGTCGAGCACTTCGCCGGTCCGCTGCACGCTGGCCCCGTCCGGGAGTTGGACCGTGACGATCAGGTAGCGCTGATCCTGGAGCGGCACGAATCCCTGCGGATACCAGGCGAACGTCCGCCACGTCACCAGCACCAGCACGAAATAGGCCAGCATCACCAGCCGGTGGTGGCCGACGACCGTCGCCACACCCCGTGCATAGCCGTCGCTGATCGCATCGAAGATGCGGTTGAAGAGCCTGAAGATCGGCCCCAGGAGGGCGTCGAGCAGCCGCTCGACCGGATCGGGCGGTGAGCCGTGGGGCCGCAGCAGGATCGCCGCCAGCGCCGGGCTCAGCGTCAGTGAGTTGACGGCCGAGAGGATGGTCGAGACCGCGATCGTGAGGGCGAACTGCCGGAAGAACAGTCCCGTGACGCCGCCGATGAAGCCGCAGGGCACGAACACGGCCGAGAGCACCGCCGCCACGCCGATCACGGGACCGGTGACCTCGGCCATGGCCTTCTCCGACGCCGCACGGGGGGAGAGCCCCTGCGCGATCCAGCGCTCCACGTTTTCCACCACCACGATCGCGTCGTCCACCACGATGCCGATCGAGAGCACGAGCCCGAACAACGAGAGCGTGTTGAGGCTGAATCCCATGGCAGCCATCGCGGCGAAGGTGCCCACGATTGCCACCGGCACGGCGACGAGCGGAATCAGCGTGGCCCGCCAGTTCTGCAGGAACAGCAGCACCACCAGGGTCACCAGCGCGACGGCCTCCCAGAGGGTCTTCACGACCTCCATGATCGACTCGGTGATGAAGGGCGTGGTGTCGTATCCGATCGCGTACTCGAGACCTGCGGGAAACCGCGTCGCCAATTCCTTCATCTTTCGCTGGATGGCGTCCGAACACTCGAGCGCGTTCGTGTTGGGCAGCTGAAACACGGCGAGACCGACCGTCGGCCGGCCGTTGTAGCGACAGGTCTGGTCGTAGCTGGCGGCCCCGAGTTCGATGCGGGCCACGTCCCGCAGTCGCACCAGGGGCGTGCCCGGGACCGAGGCGTCGGCCTTGAGCACGATGGCACCGAACTCTTCCGGCGTGGAGAGCAGCCCGACGGCGGCGACCGCGAGTTCCAGTTGCTGATCGGCGGCCGTGGGCGACTGGCCGCTCAAGCCCCCGATCACCTGCACGTTCTGCGCGGCGATCGAGTCGCGGATGTCCTGAGGGGTGAGCCCGCGCACGGCGAGCTGATCGGGATCGAGCCAGACCCGCAGGGAATAGTCCCGCTGGCCCAGGAGCAGGATGTCGCCGACGCCCGTGCAACGCAGCAGTTCGTCGCGAAGGTGGACGGTGGCGTAGTTGCTCATGAACAGGTCGTCGTAGCGGCCGTCGGGCGAGACGAGGTTGACCGTCATGAGGATGTCCGGCGACCGCTTCTTGATGCTCACGCCCTGCTTCTGCACGACCGGGGGCAGCAGCGGCATCGCCAACTGGACGCGGTTCTGGGTCTGCACGAGCGCCAGATTGGCGTCGGCGCCGACCTCGAACGTGAGCGAGAGCACGTAGGAGCCGTCGTTCGCCGCCTGTGACTGCATGTACAGCAGCCGGTCGACGCCGTTGACCTGCTGCTCGATCGGCGCCGCGATCGTGTCGGTGACCACGGAGGCGTTGGCCCCGGGATAGAGGCAGCTCACCTGCACGAGCGGGGGCGCGACCGGAGGCAGGAGCGAGATGGGGAGCGACAGCACGCTGACCCCGCCGGCCAGCGTGATCATGATCGAGATCACCGCTGCGAAGATCGGCCGCTGGATGAAGAAGCGGGAGATCACCGCGGGGCCTCGGCCGGTGCCGGCAGCGTTTCCGCGGCCGCGGGCGGGGAGTTCGCGGAGGACGCTTCGGGAAACTGCCGCGCCGGTGTGGGCGGGAGGCGGTCGCGCACGGCTTCCGGCACGACGAGCCCGCCGAGATCGAGGCTGCTCTCCGGGGCGGTTTGCGGTGTCACCGGCCTGCCTTCGCGGCAGCGTTGCAACCCGCGGATCACGATCCGGTCAGCGGCCGTGAGCGGCCGGGCTGAGTCGTGCGCCGAAACCGCGACCCACGTGCCCAGCTTCTGCCCCACCGTCACCTCGCGGGTCGAGGCGACGTTGTCGGCCCCCACGGTCCAGAGGATCTTGCGGTCCTGATTGCTGCCGACCGCGGCCTCGGGCACGAAGAACCGGTCAACGGCGTCGCCCAGCGGAAGCCGGACGCGGGCGAACATGCCGGGGCGAAACAACGGCGGCCGGGGAGCCGTCGGATCGTGGGAATAGGGATTGTCGAGCCGGCCGCGCATGGTGATCGTGGCGGTCTTCGTATCGACCTGGTTGTTGAGGAAGTCGACCAAACTGTGGTGCGGGTAGGTGCGGTTGACGTCATCGACGAGTCCCACGTCGACGCTCGTCTCGTTGCCGCTGATGCCGGGGCCGCGGCCCGAGGCACGGGCGTGGGCCATCATCCGCACCAGCGTCGGCTCGTCGACGTTGAAATAGACGAAGATCGGATCGATCGACACGATCGTCGTCAGCGTCGTCGTGTCCTGGTTGATGAGGTTGCCGATCTGCAGCTGCGTGCGGCTGATCTGCCCGGAGATCGGCGCCGCGATCGAGCAGAACTCGACGTTGAGCCGGGCGGCTTCGTGTTGGGCCCGCGCCGCGGCCAGGCTGCCCGAGTTCTCCTCCAGCTTCGCCCGGTAACTGTCGAACTCCTGCTGGCTGGCCGCCCCCTTGCCCACGAGCTTTTCGTAGCGGTCGACCTGTACACGAAGAAATCGCTGCTCCCCGAGCAGCATCTCGATCGTGCCGGTGGCAGCCGCCAACTGGGCCTCGTAGGGCCGGACGTCGATCTCGTAGAGCGGATCCCCCTTGGCGACGAACTGGCCGTCGCGAAAGGCGACCTTGGTGAGGTAGCCCGTGATCCGGCTGCGGATGTCGACGACGAGTTCGGCGTCGATCCGGCCCGTGACCTCGAGGAACTCCGGCACCCGTACCGTGCGGGGCGTGGTGACGACCACCTCCGCGGCCGGGGGCGGGGCGGGCGGTGCCGGCCGGCCGCAACCCCCTCCCGCCAGGGCGAGGATCAGGGCCACGACGGACTTCGTCCTGGAACGATGCGAACAGCGCATGGTCATCGCGTTTCCGGGGCGGTGCAGCCCACGGGGGGCGGCACGGCAGACCTGGCGGAGAGCCCCGGGAATTGTAGCCGGTCCTGCCACCGGCGCGAGCGCGGGCAGTCGGGGGCGCGTGGGCGATCCCCCGACTGCCCGGTGCGATGTCGCCGCGCGGGCCGGTCAGGCCACCAGTTTCATGGCCGGCTGTTCGCCCGTGATCGCGATCACGAACTCCTCGAAAATCTTTACGTCAAGCGCCGAGGCATTCTCGGCCTCGGGATGGAACTGCACGCCGATCGCTGTCCAGTTCTCGACCTCGCTCTCGATCGCCTCGATCACGCCGTCCGGCGCCCGGGCGGTGACCCGGAAGCCCGGTGCCACGTCGTCGATCGCCATGTGGTGCATGCTGTTGACACGGATCTCGCCGTCGCCGTACACGCGCTCCATCACCGAGCCCGGCTCGACGACCAGGGCGTGGCGGTGTGCCAGGTCGGTGGGGTCCTTGTGCGGGATCGCCTTGGGGAGATCCTCGGGGATGTGCAGAAACAGCGTGCCCCCCTCGGTGAGGTTGAGCAACTGCATGCCGCTGCCGATCGCCAGCACCGGCATGTGCCGGGCGCAGATGTGCTTGGCGAGCATGCGGTCGAAGTCCTCGCGGCGTGCGTCCATGGGGCGCACCGCCGGGTGGGGCATGTAGCCGTCGCGGCGGGGATCGAGGTCGGCGCCGCCCACCATCACCACGCCGTCGAGCAGGTCGAGCAGGCGGACCACGTCGTCCTCGTCGGCGAGCGGGGGCAGGATCACGGGGATGCCGCCCGAGGCGGTGATGCCGTCGAAGTAGCCGGCAGCCACGAACGAGAGTGCTGCATGCTCCTTGCGGGTGGATCGGTAGTCGGTGTTGATGCCGATGAGGGGCTTGGCTGCCATGGGTCCTCCTGACGCCTTGGGTTCCAGATTTCCACCGGCCACCATCCGTGTGAAGCCGGGCCGCGTCGTCGCGACGGGGGCGAACGTATCGGCCGCAAGGGCAGTCGCAAGAAAAAATCCGATTTTGTGGTGGCAGGGGTGGTGCCACCACAAGATCAAGTGCTAGCACTTCCGGTGCTAGCAGTTTCCCGGGCCGACTCTCGGGGCTGGGGGGCGTTTTCAGGCGGTTTTGCCGCTGCTGCCAGAACGTGCCTGGGGACGCCGCCGGAGCCCGTCAGGCGGCGATCCAGACGGCGTTCCTGAAGCTCCGCAGCCAGGTGAGCTGGCGCTTGGCGAGTTGCCTCGTGCGCCGCTGCGTGCGGCGAATCGCCTCGGCCAGATCGATCCGCCCAGCGATGAGGTCGATGGTCTCGGCGTAGCCGGCGGCCTGCGCGGCGCCAGGTCCGATGCCACCGGGCCGTGCCAGCGCCGCCTGTGTCTCCTCCACGAGCCCGCCGGCGAACATCCGTTCCACGCGTCGGTCGATGCGTTCGTGGAGCGTCGCCCGGGAGAGATCGAGGATCATCAGCCGCGGTTCGAAGAGCGGATGCGGCCGGGCCGCGAAGGCCTCGGAAAGCGGTTTTCCCGTCGCATGCGCCACCTCCAGCCCGCGCACGATCCGCTTCAGGTCGTGCGGGTGGATGCGTGCGGCCGCCGGCGGATCGACGTCCGCCAATCGGCGGTGCAGCAGGCCCGAGCCGTGCGCTTGTGCCTCGGCGACGAGCGTCCGGCGGAATTCCGCATCGGCCTCCGGCAGCGGTGCGAGGCCATCCCGCAGAGCCCGCAGGTAGAGCGGCGTGCCGCCCACGAAGAGGATGGTCCGGCCCCGGCGGCGGCAGTCCGCGACGGCGTCGGCCGCCGCGGCCAGCCAGCGGGCCACGCTGTAGCCCTGCCCCGGATCGACGACGTCGATGAGGTGGTGCGGCACGCGTTCCCGGTCCTCGGGGGACGGCTTGGCCGTGCCCACGTCGAGGCCCCGGTAGACCGCCATCGAGTCGACGCTGACAATCTCGGCCCCCAGAAGCCGTGCCATCCGTACCGCCAATGACGATTTTCCGGAAGCGGTGGGGCCCGACAGGAACCAGCAGTCTTCCGCGATGACCGGTGACGGGTGCGCGGGGGCGTCCGCGGGCCATGCTAGAGTTGAATGGCCCGCGTCGGGCGGCGGGAGCGGTTCCGGCCGTCCCGCGGAGCCCGTGCCGCCGCTGCGGTGCGGTTCTGTCCGGTCGTGAGGCATCGATGCGTCGGGTCGGCGAGGTTCTGGAAACGCTCGAGGGCGTGGTGGGGTCCCGCAGGGGCGGCGCCCCGGAGCGATCGTACACCAGCCGGCTGCTGGCCGGCGGCGTGCCCGCGATCGGAGCCAAGGTGACCGAGGAGGCGGGCGAACTGGTGCAGGCCGCGGCCGGTGAGGCGGACGACCGCGTCGTCGCGGAGGCGGCCGACCTCATCTACCACATGCTCGTGCTGCTGGCGGCTCGCGACGTGACGCTGGCCCGGGTGGAGGACGAACTGGCCCGCCGCTTCGGTGTTTCGGGCCTCGACGAGAAGGCGGCCCGCGGCGGGCCGAAAGGGGGAGGTGCGGCATGAGCGACCACGGCCAGGAGCGGCTGTTGCGGATCGGCGTCCCCAGCAAGGGGCGACTGGCGGAAATCGCGGCGGTGCTGCTCGCCGACGCGGGGCTCGCGTTCCGGCGCACCGATCGCAGCCTGTTCGCCCGCTGCAAGGACATGCCGGTCGAGATCACCTTCCTGCGCACCGACGACATTCCCGTGCTCACAGCCGAGGGGGCCATCGACCTGGGAATCACGGGCGCCGACCTGGTGGCCGAGAGCGGTGCCGACCTCGTCCACCGTCTCGACCTGGGCGTGGGCACCTGCCGGCTGGCCCTCTGCGTGGCGGAGGATTCGCCGGTCACCGATCCGCGGCAACTGGCCGGCTGCCGTCTGGCCACCAGTTTTCCGCGCATCACCCGTCGCTGGCTGGCGCAGCACGGCGTGGACGGCCACTTCGTGGAACTCACCGGCAGCGTGGAGATCATGATCGCCCTGGGCGTGGCCGATGCGATCGTGGACCTCGTGGAGACGGGGAGCACGCTGGCCGCAAATCGCCTGCGGGTGCTGGCCGAGATCGGCCGCTACGAGACCGTGCTCGTGCAGAACCGGGCCGTCCGCGACCCAACGCTGGCCGACCGCATCGTGCGCCGGCTCGAGGGGATCGTGATCGCGCGGAGTTGGTCGCTGCTCGAATACAACGTGCCCCGGTCGCGGCTGGCCGAGGCCGAGAAGATCACGCCTGGATTCAACTCGCCCACGGTGATGGCACTGGAGGATTCGAACTGGTGTGCCGTGCGGGCGATGGTGCGGCGTGGCGAGGCCCACGCGATCATGGAGCGGCTGGAGGCGATCGGCGCCTCGGCTGTGATCGAGACGCAGATCGCCAACTGCCGGCTGTAGGCCGGTCATTCGCCGCGGCGGCTGTCGAGGCGGGTGGCCTGCTCGCGGACGGCAGCCGCAACCTCGGCGTCGAACGCGTCGCCGCGGCCCTCCGCCACCAGCCGGCGCCGCTCGGCCTCGACGTGGGCCTCCCGCTCGGCCAGTAATGTCTTGAGTTTCCCCTGCAACGCCGCGCGCTCCTCCTGCTTGGCCGCCACGTGGGCCGCGAGTTGTTCGCGTGTCATTCCGCGCAGATCCTCGGGGAGATCCTCCTGCCGCACGTCCTCGAGCCGGACCTCGTCGCGGGCGATGGCGTCGATGAGTTCGCCCTCCCCCTGCACCGCCCGGCCCGTGGCGGCGTTGTAGGCCAGCCGGTCGGCCGCGGCGGACGCACCGGCCCCCTCCGAGGCGGCCTGCTTGGCCTGCACCTCACGGCGTCTCTCGGCAGCCCCGTAGGCCACGAGCGTGCGGCCCAGCGCCCGGTTCACCTCGGCGATCTGCGCGTCCTGCGGAGCCGCGATCACCACCATGCCGCCCTCCTGCGGCAAGGCGATGTAGCGGCCCTCGGCAAGCGCCGCGATCTCCTTCCAGACCCGCGTCGTGTCGCCCTGCCCGCCGCACTGCACGGTGTTGATCACGAGGCCGCGCTTCACCGCGGTCTGGCAGACGGCGGAATAGGGCACGTCGTCGGCATAGTCCATGTGTGGTGGTGCGTCGCCCACGAGGAACACGATCTTGAGCACGCCCTCGCCGCCGCTCCAGGAGATCTTCTCGACCGACTCGTGCAGAGCCTGGTTCACAGACTCGGGGCCGTCGCCGCCGCCACCGGCCGAGAAGCCGCGCAGCGCGCCATGCACGGCGTCGATGTCGGCCGTGAGGTCGGTGACCTGCGTCACGTAGGCATCACCGCGGTCACGGTACGCGACGAGCCCGATCTTCAGTTCCGGCCTCGGCGTGGCGGAGATCAGTTCGTTGGCGATCGACCAGATCTTCTGCTTGGCACCCTCGATGAGGCCCGACATCGAGCCCGTGGTGTCGAGCACGAAACAGACCTCGATGCGGGGCTTCGCCGGAACCGCCTCCGCGGCGGACAGTGGGCCGGCCGATGTCAGGGTCGTCGCGGCCACGATGACCGCGCAGGCCGCCGGGGTCGCCAGGTTGCCGATCGTCGTCCAGGCACGCATGGTTCGTCTCCTTGTCGTGAGGGGAGGAGGGAAGGGAGAGGGTCGTCAGTCGCCGATCTCGTAGACCGTGTCGTCCAACAGCAGGTCGACATTGCGGCCCACGGCCAGCCACGCGGCCGTGTTCGGGTGGCGGTCGAGGAGCGCGAAGTAGGCGTCGGAGTTGAAGGTCACCTTTGTGCGGGTCGCCGCAGCCTTGTCTTGGGCGAGCGCGTCAGTCCAGCGGTCACCGTTGAGGTAGAACGTGCGGCCGCGGATGGAGCGGGCCTGCTGCCGCTCGACCGCGGCTTCCGCCGCGCGTCCCCCCCCTGCGCCGGCCTGGCCGCGGGCGGCATGGGCGTTGGCAGCCGCCGGGGCGGCCGCGTTCTCGGCCCGCCGCAGCGCGTCGTAGGCCTGGGCGCTGCCCACGGCCCCGGCGCCGCTGGCCTGTTCCCGCGCGGCCTTGAACATCCGGCCCGCCTCATCGGCGGCCCGGGCGTCGGCAGCGAACTCCTGCAGCGTGCGGTCACGGGCGGCCACGTTCCGCCGGCCCTCGTCCTCGAGGATCAGCCAGGCGGTATAGGGCGTGACGATGCCGTGGGTACGGGCCAGGGCCGCAGCCTCGTCGCGGAGTTCCTTGCTCTCGCCGTGGAGCCGGATCTGGTCGAGCAGGAAGCCCACGCGGCGCACCGCCCAGAGGCGGGGCAGGAAGTCGTGCCCATTCGCCTTCTCGGGAAACGACGCCTTCACGGCGAAGCTGCGGCGCGCGCCGTTGACGGTGCCGGAGAGCGTGATCGTGGCATCGCCCTGCCCGGTGTAACGGCCGAAGACGACCAACTGCTCCCCTTTGAAGAGGTCGGGCAGGGGCGCGGGGTGCACCTTGAGGAGCCGCACCGGTCCGTCGACCGCCAGTTCCAGGCCGGCCAGCACAGGGTTGGCGATCTTGGCGTAGAAGGAGGAGAGTTTCACCTCCAGGTCCTCGCCGGGCAGCACGTACTGGCTGGCCGCCCGGGTCCGTTCCGCGATCCCGTCGAGGAGGTGCGTGTTCACGTCGGTGCCCACGCCAAGGCAGAACACGCGGATCGTGCGGTCGCCGACGGCTTTGGAGGCCATGTCGAGCAACTGCTTTCCGTCGGTGGTGCCCACCGTGGGCAGGCCGTCGGTAAGGAACACCACGAAGCAGGGACGGGCCGGTTCGCCGCCGGCCGCCACCTTCAGCGCCCGCTGCAGCGCGTCCTCGATGGCGGTGCCGCCGATCGGCTTCAGGCCGTGCACGAAGCCCAGTGCCTTGTCGCGGGCCGCGTCATCGGCTGCCGTCAGCCCGTCGAAGAGCGGCTCGGCCTCGGTGGCGAAGCGCACCAGGTCGAAGCGGTCGCCGGGGTTGAGGTTGCGCAGGCAGAACTCCAGCGCCTTACGGGCCTGGCCCAGCTTGTCGCCGTCGGCCATCGAACCAGACGTGTCGATCACGAACACGATGTCCTTGGCGGCGATCGTGTCGCCGGCCCCCTGCGCCGGCGGTGCGGCGAGCAGGGCGAACGTGCCCTCGTCGCCGTCGCGGTGCAGGAGCAGGCCCAGACCCAGGTCGTTCCGCGGCTCGATGGCGTGGAACAGGCGGAAGTCGGCGTCGGGCCGCGTGTCGCGGGCCTCGAATCCCACGCTGGCTCGCCGGTGGCCTTCGCGGGTGATCTCCACCGTGTGGCTCGGCGAATAGATCGACTTCAGCGGCTGCTCGGTCTCGAGCGACACCTTCATCGATAGCGAACGGATCGGCCGGGCGGAGAACTTCTCCGTGTTCAGTGGGTAGACGTATTCGACGAGACCGCCGTCCTGCCGCAGCAGCTGTGAGTACTTCAGCTTCACGCGCTTGGGGGCGTTGGGCTCGATGGGGAAGATGCGGACGCGAAACAGGTCCTGGCCCGCATATTCCAGCAGGGCCGGGTCTTTCATACGCCGCACGATGTCCTCGTAGATCTTCCGCGCCTTGTCGGCGTCGAGCAGCTCGGCCTCGGTCATCCGGCCGTCGACGTTCATGGAGAAGGCGTCGATCTTGGCCCCCTTGGGCACGGGGAACAGGTAGTCGCCTTCGAGCCGCTGGCCGTTGGGGTTGAAGAAGGTCTGGTCCACCTCGGTGACGGCGAGCTGGTCGCGGATCGTGACCGTGACGTGGTGCTCGCGGACCTCGAGCGGCGCGAACGCGTGCGGCACGTGATGGGGCGGCGCGAACCCCGGTGGCGGCCGGTGCACGACGATCAGGCCGTCGGCGGCCGCGGTGGCGGCCGTCAGGCAGGTGGCGATGAGGACGAGCGACCGGGGCGGCGTGGTGTGCATGATCGGGTCTCGCGGGTGGTGGTGGATTGCCGGTGCATGCTATGGGGAGAGGTGGCGAACCGACTGTCACGGCTGCGCAACTCTGCGGCCCACCCTCTGAGATGCCGTGGGTGGGAAAAAGGTTCCCGGCCGTTTTCGGGGCCGCGCCGCAGGCTCCTCCGCATCCCTGCTCCCACGGCTCGGGCCTCGTGCCGTACGGGATGCGCAGCTGTGGATTCAGCGGGCGGCGCGTCAGCGGGCCGAATCGATCTCGCTGCCCGAACAGCTGACGAGGGTCGACGAGCGTGAACCCGCGGGCGTCTCGCTGTTCGTGGACAAAGTCATCCCTGACTGTTGCCTGCTTGGTCGACCGGTGGAAACGCAGGGGTTTGCCCGGTCCACGAATGACGCATGCCGCTCAGGCACACTTGTTCCACGGTCTGCTATCGCGGCCTCGGCCTTCCTGGCAATCCTGTTCGGCGCCGGGTGTGCTGGCCGAATCCAACGGCATTCCGCATGGGCCGGGGTTGCCCGTGCCGTCTCGCTCGGACGTTCGTTTCGGGCATCCTGCCCTTTACTCACTCGGTGGCGGCTGCGCTCTCGCCATCCTGGCTCCGCTTGCCGCCAACGCCGGCTCGACGGCACGGGCAACCCCTCCTTGTGCAGCGGACAAGAAAGCCGAGCCGCGCGGCAGCGAACGTCCAGGGGCGTGGCTTGGATAGCCCCGAATCACCACGGCGGCGTCACGTGCCGAATCGTCAGGCCTCGCCGGCGATGAACCGGCCGGCCCGCATGGTGGCCTGGATGCGGGTTGCGGGATCGAGGGCCGCTTCCCAAGGATCGCTGCAGGAGGCCGGCGGCCTGAGGATCACGAGATCGGCCGCCAAGCCGGGGGACAGCCGGCCGCAGCGGCGCTCGAACGACAGCGCCCAGGCTCCGTGGATGGTCGCCATCCGCAGGGCCTCGGCCGGGGACGCCGCACCGGAGGCGACGAGGGCCCGGCACTCCGCGAGCACGGAGAGGTCGGGGGTGGATGCCCGGCTGTCGGTGCCGAGGGCTACGCGGATGCCGGCCTCGCGAAACATCGCCACCGGAGGCAACGTGTCGGAGAGAGCCTGCGTCGTGCGCGGACAGACCACCACGCAGAGCCGGTCGCGGTGCCGGGCCAGGCGGCCGAAGGCGTCGGTGTCCCGATCCAGGAAGGTGCCGTGCACGACGATGCCGCGCGTTGCCCCGGCCAGCCGCGTGATCCACTCGGCGGCGGGCAACAGTCGCGGCGGGCACTCCGGCCGCCAGGCGCCGAGGTCGTCGAGCGTCCGGCGCAAAGGGCCGGTGCCGCTGGTGAGGAGTTCCCGCTCCGCCGGGCTTTCGGCGACGTGCATCGCGACGGGCAGTCGCCGGCGACGCGCCTCCGCCATGATGCGTCTGCCGAGCGGCGCGGCGACCGAATACGGCGCATGCGGCGAGAGACCCGCGGCGGCGTCCGCCCCAAGACGGTCGAGATCAGCCACGAGCGACCGGAATGCCGCGTCGCCGGCGGCGGCCGACAGGCCGAGCGCCTCGCGGAACGTGCGCACCCGCGGCCCGTTCGTCGCGACGGCAGCCACGTCTGCCTGGGTGGCGATCTCGCCGATCGTCGTCACTCCCGCCAGCGCGCTCTCCGCGAGGCCGCAGCGCAGGGCCGTCGCCACCCGCTCGGCAGCGCCGGGGGCGGCGTCCCTTTCGCGGCGCAGCCGCACGATCCGCCCGATCCATCCGGGCAGGCCACCTGCTGCATCGAGCGGCGCCCGCAGGTCTGAGAACTCGAGGTGCGTGTGCGCGTTGACGAGTCCCGGCACTACGATCGCATCGCCGAGGTCGATCGCTCCGGCGGGCGGCCGGCCGCGGCCCAGGGCCACGATCCGTCCCCGGGCAACGCGCAGCCAGCCATTTTCGAGGGGAGGGCCTGCCATCGGCAGGATGTGGCGGCAGCGGAACGCCGCGCCGCGGGCCGAGGCCGCCGCGCTCACGGGGCCGTGGAGGCCACGGGCAGCGGCACGGCGCGAACCCGGGCCCGCTCCGGATCGGCGGCAGGCACCGGCGGTTCGTCCTCGAAAAGCTCGTAGAACACGTTTCGCCGCCGCGGAATCCAGCCCAACTCGGAAATCGCCGACCGCATCTGCTCGAGCGTCAGGTGGTGCACGGTTCCGGCCGCGCTGACGACGTTCTCCTCCATCATCAGGCTGCCCATGTCGTTGGCCCCGAAGAGGAGTGCCAGCTGGCCGATGTCGCGGCCCTGAGTCACCCAGCTGGATTGGATATTGGCCACGTTGTCGAGATACAGCCGGGCCACGGCCTGGGTTTTGAGATACTCGAACGAGCCCGCCGGGGGGATGTCGGCCATCTCGGTGTTGTCGGGCTGGAACGACCAGCAGATGAACGCGGTGAAGCCGCCGGTCTCGTCCTGCAAGTCCCGAACCCTGTCGAGGTGCTCGATCCGCTCGGCCAGCGTTTCGATATGGCCGAACATCATCGTGGCCGTGCTGCGGCCCCCCAGCAGGTGCCACTGCCGGTGTACTTCCAGCCAGTCGTCGGTGAGCACCTTGCCGCGGGTCATCGCCTGCCGCACCCGATCGACGAGGATCTCACCGCCGCCGCCGGGCAGCGAGCCCAGACCCGCGCGGGCCAGCCGCTCCAGCACCTCGCGGAGCGGCCGCTTGGAGACCTTCGTGAAGTGGTGGATTTCCGGGGGCGAGAAGCCGTGCACGTTGACCTGCGGAAAACGGTCCTTGATCTCCCGCAGCAGATCCTCGTACCACTCGAGGGGGAGCGTGGGGTGGAGTCCGCCCTGGAGGAGGATCTGGTCGCCGCCCACAGCGACCATCTCGGCGATCTTTCCGAGCAGCACCTCACGATCCAAGACGTAGCCCTCGGGGTGCTTGGGGCCGCGGTAGAACGCACAGAAGTCGCAGACCGCCGTGCACACGTTCGTGTAGTTGATGTTGCGGTCGATGTTGTAGGTGCGATAGGGCTCGGGATGCAGCCGGCGGGTGACGGCATCGGCGGCGCGGCCGATGGCCGCGAGGTCCCTGGACTCGAGCAGGTGCACGGCGTCCGTGGCAGACAGCCTGACACCTGCCACCACGTCGTCGAGGATGCGGCCGATTGTCGTCATGCCGGTGCCGTCACTTTCGGAGCGTGCCGGCCGCGGAGGTCCGCGGTGGGGCCGCGGGGGCCAGCGAGAGCCTGGCGGCACGGGACTGGAAGAGCCAGAGCGCCTCCCGCTCCCGCGGGCCGAGATCGTAGTGCAGGTTGTCGCGCAGGTAACTGAGGCACTGCGGAACCGTGAGCCCGTGGGCGGCGGCCTCCGCCGCCGCGATGGCCGCAAGGTTGGCCCGGCCCGAGTCGCGGGCCGCCGCCAGCAGAGGCTCGACCCGGCGCGTGTCGATGTCGTCGCGGGCCGCCCAGACCGCGAACACGAAGGGCAGGCCGGTCCACCGGCACCACTCGTCGCCCAGGTCCCACGCGAGTTGAAAGGCGCCCCAGCCGGCCGAGCCGATGGCCCGGTCGCCGATCAGCAGCACCGCGTCGGCCTTGGTGTCGCCGGGCCCCGCGCCGATGGGGAGGATTTCCAGCCGCGGCTGCACGCCGTGCCGTTCGGCGAGCAGAATCCGCGCCAGGGCGGCGCTCGTCCGCGATCCCTCGTCGACGGCGAGCGTGGCCACCCGGTTCGGAGCTGTGCGGAAGAAGAGTTTCACGCTCATCACGGGGCCGCGGCAGCCGATGCAGGCGTCGGAGACGACGCGGTAGCCCGCGCCGCCGCGGAAGAGTTCGATCGACGGGATGAGCGCGACGTCGAAATCTCGGGCGGCGAGCCTGTCGGCCAGCCGGCTGGGCAGGTCGAACCGCAGGTCTATGTCCGCGGAGGCCAAGCCATGAACGAGCGGCCTTGTGTTGAGATATTGGACGGCCCCCACGCGCGGCCGCCGCTGCCGGCCCGTGGCTGGCGGCTGCTCGTCGAAATGCGGGGAGTGATGCTGGATCATGGGTGGGGGGTGCCGGACTCGTGGGAGGCAATCGTGGCCTCTCCACCGCCTCCCTGACAACCGCAGGCCCGGCCGCGGCGTAACCGCCGGTCAGGCCTCCAGTCGGCGGAACGCTCGCAGACCCAGCATGAGCGGCACGAACGTGGCGACCAGCCCCAGGGCCACCATCGCCGCGAGGAACGTGGCCGTTCCCCAGGGGCTGGCCGCCCAGATGAGGAAGCCCCCCAACGGAACCGACGGGCCGGCACCGCGGGCCGAGAGCAAAATGTTCGCGGAGCCGGCGTGCGCCGGGATCGCGGCCACGATCACCACGGCCATGATGAACAGGGAACTGACCACCAGGCTCAAGGTACCCCCGAACCCCGAGGCGATCTTGGAAGGGGACGACTCCCGCAATTCAGGCATCCGCGCCCCCAGTCCCACCGCGATGCCGGACAGGCCCATGCAGAGCATCAGGCAGCACAGTTCATGCTGCAGGAGCAGCGGCCAGCCGATGCCGAGCATGGAGTCGCTGAGCAGCACGAGCACGCAGCAGGGGACGAGACCGCCCACCAGCGAGAACACGAACTTCGACCATACGATCTGGTCGCGGTGCACCGGCAAGAGCCCGATGATCCAGAAGCGGCGGCCCTCCAGGCTGATCATCGGGTACACGAAGCGCGTGGTAAACGTGGAGAGGATCAATCCCACCACGGCCACGTTCAGGAAGCCGATCATCGACGCGTAGGCGGTGTTGTAGTTGAACGACCGCAGGTTGAAGAAATAGAGCCCCATCAGTCCGAAGAAGATCACGAACTGCGACCACTGGGAGATGTCGCGACGGAACAGCCGGAGGTCCTTGACGAGCAGCAGCCGCAGCGGTCGGCCGGAGGCGGAGCCGGCGTTCATCAGGGCCCGGTCGAACCAGCCCAGCGGCCGACGGCGGCGGGCCGGCACCTCCCCGGCCAGTTGGCTGAAGCCGCGCCGGTAGGCCACGCGGGCCAGCCAACAGGCGACCAGATGGAGCATCATGGCGTTGGCGACCAGCAGGGCCAGAAACTTCAGCGCTTCGACGAGGCCGGCGGCCGAAAGGTGGCCGTCGCGCTCCGTGCGGACGGCTTCGAGGAGGCCGCTGGACAGCCACCAGCTGGGGAACAGTTTCTGCTCCGTGACCGCCAGCCGGGCGAAGGTGCGCTCGAACCATGCCGCCGACATGGCGTCGATCCGCAGCGGCGAGACCAGCGTCCATCCCAGCCAGAGCACGGCGAAGCAGGAGGCCGTGAGGGCGATCGATACGGCGTGCAGCCTCAGCCTCGTCATCCAGGCCACGAGCGCCATGCAGCAGATGCCGCCCAGTGCGGCCGGAATCATGGCAAACGAGACCATGAACGGCAGGAGGAGCAAGAAATACGGCCAGGCAGCCTCGCGTACCACGCCATAGGCCACGAGCATCGGGCTGCCCAGAAGTACGAAGCCCCAGCAGGCGAACCACATCGCCTCGCCGAACTTGTGCGCGTAGATCGCCTCGGCGCGGATCGGCAGCGTGAGCAGCAGGCGGGCCTCGGGGGAGCAGTACATGCCGCCATAGAGGAGGATGCCCGCCGAGAACACGAGCATCACCATCAGCGAGGAGAAGAAGGCGTTGAAGAGCAGCGACGTGACGTCGGCGTGCAGGGCGTCGAGGAAGGAGAAGGCTTCCAGGAACATGCCGAACAGCGAGGCCCAGAACATCACGCTCAGCAGGACGACGAGCCCGAGCCGAAGGCGGGCCTGCGCGATCATGGCCCGCACGGTCTCCCAGGTCAGTGTGGCCCGAAGCCGGAGAAAGAGCCGCGTTTCCTCCTCCGGGGGCAGCAGCCGCAGCGCCCCGGCGGCCCCGGCGCGGCTGCTGGCGGTCAGGCCGATCATGTCCCCGCTCCCCGCGGCGCCGTCAGCTCCAGGTACATCTGCTCGAGGGTCGTGGTCTCGAGGGTCATCTGCTCGCGGAGTTCCGCCAGCGTGCCCAAGAATCGAAGCTGGCCCCGCACCATGATCCCCACGCGATCGGCCATCTCCTCGGCCATCGCCAGCGTGTGCGTCGACATGAACACGGTCATGCCCTCGCGGGTACGGGCCGCCAGCAGGTCCTTGACGATACGCACGCTGCGCGGATCCAAGCCCACCATCGGCTCGTCGAGCACGAGCACGTCGGGGTCGTGAAGCAGGGAAGCGGCGAACACGAGCCGCTGCTTCATTCCCAGCGAGTACCGCTCGGCGAGTTCATCGGCGAACTCGCCCAGTTCGAAGTGCTCGATCTCGCGGTCGATCCTCGTGCCGGCGAGGTGACGCGGCATCCCGAACATGTCGGCGATGAACCAGAGGAACTCGCGGCCCGTCAGCTTGTCGTAGAGGCAGGGTTCGTCGGGCACGTAGCCGATGTGCAGGTGCGCGGACCGCGGGTCGACGACGAGGTCGTGGCCACAAACGCGGATGGCGCCCCGTGACGGGCGCAGCAGGCCGACCAGCATGCGGATGGTGGTCGTCTTGCCGGCGCCGTTGGGGCCGAGCAGGGCGAAGAGTTCGCCGCGTGGGATCGCCAGTGACAAGTCGGCGACGGCCGTGCGCGGGCCGTACACGCGCGTGACGTGGTCGAATTCGATCATGGCGAGGCCTCGGCGGGTGACGGTTCTTCGTTGGGCGGCGTCGCGGCACGTCCGATGCTTGCCGCCAGATCGGCCGCGTCGGCGTCGGTGTGCCTCTGGAACGTGAGCCTGGTGCCGAGCAGCAGCGTCTCCTGCCGCAGCACGCGGCCCGAGAGGTCGACCCACATCCGGCAGCGCGGCTCGTGGTGGCCCGACGGATCCTCGTGGTAGGAAACGACGTGGGTTCGCACCAGCGAGTCGTTCCAGAACACGCTCTCCTCGGCCCCCACCACGGCGTGGAGGATCTCGATTGGCGTGTGGCGGGGCCGCAGCGGGCTGTAGACGGGCACGGTCCAGCGGCGGCCCTCGTAGAGGTCGGGAAGCGTCGCCTGGGGGGAGAGTTCGTCGCCGATCATGATGTGCTGTGGGAAGGAGCGGGAGGTGTCGTGCCGCATCTCACCCGCCCGGATCGTGACGTGCATCTGGCCGTCGTCGACCGTGCCGTTGAGGACGACCTGCTCGACCGTGCCGGGGAGGTTGACGATCGACGTGAACGCCCGGAGCTCACCGGCGGCGTCGATGGAGAGCCGCCCGCGGGCGTCGAAACTCGAGTCCGACCCATTGCCCACGGCGCGCTGCACAAGCAGCCGCACCCAGGGTGGCAGCATCTCGTCGAGGGGCAGGCGGTCGAAGTGCAACCGGCTGTCGACGATCAATCCGTTCAGCGCCGACCGTTGCGTTTCGGTGAGAGCCCAGCCGACAGTCCGGTCGTTCCACTTCACGGTCCAGCCCACGGGCACGAGTCGGTTGCCCGCGGTGTAGAGCGCCTGCTGGCCTGGCGGCGATCCGGGGTGCAGCGAGGGCAGCACCTTGGACGCCAGCAGCCAGCCGCTGGTAAGGCACCAGAACCCGACGATCACTGGTGTGAGGAGCGGTCGTTGGAGCGGCACAGCGGTTGTCTCCGGACGGTGAACCCCGGTAACGGCTCCCAGTCTCCGATATCGTACCGGCGGCCTCGCGTCCGGGAAAACAAGACCCCGGCGGAGCGTCCGCGGAACGGATTCGACACACCCAATTCTCATGCGGTTTCCGATTGCCGGCGCGGACAGGGACACTTAAAATCGAGCGCACCAAGTTCGCGGTACGCCCGCTGCGTCGATGGTGACGGGACGAGAGATCACATGTTGCGATCTGTCTATTACCACCAGCCATGCCCGGTCTGCGGCCGCACCCTGCAGATATCGGTCGAACTGTTGGGAAAGCGTGTCTACTGCCAGCACTGCGGCGGCGGTTTCCTGGCGCTTGACGACACCCTGCGGGCCTCCGACGCGCGGACCGCGGCCCTGCCCGGAAAGGTGGATGAACTGCTGGTGCGGGCGGCCGAGGCGCTGGAACGCGCCGCGGTGGGCCAGGGCGGCTGAAGGCCGTCCGTCAGGCCGCCGGCCAGCCGGGTGTGAAGCCGGCGACTTCGGCCAGCCGCCGCCAGTATTCCGGAAACGTCTTGCCGACGCAGGTCGGATCCTCGACGCGGACGCCAGGCACCAGCAGGCCGACCAGACCCAGGCTCATCGCCATGCGATGGTCGTCGTAGGTGGCCACGCTTCCCCCGTGCAGTGGGCCGGGCACGATTGTCAGGCCGTCGGCGTGCTCGCTGGCATTCGCACCGAGCCGGCGCAACTCCCGCACCAGGTCGCCGATCCTGTCGGTCTCCTTGTCGCGGATGTGAGCCACGTTGCGGATCGTCGTCGGCGTGGCCGCGAACAGGGCCACCACGGCCAGCGTGGGGACGGTGTCGCTGATGGCATTCATGTCGATGTCGATGCCGCGGACGGCCCTGCCCGAGACCGTGATCGCACCGGCGCCGGCCGCGGGGTCGCCTTCCTCCCAGGCCACCGTGCAGCCCATCCGTTCGAGCGCGTCGCAGAAGGCCACGTCTCCCTGCACGCTCTGGCGTGACAGGCCGTCGACCCGCACGCTGCCGCCGGTCAGTGCCGCGGCGGCGAAGAAGTAACTCGCCGCCGACGCGTCGGGTTCGATGCGCAGGTCTCGGGCCTCGTAGCCGCCGGCCGCGATCGACCAGCAGGGACCGGGGGCCGTCGTGCACGTGGCGCCGAAGGATTCCATCAGCCGCCGGGTCATCTCCAGGTAGGGCAGCGACACCAGCGTGCCTTCGAGCGTGAGCCGCAGGCCCAGCGGCATGCACGGCGCCGCCAGCGCCAGGCCGCTGGCGAACTGGCTCGACGTGTCTCCCTTCACCCGCGCCTCGCCGCCACGCAGGCCGTGCGCACGGATCAGGACCGGCGGGCAGCCGCCCGCGCTCTCCGCGATGGCGTCCACGCCCAGACCGCGGAGCGCCTCGACCAGATCGCCGATCGGCCGGCGGCGCATGCGGGCCGTGCCATCGAGCCTGTACGTGCCGTCGCCCAGGGCGCAGACCGCGGCCAGGAAGCGCATCGTCGTGCCGCTGGCCGCGCAGTCGATGGTGGCTTCGCGGGCGAGGATGCGGCCGTCCGTGCCCTCGATGCGGATCTCCCCGCGATCCCAGTCGGCCTGCAACCGCACACCCAGGGCCTGCAGGCCGGCTGCCATGACCCGCGTGTCCTGGCTGTCGAGGCAGCCGGTGAGCGTGCTCGTGCCGCGGGCCAGGCCGGCGCAGACGAGCGCCCGGTTGGTGAGGCTCTTCGATCCCGGCGGCCGGATGCGGCCGTGGATGGGACCACCGGCGACGGGGATGGCGAGGGCGTCTGTCATGCGAAGGGGGCAGCGGGCTGGCCGGCTGCCGGCAGGCTGTTGCGTGCGGCGATGCAGCAGGTGAAAACCATTCTGAAATGCCAAGGGTAGGCCGGCGGCGGCCTGCGGTCCATGCCCCGCCCCCGCGCGGCGACGACAGCCATGCACGACCACATCGCGCGAACCTCCGGGCCCGACACGGAACCGGCCTACGACTTCGTGGTGCCGCCGGCGATCCATTTCGGCCCGGGCCGAATCGGTGAACTGGGCCGGATCGCCGCTGCCCTGGGGGAGACCGCCTGGATCGTGGCGAGCCGGCGCGGACTGTCGGCCTGCGGAGGGCTCGAATGGCTCGTGGGCCTGCTCGCTGATGCGGGCCTCGAGGCGGCGCTCGTGGCCGAGTCGGCCGGGGAGCCGACGGTCGAGCAGGTGGCTGCGGCGCTGGCCGGCCTGCCGCCACCGCGTGGCAGGCCGGTCGTGGTCGCCTTGGGAGGCGGCGCGGCGATCGATCTGGCCAAAGCACTCGCGGCCCTGGCCACCAACGCCGATGCGGCCGCCGTCGACCGGGAAGCCGAGGTGATCGACCGCCTGGAGGGCGTGGGACGCGGCTTGCCTATCGTCGTGCCGCCGTTGCCGGTGGTGGCCGTGCCCACGACCGCCGGCACCGGCGCCGAGGCCACCCGCAACGCCGTGATTTCCTGCCCCCGCCGTCACTTCAAGAAGAGCATGCGCAGCCCGCTGATGGTGCCGCGTGCCGCGCTCGTCGACCCGGTGCTGACGATCTCGTGCGACCGGGACGTGACCGCCGCCTCGGGGCTCGACTGCATCACGCAGTTGATCGAGTCGTACGTGTGTCGGTTTCGCAGGCCGCTGCCACGGGCAATCGTCATCGAGGCGCTGCCGCGGGCCGTGGCTGCACTGCCGCGCGTGCTCGCCGATCCGGGCGATCTCGCGGCCCGCACGTCCATGAGCCACGCCGCGCTCGTGTCGGGGATGGCCCTGGGCAACTCCGGCCTGGGAATGGCCCACGGCGTGGCCGCGGCGTTGGGAGTGGCGTGCGGCACGCCTCACGGCGTGGCCTGTGCCCTGATGTTGCCGGTGGCGATGCGGGTCAACCGCCGCGTGGCCGGTGCCGACTTCGCGGCACTGGAGCGGGCCTGCGATCCGGCGGCGGCCGCCAGCGACGCCGCCGCGGCCGATGCCTTCGTGGCCCGGATCGAGGCCCTCTGTGCGGCCGCCGGCGCGCCGCGCCGGCTCGCGGACGTGGGGCTCGGCCCCGAGCGGATCGCATGGCTGGCCGGCAACTCGGGCGGGGCCAGCATGCGCGGCAATCCGGTGGAACTCGACGCCTCGGAATTGGAGGAGATCCTCGCCGCCGTGGCCTGACGGGCGGCCCGCTGGCAGGGGCGGGTTGCCGCGGTCCTTCCGTCAGCGACTGCGGGCGGCGTCCTTGATGATCGGATCTTCGAGCAACGGCATCATGCCCGCCATCGACTCTCCACCGTTCGTGGCCATCTGCCATTCGCGGCGGGCGGCCCCCACGTCGGGTTGCGGCTGCGCCAGGTGGTGGATGCCAAGGAAGATGTGGTTGGCCGCGCGGCCGTCGGCCGCGAACCAGGTGCCGACGATGGCGGTGAGGACATCGTGCGGGATCTGCTGGCGGGGCACGCGCTTCACCACGCCGGACTGCTTGTAGACGAGCATGGCGGGCGTGGACTCGATGACGGCGATGCGGGTCTTGCCGAGGGGATAGTCGCGGCCGGCGTTGGCGGCCTTGAGGGCGTCGGCCGCGTGCCGGGCGAACTCCTTGGCGTAGTCGTTGAACAGGTTCCAGCGGTCGAGTCGCTGATGCAGATCAGGATCGTCGCCGGCCTGATCGCGGGCGGCCTGGATCGCGCGGGCGGCGCCGGCGAAGTCTTTGGCGTTGATGGCTGCGAAGGCCTTGTGCAGCGACGCATCGACCGCGGCTTCGTCGCCGGTTGCGGCCGGCTGCGATGGCTGCTGCGGGGATGGTGCCGATTCAAGCGGCGTTGATTGGGGCGGGGTCAGTTGGGCCTGCGGCGTTTCGCCGGTCTCCGGGCGAGGTCGGGAACGGGGCCGCGGCCGTTCTGACGGCTCGTCGCTGGGACGGACCGGTTTTTCGCGGTCGGGATCTTGGTCGACGGGGCGGCGAACCGGTTTTTCAACATCCCGCCTGGCAACCTGTCGCTCGGCTTTGTCTCGGGAGGCATACCAGTAGCCGCCCATCCCCGCTGCGGCTGCCAGCAGGAACGCGATCGCGGCCAGCGCCACGCCGGAATCGGACCGCCGTGACGAGTGATGGTGCGGATGATGTGTCGGCGCGTGCGGCCTGATGGAACCCGTGTCGAACGCGAGTCCGCCCTGGCTCGCAAACGACGCCGGGGCAGGCCAGACGGCGGGCGACGCGGGATCGGCCGCGGGCAGACCGGCCGGGGGAGAAAATCGCGACGAAGCCGATGCGGTGTTGGGCCAGACGGCAGTCTGCCGGGGGGCGGACGGCGGCACGCGCCCGTGTGCCGGAGAGGCTTCGCCGGGTGGTGGCAAGGCCGCCAGCATGCCGTCGCGGGCCTCTTCGACCCGTTGCAGGAGGGCATCCCGCGCCACGACGAACGGGCCGGGTGCGAGGCCGTTCAGCATCGCCAACCGTGCCGCAGCGGCGCGGCACACCACCACGGGGTCGGTTTCCGCGGCCGACAGGCCGAGCACCAGATGCGGCGTGTCGAGATCGATCGCGTCGATCCCGAGCCACTCGCGGCAGGGGTCGAAGGCCATGGATGCGGAAGCACGAGGAGACGTCGGCTCGGGCCCGCAGCCCGCGCCGGAAGTCTCATCATCCTAGCAGAAGATCAGCCGAGACGCCGCCAGACGGTCATCTCGGCGATCGTGTGCTGGTGCTTGCGGGCCGTTTCCCGGATCACGAAGGGGACGTCGGCGCGGGACAGCAGTTCGAAATGCCTCCCCAACAGTGTGGCCAGGCCCTGCGCCGTCGTCAGCGGTTCGCCGTGCTCGCGGCGGCCGCCCAGCCATTTCTCCTTGGGCGTGTATTCCTCCAGCCACGTGTAGGGCGACGTGATGGCGAGGATGCCCCCGGCCGCGACCCGGTCGGCGATCCCCTGGAGAAACAGGGCGGGGTCGTAGAGACGGTCGATGAGGTTGCCGGCGAACACGAGGTCGTAGCCCGTGTAGAGCGGCTTGAGATTGCAGGCATCCCCCTGCATGAACGCCACGCGGTCGGCCGTGGCGGCCAAGCCCAGGCGGTCGAGCGAGACGGCGCGGCCGGCGGTCAGTTCCCCCTCGGTGGGAATCTCGTAGAGCACCTCGTCCCCCTGCTGCAGCCGCACCCCCGACTGGATGAAGCGGGCCGAGAAGTCGATGGCGTCGACGTGGGAGAAGTGCCGGGCGAACTCGAAGGCTGAGCGGCCCACGGAGCAGCCGATGTCGAGGCAGCGGCCGCGACGGTCGACGGGCACGTGCGGCAGGGTGGCCTCCACGCAGGCGCGGGGGAAATTGGGGACACCGAGGGGCGCGGCCGCGCCGGCCGAGTCGAAGTAGTGGAAGTCGAGGTATTGCGTGACGAGGTGGTCGGTCTCGTAGAGGCGTGCCCCGGCCGTCAGCGCCTCGTTGCCCCGCTCTTCGACGATCGTGCGCAACCCGGCGTGCTGGAAGAAGTGCCGCCGGAAGGCGTAGCGGGCGCTGGCCAACGCCTCGTTGCCGGTGGAGATCCAGGAGCCGCCCTTGATGAGGTTGTGCCGGCCGTCGAACGTGGGCACGGAGAAGTCGTCGTACAGCGGATGCACTTCGAAGCCCTTGAAGGGCATGATCGGCGTCCGCGTCCACTGCCAGACGTTGCCCACGATGTCGTTAAAGTCGCCCTGCGGGAAGGCGTCGACCGGGCAGCTCGAGGCATGATGCTCGAGGTTGATGTTGCCCGGGGCCGGATTCCAGGTGGGCTGGTCGCCCGGCACCGTGTCCCGCAGCGCTTGCCAGTGGGCCTCGGTGGGCAGGAGCACGTTCTCCCCGGTCCTCTCCGCCAGCCACGCGCAGTAGGCCTGCGCCTCGAGGCAGTTGACCTCCACGGGCCAGTCGAGCGGCAGCGGAATCTCTTCGAGGAGGTTGCGCTGGAAAAAATCGGCGTTCCGTCGCAGCCAGAATCGCGGATGTCCGGCCCTCGTGTAATGGAGCCAGCCGCGTCCCTCCTCCGTCCACCAGCGCTCCTCCCGATAGCCGCCGTCGGCCACGAACTCGAGAAACTCGCCGTTGGAAACCAGCCGCTGCGCCGCCCGGAATGCCGGCAGGGCCACCTCATCGGTGCCGTACTCGTTGTCCCAGCCGTAGGTGTGGTCGTCGGCCCGCTTGCCCAGCCGCACCGTGCAGGCGGCAACCGGCAGCCATGCGTTGGCGGGCGCGGGGCCGCGCGAGGGGCAGGAGGCCCAGAGCCGCTGCTCGTCGGCCGACAGTTCGGCGCCGTGGCGCAATTCGTCCAGCGGCATCTGCCGCATGATCACGCTCGACGTCTCCAGGTGGATCCGCTCGTGCTCGATTCCCATCAGCACGATCCAGGCGGGCGAACTCCAGCTGATCGGCAGCTCCAGCGGCATCGTCTGGATGAAATCGTCAACCAGTTCGCGCTGCGCCGCCCGATAGCCACGCACGGTCGCGACCGCGGGCCAGTCGTAGTGCGCCGTGTTGAGGTCGTCCCACGACATCTCGTCGACGCCCACGGCCATCATCGCCTCCAGACGGGCATCGAGCCGCGCGGGGATGTGGCGGCCGGCCGTCAGCTTGTTGACGTAGAACACCGCCGGGTGGGCGAAATAGAAGATCAGCGGGTGCCGCAGCGGCTCGTGACGCTCGTAGTAGGAGGCGTCGTCGCGGATGAGGGCGAAGAGCCGGTCGTAGATCTCGCAGGTCTGATGGAAGTAGCGGCGGATTTCGGCCCGCTTGGCCGCCACGGGATCCGACGCGGCGGCGTCGGCGACGAGCAGCGTGGTGCGGGTGGGGACGAGGGGTTCTGCGAGGCGGGCGAGACGGTCGGCCGCGGCCGGCGGGGCTGCGGAGGCGACGGGGTTCATGCGGCGTGCTTCCGGGGAAGGGGAAACCTACGACGCTTCAACTCTAGCACGCGCCCGCAGCCCTTCCAGCAGGGGGGTCGGGATCGGCGCGGTGGTCCCCAACAGCGCTCCCACGACCGCACCGCGGTGGCAGTTGTCGCCGCCGCATGCGGCGTTGGCATGCACGCCCGCGGCGAAATCGCCGGCATGGCGGAAGGCCAGCAGGAGAGCGGCCGGGAAGGCCTCGTCGATGTAGCAGGCCGTGCTGAGGATGCCGCCCACGACCTGACGGTCGTCGCGGCCCTCCCAGGCGGCGATCTTCGCACCCGAGAGCCAGTCTCGGCCGTGCTCCAGGATCGCCTCGCGCAGGGACTCGGCCGCCTCGGCCACCGTGCGGGGTGGGGCCTCGGGCCGAGGGATGACGTCGGCGAGGATGCGAACGAAGGCGTCGGCCGCGGCCAGCACGTCGTCGTCCTTGTGGGTCAGGCCCACGTGCAGGCGCACGATCCGCCCCAGGTCAGGATGCCGCGGTCCCAACGCGGCCACGAGCGCGGGCACCGGTACGAGCCCGCCGATGTGCACGTCCCGGACGCCGCAGCTGGCCGGCTTGCGGCCTGCCCCCAGGTTCGTGAAGAAGTGGCGGTGATACTCCTCGACGTAGGTGTCCCGATGCCAGCCGGGCTCGAGCATCAGCTTGATGTAGAGATCGAGCCAGGGCAGGGGATCGTAGTCGCGCTGCCGACGCACGAACGCGAAGAGCTCGGTCGCGAGGCGGAAGTTGAGCGTGTTCTCGCCGGCCGCCAGAAACTGGTGGTAATGGATGCCGCGGCGGCCCCAGAAGACGGCCTGGTCGCGCAGGATGTCGAACTTCGGTCCCGGGGGCGTCCACTGCGACCGCCAGAGGATGCTGTCGGCGTGCGGACTCCGCGGGGCCAGGTAGGCCGGGCCGGCCGGCGGCGGCAACAGGTCCGGATAGTCGCGGTCCAGCGCCTGGCGGTCGTAGTACCAGTGCACCGGCATGGCCACGGCGTCGGCCACGAGGCTGCCCAGGAATCCGTCACGCGCGGCGTCGTGCGGTTCGGTGGCGGTGGTTGCCAATGATGTTGTCATGAGGGGAGGGTCGTGCGCAGGAAGGATCGGACGCGGGGTTCGATGCAGCGGTCGAGGAAATCTGCCGCCGGCCCGTGGGCGAGCACCCGCCCGTCGGCGATGAAGGCGATCTCGTCGGCGACGCGGCGGGCGAAACCCATCTCGTGGGTCACGAGCACGAATTGCGTGCCCGCGGCCCGCAGTTCGCCGATCATCTCCAGCACCTCCGCCGTCATCTCCGGGTCGAGCGCCGACGTGGGCTCGTCGAGGAACAGCCGCCGGGGCTGCACGACGAGGGCGCGGAGGATCGCGATCCGCTGCTTCTGGCCGCCGGAGAGTTCGGCGGGCCGTTTGTGAGCGTGGGACGCGAGGCCGAACCGCTCCAGCGGCTCACGCACCCGCTCCCGGGCCGCCGCCTCAGCGAGGCCGTGCACGTGGACGAGCGGGAGGAGCAGATTCTCCAGCGCCGTGAGGTGGGGAAAGAGGTTGTAGGCCTGGAACACCGTGCCCACCGTGCGGCGATACGCCCGGAGTGCCGCCTCGTCACCCGGCAGGGGCACGCCGTCGAAGGCCACCGAGCCGGCGGCAGGAACGTCGAGACCGGCGAGGATGCGCAGCAGCGTGGACTTCCCGCCGCCGGAGGGCCCGACGAGGACCAACGCGCCGATGTCTCCCGTGACGAGTTCGAGGCCGTCGAGCACGGTGACGGGATGCCGCCCGGCGCCGGGGTCGGCGAAACGGCGCACCAGTCCGTGGATGGCGAGTTTCATGCGGCCTCGTAGGCGAAGCGACGCTCCAGCCAGCGGGAGAGGGCGGAGAGGGGCAGCGTGAGGGCCAGGTAGCCGGCGGCCAGCGGCAGGTAGCTTTCCAGCGTCGAGTAGGTGAAGGAATTCACCTCCTGAGCGTTGAGCGTGAACTCGGAGATGGCGATCACCGAGAGCAGCGAGGAATCCTTGATCAGCGACACGAGTTGTCCCGCCACGGATGGCAGCACGATCCTCACCGCCTGCGGCAGCACGACGAGCCGCAGCGTCTGCCAAGGGCTGAGCCCGATGGCCCGGGCACTGTCGAGTTGGGCCCGCGGGATGGCGTCGAGCCCGCTGCGGAAGATCTCCGCCATGTAGGCGCCGCTGAACAGCGCCAGCACGAGCGTGCCGACGAGGTAGCGGTTTTCCAGTCCCACGGCGCTGGCCACGACGTAGAAACCGATCAGCAGTTGCACCAGCAGCGGAGTGCCGCGGATGACCTCGACGTAGACGCGGGCCGTCGCCTCCACGAGGGTGATGCCGGAGCGCATCATCTGGGCTGCGACCGCCCCGATCGTCGTGCTGGCGAGCAGGGCCGCCAGGCTCAGGGCCACGGTCGTAAGCCAGCCCTGCAGGAACTTCTGCCGGTATGTCCACACGCCCGACCAGTTCCAGTCGTAGCCAACCCGCCAGAAGGCCAGGAGGATGAGCCCCGTGAATGCGGCGATGACGATCGTGTGGGCGAGCCAGCGGGGCATGCTGGGAGTGTAGCCGCGCCCCCGCCGCCCGGGAGACAGCCGGTTCGGGCCGTCAGAAGTAGAAGGGGATTCCCTGCGCCTTGAAGTAGGCCTTCTCCTCGGGCAGGAACTCGTCGCCGAGTTTCTCGAACCCGCCCTCGTTGCGGAAGGCCTCAAGAAAGGCGTTGATCTGTTCGCGGAGAGCCTGGTCGTCGGGCCGCAGGCCGACGGCCCAGGTCTCCTCGCGGAAGGGTTGCAGCACCGCTCGCGTCGTGTCGGGGTGCCGGCGCTGGTTCTGGAACACGGAGAGCGAGTCGTAGATGAAGGCGTC
>Ga0315900_10001448_pt1 | contig 37861 bp, 25 predicted proteins | sample LakEriMetagenome_FD_203521 | JGI IMG/M metagenome (GOLD analysis project Ga0315900, IMG submission 203521) | Freshwater fungal communities from buoy surface, Lake Erie, Ohio, United States - Buoy 12 MA114 | ecosystem: Environmental > Aquatic > Freshwater > Lake > Lake biofilm | place: USA: Lake...
GTGCAAATGCAGTGGAGCTTGTAACTCTTACCGGACTTACAATTGGTAATACCTATGTATTCCGTGTTTATCATTCTGGTACAGGATCGCCAATTGGTTCTACAATTGAAGTAAGTGTGTATTCTCCTCTCAGCCTGCAGTATCAGTTCAGCCAGAGTAATGGTACATATTCTCCCATCACTGGCGGTACTGTGCTTGGTAACGGAGCCATTGATAATGCTGTTTACAAGGTAGTAGCGGGTGCAAACAAGTTCCGTTTCAATACCATTGATTTTGATTCTGCCTTTGTTTCCTCCAACGGTTTTGTTCAGCTGAATGAGCGTCCTGATGGTACCACTTTCTTCCCGCTCGGTGTTCAGGGTGGAAGTGGGGCACTTGCTGCCTTTGCCAATGATCTTATCGATGCCGCCGGTTCTGCTGAAATCCGGTATCAGTTTGTTTCTCCCAACCATATTTTCCAGTGGTCTGGCATGCGCCGCAGTGGTTCTACCGGTGAGAGCATCGACTTCCAGATTCGTATGAACAGTACAAGCGGTGATGTGAGTTTTGTTTACGGCCCAGGCACAGCAGGAACCGGTACCAACGGGATCTCTTGCGGTATCCGCAATGATCAGGCCGCTAATCCTACTACTGGTACTATAAACCTGGCACTTGCTTCGCCCACCGGTGGTTTCAAGTCGGTTAATGTGATGAACCGAACTACGCTTGGTTCACCTGCCGCTCAGACATGGGCAGGAACCACCACCGGTACAGGTACGGGTTCCGGTGTAGGAACCAGTACATCTTCTTTCCCTTCATCTGGTCTTACCTTTACCTATTCAGAATCCAGCTGTAATCCATATACGCTGGTTTCTACCCTGATTGGTAATACAGACAAGGCTGATCCTTTTACAGTTACATGGAGAAAACAGACTGGTTCGCAGGGTTATACGCTTCGTTATCGTAAATCCACTCAGGATAATACGGCCTACACTCTGGTGAATGTGGGAACTGTTGAAGATGATACCACCTATACCTTTGCCGCCAATACCCTGGATGGTTCTACTTATTACATCTGGGATATTGTAAGCAAATGTGGTCCTTCTGCTACAGAACGCAGTCACGCGTCCAATACTGGTATTTTCAATACAAAGGGTGGTCCGATTTCCTATGATTATGCTGTGTCTTCCGGTACTTATACGGAGATTACAGGTGGAACGGTGCTTCATACCGGTAGCATTGACGATGCATGGGCTAATCATACAACTGCTTCATCTTTCTTTATCAATGATGCTGAGTTTACTGAAGCCTCTGTAAATTCAAACGGATATCTGGTAGGTGGTACACTCACCCTTGGTGCGGCCAATTATTCTCCACTGGCTTCGCTTCTTGGTCTAGGTCTTGTTTCGCCTATGGGTGAGGATCTAAGTGGCCTTACTACCACCGGTGAAGTCCGCTACGAGGATGTCGGAGCCGAGCATGTATGGCAGTGGAAAAACTGGTCCTTCTTCTCCGGAAGCGGCAGTCTCAATTTCCAGGCCCGTTACAACAAGGCTTCCCAGGTGTGGAAGTTTGTTTACGGCAGCAATACATTTGCCAGAAACACCGACTCTGCTTTTGTGGGTATCCGTGCCGGTGCCAATGAAGGCCGCCGCGATGTACTTTCCCTGACAAACAGAATCATCGGTAATCCGGTTGTTGACTGGACCAAACTGTACACAGGAAATTCCGGTCTTGCCAATGCTGGTCGTGCCAGCTGGCCGAATACCACAGAAACACTTCCTTCCGGTACTACCATTACCATGACTCCCATCACCTGTGGTGGTTTGACCATGGCAAAGATGCCGGTTACTGTTGCACCGAATCCGGGTGAAATACAGACCGTTATTACCAAAACAGCTGCTAATGATGTGAAGTGGTATCGTGCGAAAAATTCAAATGCCGCGACCAACGGTTACCGCATTCGTTATCGTGATACCGATGATCCTGAGTCTGTTGCCACCTGGGCCACCCCTGCTAATACGGGTTCTGGTCCTAATGATACTACTTTCAGTTTCACTGGTCTCAAGCCGGGTGCTACTGTAATTTATCAGGTAGCAGGCCGCTGCGATGCAACAAACCGCGGTGTTTTTGGTGGTCTTGGTCGTTTCAATACCCAGCTTCCTGATTTTGACATTGAATTTGCTGCTGTCGTAGGTCCTACGTCAACTGCCTGTTTCTCTTCTGCAACGGATGTTACCGTTCGGGTTACAAATCAGGGTCTTCTCGCCGTTCCATCCGGTGAGGTGTTCAGCTACAGCATTAACATTGCCGGACCTACGGCAACACCACTGTCGGGCAACTATACGACTACTGCCTCGCTTGCTCCCGGAGCCAGTGTCGAGTTCTCCGTTGGTTCTGCCAACATGGCTACCGCAGGTAATTATACCATTTCTGGTAACATTTCGTGGACATCTGATGAGAAGACTAACAACAATGACCTTGCTGTGCCAGCTGTGGTAGCTTCTTATGCCATTGTGAGTGCCCCTGTTAATTTCAATCTGGACGCAGCTCAGGCAGGAGCCGGTTTCTCAGCTGTTACCGGAACCAGTCTTCCCAGCTATCGCACCACAGCCATGACCAGCCCTACTCTTGCTATTCAGGAAGGTTCTGGTTTTGTCTTCTGGAATGCTTTCAGCATTTCTTCCGGAAATGTGGGTCGGTTTGTTACTCCTTGCTTCAATTTGCCTACGAACTGTTACGAGCTGAAGTTCTTCCATAGCCGTGATGCCGGATTCCCTGCGGTTGCTGCTGATGAAGGAACCGTAGTAAGGGTGTCCACCGATGGCGGTCTGTCATGGTCTGCTCCGAAGACCATCAGAAATGCTACTACAGGTAAGGATACAGGCTATGTTCGCCGCTACTTTGCACCTGCTACTACTGCTACCTGGCAGGAGTACATTCTGGATCTTGCAGAATACAATGGTCAGAACATCAAGGTTGCCTTTGATATGACAAGCCGTTTCGGAAGTAACTTTGGTATCGACAACATTCGTGTCGTTGGCAAGTCTATTACCAATGACCTGTCTTATGAGACCGTTGTATCTCCTGAGTCTTTCTCTTCCTGTGGTACTGCGTCTGTCCCTGTTGTGGTTAGAGTAAGGAATACGGGTTGTCAGAGTTATTCGAACATCGGTATCAACCTCCTGGTTAGCGGTGCCGGAACAGCCAACATCAGTAATACAATACCCGGGCCTCTGGATGGTGGGCAGTTTATCAACTTTACTGTTGGAACTGTTAACATGGTCAACCCCGGTAATTACATTCTGGATGGCAATCTGGTGGTTACCGATCAGGTTTCTGCCAATAACAACCTGCCCAACACCACCATCGCCCTGATTGCGCCTCCGCAGCTCACTCTTTCCCTGGGCAATGCCAATGCTATTGTGCCTGCCACGACTACTCTTAATGGTTCGGCTACGATTGGTGCACCTACGGTTGCTTATGCCAACGCTGTCAATGTGAATATTCCTGATGGTCCGGGGTCATGCCCGGGCGGTGTTGCCGGTACTGAAGCTACCTCTAACATTGTAGTTGGCGCTAGCGTGGCGGCTTCGGCTGTTCAGCGTGTTGTGGTAAATATTACTCACGGTTTCTGCGAAGATCTTCGTCTTCGTCTGCAGGCTCCGAACGGTTCTTTCATTGATCTGGTTCCCAGTTGTACTGCCGATGGCGCCAATTATATCGGTACGAATTTCGTAGCAACAGGCGGTGCGGCACTTGGTACCGGCACAGGGCCTTATTCTGGTGATTTTGCTCCGGATCAGGCTTTCTCCAACCTGACTGGTTCTGCAAACGGTACCTGGAGCCTGATTGTAACCGACCATTACAGTGTTGGTACAGGAACAATTAATAACTGGTCTATCCAGTTCTCCAACCAGCTGAATGTGGCTTCATGGACATGTCCGACTTGCCCTGCCGGTTTCCCGGTTAACTTCAGTGCACCTGTTGGTTCAGTAGCTTATCCGAACAATCCGATTGGAAGCAGCTGGTCTGCCGGTTCTTACGATATCACCCTTGCAGCCACCGACCTGCTCGGTTGTGCCAACTCTAAGGATACTACCTTCAACCTGTTCTCCACGAACATCTGGCTGGGTATCAACGATGGCGCCAACAACTGGGCCGATCCTTCCAACTGGGTTGCCACACCAGCGCCTCCAACCGCAACCCAGGAAATCACCATTCCTGCCGGTACTCCGTTCCCGCCTAAGGCAAACACTGCTGTTACGGTTGGAACTGTCAACCAGAATCCTGGTTCCGATATCCAGATTGCTGCCGGTGGTCAGCTTAATATAGCTGCCAACTGGTTTGGTAATGGAGGTTCTACCTCAGGAGATGGTACCGTTAACTTCAATAGTTCTGGTGCTCAGTCAGTTAACGGTGTAACAGATTTCAATAATCTTACCGTTACAAAATCTGCAGGCGCACTAAGCATTTCCGGAACCGCCAGGATTAATGGTACTCTTACTCTTGCTAATGGAACTTCCAATATAACTGTTCCTGCAACCGGAAACCTGGTCATCGCATCTGATGCCTCCAAAACAGGACGGATTGCAGCAGTTCCTGCGGGTGCTACCATAACTGGTAATGTTGAAGTTCAGCGTTATCTGCCTTGGGCAACCGGTGGTTCTCTTGGTCAGTGGTTCTTCCTCAGTTCATCTATAACGAATAAGAACTTTACTGACTGGGTCGATGACTTCAAGATTTACGGTCCGACTGCAGGCTTTGGTTCTCTCGGTGGAGGTATCGTCAACATCGGGCCTCAGCACAGTACCATTCTTCGTTACAATGAAGCACTCAATTCTGACAGCGCAAACCCTGCTGAATTGAACGGCTGGCAGGCTCCTCCTGCTTCCAACTTCACTAATGGGGCAGGTTATCGTGTTTATGTCGATAAGTATTCCAATTCCAGCCATCGCGTGGATAATATCGGTACTGTAAAGACTGGTATAGCCAATTTCCCGGCCCTCACCCGTACCGTAAATGGTGCCTGTACACCTGCCGCATTCGAATGCGATCTCACCCGTACCGGATGGAACCTGCTGGGTAATCCTTATCCGTCTCCGATTGATTGGGATGCTGCAAGCGGCTGGACCAAGCCTGCCAACATGCAGGCTGGTTTCTGGCGCTACAATGCCACTTTAGGTTATGGTGCCTATGTTACCAGCCTTGGCTGGACAGGCGCAAGCCCTGCACCAACGAATCCGAATGTTATTCCTTCATCCCAGGGCTTCTTCGTTCGTCTTGCAACGGGAACCACTGGCAATTTGTCTGCTACAGAGAGTGTTAAGATTGGTTCTTCCAATACCTTCCTCCGTGCCAGCACAAGTACTACAAGCAGACTGAAGATTAACCTCAATAAGGCTGATCAGAACGGAAGCTACTTCTACTCAGGCGTGGTTCGTTTCATGGATGAGGCTACCGACGGATTTGATCCAATTCTTGATTTCTCCAACCTGGCCAGTCAGAATTTCTACTTCAGCTTCCCGGTTGAGAATACCGAGCTGATGGTAAATTCGATGGGTAGTCTGAGTGAGCAGAAAATCGTTCCGCTGAACACCCGTTTCTTTGGCCAGAGTGGTATGTATTCCTTCACTTTTGAAGACCTTAATACCTTTAATGCTGGTGTTGAAATCTTCCTGAAGGATAAGTACTTCAACACCATACAGAGCATCTCTGCAAATCCTGAGGTTTCCTTTGAGGTTAATTCTGCTACCATGAGCATGACCGACCGTTTCGAGCTTATCTTTAATCCTGTGCCGTTTACTTCTGTAAAAGGTCTTGAAAGCGGACAGTTCTTCGGTATCCATCCGAATCCAAGCAGCGGTAATTCCCGTGTCGTATTCTCCGTTAGCGGTGTGAACGACAATGAGGGTGCTATCAGCATTGTGGATATGGTTGGTAAAGTTGTGTTCACTTCCCGCATGGATCTGCTCAGCAGTAAACTCAACGAAAAGGAGTTTGACCTGGGTCTACCTGCCGGTGTTTACAATGTGAAGTTCAGCAGCCGCCACAGCTCCTTTATGGAGAAGCTGGTGGTTCGTTAAACCAGTTTATTTAACCAGTGAAAGGGGGAGCCGAAAGGTTCCCCCTTTTTCGTTTTTCCTTATGAAGGGTAGTAGAGGTTTTTTTTGTTAAATTGCGGTAGTGCGGGTTCAATCTGCTTTATTTACAGGTTCAATAAATTGTCAGTATGAAGCGTTTTTTTCCAATATTCATTTTCCTGTTGCTGTTCTTTCGCTCGGAAGCGCAGATATTTCTGGAAGAAAATTTTGATAACGGTCTTCCTTCCACTTATGTAATACAGAACGGTGGTTCTACTGCTCTCACCTGGGAGGGTGTTAACAGTTACTCGGAACTCAATACGAACCGTACACTCAATGGAACGCCTTTTCTGTTTTGCAACGGGGATCCTGCAGGTCCCGGCAGTACCATGGATGAGTATCTCACCACACCATCCATGAATACGCTGTCTGCTAATCTGGTAAGTATGCAGTTTATTCAGTATTACAGAGATTATGCAGGCACAGAATCGGATACTGGTATTGTGGAGGTTTATGATGGCAGCGACTGGGTAAGGGTTGCCACCTATCAGCTGACCCGTGGTTCCTGGAATTCTCCGAACGTTGCCCGTATTAACATCACCCAGTACAGAAACAGTGCAATGAAAGTTCGTTTCCGTTTCACTGGTGAGTGGCCATGGTACTGGGCTATTGATAATCTTAAAATCTTTGTTCCCCAGCCTTCTGATATTGGTGTCACTTCAGTCCTTACTCCGGCAAGCGATTGTGGTATTACACCCAGTCTGAATCTTAAGGTCCGCATCAGTAATTTCGGAACAGCCTCGCAGAGCAATTTTCCTGTAGCCTACTCGGTAAATGGCGGAACGCCTGTGGTTGAAACATGTACAAGTTCGGTCTCAGCCAATAATACCCGTGACTTCACATTCGCTACTCCCTTGAATTTAAGTACACCGGGCGCCTATAAACTCCGTATCTGGACGGCTCTTCCGACCGATCTTGATAAGCAGAACGACACGCTTTATAACTATCTTATCACCCGGTTTGAAAATTCCATACCAACGGTAACTTTCGATGAATACGATGGTACCAATCTTTTCGATGTTCACCCCGGCTGGAAGGAATCGAGAGGAAGAACTCCCGGCGGGACCACCTCACTCTGGACTAAATCAAGTCCCCTGCAGCAGGCATATTTCGGTTCGGCTACGGCCCGGGTCAATCTGAACAGCAACCAGTCGAGAGAATGGTTGATAGGGCCGGCTATAAAACCGCTTGCCAACACGGGGATTACTTTTAAAGCTGCCATCACAGACTGGAATGGCAGTACCCTTGATTACATGGGAGCAGATGATTCGCTGAGGATTATGGTCAGTACCAACTGCGGTCAAAACTGGCGGCCTGTTTTCAGTATAAATGCCAATACCGGTCTTACCAATAATCTCACTAAATTCATTGTGCCTTTGGCGGTATATGCAGGGCAGGAAATCCGCATCGCCGTTTTTGCTACTGATGGAAATTTTGATGGTGAGGAAGATTATGATATTCATATTGATGAATTCAAGGTCGAGAACCTGCCAGCAGGCGATATTGGTGTATCTGCCATAAAATCGCCTTCGTCTAACTGCGGACTAGGCGTAAGCCCTGTAACGGTTCAGATCCGCAACTTTGGATTCACTACACAGCGAAATTTCCAGGTTTTTTACAAGTTTGATAATCAGCCTGTTGTTTCGGAATTATTTACTGACAGTGTAAGGCCCAATCAGGTAAAGGATTATACTTTCACACAAACAGCCAACATAGCAACTGTTGGTGTCTATAAGTTTTCGGCATGGACGGCTCTTCCCGGCGACCCAAACAAATTCAACGACAGCACTAAAAATGTAGTGGTAGAAAACTCCCTTGCCATTAGTTCATATCCTTATGTTGAGTCATTTGAAAACGGGGCCGGCGGGTGGAAATCCGGCGGGACACTTTCGAGCTGGGAACTTGGCACACCGCAGAAGACCATCATCACCTCGCCCGGCGATGGTAATGTTTCCTGGGTTACGGGAGGTGCTTCCACTGGAACCTATAATGCCAGTGAGCGTTCTTTTGTTCTCAGTCCATGTTTCAATTTCAGCGGCCTGATAAATCCGGTTATTGAAATGAAGGTGTGGTGGCATTCTGAATATGAGCGGGATGGTGCAGTTCTTCAGTACTCCATAAATGGTGGAACCAACTGGGCCAATGTAGGCCAGGTGGGAGATCCAAATAACTGGTTCAATACCACTACAATTCCTTCGCTCAGTTTCCCTCCCATTAATGCAATTCCACAGATGGGTTGGTCGGGTGGCGTAGGCACCAATACAAACGGCAGCGGTGGCTGGGTAACCATTCGGAACTTCGTAAAACTTGCGGCAGGCGAGCCGGTTGTAAAATTCCGTATGTCTTTTGCCTCCAACGGCACCCAGAATGGCGATGGTATTGCCTTTGACCGGGTCAGTGTTTACGAGGGTCCGACCAAGGATGCCGAGCTGAATTCGATTGAGAGTCCCAGGCTTTCCAATTGTGCCTTTGGTCCTTCCTTTCCTATAAAGATTAAACTTTCCAATAAGGGAAGCCAGCCCATCAGCAATGTACCGGTGAGCTATCAGATCAATAATCTGCCTCCTGTCAATGAGGTGATTCCGGGACCTGTTGATTCCAACCAGACCATCCAATATACCTTCAGTCAGACCTTTGACTTCTCTAATCCCGGAAATTATAATATTCGCAGCTGGACGGCACTCCCCGGTGACGACATCTTGTATAACGATTCAATACTTGTTCACCGGGTTGCTGTTTACAGCAATGGACTTGACACACTTAAATTTGATAATTATTCAGGCTCCAATCTGTCCCAGATTTATCCTGGTTACAGAGAAGCCAGAAAGTACACTCCGGAGGGAGAGCTTTCGAACTGGACACGCTCCAATCCTGCCCAGACAGCCTTTTTTGGCGGAGCGACGGCCAGGCTAAACCTGGCATCTAATTTCAATAAGGAATGGCTGATTTCGCCTCAGATCAGTTGCGAAGCAACGACCCGTCTGAGTTTCCGCATGGCCATCACAAAGGGTAATGATATCCAGGCTCAGAATATCGGACTGGACGACTCCATCCTGGTTCGCGTTTCAACCAATTGCGGGCAAAGCTGGACGACACTTCGCTATTTCAACCGTGATTCTGTTTTCTCCAATAGTTTCAGAAATTTCCGTATCAGCCTTGCTGCCTATGCTGGTCAAAAAGTGATTATCGGATTTTATGGCTCTGATGGTTCTGTTGATAATCCGGAGGATGCCGATATCCATATCAGTAAAGTCCTTATTCTGCCATCTCCTGCAAATGATATGGCCATGGCCGGACTTGTTTCTCCCGTCCAGTCCTGCGGTCTGAGCAATTCAGAGAGCATCCGGGTGAAGGTATTCAATAATGGTGCATCCGGGCAGACGGCCTACAAGATTGGTTATCAGATTAACAATAATGTGCCTGTTTTGGAAGATATCACCACGCCTCTGGCATCCGGTGCAGAAACAGAGCACACCTTCAGTCAGCCATTTAATTTCAGTCAGCCAGGGGTTTACCGCATTAAGATCTGGGTTAAATTAATCAACGACGCCGTCCCTGTAAACGACTCCTCTTCCTTTGTCATTCGGAAGTTCGGAACACCAACAGCTACACTGGCTTTCACAGGATTTGGTGGTTCTAATCTCAGTGAAGTATCGGGAGACTGGTCAGAGGCAGTCGGAAATCCGCCACAGCGCGGCAACTCGAAATGGTCTGCGCTGACCATTGGTTCCAATATTGTAGCCCGTGCTCCGATTGCTGGCGGTAATATTTCCGAGTGGATTATTTCGCCGGTTGTAAAGCTCGGGGAAGGAAGTGTTGTTCGTTTCCGTGCTGCTGTCCGCATACCTGGTACCAATCTGGATGGAACACTGGATTCCGATGACAAAATCTATGTGCTTGCTACTACAAACTGCGGCCAAAGCTGGGATACATTAAAGGTATATACCGACAGTACACAGCCGGCTCTCACGGCGGCATTGGATCTTCAGGAGGTAAGTCTTTCTTCCTATGATAATCAGGAAATCCGGATTGCATTTTATGCAACTGACGGTATAAGGTCGGATTATGTTTCCGATTTTCTGCTGGATGATGTCAGGCTTGTCAGTACTGCCAGTCTTACCGACATTGGGGTCCTCAACCTGCTTAGTCCAGGAACACAAATGATTGTGGGTAGCCCTAATCTGGTAAAAATCCGGCTGAAGAATTTTGGAAATACCCTTATTACTTCTCAGGCGCTTTTAATGGCATCTGTTGGTGAGAATAATTATTCAACCTTTTTAGAAGAGTCGATTCCTGCGGGGTCTGTGAAAGATGTGGTTTTGGGAGAATATATCCCTCAGGAGGAAGGCCCGGTTCTTGCCTGCGCTACCATACAGTTGTTGCCGGGGGGAGATGTTGAATCGCTCAACGATACGCTTTGTACCCTGATAACCGTTACATCCTCAGATGGCCTTATTCCGGAAATACCGGCTTATGCCTTTCCGCTTCCAACTGCCGGGGATTTATTTGTGCGAACTGCTTCGGGGCCTGTTGAAGATCTTTATTTGAGTACATTGACTGGCGGCAGGATTTCACTTCCCTTCCGGGAAGAGAAGCCGGGCTTGTTTTATGTGAGTCTGGAATCTCTTCCTTCCGGAATGTATCTTCTGTTCGGAGCCGGCCGGGATGGAATTCCGCTGAAGGTTATCAAGAAGTAGGCCAGTTGGAATAATCTGCCCTGTTATCAAGCAGGAGCAGGTCTTTCTTTTGACATCGTTCATGAATAGGCTGCCTTCAAGTCTCCGTTTGCTTATTTTTCGGCTTTCTGGTTTCATCCTGCTTTCATCCTTGCTTCGCTTCTCGACTGTTTTTTGCTTTCTGGCGCATTCTTTTCCTGCCTTTACTCAGGTATGGCGTTGCGGTTTTTTAAACCAGATTGATGAAATAACAGGGCTTAGCAGTGAAAATTTCCTCTTTCAGGAGCTTCTGCTTTGTGTTTAGTTCAGCCAACTTTAGTGTTATAACAATATTGACATAGGTGTTCCGGATGCAGTTTGTTCTATTGGAAATGTAAAAAATTCAAGAATTTTTTAGTCACTCTTGTTTTATTTACCAAAATATTATTTTACCTTAGCCAATCAAAGTTCAATCAAATGATGACGTCTCTGAGCAGGAAATCTAATTTATGTTATTTCCTTGAATTCAAAGGGTTTAAGCATCTTTTTTCCTTCTTGATTTTCGGTATATTCTTCACCTGTTTTTCTGCTTCGGCTCAATTTAAAAAGTCTGAGAAAGTAGCTAGTCAGGGAAAATTAAATTCCAAACCGCTTGATTCGGGTTCAAAGGCTAAAAAATTTGAGGAGCTCAGTGACTTTGTAATTGTAGATCACCGGTCAACTGCGGTTGCCGATATAGTAGATGCTGACCCTGAGGGTATCAGCATTCTCAAAAAAGATATGGAGGAAATGTTTCCGTTGCATACGGTATTCGCTACTTCCGATCCTAATGTTTGTGTCATTGGCGTTACAAGTCCGGCAGACGCCAAGACGGTTTTCTCTAAAACCAATCCGAAGAAGTCCCGTATCGCCAAACGGGATAACCTCGGAAAAATGCTGGCAGAAAAAAATGTTAAACTAATAACCAAAGAAAAATGATGAGAAACACTTACCTCATCCGGAGCCGGCTTAAAATGCTTGCTCTGGCGCTCATGGGAATCTTTGCTTCCCTTCGCGGGTATAGCCAGCTTACCGGCTATACTTTCACCAATTCGCTTGGTACCTGGACCCCGATTTCGGGCGGTACTACGGTCGGTAACTCTGGTCTGAACGGTGCTGTATTCGGTATTGATCCCATCAATCCGATTTCAGATATCGGTGCATCGACCGGAAGCTTTTTCGGTACTGCCGGTTTCGGTGCGCCAATCGGATTTGATTTCCGTTTTGGTAATACCATTTACACCAGTTTCCAGATGTCAACCGATGGTTACATCAAACTGGGAGGAAATGTGCCTGCGGATCCCTATTCTACCATTATTACCGGCTCTTCTCTTCCGTTCCAGTTTACGGGTGCTGCTGATGATGGTCGTAACCTTATTTCTGCCTTCGGATCCTCCACACCAGCCGGAGGTCTTGGTGGCCAGACGGGTTCTACTATGAAATACATCACCACGGGTATTGCTCCTAACAGAGTTTGTACCATCGAGTGGGCTGGATTTCGCCGGTTCAACGTTGTGGGCGACAACCTGAACTTCCAGATTAAACTGTATGAAACTACCAACCAGTTTCAGTTGGTGTATGGTCCTATGACAACCACACTTGCTTCTACCTCCCAGGGTTCTGCCGGTGCAGTTGGTAAGGTTCAGACGGATTTCGTTAAAGTTGGTAACACGCTTACCACCACGACCATGGATGCTCCGGTTCAGGCAACCGGCAATGTGGTATCTCCCTTTACCAATGAGCGTGTTCAGTGGAGAAATGGTTTTACGCCTGCTTCCGGTCGTACTTACACTTTTGATCCTGCTGGTTCTGTTACCTGCTTTCAGCCAGTCAAGCCATCTTTTACGGTTAATGGAACTCAGGTCGACATTTCATGGACATCTTCCGGTGCCGCATCTTACAATGTTGAATTCCGTAACGCGACCACTGCCGGTGCATGGACTGCTGCTCCCGGCGGAACTGCTATGACCGGAACATCTCTATCTGTAACTGGTTTAACACAGGCTAATCTATATGAATTCCGTATTCAGGCTTCTTGTGCAGGTACTGATTATATTTCAGCTTTCCGCACTATTCCTGGCCCGGGTGAGACCTGCGGTCTGGCGATTGCCTATGGAGCTGTTGCCGCCAATGCCGGTGCCTGTACTCCTACCACTGTATCGGCTGGTCTAAGTGTCGACGGTACTCCTACTATTTCCTGCGGTGGTACTTCAGTACTTACAGATAAATGGTACTCTTTCGTAGCTCCTGCTAATGGCAAGAAAATCATTCTTGAGTGTACTGCTGACGGCGCTTCCAATCCCGACTGGGCGCTGGAAGTGTATTCTTCATGCGGAGGTTCTGCCATTCTTTGCGCAGATGATTTCTCCGCTTCAGACTTCCGTCCGGTAGGTGAGCTATGCCAGTTTGATTACACCGCAGGCCAGACCTACTATGTTCGTCTGATGCAGATGCAGTTCTACGGATCAGGTCCGACCGTGAACCTTTGCATATATGAGGCAGACCCTTGTCCTGTTGTTCCTGTGAACAATCAGTGTGCTGCTGCCTCTGTGTTCTCTCTTCAGCCTTTTGGTGATTGTCCTGCAAACCAGGCTCAGTTTACCACGGAGAACGCCACTGCTTCCACCGGTCTGGCTAACCCTGCCTGTAATGGTCCCAACACTCCTCTTGATGTATGGGTTCAGTTTAATTCCGGTACCAATACTGCCATTCAGTTGTCCTATAATTTAGGTACTGCTACAGGTGTTTTTGCCCAGATTTATTCCGGTACCTGTGCAGGCCCTGCTCCTGTAGCTAATACCTGTTTCACCGGGCCTGGTTCCTATGCTGTTACAGGTCTCACTGCTTCAACCAATTACTTCATCCGTTTCTGGTCCATCAACTCTACGCAGTGGGGAACTTTTAACGTTTGTCTGAATGAGCCACCAACCTGTCCTACCGGTCTCGGCAATGGCTATGTTGACATCGATGATATCGGCCCGGGCTATTCTTCCGGTCTTCGCACTACCTGCGGAAAAGATAACGATATCGTAGGTGGTCTGCTTAACAACGCCTGCGGCAGCAACAATTATCTTACTGCCGAAGATGAGGTTTTCCGTTTTACCGTTCCTTCTACCGGACAGTATCAGGTGGTACTTGCTTCCAATTCATCCTGGATTGGTTTGAAGATTTTTGCCAACTGTCCCCTGCTTGGTCAGGGTGGTGCCTGCGTGGCCAACGTAGGAAGCAGCACTGGTTCCAAGAGTTTGTCCAATGTGGCACTTACTGCCGGAATTGAATATTACCTGGTTGTTGACCAGTTCGCTCCTCCTTCCTGTATCGCTTCTTACGAGTTCAGCATCGGGCCAAATCCTGCGCCTCCGGCTAATGATAACTGTGCCGGTGCTATTACGCTTACTCAGGCTACAACCTGTAATTATACCACATTCAGTTATGCTCCGGGAGCTACTACCTCTCCAGAGCCTTTAACAACAGGAGCTAATGATGATGATGTGTGGTATAAGTTTGTGGCCGCTACAGCCGATCCAGAGATTACCATTAATCCTTCACCTGGTTATTATCCTGTGGTTGAATTCTTTACTGCATGTGGTACTACTCCTATTTGCGGTGCATTTAATGGTGCTGGTGCAGGTCTGCCTGTGACGCTCACACCACCTGTAGCACTTACCATCGGACAGACCTATTTCTTCCGTGTATTCCATGCTTTCAGTGGTTCTCCGCTTACAGATGATTATGATGTTTGTATCACCAATGGTCCGGGAGAAGCTTCCTGTGTGGATGTGACCGGCTTTACAGCTGAGTCTGAAGCCTGCGGTGCCTTTACCAATACTGCTCCTGCCTTCCAGGCAATTTCCATCGACCAGACTATTGCCGGTAAAGGTTATGCAGAGTGTAATTTCCGTGATTTTGATTATTACAAGATTACTACGACTCAGGCGGGATATCTTACTTTTACAGTAAACTCAGAGTTCCCTGCCCTACTTCGTATTTTCGCCAATAGCGGCGCAAATCCGGGAGCGGTGATTGAAACGGTAAATTCTCTGAACGAGTGTGCCGGCAACCTGAATGTTGCTTTCCCTACCAGCCAGCCAGCCGGTACTTACTGGTTGCTCGTAGCTCCTCAGAATTTCTCTGATGTGGGTTGTGCATCTACCCGTAATGATTATCTGGTTACGGCTACCTTCACTGTGAATCCTCCTGCTCCAGCCGCTAATGACAGCAAGTTTGCACCTGTTACACTGGTTCCTTGCGGTGCTGCAACCAATACGTCTACACTTAGCGCCACACAGTCTCAGCCTGCTGTTACCTGTGCCGGATTTGCCAGTGATTTTGCATTTGATGTGTGGTATAAGTTTACTGCCAACACTGCGCTGCATACCATCTCCGCTACTGGGAATCAGGATGGAGTTCTTGAGGCATTCCTGTACAATACAAGTCTGCAGTGTTCTGATGCAACCGGTGCCGGTGGCGCAGAGTCTATAACCCTCAATACCGTAGTTGGACAGACCTATTTTGTCCGCTGGTATGTATACACAGAAGGTTCCCAGCCTCCGCCATCCAATGTTTCCATTCGCGTTATTACGCCCGGAGGTTGGTCTGGTCTGACCAGCAATGACTGGGCCGTGGGTTCCAACTGGTGTGACAATACCGTCCCGGGTGTTGGTGCCAGTGTTGTTATTCCGAATACGGCAACACCTCCTACAGTTTTGAGCACAGCCAATTGTAACAATATAACGCTTCTTCCCGGAGCTACTGTTGTTACTACCCCGAATTCACTTAATGTGAAAGGTAACCTGGCCGGAAATGGCAATACCCTCACCGGTACTGCTCCTGTTATTTTCAATGCGTCCCTGAATCCTCAGTCGGTGTTGGGCAATGTTACTTTCACCAATGTACAAAATGCCAATACCAACCCTGGTGGTCTGGTAATCGCTGCCGGTGCAAACGCCCGCATTAATGGTGTAATGACTGTTGCTGCAAATGCCAAGACCAATGTAACCGGCAACCTCATTGTAAGCTCAAGTGCTTCCGGTGATGGAAGTATCGGTGTTATTGGTAACAACGGTACCTTGACTGGTAATGTTACAGTTGAACGCTGGTTGCCAAATTCCGGTACTCCTGCATGGAATTTCATCGGCGGCCCGGTTGCTTCTACCATTTCTCAGTGGACTGACGATCTGGAAATGCGTGCATTTTCACCACTTGGTGGTACCAATGGCGTGGTTCTGATGAATCAGCCTGAGCGTGCTACCATCTTCCAGTTTGATGAAACTCAGCACAATGTGAAACTTGATACCGTACAGAAGGATGGCTGGAGAGTTCCAACTTCTCCAACTTTGACTCCTGGTCGTGGTTATCGTGTGTTTATGAGTCCTGCTCTACTTGCAAACAATCCTGACAATCGTCTGGAAACTGTAGGTACTGTGAATCTGGGTAACGTTGCAGGTGGTGGATTTACCTTCCCAACACTGAATCGCAATGAATATGTTTGTGGTACCGACCTTACCGTGTGTAATGAGTCTAATCGTGGCTGGAATCTTCTCTCTAACCCATTCCCTTCTGCCATCAACTGGGATGCTGCAGGCTGGACCAAGCCAGGTCAGATGAATAATGCCTTCTTCTTGTGGAATGCCGGTGCAGGTGGATACCGTGTGTATGTTGGAAGCGGTGGTGTTAGCCTTGGTCAGAATGCTTCTACCAACGCTAATCCTAACCTTATTCCGACAGGACAGGCATTCTTTGTTCGGCTTACAGCAGCTGGTTCATATACCGCTACTTTAAAGGCTGATGAGAATGTCAAGAGTGCAGGCGCTGCTACTTTTGTACGTACCTCTACTGCCTCCAGCAATCTTCGTATGCGTATCTCTAAAGTTGGGAATACCGGTATTGATTTCGATGCTATGGTTCGCTTCATGGATGGTGCAACTGAGGAATTTGATCAGCATTTGGATGCCAACTTCATGCGTGGCACCCGTGAGTCTGTTGCTTTCCGTGGCAACAATGAGGATCTGGTTCTCAATACCCTTCCTGCACTTGATGGTTATCGTGTGGTACCTGTAAGAAGCTTCTACAGTGGTCAGACAGGTCAGTTCCGTTTCGACTTCCTCGAACTGAACACCTTCCCTGCCAATGTTCACATTTACCTGAAAGACCGTGTCCTGAACAGCATCGTTGATATCCGTCAGTATCCTGTTCACACTTTCCAGGTATCTGCCAGCAACAACCTCAATTCAAACGACCGTTTCGAGCTGATCTTCTCTCCAACGGCTGTTACAGAGGTTAAGCCTGCCATCAATGGAAATGCCGTTTTCTCTGTTTATCCGAATCCAAACAATGGCAGCAAGGTTGTTGCTTCTATGATTGGTTTTGAGAACGAGAACAGTGTAGTGGTAACCGTAACAGATGTTCTTGGTAAAGTTGTTTACTCAGCTACCCAGTCCATCGGTGCCGGTAATGCTGCTGAGCATGAGATTGCTGCCAGACTTTCTGCTGGTGTTTATAATGTGTCTTGTGCTGGTAAGAATCACAAGTTCACTACCAAAATGGTGGTTGAATAATTGTTGAGCTTGCTTATGAAAAAGGCCTCGCTGAAAAGCGGGGCCTTTTTTTTGTCCTGTTCTTTTTGTTTCTATCTGTGGTACTTTTGTTCTGTCAAATTCATTTATGCTGCATTCTATCTGGCTTGATTGTGATCCCGGTCATGATGATGTGATGGCCATTCTGATGGCTGCTTTTCACCCTGAAATCCGTCTGCTTGGTGTGAGTACCGTAGCCGGTAACCAGTCTGTTGAAAAGACCTGTGCCAATGCACGGGGAGTTCTTGCTTCTGTTGGAAAGGAAGGTGTTCCGGTATTTCGTGGTCAGGCTTCTGCTCTCTTGTCTCCAATGCCTTTCTGTGCAGAGATTCATGGTGAATCAGGTTTGGATGGCCCTGATGGAAATGCACTTTTTCCGCCTGTTGCCCCATCTTTGGGTGAAGAGTTCTGGCTTCCGGCTGTGCATGAACGGATAATGAAGTCTTACCGGGAAGCAGGCGAACCCATCTGGCTTGTATGTACCGGGAGTCTTACCAATGCTGCGTTGTTGCTAAGTCTCTATCCTTCCCTTAAATCATGCATTCAGATAAGTCTGATGGGTGGTGCTCTTGGAATTGGAAATACCGGACCGGTGGCTGAATTTAATATTCAGAACGATCCGGAAGCCGCAAAGATTATTTTTGAAAGTGGTGTTCCCATAACGATGGTGCCTCTTGAATTGACCCATCAGGTACTTGCTGATGAATCTGTGCTTAAGTCCATCGGGGATGGTTCTCCATTCCGCAGGAAAATCCGGGATTTGCTTTTGTTTTTCCGGCAGACCTACCGGGATGTATTTGGTTTTGAATATCCCCCGCTTCATGATCCGCTGGCTGTATTTTATGTGATTAGACCTGAGTTATTTTCTGTCAAAGCAATGAGGGTGGACATCGAATGCTCGAGTCAATTAAGCAGGGGACAGACTGTTTGCGATTATTACAACCGCAGCGTTCTTCCGCCCAATGCCAGTGTTGCCCTCGGAGTTGATGTAGCGGCATTCTGGATGGAAATGCTGGACTGTCTTGACAGGGCTGAGGCCTCCTTTGAAAGCTGCTCCTGACTTATTTTCTTATTTCTGAGATTATCGTAGAAGGTCTCTACCATTCCTCCCGGGTAGTCAGATTGCTAAGGTTTCACCTGTTGATCTTCCGCTCAGTCAGTTTAGTGGCTTCGAATTCACTGAACGAAGACGCTACATTCAGGGATCCGGCGCAATTGGCTTTCATTTATTAGCAAGATCAAGGATTATCCAGAATCCAGGGACTTTTGTTTTTTCTGTTCAGATTACATATTCTGAAACCAGCTGTGCGGAAAGAATCCAGTTCCCTTTTGTTAAGGCGTTCTCCGACCCACAGAAGTGAATTTTTCTTACGGAATAGTCGGTTATTATGGCTTCTTTCCCATTGGGAATGGCGTGTTGGAAGGAAGGTGGCGCCATCCGTTATGAGTGTGTTCCGGAGGGGTTTAAATGATTCTGCCTGATGGAATTGTTCCATCATTCTGCTTCGTTGCAGGAATATGGCGGGCAATCCGGAATGCGGAAAGAGGAGGCTGCTTCCCAGGCTGGCTGCGGTAATCCATAGTATGTGTTTGTTTTCTGTTTTCTCTGCTGCTGCCAGAATGCCGGAAAGGAATGCCGGAAAGGCATAGGCCCATTCAAATGGCATCATCAGAAAAAGAATCAGGGCAAACCGGCCCGGCCACTTCAGCAGCGGATGCTGCTGGCTGAGGCTCAGGAATAACAGGCCGGCATAAACCGGAAGCATTGGACCTGCCTGTTGAATAAGGAACCAGATTCTGCCTGCGTAAAAGCGGATTATTTCATCGATGTTCTGAAAAGGTGCCGGGTTTTTTCCATATGCCCAGTAAATATAAAAAGGTAATGCTGCGAGTGCAGGAATGAGCAAAGGCAGAGATTTGGGTCTGTTTTGCAGGACAGCTGCAAAAAGAAATATGGAAAATTCAGCTCTTGTAAAGGTGAGAAGCAGTGCAATCAGGAGTAACAGTATCCGATGCTTATTCCTTATGGCCAAAAGGCATTCCAGAAACAGGTACCAGGCAGACATAAGTTCCATGGAAGAACTGGCAGACTCTGTGAATAAAGGCAGCAGGCAGAACATGCAGCAGGCAATTAGGTAGCTTTGGTATGAAATTTCCGGAACCATCCGGCGGAGGCGCCATAGAAAAAGGATGGCGAGCATGAGATTCAGTCCGTTGCTGAAGCGGAATTCAAAGTCAGGCTGAAGGAAGGCAAGGCAAAATTCCCACACAGGATTTCCGAAAGACCGTGCAGGATCGTAGCCTTCGCCGGCACGGAGGCGGCCTGCCGTCTGTGCCATCAGCCAGGCATCGGTGTCAAGGCCGAATCCCTGCAGGCAGAGCAGGCAGGCAAACAGAAACCAGGTAAAAAGCAGTACTGAAAAAAATACCGCTCCGCCTGAAAAATTGACCGGTTTTTCCACTTTATTTTGCCGCTGATACCAATGAAAGCCGGATGAAAATTCCGGCATCGTTTTGGCAGCAAACTTTATCAAACTTACTAAGAATCCAAGAACATGAACATCATTCAGATCATCGGCAGAAAAATGCAGTTTTTCGTGGCAGTACTTGCCCTCTCAGCGCTGTCTTCCTGCGGCTACAACGACATCGTGGAAAAGCAGGAAAAAGTATCCGGTTCCTGGGCTCAGGTTCAGAATGTGTATCAGCGGCGCGCCGACCTGATTCCCAACCTGGTAAACACTGTAAAGGGAGCGGCCGACTTTGAAAAATCAACCCTCACAGCCGTAATGGAAGCCCGGGCAAAGGCAACCCAGGTGACGCTGAAGGCAGATGAACTTACACCAGAGAAGGTAAAACAGTATCAGCAGGCACAGCAGGGACTTTCTTCTGCGCTGGCGCGTCTGATGGTGGTATCAGAAAACTATCCCAACCTGAAAGCCAACCAGAACTTCCTCGACCTGCAGAGCCAGCTCGAAGGAACTGAAAACCGGATCACGGTAGAGCGTATGAAATTCAACGAGTCGGTGCAGGATTACAATACCTACATCCAGAAGTTCCCTACCAACCTCACGGCCAAAATGTTCAGCTTTGAGAAAAAGGGTTATTTCGAGGCAGAGGCTTCAGCCCAGAAGGCGCCTCAGGTGCAGTTTTAGGCAGGCTCAACCTGATTGTTTTGTGAGTCTGGCCCTGATTCTTTCCAGTTCTTCGGCATCAATCAGATCCTTTCCTCTTCCGCTTGCTTTTTTTTCAGCAATCAGGTGATTGATGTGTAGAAAGGGCACTTCAACATCCCTGATTCTGGCCCTTACGGCCAACTTATGACATTCTTCAAAGTCAAGCTGAGAGTAGTTTTTCAGGGAGCTCATCACATCCAGTTCCATCCCCGACTGCAGGCGGAAAGAAGTCCAGTCTGCAACAAATTCCATTTTTTCAAGGAGTTCCGGTTTGCCGAAGCCAAGGTTTGAAAGTGCCCGGCTGAATCGTTTGCGGTTTTCCGGATTATCCTGCAGCCAAACATCACAGTCCGCTGTAAACCTGGAATAGCCGTGAAAACTGGTTGCAAATCCTCCTACCATGATGTATCTGAAATCCTGAGCCTTAAATTGCCTCCATATTCCCAGCAGTTCTTCGTCCAGAATATCCATAAAGTTGCAGCCTAGTTTTGCGTCTTCTCCTTTGCCTTCTCCATCATTTTTCCCATTCGGAAAAGGCGCATCATCAGGTCATAGCGCTCCCGGTAACTCATGGCCAGCCGGCGGTCGAGTTCGTCGGGGCGGTCAGCTTGTTTTACGGATTCGGGGACGGATTTCATTTACACAAATATAAGCAGCACTCTGATGCTGATTTCTCTTTTTTCAAAGGCCGCTTTTTCCTGTTCTTCTGTTTTTTCACAGGGTGAATCCCTGACCGGATTTTAATGCCAATTTTGAATGCTTTATCCCATACCCGCGCCCCGGATTTAGCGGCCTGTCTGAATCCCCCGCCGCGGCGGGGATGAGTAGCGAAAGCCGGAATTGGCGCCCGAAAATTCAGACCGAGAATGGCTGCCGTTTGTCTAAGTTTGCATCATGGAAGAAAAGCCGGCAGGCAAAAGCGGAAAAATTTTTGACGGACAAACCCTCCGCAGACTTTTTCCCTACATACGGCCATACCGCGGCAGCTTCTTTTTTCTGACAGCCCTTACTATTTTTCTGGGTTTTTTATCCCCCATCCGGCCCATCCTGATTCAGTACGCCATTGATGGCTTTGTGGCAAAAGGGGATTACGCCGGTTTGCTCAAACTGATTCTGGTGATGCTGTCGCTGCTGGTAATTCAGGCCATCGGAACCTGGTATCAGACATACCTGAGTAGCTGGCTGGGTCAAACCATCATCATGGACATCCGGAAGAAATTGTATGCGCACATCCTTTCATTGCGAATCCGCTTTTTCGACCATACCCAGATCGGGCGACTGGTGACGCGCAACATTTCCGATATTGAAACCATCGCGGATGTGTTCAGCGAAGGACTGGCTGCCATGTCGGGTGATCTCCTTCAGCTGGTTTTTATTCTGGCCTATATGTTTTACATCGACTGGCGGCTTACTCTGATCAGTCTTTCAATGCTGCCCTTGCTGCTTTTTTCCACCTGGGTTTTCAAGGAGAAAATCAAAGCAACCTTCAATGAGGTGCGCAGTGCCGTGGCCAGTCTCAATACCTTTGTGCAGGAGCACATTACGGGTATGAGCGTGGTTCAGGTTTTTGCTGCTGAAGAGAGGGAGTTTGCCAAGTTCCGCGACATCAATGCAGAGCACAGGAGGGCCAACATCCGTTCGGTGCTTTACTACTCGGTGTATTTTCCGGTGGCAGAGGTGATTTCGGCCATAGGCACGGGACTGCTGGTATGGTATGGCAGCAACGGAGTTCTGGAGGGGCATTTTACCCTTGGAATGATTACGGCCTTTATTCTGTACATCGGCATGTTTTTCAGGCCCATCCGGGCGATAGCCGACCGATTCAATACGCTTCAGCTCGGGCTGGTCTCTACCGAAAGGATTCTCACTTTGCTTGATCATGAAGATGTGATGCCCGATCAGGGAACGCTTCAGCCCAAACAGCTGGAAGGCAAAATTGAATTCCGCGGAGTGGGCTTTTCCTATGTGGAAAACCAGCCGGTGCTGGAGGATATTTCTTTCGAAGTTCCGGCTGGCAAATCACTGGCATTGGTCGGCGCGACCGGTTCCGGGAAATCCACCATTGTGAACCTCCTCACGCGCTTCTATGAAAATGATAAGGGTGAAATTCTTCTGGATGATAAGCCTGTAGATGCCTACAAACTGGACTATCTCCGCCGGAGTGTGGGTCTGGTGCTTCAGGATGTTTTCCTTTTCCGCGGGAGCATTTTTGACAACATCACCCTGGGAAATCCGGACATCAGCCTTCAGCAGGTGAAGGAAGCAGCGGCTCTGGTGGGTGCTGACCGTTTTATTGAACAGCTTCCCGGTGCTTACGATTATGCTGTGATGGAGCGGGGAAGCACGCTGTCTGTAGGACAGCGCCAGCTGATTTCCTTTGTGCGGGCCATGGTGCATAATCCGGCTGTGCTGGTTCTGGACGAGGCCACCAGTTCGGTAGACAGTGAAACCGAATTGCTGATTCAGCAGGCCATTGAAAAAATTATGGCAGGCCGTACCTCCATCGTGGTGGCGCACCGGCTTTCGACCATTCAGAAAGCGAATCAGATTCTGGTGCTTGATAGGGGAAAAATTGTAGAAAGAGGCCGGCATGAAGAGCTGATCCGGATGGATGGACCCTATGCGCATCTCCATAAGGTACAGTACAGGCAATTTCATCAATCCGGAGCAGACGGTTTGCAGCAGAGTGCGGAATGAGTTTTCTTGCGTATTGAATTTTCCATGAACCAGAAACCCTTTTTAGTAGGAATTACCGGAGGAAGTGCCTCGGGAAAGACGTTGTTTATCAAGCAATTGCTTGAGTCTTTTCCGGCACAGGACATCTGCCTTCTTTCTCAGGACAATTACTACCGCGAAAGGCACCTGCAGCCGAAGGACATCAGGGGAGTTTCCAATTTCGATCTTCCGGAAAGTCTGGATCTGGATGCCTTTGCCCGGGATGTGGCCCGGCTGCATGCCGGTGAAAGCATCACGTTGAAGGAGTATACATACAACAATCCGAACGTCACCCCAAAGATGCTGGAATTCAAACCGGCGCCGGTGATGGTGGTAGAGGGTATTTTTGTTTTTTACCGGGAAGACATCCGGAATCAGTTTGACCTGAAGGTCTTTATTGATGCGGAGGAACACATCAAACTCAGTCGTCGGATCCGCAGGGACGGACAGGAAAGGGGCTATGACATGGATGATGTGCTGTATCGCTACGAGCACCATGTAGCTCCGACTTACGACCGTTACATCCGCCCCTTTAAGTCAGAAGCCGACATCATCATTCCGAACAACCACAGCTTTGAGAAAGCCTTGTCGGTGCTGGTGCATTTTCTGAAAGGAAAGGCAGGGAAGTAAAAAAAAGGCCGGATCTTACTCCGGCCCTGAATCAACAATCAGAAGTTTTTTCCCGGGTAATAAGCCAGGGTTCCCAGTTCTTCCTCGATGCGGAGGAGCTGGTTGTATTTGGCTATCCTGTCGGAGCGGGAGGCCGAACCGGTTTTAATCTGACCGGTATTGAGGGCCACGGCCAGGTCGGCGATGGTGGCATCTTCGGTTTCACCGCTGCGGTGGCTCATGATGCTGCGGTACTTATTGCGGTGCGCCATTTCTACGGCAGCAATGGTTTCGGAAAGCGAACCGATCTGATTCACCTTTACCAGAATGGCATTGGCAATATTTTTGTCGATGCCTTCTTTGAGGCGCTTCACATTGGTAACGAAAAGATCATCGCCCACCAGCTGGGTACGGGCACCTGCCAGACGGGTTAGTTCAGCCCATCCGTCCCAGTCGTCTTCGGCCATGCCGTCTTCGATGCTGGCAATGGGGTATTTTTTAGTCCAGTCATTCCAGTAAGCGGCCATTTCCAGGTTGCTGAGTTTATCTCCGGTGGATTTTTTGAAATGATAGGTTTTGGTAGCCGGATCATAGAATTCGGAGGCGGCGGCATCCATGGCAATCATCACCTGTTCGCCGGGTTTATACCCTGCCGCTTCGATGGCCTGCAGCACCACTTCGATGGCTTCCACATTGGATTTGAGGTTGGGTGCAAAGCCGCCTTCATCGCCTACATTGGTGGAGTGCCCGGCTTTCTTGAGCACATTTTTCAGGTGATGGAAAATTTCTGAACCCCAGCGCATGGCCTCTGTGAAAGATTCTGCGCCAACCGGCATGATCATAAATTCCTGGAAGTCGATGGAATTATCGGCATGGCTTCCTCCGTTGAGGATGTTCATCATCGGAACGGGAAGCGTATGGGCATTCACTCCGCCCACATAGCGGTAAAGCGGCATTCCGCATTCCTGCGCTGCTGCTTTGGCAACGGCCAGTGAAACACCCAGAATGGCATTGGCACCAATTTTTCCCTTATTGTCAGTACCATCGAGTTCGATCATGTAGTCGTCGATGCCTTTCTGGTCGGTAACATCCCAGCCCTCGAGCGCATCGGAAAGCACTGTATTCACATGTTCCACTGCCTTAAACACAGACTTGCCCATGTAAACAGACTTGTCGCCGTCACGCAATTCTACAGCTTCGTGCGTTCCGGTGGAAGCGCCGGAAGGTACGGCAGCACGGCCCATGAAACCATTTTCGGTATACACATCCACCTCAACGGTTGGATTGCCGCGGGAATCAAAAATCTGGCGGCCAACAATTTGTTCGATATAGCTCATTACGCTTGTTTTGGTTTGTGCCGCGAAGATAGGGGATTCGGGGGAAACGGGAGCTTTGTGAATTACACCACCTTTCTTGGCTCCAGCTTCACCGGGCGTGCAACGCTTTCTTCCAGTGAGATGAAGGTTTCGGTACGCTGAATGCCTTTGACATTCTGGATTTTGTCGTGCAGTACTGCTCGAAGGTGCTTGGTGTCTTTACAGATCAGCTGGGCAAAGATGGAGTAGTTGCCGGTCGTATAGTGGATGCTTACGATTTCCGGGATGGCCTTTAGCTTTTCGCAGACCTCACCGTACATGGAGCTTTTTTCGAGGTAGATTCCCAGAAAGGCGATGATGTCGTAGCCCAGTTTGCTGTAATCGATTTTCAGCTGGGCACCGGTTACGATGCCCATTTCAGTCAGCTTTTTCATGCGCACATGCACGGTACCACCGGATACAAAGCACTTTTTGGCTATTTCGGTGTAGGGCAGGTTGGCATCTTCCGTCAGAATGGAGAGAATCTTGAGGTCAACATTGTCAATTTCTAAATTCATGGGCCCGATTTCAGCAGTATTTTGAACTATTTTTAATGAAAGGTCAAATTTGCTGAACAAAAACGAAATTTTAACAAAACCTGCTGAAAAAATTTCAAGAAATCAGAGGTGGGTATACTTTTGCCTTCAGAAAACGAAGATCCGTTTTCGGCCGATACTGCGGAATTTTTTAGGGAGGCCGGTTTTCCGGTTCAGAGTTGCGAGTCCCTGCTGCAGCATTCAGCTTTTTGGTTAATTTGGTGTATTAATAGGTAGTTTAAACAGTTCTGCTGAGCTTCAGCAGGACTGTTTTTTTTTAAGCCTGTCAGGACATTTTATTCCCGGTATGCTTGTAGTTTTGTATGGCATGGAAGTCGACATTTTTATCCCCTGTTTTGTAGATCAGTTGTATCCTGATGTGGGATTCAGCATGGTGAAGGTGCTGGAAAGACTGGGCTGCAAGGTCTGCTACAACCCGGAGCAGACCTGCTGCGGACAGCCCGCATACAATGCCGGTCATTTTGATGAGGCAGTGGAAGTAGCTGGTAAGTTTCTGAAAGACTTCCGTTCTGAATCAAAATACATCGTTTCTCCTTCTGCCTCCTGTGTGGGGATGGTCTGCAATGGTTATCCCAATTTTCTGCGCAAGAACATCCTGTCGGCAGACTATCAGAATGTAAAATCACGGATGCGGGAATTTTCAGATTTTCTGGTGAATGTGCTTGGAGTTGACCGCGTGCCCGGTGCCAGGCTGGATGCCATTGCCACTTACCATGATTCCTGCTCTGCCCTGCGGGAATGCGGAATAAAAGAAGAGCCCCGCTTATTACTCCGGAATGTTCAGGGTCTTGAGCTGCGGGAAATGGCGGAAACCGATCAGTGCTGCGGCTTTGGTGGCACCTTTGCCGTGAAGTTCGAATCCATCTCGGTTGCGATGGCAGAGCAGAAAATTACCCATGCGATGGCTGTAGAACCGGATGTGATTATCTCCACAGATTCAAGTTGTCTTCTTCAATACCAGTCTGTTATGGAGAAGAAGGGTATTTCGGTAAAAACCATGCATCTTGCTGAAGTACTCGCCTCCGGATGGTAATTCCTGGCGGCATGTTCTTTCTTATACCTTTGTATTTCTGAAAGTACAGCTATATGAATAAGTGGTCTGTTTTTCTCCGGGCTTTCAATTCCGGCTGGAAGGGAATGAGACTTACTTTTGCCCACATGGTCAGGGCCGGAAGCCGCAGAAAAGTACAGGATGTTCAGGATGCCGGTTACTTCCGCGACAACAAAGGGCTGAGTACAGTCCTTTATCCCTATGAAGAAGTGCCGGTGCCGGACCATGGTCGATACATGCTGCACAACGAAATTGAAGACTGCATAGTCTGCGATAAATGCGCCAAGATCTGCCCGGTAGACTGCATTGAAATAGAACCCATCAGGAGCGTTTCGGAATTTGGCAAAACCTCCGACGGAACATCGAAACGGATTTATGCTGCCAGGTTCGACATCGACATGGCCAAGTGCTGCTTCTGCGGTCTTTGTACCACGGTTTGTCCGACTGAATGCCTGGTGATGACACCTGAATACGATGTTCCGGTATTTGACCTTGGAAAACTGAATTTTGGTTTCGGTAACCTTTCGGAGGAAGAAGCAGAGGAAAAACGCAAAGAGTGGGAAGCGGAAAAAGCAAAAAAAGAATCCTTAAAAGCAACTTCTGCTCCGTCTTCTGAAGCAAGGAGAAGGCCGTCTGTTCCTGGTTTATCTTCCTCAGAGGCAAACGCAGCGAAGAGTCAGGAACCGGAAAAACCTGCATCTGCTCCCGGACCACGCAAGTCACCATTTCCAAGACCCGTAAAACTTGGCAATACAGAAACAGATGAAGGGAAATGAACTGATAATCCTGTTCTTTTCAGGCATGGCATTTTTTTCTGCACTGGCTGTTTTGCTTGTCCGGCGAATTGTCCTGATGGCACTTTCGCTGGGCATCCTATTTATGGCCGTTGCCGGGATTTTTGCCGGTCTTCGCTTGCAGGGTGCTTTTTATTCCCAGCTGGTTTTGTATATCGGAGGTGTAATGGTGCTGATAGGTTTTGCGCTTCAGCTTTACCCCGATCCGCCGGGAAAGGTAAGCTACCCGTCTGTTAGGGAATCTTTCGGTAAAGGACTTTTGCTTACAGGAATCCTCTTGATTTGCCTGCTTTTCGCTCCCTGGGAAGCGGTTCTGGCATGGAGGAATTCTGTGAGCAGGATGAATGAAATTACCCCTGATTACAGTATTAAGGGGATTGGCCGGTATTTTATTACCGATTATGCGCTGGCTTTTGAGTGGCTGGGCGTGCTGATGCTTACCGGCTTGCTTGCTGCAGGCTGGTTTTTGAAGGACTTGCTGCAAACGGATAAAAAATGAGTAAAGCGAAAAACCGAAACGGGGTTGTATTTTCAACCAATCCGGAATTTAAGTACGAGGATGATTCACCTTTGGAAAAAATACTTTTACCATGGACTTCCCAGAAAATGAAAATCTCGCTCGACAAGAGCGGACGGGCAGGTAAGCTGGTTACTCTGGTGGAGGGCTTTTCGGGTCCGGACGCTGAGCTCGAAAAACTGGCGAAAGAGCTGAAGACACATTGCGGTACCGGCGGTTCCGCCAAAGAAGGGATGATTTTAATTCAGGGCGATGTGCGGCAGAAGGCTGCGGTTTTTCTCGAGAAAAAAGGAGTAAAAATCAGGCTTATTTCATGATTCGGAATTCAGTACTTTTTTCTGATAAATCTGGCAGGTCCAATAAAAGTATGACAGTAACCCCTGAGAAATGGCGCAGCTGATTCCTGTTCTTTTGGCCTTATTGTTTGTTGTTCACCTGATGTTATTTCTGGCAGGTTTTATCAGGTTCAGTAAATGGTCTGAATCTGCTGAAATAGATTTGATTCTCGGCATTCCATTTTTTATTGTTTTGTTTGGAACAGCTGGTGCAATACTAACCGTTGGCATGAACGGAATTTTCTCCTGGATTGGTCCGGCCGTTTTGCTGTTTTTTATCCGAATTGGCAAAGTAAAATGCAACGATGCCCTGTTTCATTTCAGATGGCATCTTGCAGGATTCCTTTTGGCAATTATTTTTTTTCTGTTAAAATTTTTTGTGCTGTATGACCCAGCATCGGGAACATTTTTCTGCACTTTTCATGACGATTATTCCTACATAAGCCAGATAAATCTGCTCCATTCACAGGCAAGGGAGTCCCATTTTTCAGAGTTGGTCAGGCTGGCATTTCATATGGACCATCAGTATAAGATTTACCACCTGATTGAGTTTTATTTTATACTCCTGTTCAAAGCATTTTTCGGAGGAAATGCCTTTCAGTGGTTTCACTTTTTTCTGAAACCTTTTCTGAACGTCATGGCCATCCTGATGGTGACGGCATTTATTTCAGAACGATACCCGAAACACAAAGGAAATTTCTGTTTTGTATTGCTTTGTTCCGCGCTGTTCTATACGACGCTCAGGTTCAATCTGGCTGATGATTTTCTTAATCAGGTTTTGCATCTGGACTTTCTGAAAAGTGTTTTTTTTCAGAATTACTACTTTCCTGCACCGCTTTCTTACCATGTTTCCTATAAAATTTCACTGGCATTTATTTTCCTTATCCCGGTATTTTTCCTATGGATAAGGAATAAAAGAGACATTATGTCCCTCATTTGTACATCATCATTAGCGGTCGTTACATCCATCGCTTTCGTTCCTTTTTGTGGACTTTTGTTTTTGCTTTCGTTGTGCAGTCTTTATATTTCAGACAGAAAGTCAAATACAGGTGTCTGGATTCTGATCCTTATTGTATTGTCTTTGGTAGTGTTCAAATCAGCTTACGACGGAAAGCAAGACATTTTGAAATTCATTTTTGGCACCTTTTTCAGGAATTTTAATCTGATTTTTGAAAACTATTACTGGCAGTTTTTTTATTTTTCCTTGTTCATATTGCTATTTATCAGAACGGGGAGGTGGCAAAAATTTGGTTCCGTATTGCTGCTTATTTTTCCGCTGGTCTTTGTTTTCCCATCTCTTCTGTTCAAAATTTACTCAGCAGCCATCATTTTCCTCGTCCTTTTTTTTACAACAAGGAAATCTGGATTTATTCATAACGATTTCATAAAAATCCTGGTTCCCCTTTTCATACTGCTGTATTTTTCTGCTTCCCTCTTTCCTTTGATACCCAATCTGGCGCAGGTTCATTCCAATATTATGTTTCTGCTTGTTTCGCTTGTTTTGCTTGAATATATTTTTCAGAGCAGAATCCGAATCTGGCCATTAAGTATTTTGTTTCCCTGCTTGCTGCTTCTTGTTTTTAACGTTCCGGCCATTGCGTACGACAACAGAACTCCTCTGCACAAGGAGCAGATTCCCGAAGGTTTTTTCACCGAGCCAGTGTGGAAAAATCGTTCCGTTAATATTTTATCAATTTCGGAATATCCCTCTGCACCTTTTCTAGATCAGTTTCAGCTGGGACAAGGCATATACAACAGGATGGATAATGCGGTTATTTCCATGGCAGGGTTTGAATTACTTGATTCGGGTTCCATTGACATTATCCGTGAAACAGGATTTATCAGTTCTCTAAAGCGAATTCCGGCATGGCAGGAGCTTTATGATCAAAATACATCCTTGGCGGATTTCATTGTCAAAAGGCGGATAAAAGTTGTTCTGATTGAGAAAAATATCCGCTTTGCTCATTATCTCATGGAATTGAGTCCAATGACAAAAAACCGTTATTATGAACCCAATCGGGGTTATTACCTGCTTGTCCTGAAATGATATTCAGAATCTTTTCTTCAGATTTCCTGCTAATAATCAACAGGACAAATTCCTTTCGATGAACAAAGTCAATTAACAGCCTCTTTCTTTTCGCTGAGGATATTTTTTATCCGGATTAAATTGCGGATTCATGATTGAAAGAAAACTCTACGATACCGCAAAGCCTCAGGAGAGAGCCATTCTGGTTGCAGTTGCCCTCAAACAGCAGGATGAACGATTAACCCAGGACTACCTGGATGAACTGGATTTCCTTTCCACTACTGCAAAAGCCGTTGTATTAAAAAGGTTTGTCCAGAAGCTGGAGAGACCCGATCACAGCACCTATGTGGGAAAAGGAAAGCTGGAGGAAATTCTGGCCTGGATGGAAGACAACCCGGTGGACCTCGTAATTTTTGATGATGACCTGAGTCCGGCACAGGTACGCAACCTTGAAGCGGCTATGAAGGTGAAAATTCTTGACCGAAGCCTGCTGATTCTGTACATCTTTTCCATGCGGGCGCAGACGGCTCAGGCCAAAACGCAGGTAGAGCTGGCGCAGTATCAGTACATGCTTCCCCGGCTTACCCGGCTCTGGACCCACCTGAGCAAGCAGCGGGGCGGAATCGGCAACCGTGGTCCGGGTGAAAAGGAACTCGAAACCGACCGCCGGATTGTCAATGACCGCATTTCATTTCTGAAAGAAAAGCTCAAGGAAATCGACAAGCAGTCTGTTACCCGAAGAAAAAACAGGGAAAAAATTGTCCGGGTTGCTCTGGTGGGATACACCAATGTGGGAAAATCCACCCTGATGAACCTCCTTTCCAAGTCGGATGTTTTTGCTGAAAATAAGTTGTTTGCCACGGTTGATGCCACCGTTCGCAAGGTAGTCTGGGATAACATTCCTTTTCTTCTTACCGATACCGTAGGATTCATCCGGAAACTTCCTACCCACCTGATTGAGAGTTTCAAATCCACACTGGATGAAATCCGGGAAGCCGATGTACTGGTGCATGTGGTGGATGTTGCGCATCCGGCTCATCTGCAGCAAATCGAGGTGGTGAACGGTATTCTGGCAGATCTTAAAAGTTCAGAGAAACCCTGCCTGCTGATTTTCAACAAGGCGGATTTGTTACCGCCTTTGGATGAAGAGGATTCAAGAAATGGAGATGCCCTCTTTATTTCAGCAGAAAGAGGAATGAACATCGTCGCACTCCGCGCAGCCATGCTGAAGGAGATTGCAAAAGCCCACAAAAAAATCTTCCCAAACTGGCTTGAAAGGGAAGTTTTTTTTGGTGAAAGCGCGGAGTTATAAAAAATCAGCGTGGGTGAGTTGCAGTGCTCCAGGCAGAGGCCCGACCAGTGGCCAACAGACAAAGCAAAGCAACGCCCACGCCGAGACGCGAGCGTTTGACTTTGGCTCCCCGTCTGTTTCTAAAAACCTGGCCGGTTTCTGCAAATGGGGCCTTTTACAAACGCTGTAATGTAGATAGCTTCGTAATGTTGTCGGGAGTTTGCTCGCGACCATGCAAAGGTAGGTTAGGAAAGGCAAATTTCAATCATTCAGGCAGGGATTTCAGCCATCAGCTGCACTGCGCTTGCCAGCCGGCTTGTACCTCCAATGCTTTTCCAAAATTTCCCGGATTTAAGCAATTCATTTTCATACAACTGATACAGATATTCGCGGTCATGCGGATTTTGCCGCAAAGGGTCATGCTCCCAGGGAAGGTCTGGCTTGAGCAGCAAAGTCATCGCATAATCTGCATCGGCTGCTTTTTCTTTTATCCATAAAGGACAAATCCCAAAGCGCTGTTTCATCCATATTTGATACACCAGCATATCGGTATCACAAAACAGCCATTCGTGCCCAGCCTGTCTTGCCAGTATTTCCATCCGGCGTTCTTCTTCCAGCTGCAAGCGCGCCAGTTCTTCTACTTTCTTTACGTCGTAGTCGGGACCGTCTTTTTCCAGTACAATTCTGGCCATTTCAGGTACCCACAGGCAGCTGAAATGTGCTGCAAGTTCCTTGCACAAAGTGGTCTTACCGCTGCATTCCGGACCGGTAACCGAAATTTTCTTCAGCATACTTCCACCTGTTTTTTCCAGTCCAGAAATGCCCTGATGGCGAGTGCCAGCAAAACCGTGTACAAGGCGGCGAAGAACCAGAGTTCCTGCTGCACATAAAGCAGGACCGAAGCGATGTTGACGATGGCCCAGAGGAGCCAGTTTTCCAGTTTGCGGCGTGCCATCCAGAACTGGGCCAACAGGCTGAATCCGGTGATCAGGGCATCGGGAACCGGATTTACTGACTGAGACAGCTGGCTGATAATCAGGAAAATCAGAACAGAAGCCACCAAGGCAAGCAGCAATCCCCGAACAGCTTCCTTAGCCGAGAGTTTTTCTGCGGATATTCTCATTTCACCTGCAGATTTCGGCGAGGAAGACCATTGCTTCCATCCATACAGGCCACTGACAAAATAAAATGCCTGCAGTCCGCATTCGGCCAGAAGGCCGGCTTTAAAATAAATCCACCCGGCAAGCAGTACGGAAACGAGTCCGACCGGCCAGCCGGCTGTTTTACCCCGGGTATTCAGCCATACCGCCCACAGGCAGGTGAGTGCCGAAAGGCCCTCAATGAATCTGTCTAATTCCACTCTGCAAAATTGCATACCAAAAGGAGTTGGCGAAGGAAGATTTTGATAATTCATCCGAACCGCTTCTTTTGCAGAAACTTAACTATTGAGAATTACATGCTGGCTAAAATTTTCGGGTCTGCCGTGCAGGGAGTGCAGGCATACCCCGTCACCATCGAAGTAAGTATCGGCTCCGGGAAAGACAGTGCCATTGTAGGACTGCCTGATTCTGCTGTGAAAGAAAGTATGTTCCGCATGGATACGGCGGTGAAACAGTCTGGCTTTTACATGCCCAGGCAGCGCGTGGTGGTAAACCTTGCTCCGGCCGACATTCGAAAGGAAGGCTCTGCCTACGATTTACCCATTGCGCTCGGGGTGCTTCAGGCTACCCGGCAGATGCGGGCTCCCCAGCTGGAGGATTACCTCATCATGGGGGAACTATCCCTCGACGGTAGTCTGCGTCCGATCAAAGGAGTGCTGCCCATTGCGATTGAGGCGAGGGGGAAATTCAAGGGCATTCTGCTTCCGAAAGAAAATGCGGATGAAGGTGCCATCGTATCGGGTCTGGATGTCATCGGGGTGGAAAGCCTGACCGAGGCAGTTGATTTTCTGGAAGGCCGCTGTCACATTGAACCAAGAACCAAGGATACCAGGGACCTGTTTTTCTCCGGCCTGAACCAGTACGAAGAAGATTTTTCCCATGTGCAGGGCCAGGAAAACATCAAGCGGGCACTTGAAATCGCGGCCGCCGGAGGGCACAATGCCATCATGATCGGACCGCCCGGAGCAGGCAAGACCATGCTGGCCCGGCGACTGCCTTCCATTTTGCCGCCGCTCGACCTTCGTGAATCGCTTGAAACCACGAAGATTCATTCGGTTGCGGGTAAATTGTCGAAGCAGGATGGTCTTGTTACCAGCAGGCCTTTCCGGGCTCCGCACCACACCATCAGCGATGTGGCCCTGGTGGGGGGAGGCAACACGCCCCAGCCCGGAGAAATTTCACTTGCCCACAACGGCGTACTTTTTCTGGATGAGCTGCCAGAGTTCAAGCGGGCTGTGCTGGAGGTCCTCCGGCAGCCGCTGGAAGAAAGGCGCATTGCCATTTCCCGGGCACGCTTTACCGTAGAATTTCCGGCCAGCTTCATGCTGATTGCCAGTATGAATCCCTGTCCCTGCGGCTATTACAATCACCCCGAAAAAGAATGTGTCTGCCCGCCCGGCGCTGTCCAGCGCTACCTCAATCGGATTTCCGGACCCCTGCTCGACCGCATCGACCTTCATGTGGAAGTTACGCCGGTATCGTTTGAAAAAATAGCGCATCAGTCCCGGAACGAATCATCTGAAAAAATAAGGGAGCGGGTAATTGCCGCCAGGGAACTGCAGCTGAAACGCTTTGCAGAACATCCTGCCATTTTCTCCAATGCCATGATGCCCTCGCCCATGGTTCAGGAGGTCTGCATCGTTCAGCCTTCCGGACTGAACCTGCTGAAAACGGCCATGCAAAGACTGGGCTTGTCGGCCCGGGCATACGACCGCATTCTGAAAGTAAGCCGCACCATTGCCGACCTGGCCGGTGCCGCCGAAATCGGCAATGAACACCTGGCCGAGGCCATCCAGTACCGAAGCCTTGACCGTGAAAACTGGGCTGGTTAAACCTCAAAATCAACTGAATATGTACTGGATGAGCAAATCGCGGTACCGCGGTACGGTGCTGCTGGCAATGGCTGTTTTCTTGACCGGCTTTTTGAATTTTCTTTATTCCCGCTACCACATGCAGGAATTTCCGGAGAATGATCCGGCCGCCGACATTCGGATTCTGGATTCCCTTCTTGTTCAGTTGAGGATGGATACAAGTCTAGCAGACCAGAACCATTCTCCGGGCCGGGAGGCAGTAGAAACTTCTGAATCTCTTATCCGGATTTCTGCTTTCAATCCCAATAAAATCAGCAAAGTAGAATGGCTTTCCATGGGCCTTCCGCTGCCAGCCTTTGAAAGTCTGGAGCGTTACCGGCAGAAAGGGGGAATTTTCAGGAGACCGGATCAGGTTTACAAAATTCCACACCTCAGCCGCTTGCTTGCTGCGCAACTCGAAGCGCTTGTCCGGCTCGATACCGGAAGGAAGGGAGGCCGGAATTTCAAGGTGTCATCATCAGCAAAAAAATCCCGCGGACCGCAAGGTCCTTTCGACCTGAACCTTGCCGACAGCCTGCAGTTGAAATCGGTTTTTGGCATCGGTTCCAGAACGGCTTCCCGGATTCTGGAGTATCGCCGTAACCTGGGCGGCTTTGTAAAGGAAGAACAGCTGTATGAAATCTGGGGCCTGGACAGTCTGGTGGCGGAGGAGCTTATGGACATGGCCTATCTGGGTTCAGCGAACGGGATCCGCTTCATCAATCCTAACAATGCTACTGAAGAGGAGCTCGCTTTGCATCCCTACATCCGGAAGGGCCTGGCACGCCTAATCGTTCGCTACCGGAAGCAGCATCCGCCTTATGCCAGACCGGAAGATTTGCTGGGCATTCGCCTGTTCCGGACAGAACAGCTGGAGAAGTTAAAGCCCTACCTGCGTTTTGAATAAACTTGCTGAGCCAGAAAATTCAGCTCCGCCATTTGCGCATCCAGCCAATCACATAGGCAGAAAGCAGGATGATGAGTCCGATGATAAAGCCGACAGTGCTGATGGGTTTGAGACTGCCTTCCATTTCAAAAAACTCGGCCAGCATCCAGAGGCTGTTGGAACTGATCCACACGGTGATGGCAAGGTTGTGAATCAGGGTAAAGTGCTCGCGGCGCTGCAGCCAGGTAATCAGCACGGCAACCAGAATGGTAGGAACTACCATCACACTGCCTGCCGTTTTCCAGCCCTGGGCCCAGCAAAGGTCTTTCACCAGCCATAAGAAAACATGAGCATACTCCAGGGGATGCCATTGCCTGGCCGGAGAGGGACTGAGTTTATTTTCCATTCCGTATCCGGAAAAGTCTTACCAGGGCAGAAACGTAATCGTCGGTGGTGCGGATGGCCAGGTAATTGGTTTTTTGCTGCCGGCACAGTTCCTCGAGCTGAACCTTATTGCGGGAGAAAAGCTGTTTTACCTCTTTGGCAAAACCCGGCAGCGATGTGTTGATCCAAACCGTCTTTTTTTGTTCCGGATCATATAGCGGAACGATGCCCAGCCGGGGAAATTCTTCCTCCCGCTTGTCCATCAGGTGTACTACCACCACATCATGCCTGCGGCTGAGGGTGCGCAGGGCCTGTTCGTAGTTGCGGTCTATGAAGTCGCTGAGTACGATGACAATGCTCTTACGCTTGAGCATGTTCATGGTGAAGTGGATGGCGGCACTCAGGTCGGTCTGCTGCGACTGGGTTTTCAGGTTCCAGAGCTCGGCAATGATGCGGTAGGCCTGCTGCATTCCTTTTGCCGGTTTGATGAATTTTTCCCTTTTGTTGCTGAAAGCGATCACTCCCGTGAGTGAGCCTTCCTTTACTGCCGAAAGGGCCAGTACCCCGCAGATTTCCTTGCAGAGATCCAGTTTTTTGGCCCCGTACTTTCCCACCTCCTGCGAGGCTGAAACATCCAGAAGGAACATCACCGTCTGTTCCTTTTCTTCCCGGAAGGTTTTTACGAAGGTTCCATGTCCTTTGGCCGATACGTTCCAGTCGATGGTGCGCACATCGTCGCCGTACTGGTATTCCCGAACATCGCTGAATTCCAGCCCGGAGCCCTTGAATACCGAATGGTAATCGCCCTGCATCCGGGTGTTGAGCACCTTTCTGATGCGGATTTCATAGTTCCGGAGTTTCTGTATGGTCTGGCGTAAATCCATAGACGGATACAAAGGTAAAAACCAGCGCCCAAATCCTTCCGTAATTCCTATTTTTGTGGCATGCAGTCTGGCCTTCTTCCCTTACTGGTATTTTTTTCGGGCGGAATTTTATTCATCGCAATCGGATTCGGAATATCCCTTCTCCTGCAAAGAAGAAAGCCCAATTCTCAGAAAAGCACCTTTTACGAATGCGGCGAAGAGGCCGGTCCTGCCGGCAGCCAGTTTAATCTCCGTTTTGGTCTGGCGGCTCTGGTTTTTGTTCTGATGGAAGTGGAGATTGTATTACTGGCTCCGGTGCTGCTGAACCGCTTTGAAATTACGGCCGGCGGCAGGGCCGAAAGCGAATCCCTCCTCAAAACGGAAATTCTGATTTTTCTTGTGATCCTCGGTGCCGGCTTTATGCTTGCCCTTGGAAAAGGTTTTTTTGACTGGGAAAGACCGCTTAATAAAGTTCCTGATTTTCAGGGTCCGGTGCCGGATTTTGCCTATGAGCAATACAACCTCGACCGGATGAAGAAGCCTTCTCAGGGATTGTAGGCCCGCCATTTGGCGATGACGGCCTGCATATCGGGAGGCAATTCCGAATCAAACTGAAGCCACTCCCCGCTCACCGGGTGTTTGAAACCAAGGGTTTTGGCATGGAGCGCCTGTCTGGGACAAAGCTGAAAGGCATTTTCCACAAAGGCCTTGTAGTTGGAGAAACCCGGACCTTTTACCACCTGCCTGCCCCCGTACATTTCGTCGGCGAAAAGCGGATGCCCGAGCCAGCGCAGGTGTGCACGGATCTGATGCGTTCGGCCGGTTTCAAGTTTACATTGAACCAGGCTGGTCCAGGAAAAGGTTTCAAGTGTGGAATAATGTGTGATGGCATGTTTCCCGATTT
>Ga0315900_10001449_pt1 | contig 37831 bp, 26 predicted proteins | sample LakEriMetagenome_FD_203521 | JGI IMG/M metagenome (GOLD analysis project Ga0315900, IMG submission 203521) | Freshwater fungal communities from buoy surface, Lake Erie, Ohio, United States - Buoy 12 MA114 | ecosystem: Environmental > Aquatic > Freshwater > Lake > Lake biofilm | place: USA: Lake...
CCGAATCGTATCGAACGAAATCATGGCTATTTGAACAGTGTATTTACCTTTCGAAAGCCCGTTAAAGGTGAATATACCCTCCGTGTCAGTTCCCGCTTTTTTAACGGAGCCATCTGAAGAAATTAAGAAAACTCTAGCACCTACAACCGATTGCCGAGTAACATCATCTGTAACAGTACCTAATAAGGTGGATTGACCATAAAGCGAACATGTTAAACACGTTAAAACAACAATGAAAATATATTTCATAACTTACGACCTACGAAAACAGTCTTTATTTAATGATTATTTTTTTCGTAATCGTTTTTCCTTCAATTGTTTGAAGGCGTAAAAAATAAATACCTGTTAATTGCTCAACATTCACTAGCAATTGAGTTTTTGACGTCAGATTACGATAATTACCAATGGTTTTACCAAAGGCATCTACTAATACTGCGTTATTTACCTTTCCGTTCATTTGCACATTAAGCCATTCTGACGTTGGATTTGGAAAAACTGAAACAGAAACGTTTTCGTTTTCAATAACGCTAGCCGGGTTACATGCGCAATCGTGCTCCCCTAACGAAAACCAATTACCGTCTAAAATTGGATTTCCTGAAGTTCCAAACAATGTATCGCCATTGGCATCTAAACGAACAACTACCGCTGGAATGGTATCCCACTCGAGTAAAGGGTCAAAAAATGAAACCGGTGTTGAAACTCCTTTTTTTATTGTAACTTTTCTAATCATACTGTGGTCTTTAGTAACCAACGTGCCAAGTCCAGTGCTGTATGGAAATTGTGTTGACCAAGCACCATCATTTCCTGCTGAAGAACCTGTTTCATTCGCAGGATTTTCCCCAATTTTTCCAAAAATATCAATGATTGAGAAACTCGTTACATTGGTTGCATTAATGAGTAAGGATGGATCAGCAGGTAAAGTACCTTTAGCTAACATGACTGCGTCATTTCCATTCCAATAAAAGGCATTGCTTGTATTGTACACAGGACTGTAAAAACCATCAGCTCGAGCAATTAAAGAATCCCAAACTGGTGCTTCTTGGCCTGTTCCGTTAGGATCTTGCTTATCCAAAACAGCAACATATACACCATATGGAGGTACAGTTCCTGAAAGTTGAACTGAATTAGCAACTGTTGCAGTAGTTGAACCATTCGAATAACGTGCAACAAAATACTCTCCTAGATTAACTGAAGTACTCGTCGGATTATATATTTCTAGTGCTTTATTGTTTGACCATCCCTCTACGTATTCAGAGATGAAAATTTTCGCACAATCTTGTGCGACACTTAGGCCAGATACTAATGTAAAAACGGAAAATAGAATTTTCTTCATAGTGTTAATATTGAAAATTAGACATTGGGTTTTTGACTACAACACGACGGATCAAACCAATAAGCATGTGTGTAAAACAGTTTAGTTTGAATTGAAGCTGGTTTCGGATAAATTTCCTCTAGGATATCAGCCCCAATTTGTAAACAAAATTACATTATTTTTAATGAACGAAGGTTATCATTTTGTTAACATGAAGCCACGTTTTTTTAACTAAATGTTTAAATTTTCGTACCTTTAAGTAAAAAGTAGTTGTAAATTCGACCAAAATTCAATTGATGATGCGTACTGTTTTTTTTGTTTTTACTTTTTGTATTGAGTTTTCTACAGGTTTATTCGGTCAAGAAATAACCATTGAGAAAATTTGGAAATCTTATGAGTTCTATGCGAAAGGTGTGGAAGGATTTAAGTCGATGAAGGATGGAGAATTTTATACAAAAACATCAGAAGATTTATCCATTAGAAAGTACAAGATTACAGATCCAACGGATCAAGGCAGCATATTGGTTGATGGTACCTTACTGCATTATGGGGGAAAACAATTGATTTATGACGATTACGAGTTTAATAGTGATGAAACAAAAATCCTGTTCATGTGCGAAGTCACGCCTAAATACCGCAGAAGTTACACGGCCAACTATTATTTATTTGATTTGGCTTCCAAAAAATTAGTTCCTTTAGATGAAAAGCACCAGCCTCAGACATTGGCTGAATATTCACCAGATGGCAAAATGGTTTCGTATATCCATGGCAATGACTTATTTGTAAGGAATGTTTCAAATGGGGAGGTTCAAAAATTAACGAAGGATGGAAAAAATAACAAATTAATAAATGGAACAACTGACTGGGTGTATGAAGAAGAATTTGCTATTACAAAAGCATACGGTTGGTCGCCTGATAGCAAGCGAATTGCCTTTTTAAAATTCAATGAAAAAGAAGTTAAAGAGTTTAATTTGGCTTATTATGGAAATTTATATCCCGAAAATTACAAATATAAATACCCAAAAGCGGGAGAAGCTAATAGTATCGTTAGTGCTCATTTTGTTACTCTCAAAACAGGAAAGATTTCTAATATTGACCTTGGGAAATATGAATACATACCAAGAATTAACTGGTCAACTGTTGAAAATAAGTTAATTATACAGACATTAAACAGGCACCAAAATCACTTAAAATATCACGTGGTTGATTTTTCAATGAATAAGCCAATAGCTAAAGTTTTTTTTGAAGAGAAATCAACTACTTATGTAGAAATTGACGATAATTTAATTATAATGAAAGATGGTAATTCTCTGCTAAGAACGAGTGAATCATCAGGGTATAATCACATATATAAGGTCGGATTTGACGGGAAGTCGGAACAATTGACTATAGGTAACTGGGATGTAATGGAATTTTTGGGTCTTGATGAAAAGGGCGGATATATTTTTTACAGTGCAGCTGCGAATGGCCCACTTAATAAAGCAATTTACAAACTTGATATTTCTAAAAGATCTACAGAACGTTTAACACCCGAAATAGGATGGAGTGAGGCACAGTTTACTCGTGGGTATAAATATTTTGTTCATTCTTACTCGACTGCGAATACACCAACTGCTCATGTATTGCGAAATACCAAAGGCGAACAATTGATAGAATTAGAATCCAACAAAGAGTTAGTCTCTAAATTGAATACGTATAAAATATCTCCAAAAGAATTTATTAAAATCAACGCAAATGGAGTAGAACTTAATGCATCTATAATCAAACCAATAAACTTTGATCCTTCAAAAAAATACCCTGTGTATGTTACAGTATATGGGGGGCCTGGAAGCAATGAAGTGAAAAATGCGTGGGATGGTAATGATTACATGTATCATCAACTATTGGCTCAAAAAGGATATATCGTTTTTTCTGTTGATCCAAGAGGTACTATGTACAGGGGTGCTGAATTTAAAAAATCAACCTATTTGCAGCTCGGAAAATTGGAAATCGAAGATGTAATCAATGCCTGTAAAGAATTACAAAAGCAATCGTATGTGGATGCCACTAGATTTGGAATAATGGGATGGAGTTATGGTGGGTATATGGCATCACTCGGTATAACAAAAGGTGCTGATGTTTTTAAAATGGCCATAGCTGTTGCACCAGTTACTAATTGGCGCTATTACGACAACATTTACACGGAACGCTTCATGCGTACTCCACAGGAAAATGAAAATGGTTATGATCTGAATTCACCTATAAATTATGTACAGCAATTAAAAGGAAAGTATTTGCTGATTCATGGGTCTACGGATGATAATGTTCATTACCAAAATACCATGGAAATGATCAATGCTTTGGTAAAAGCAAACAAACAATTTGATTTGTTTATTTATCCAAATAGAAATCATGGTATTTATGGCGGAAATACTCGCAATCATTTGTTTCAGATGATGTTGGATTACATCTTTGAAAATCTATAAATTCCTTAATCAAGTTCTTTTTAAATTATTTATGATAAATTATGGGCATTTGATTTTTTCTTTTGTAATTTTAGGCACGAACTTAACACGTATTTTACATTTAACTCATGAGCGAAACAGCAAAAATTGAATTGGACGGCAAGGTATACGAATTGCCAGTAATTGTCGGTTCTGAAAACGAGAAAGCTATTGATATTTCAAAACTTCGAGATTTAACAGGGTATGTCACACTTGATACTGGTTACAAAAATACAGGAGCAACCAAGAGTGCCATTACGTTCTTAGATGGAGAGGAAGGAATTCTGCATTATCGCGGATATCCCATCGAACAACTTGCAGAAAAAGCGACGTTCATCGAGGTGGCTTACCTACTCATTTATGGAGAATTGCCTACGGAACATGAGTTAAAAGATTTTGAGCAGAGTATTAAGAAACATACCCTTGTTCATGAGGATATGAAGCGATTTTTTGAGGCATATCCTGCGCAAGCGCATCCAATGGGGGTATTATCTTCAATGATTTCTTCTCTATCGACATTTTATCCTGAATCTTTAGATCCAAATCGAAGTGACGAAAAGAAAAATTTAACTAAACATCGTCTCATTGCTAAGTTACCTACATTAGCCGCATGGGCCTACAAAAATTCAATGAGGCACCCATTCATGTATCCGAGAAACGAATTCGATTACTGTAAAAATTTCTTGTACATGATGTTTGCTATGCCTACAGAAGATTACGAAATTGATCCAGTGGTTGTTGACGCGTTGAATAAGTTATTGATTTTACATGCTGATCACGAGCAAAATTGTTCCACTTCAACGGTTAGAATTGTAGGTTCATCTCAAGCAAACTTATATTCAACTGTTTCGGCAGGTATTTCTGCATTGTGGGGGCCTTTACATGGTGGCGCCAATCAGGAGGTTATTGAAATGTTAGAATCCATTCACAAAGACGGGGGAAATGTAGATAAATGGGTAGCAAAAGCTAAAGACAAAAATGATCCATTTAGACTCATGGGCTTTGGTCACCGAGTGTACAAGAATTTTGATCCTAGGGCAAGAATTATCAAGAAGGCTTGTGACGATGTCTTAGAAAAATTAGGAGTAAATGACCCATTGCTCGATATTGCTAAAAAATTAGAAAAAGTTGCACTAGAGGACGATTATTTCAAAGCACGAAATTTATATCCGAATGTTGATTTTTATTCAGGAATTATTTACAAGGCAATTGGAATTCCAACTGAAATGTTTACGGTAATGTTTGCACTCGGGAGATTACCAGGATGGATTGCTCAATGGAAGGAAATGACTGAAAATAAAGAGCCAATAGGCAGACCTCGTCAGATATATGTCGGAAAAACCGTACGAGACTACGTCGAAATAAGTAAAAGATAAATCTAAAGCTGTGAAAACAGCTTTTTTTGTCTTACTTCAAAGAACCTGAATAGGTTTTAAACTGCCTAAAACTACATTCTAAATCTCCGTTAAAAATCTTGTATTTTTTTTCAGGTTTTAATCCAATCGCGTTTAATCCTTCGTTAGTAGAGGAGATTACCCATGCCTCTGATCCCGTCAAGGTATGTTTTAGCCAAGAACCCAATTCTCCATAAAGTTGCTCTATTTCTGCTACTAGTCGTTCACCGTATGGTGGATTTGTAAGAATGAAAATTGGACCTTCTAAAGCAATTGTTTTAAAATCTTTTGACTGAACTTGAATGAGTCTACCGAAACTAAAGGTGCGCAAGTTTCGCTTTGATTTAAGTACCATTTCGTCTGATATATCTCCTCCAATAATTTGAGCGGGTAATTCACGTACAATTCTTTTAGCATTGTCATAAATTCCTTGCCACAGCAGTGGTTGGTAATTTTTTAAATTTTTAAATGCAAAATGTTGTCGCTCAATTAATGATGGAATTCCGCTAGCGTACAATGCTGCTTCAATGAGCAGGGTTCCCGAACCACAGAATGGATCCAAAAAGGTAGTTTTCTTATCCCAACCACTAAGTCGAATTAAACATGCTGCTACTACTTCATTCAAGGGGGCCTCACCAGTAGATTGTCTATAACCACGTTGAAACAAGGGTAAGCCACTGGTATTTAAAGAAAGCGTAACCTGATGGTCTTTCACATATAAGTCGATTAAAACTTGTGGTTTTTTTATGTCAATGTTCGGACGATCTAATTCTTTATTTCTGAAGGAGTCGACTATCGCATCTTTAACCAAAAGGAAAGGGTAATGGGTGTTTTTAAAAATAGTGGAAAATATTGCACCTTTAACGGCAAAGGTTTTTCGACAATCGAAAATTTCGGTCCAATCAATTTGCATACAAGACGTGTATAGATCCTTTTCCGTTTTAATATCAAAGTGATCAATTTCAACCAAAATTGAAATTGCACAACGACTGTGAAGATTTAAGAAATAGACATCTTTCCAGCTACCTTTAAATCGTACAGCTCTATTAAGAATTGTTAAGCGTTGAAACCCTAATTCTGTTAATTCATCCGCAAGCGTTTCTTCAAAACCAAAAAAACATTTGGCTGTGATACTGACTTCTTTGCTATTTAACACTTCTTTTGAATTCATTTTCAATGATTATGGTCTAAATTTGCGTAAAGAAAACGATTAACTCGAAAGATGCGTTATTTTTTCCTAATAGTTATCCTTATTCCATTTTTAACAAATGCGCAACAGCGTGTGGGGCTTGTATTAAGTGGTGGAGGCGCAGCGGGGTTGTCTCACATCGGCGTGTTAAAGGCTTTAGAAGAACGTAAAATCCCCATTCACTATATTACAGGTACTTCAGCTGGTGCATTAGTTGGTGCATTGTACGCTTGTGGATACTCTCCTGATGAAATTACAGCCTATGTAAAAAGTGAAAAATTCCAATTAATGACATCAGGAAAACTGGATGTTGAAAGGCAATATTATTTTCGAAAAGATCCGGAGCATGCAGGTACCTTTGAATTCTCTTTTTCAAAAGATAGTATACTACGTAAGTCTATCCCATTGAATTTGGTAACACCTTCTTTACTGGATTATGAAATGCTCAGAATCTTCGGTCATGTGGCTGCCAGTAAATCAAATGATTTTGATTCGTTATTTGTGCCTTTTCGCTGTGTAGCTTCTGATGTTCAAAACAAAACCAGCGTTATATTTTCAAAAGGAAATTTGAACGAAGCCGTGCGAAGTTCAATGACGTATCCTTTTTATGTAAATCCGATAAAAGTTGATGGTCAGGTATTGTTTGATGGAGGTTTGTATAATAATTTCCCACTAGATGTTATGTACAACGATTTTCATCCTGATTTTATTATTGGCAGCAATGTTTCAGACAATCCAAGGGCTATTGATGAGCGTGATTTCATGGGGCTTATATCCATTATGATGACAACCCCAACAAATTATAATCTTCCGTGTACGGAAGGGATTATTATTGATCCTAAAACAACAGTCGGAACATTTGATTTTAGTGCTGTTGATCAAGCCATACAAGATGGATATAATTCAGCAAATAAATACATGGACTCCCTTCTTTCATATGTTGAATCAAATTTGGATAGTACGGAAATGAAAAAAAAAAGAGCTTTTTTTAGAGCTTCATTACCACCATTGGTAATTAGTTCTGTTAACAAGAACCAGACAAAAGGAAGCGCAGCCTTTTTAAACAATTCGTTAATGGGGTTCAATTCAAAGAAGGAAATTTCAGCTTCATTATTTGAAAAAAGGTTTTTTCGATTGTACTCATCTGATGAGATAGACTATTTGTATCCGATTTTGCAAATGCAAAAAGATAGCTCCTTCAATGTGGATGTGAAGCTTACAAAGGCAAAAGATTTTAAGGTAGATGTTGGTGGCCATTTTTCATCAAGACCTGTAAACACTGCCTATGTTGGATTAACATACCGATCACTAGGAAAGGTGTTAACGAATGTGCACGCGGAATCGTACTTTGGAAAGTTTTATGGCTCCGCACAAGCAGGATTTAAATTGGAATTCCCATCAGTTTATCCCATTTCCATGAATGGTTATTTCGTGATGAATCGATGGGACTATTACCGAAGTTTAGCTACATTTTTTGAAGATGTTAAACCTTCTTTTTTAATTCAAAATGAAATGTATGCGGGTATGAATTTTGTCTTGCCTGTTGGTAATAAAGCTAAGTCTGTAGTTGATTTTAGATATTTTGAGTTGGATGACGAATATTATCAAACCAATACATTTACAAGTAAAGATACTGCAGATGTTACTACTTTTTTTGGAAGTTCTCTTTCTTGGGAATTTAAACAGAGTACGTTAAACCGGAAACAGTTCGCATCTGCTGGAACCATGTTCTTTCTTAAAGCTCGACTTATTGAAGGTCGGGAGAACACAAAACCAGGCTCTACCTCTGTTTTCGAAGAAACTTTTCGTAAATACCACTCGTGGTTAAACATGCAAGTAGAATTTCAATCGTTTTTATTGTCCACTAAAAAATGGCACGTAGGAGTGCATGCAAAAGGCCAGTTCAATTCCCAATCCTTATTTGCTAACTACACAGCTAGTTTATTGTCCCTACCTACGTTTTCAGTAATACCTGATATGGATACATATTTCTTGCCGGAATTCCGGTCACATCAACACATGGGAGGTGGTATCAATTTGATATTCACACCATTGAAAAATATAGATTTCCGCTTAGATTACTACTATTATCAGCCATTTTTGCAATTAACTAAAAATAACGACGGTAGTCTACAATTTATAGAAGCATTTGAAGGGCAAACTTTCCTAGCCTCAACCTCATTGATTTATCATTCTCCTGTGGGGCCTCTTCGGGTGAGTCTAAATTACTTTCCAAAACAACTGAATCCATATGCCTTTCAAATTAGTTATGGTTATGTGTTATTTAATGAACGTGCTATCCGTTAAATAAGACCCTTAGTTCTGAGTAGGTCGTCTAATGATTCAATATCTGAATAAAGCACTTCGCGTGCTTTACTTCCTTGAAAGGAGCCAATAATTCCCATGCCTTCTAATTGATCCACGATTCTTCCGGCTCTATTATATCCTAACTTGAGTTTTCGTTGCAATAAACTCGCTGAACCTTGTTGGTTGATGACGACAATGCGTGCTGACTCTACAAACATTGGGTCAATTTCATTCATGTCAAAATCTCCAACACCTTCTCCGCCTTCAGGAATGTATTCTGGAAGAAGTAATGCTTCTGGATATGCACGTTGATCACCTATGAAACTGCATATATCCTCCACTTCTGGGGTATCTACAAAACCACATTGTAAACGCTTCATGTCTGATCCTGTGCTGATAAGCATATCTCCTCTACCGATTAATTGGTCTGCACCTGATGCATCAAGAATGGTACGGGAATCAATTTTTGATAAAACCCTAAAGGCAATGCGCGCTGGGAAATTCGCCTTTATCATTCCCGTAATTACATTAACTGAAGGTCTTTGAGTTGCCACGATTAGGTGTATACCAATGGCACGTGCCAATTGTGCGATACGTGCAATTGGATGTTCCACTTCTTTACCTGCGGTCATAATTAAATCGGCAAATTCATCAATGAGAACTACGATGTATGGAAGGTAGCGGTGCCCTTTTTCAGGATTTAATCTTCTACCAATAAACTTCGCATTATATTCTTTGATTGTTCTTACGCCAGCGTCTTTTAACAATTCGTAGCGTTCATCCATTTCAATACACAAAGAATTTAGAGTATTTACAACTTTTGAAGTATCGGTGATTATTGCATCCTCTTCTCCGGGTAGTTTGGCAAGAAAGTGGCGTTCAATTTTATTGTAAAGCGTGAGTTCAACCTTTTTGGGGTCAACCAATACAAATTTAACCTGAGCAGGGTGTTTTTTGTATAAAATAGAGATGAGAATTGCGTTAAGTCCGACAGATTTTCCTTGACCGGTAGCACCTGCGACTAATAAATGCGGCATCTTGGTTAGATCGAAAACGTAGGTTTCGTTAGTAATGGTTTTTCCCATCACTATCGGGAGCTCCCCGTCAAAATTTTGAAATTTTTCAGAGGCAATTAAGGAGCGCATCGAAACCATTTCCGGATTGGAATTAGGAACTTCAATTCCAATTGTCCCTTTACCAGGTATAGGTGCGATAATTCGTATTCCCAAAGCGCTAAGACTCAGTGCAATGTCGTCCTCTAAGTTTTTAATTTTTGAAATCCTCACACCGGGTGCTGGAACAATTTCATAGAGTGTCACGGTAGGTCCAACCGTTGCCTTGATTTTTGCAATATCTATTTTATAGTGTGAAAGAGTCTGAACAATACGGTCTTTATTTGTTTCAAGTTCTTCTTTATTTACAGATACACCCCCTGAACCATATTCCTTCATCAAATCAATTGGAGGCAACATATATCCCTCTAAATCTTTTGTTGGGTCATATTCTCCATGCTGCGACACTAAAAGTTCTGCTAAATTTTCTTCATCGTTAAGTGGGGGAGAAGGAGAATTAATATTCGTTGGAATAAACACATCTTCCTCAACAGGAAGCTCAATTTCGAATTCGTCATCCGCTGAAGGAAGCTCTTCAGTAGGGTCCTTATATACCACCTCAATTTCACTAAGAGAGTCGTCAATAAAATCTTCTTCATCGTCAGAAAAATCAACTGTTTCAGAAACTACATCTTGTTTAATTTCCTCCTCTTTAATTGGATTTACGATAAGTATATCATCAAATGCATCATGGTAACCTGAGGTCTCTGAAATTGGTTGGGTGTCGTCACCAATAGTTGTACTAAGTTTCGGTTCTCTGTTAAATAGGTAATTGAAGATTTCGGTGTAGTTTGGATTCAAGGTTATTGTAATAACTATATATAATAAACTTAATATGATTACCATTGTTGGAATCGTCCCAAATGTCATTGTAGACCATTCGTTCAGTGAAAAACCAAATTTCCCACCTAAATAATTGAGTTTATCTGAAAAATAGCCAAAAAAGTAAGATCCCCAAAGAATAAACAGAAACGTTGTTGAGATGGATTTCCAAATTGGTAGCAAGTTTTTTTCAAATAAAACTTTGAACCCCAAAATAAAAAAAATAAATGCAAAGCCAATAGATGAAACACCAAAGAGATTGTAAACAAAAAAATGTGCAGTCCATGCCCCAAATCTTCCCAACCAATTTGCCATAGGCTCCATTTCACTTTGAAACATAAATTCGAAGAATGATTTCCCAATAATTTTGTCTTGATCAATTTGCCATGTTATAAAATAGGAAATACATGCTAATAGTAAAAATAAAGAATATACGAGTAGTAAAGTGCCGAATACTACCCGGGCATTTTTCCAATCAATAGCTTGGATAGAGGCTATAAGTCCGTTAGACCTCACCTGTTTAGTTTTTGAGGTAGCGGTTGATTTTTTATCCTGTTTAGCTTTTGACTCTCCGTCAGGATTCGTTTGATGCGGGGTAAATTCGTTTTCTTCCATAATGGTCACTCTAACGAATTTACGAGTAACTATCATGCATCAATTGTAAGAATTACATAAGTTTAAACAGCACGTTGTTAGTAGTCTATTTAGTCTTTTTTATAGAGTTCATCGAAGATTAATGAAAACTCCTCCATGGAGACTATTTTATAATCTTTTGGAAGTTGAAACAGTGCCAGTGGCGGGTCATTATATTCAATTTTTTCCAAGCGATAACGCAAAATTCCATTATCAGAAAATGAGTAGAATAAGGTAGGTAACCCAGGAAAAGCTTTCATGCTATTCGCATATTTGCTTGCAATTTTCTTGTAATAAAAGCAGGTAAGTGGAAGTTGGTTTTCGGCATATTTTACGAGTAATTTTCTCGATTTGACTCCACCAATTTTTTTGGAACCCCTAACTTTCTCAATTTGGTAACTGATAGAATCCTTTAGTAAGTGTTCATTGGTTCTGATTGCAAAATTTTGAAGTGGTGTCTCGATTAATAAATATGACTTATTATACGATAGGTGTTTGATTAACTCTTGCTTTCCGGTCTCCGTATGGAAATTTACTACCCTAATAAGTGAATCCTTTGCATAAATAATCATTTTTGCCCGAGTTGAGCTATCTCCAGCATTTAATGTTTCGATGGCATAGGTAAGTACTCCGGAGAAAACCTTGGATTTTTGGGCACGTGAATGATTCCAGCATAAAATTATTAGAAGCAGGCAATACATTTTTCGTTTCATAGTGCAAGTATACGGAAAAGAAGTTATTGTTTGATTTTAGTCAAAGTGCCAAATTAAAGAGCTAACTTTGTTAAGCTTTATTCCAAGCAGTTTATGTCAAGCATTTTATCATTCATCATCAATAAATCGGAACTTGGAGCGGGTACCAGAGGTGCGTCTATCGGTCCAGAAGCGATTCAGGTTGCTGCCCGTCAGCAAAACTCTTCGCTATTTGCCGTGTATCCAACAATGGTTTTACCTCATCAAAACGACCTTTTAGACCATCCCACTCCTCATTCATTTGCTAAATATATAGACGGAATGCAACTAGTCTATGAGCAAGTTTCAGCCCAAGTGGAAAGTACATTAAAGAATGGTGAGTTTCCATTTGTTTTGGCGGGCGATCATTGTTCTGCAGGAGGTACAATTGCGGGCATAAAAAAGGCATTTCCCATGGCGAAATTAGGCGTTGTTTGGATAGATGCGCATGCAGATCTTCATACCCCATTAACTACACCATCGGGAAATCTACATGGAATGCCCTTGGCTACGGCTCTAGGTATTGAAAATAACGAAATGGCTAAAAACAAGGTGCCTTTTGAAACTTTAGATCGTTGGAATTCATTAAAATCTAATTTTTTATTACCAGAAAATTTAGTTTTTGTAGGGGTTAGGGACACGGAAAAAGAGGAGGATTTTATTCTTTCAACGCTCCAAATAAAAAATTTTACAGTAGAAGAAGTTTCATCAATTGGGATTGAAAAAACTATAGCTGAAATACAATTTCGACTCAAAGAATGCGATTTGATTTATGTTTCCTTTGATGTTGACTCTATGGATCCTGATGAAACGTCTTATGGCACAGGAACACCCGTTAAAAATGGTCTTTCTGTTTCTCAAGCGGAAGCACTTCTTCTCGGATTAATTGATTTGCCTAAAACTGCAGTATGTGAGATGGTTGAAATTAACCCATGTTTAGACAATAAAGTAAATCGAATGGCTGAAATTTCATTCTCCTTGATAAAAAAAATAAGTTCATTAAATAGATTCCAGTAATGTACGAGCGCATATCCAATTTCTTAATCGAACACGCAGATACAATTTTTGGAGAACAAATTTCACCAAGTCAAATTCAGTTATCTCCAACAAAAAAAGATCAAACGGGAGACATCACACTCGTGGTATTTCCTTTTGTTAAAATATTGAAAACCTCGCCAATTGCAGCTGGTCAAAAAATTGGTGACACTCTTAAAAATGAATTTAGAGAAATAGCCTCTTTTGAGGTGATCAACGGTTTTTTAAACCTTATTTTTAGCGATGATTATTGGATGAACGAATTGAATAGAATTTCAACTGTTCTGCATTTCGGCAAAGGAGTAAGTAATTCTAAACCAACTGTAATGGTGGAATATTCGTCTCCAAACACTAATAAACCACTGCATTTAGGACATCTTAGAAATATTTTTCTAGGTCATTCAGTCTCGCGAATTCTTGAGTTTGCAGGACATGAAGTAATTAAAACTCAGGTGATCAATGACCGAGGTATTCATATTTGTAAAAGTATGTTAGCTTGGGAAAAATTCTCGCCTTTAAATTCATTAGGAGAGCGAGAAACCCCTCAAAATACTGGACTTAAAGGGGATAAACTCGCAGGAAAATATTATGTTGAGTTTGATAAACAACTGAACGCAGAAGTTAAAAACATAATTGGTAATTGGGAAAACGGACAATTTGAACACGATCACCAAGAGATTAAATTAAAATTTCTTGAATTGTCCAATGCTAAAATTGATAAAGACGAAAAAGCACTTTCGGCAATAGATGATAAAATAAAAGATTTAGCGAAAAGTCAATCGACATTAATGCGAGAGGCCAAAGAGATGTTGCTGAAATGGGAAGCGCGCGACCCACAAACATACTTGCTTTGGACAACAATGAATGGTTGGGTGTACGAAGGATTTGATAGCACCTACAAGCGAATGGGCGTTGAATTCGATAAATTGTATTATGAATCTGATACATTCTTATTGGGCAAAGATCAGGTATTGAAGGGTTTGAATTCCGGAATCTTTTTTAAGAAAGACGACGGTTCTGTTTGGATTGATCTAACAAACGAGGGTTTAGACGAAAAATTGGTATTGCGTTCAGATGGAACAGCTGTATATATGACACAAGATATTGGTACCGCTATCGAAAGATTTGAAGATTTTCCAAAGTTGTCAGGCATAGTCTATACCGTTGGTAATGAGCAAGATTATCATTTCAAGGTCTTGTTTTTAATTCTTGAAAAACTAGGTTTTTCTTGGGCAAAAAATTGTTACCATCTTTCCTATGGAATGGTGGATCTTCCTTCAGGTAAGATGAAATCGAGAGAAGGCACAGTTGTAGATGCGGATGATTTAATGCAAGAAGTAGTCGAAAAAGCTACGGAAATGACAAAAGAACGCGGTCATTTAGAAGGTCTGGATGAAAAGGAAAAATTAAATCTGTACGAACAAATCGGACTTGGCGGATTAAAATACTACCTGATTAAAGTAGATCCGAAGAAGAGAATGCTCTTTAATCCAGAAGAATCAATCGAGTTAAACGGAAACACCGGGCCATTTCTACAATATACTCATGCGCGGATTTGTTCGTTGCTGAAGAAAGCAGAACCGAATCGCCAAAATGTTCAATTAGAAGGAGTTCATTTGTTAGATGAAGAAAAAGAAGTGGTTAAAAATTTAATACAATTTCCTGTGATTGTTCAAGAAGCCGCTACGTCATATTCACCGGCACTATTAGCGAATTATACCTATGAATTAGTTAAATCATTCAACCATTTTTATCAAGCCGTAAAAATATTGTCTGAAGAAAATGTGAAATCAAAAGAGATGAGATTGGTGTTGGCTGAATCTGTTGGAAAGGTATTAAAAAATGCTCTTCATCTTATGGGAATTCATGCACCAACCCGCATGTAATCAGGCGTTCATCAAATCTTCGATTATTAACTTTTTCATTTGCATAAAAGCGAACATGACACGAGGTGCTTTTTCGGAATCTCGCATGAGTTCGGATAAAATAGAAGGTACAATTTGCCAAGAAACACCAAATTGATCTGTCAACCAACCACATTTTCCTTCTTTGCCATTTGCCGTCAATTTTTCCCAGTAAAAATCAACATCTTCCTGATTGTCACAAGAAACAACGAATGAAGTGGCAGGTGAAAACGCATATTCCGGACCACCGTTCAAGGTCATAAAGCGTTGACCATTTAATTCCATCACAGCGACAAATGGCGTTTTATTCAATAATTTTGAATTTGGAAAAATTGAAAGGTAAAAATCAGCAGCTTCGTGCGCATTTCCATCAAACCACAAGCATGGATAAATATTAGTATTGGTTGGCATACGTTGCAAAATTAGTTAATATGGACTGCCAACCTTGTTGTTGTAAATCTACAGGATTCTGATTTTCAGGCTCGAATCTTTCCATTATCTCTGTTTCATTTTCTTGGGTTTGTGAGAAATGAACTTCCATTTTTCGACCATCGGCAAGTACTATACTAATATAATTGTGCTCTTGAATTTCTGTAAACGTTCCCCAAAAGTCGAATTCCATGGATTTGTCCTTAGCCCTCATGAGGTAATGAAATTCTCCTCCAACGATAAAATTGCTTTCAGCTTTGGGGCATTCCCAGTCCTCAATCGCAAAATTCCAATGAATAACGTGTTCAGGTTTTGTCCAAAGCTCCCAACTTTCCCTTATTGATTTCCTAATTACTGTTTTAACTTCTATCATATTTTCTGTTTTCCAAATATTACTTCATCTACGATGGTACGCACCATTGCCGACAATTCATCTTTAAATTGAAGTCCAGTAAATTTACCTTTTTCAATTTGTCTTAGTTTATACTCCCATTGTCCCGTTAGTTCAGGACTTTTTAATAAATCACTCTGAATGGTATCAATTAAATGTATTCCTGTTTCGGTGGCAATAATGTTCTTTTTTTTCTTTTCAATATATTTTCGTTTGAAAAGTGTTTCTATAATACTAGCTCTGGTGGAGGGTCTTCCGATACCATTTTCTTTCATAAGTTCCCTCATTTCTTCATTTTCCACGAGTTTTCCAGCGCTTTCCATTGCTCGGAGCAATGTGGCTTCCGTGTAGTATTTCGGAGGAGAAGTTTTTCCTTTATGAATAAAAGGTTCATGGGGTCCTGATTCTCCAACGGCAAAAAGAGGAATGATTTTATCCTCTTCATCTGTTTTTTTTGAAGAAGATTCATCTTTCAACTCCTCGTAAACAAACTTCCAACCTAAATAAACAAGTTGTTTTCCGCTTGCTTTAAAATTTAATTCGTCAACTTTTCCAAGTACGGTTGTGGTAGAAATTCTGCATTCAGGGTAAAAAGCGGAAATAAATCTTCTGGCGATGAGGTCATAAATTTTTCGTTCTTCTTCGCTGAGACCATTTGGATAAATTCCAGTAGGAATAATCGCATGATGATCGGTAATTTTTTCATTGTCGAAAATACTTTTGGATTTCGGAATAGGACTTGTAAGAATCGATTCTGTAAAGCGAGCATAATTCTTTAATCCTCTGAGAATCTCAGGTACTTTAGGATGAAGATCCTCAGAAAGGTAGGTTGTATCTACTCTTGGATAGGTAACCAATTTTTTTTCATATAGACTTTGAACTAGATTCAAAGTTTCTTCAGCACTTTTGCCAAATCGTTTATTTGCATCTACTTGTAGACCTGTTAAATCATATAGTCGAGGATTTCCTTCTTTACCTTCTTTTTGTTCGAAATCGATAACCTCAAACAGCTTATTTTGTAAATACTCTAATCCTTTTAACGCCTTGGTTTCTGATTTTAAGCGATCAATTTGACAGGTAAATTCGGTATTTCTGTAGAGCGTTTTTAATTCCCAATATTCTTCAGATTTGAAGGCGTCGATTTCCTTTTGACGTTGCACAATCATAGCAAGAGTTGGTGTTTGTACCCTGCCAACCGAAAGCGTCATTTTCTCTTTACCATATTTTTTGGTGTAAAGACGAGTGCCGTTAATTCCCAACATCCAATCTCCTACGGCACGTGCATTTCCCGCAGCAAAAAGTGTATCAAATTCGCTCGCATCTCTTAATTTGGAAAACCCTTGCTTAATTGCTTCTTCTGTTAAAGAAGAAATCCAAAGTCTTTTTACAGGCACGGAACATTTTGCCTTTAATAATACCCACCGTTGAATGAGTTCTCCTTCTTGACCGGCATCACCACAATTTATAACTTCTGAGGCAGAACTGATTAGTTTTTCAATTACTTGGAACTGTTTTTTCGCTCCTTCGTCTTCTCGTAATTTAATACCAAATTGAGCTGGTATAATTGGTAAATCCTCTAATTTCCAATATTTCCAATTCGGAAGATAATCCTCTGGATCTTTTAATGAACATAAATGACCGAATACCCAGGTGACACAATATTCCGGCCCCTCTAAGTAACCATCTCTTCGGGTTGTGGCGCCTAAAATTTGGGCTAAATCTCTTGCAACACTTGGTTTTTCAGCAATACAAAGCTTCACAACCTCAACACTTATTTCTTTTTGTTTTTATTGAAATTCTCAATTCCAGTTTCAAGGAATTGTTTGAATTCATTAATATCTGGCGTATAACCAACAGATTGTACTAAATCATTTCCATCATGGTCAATAATCGCATATAACGGTTGTTGGAAACTTTTGTAGCGAGTAATTTGTAATTCTGCCCAAATATTTCCGACCTCTTTCACATTTCCACCTATCGCCTCAGAATAACGGTGCTCACTTTCAGGAAGAGGTTCGTGGTCGTCTACATAAAGTGAAGCAATAACCAAGCGTGTTTGTAAGGTTGATTTTATGCGATCGTCCGCCCAAACTGTTGTTTCCATCTTACGACAATTCTGACATGCATATCCTGTAAAATCAAGCATAATTGGTAAATTACGTTCTTTAGCATAGGCCTTTGCAATTTCCAAATCGTGAAATACCATAACAGAGCCATCTCCCGATTCGTGCATATGTTCACGATATTTTGCCGTTATTTCATCCTTTACTAAACCATTGTCGAGACCACCGTGATTAAACAAGAATTTATCTTCTGAATAGGTAGTCGGAGGCGCTATACCACTTAGAAGTTTAATTGGAGCACCAAACATTCCTGGGAGTAAATAAATGGCAAATGTCAGCGAAAGGAAAGCAAACATAAATCGTGTCACGGAAATTTTTTCAATTGGAGAATCGTGTGAAAACCTGATTTTTCCGAGTAAGTAAAGTCCCATAACTGCGAAAATCACAAACCAAGTACCAATGAACCATTCACGAGTAAGTATTCCCCAATGGTAGGCCAAATCTACCGCTGAAAGGAATTTTAAAGCAAAAGCAATTTCTAATAACCCTAAGCATACCTTAACGCTATTCAACCAACCTCCCGATTGTGGGAGTGAATTTAGCCAACCTGGGAAAATTGCAAACAAAGTAAAAGGGATGGCTAGTGCAAGAGAGAAACCTGTCATTCCAATAGCAGGGGTAAAATAAGATCCGCTTGTTGCAGCTTCCACTAATAAGCTCCCTATAATTGGACCTGTACAAGAAAAAGATACTAATCCAAGAGTAAAGGCCATGAAGAAAATACCTATGAGCCCGCCTCGGTCTGCTTGTTTATCCATTTTATTAACCCACGAGTTCGGAAGCTGAATTTCAAAAGCGCCTAAAAATGAAAAAGCAAATAACATGAATACAGCAAAGAAAATTAAATTCATCCAAATGTTTGTCGACAAGTCATTTAATCCAATTGGTCCGGTCGCCGCAGTAAAGATCAAACCAAATGTCACATAAATAATAATGATTGATGCACCATAAATTAGCGCTTTCATTATTCCTTCTCTTCTTGTTTTTGACTGCTTTGTAAAAAATGTTACGGTCATAGGAATCATCGGAAACATACAAGGCGTAAATAAAGCAATTAATCCAGCTAGAAATCCTGCTATAAATATCATCAGACTTGAGCCTTTTTCTTGTTCGGCTTGCTCAATACTAATTTTTTCAGCTCCCTTTTTGTTTGCATTGGTGGAACTTGCTTCATTGGTAGCATTTTGTGGTTCAAGTACTTCTTCTGTTACCGGTTTTTCAGGTTTGAAACCACTTAAGGTTAATTTTTTATCTTGAGTTGGTGGGAATTGACAACCGTCGGCATTACAAATTTGAAATTCGTATGTGAACGATAAATCAAATTTCTGATCGGTTAAGACTTCAATTTTCTGCTTGAATGAAGCTTTTTTCTCGAAATACAACTGGATTCCATATTCATCCTTGAATACATGTGCTTTACCTACATCTTGAAGAGAACCAACAACTTTATAGTAATTTGATTTTTTGAATTTGAATTTAGTTGGACTTCCCGTCATATCAGCTTTGCTTGGGTCGTGACTAACAGAAAAAATATGATAACCTTCGGCCAAGGTGGCTGTTCCAACAATATATGCTTCTGTTTCAGACCCCGGAACATTTTCTACTTTGAACGACCATTTCACATTTTCCTGCCAAGGTCTTCCCTGAGCAAATAGAAAAGCGTTAACAAAAAGAATCAACAAAACTGAAAATACGTGCTTCATTATTTTATTATTACTTTAAAACCAACTGATATTGGAGGCAGACACATTGAATCATTACAAATCATATAATAAACCTCACCGCTAACAGTACAATTATCTTTTACCTTCATGGGAATCGAAGCAACATATTCGTTTTCGATGATAGCCACATTACTGCCAAAGTTAGCATCATAAATAAATTTGGAAGGAGAAATTTCTCTTGCTTTGCCAATTTGTTTGTATTTTTTATTCTTCTTTAACAAAATTTCAACTGGTACAGGTCCGGCGTTCTGAGGTGTTGAATTAGAATAAAGATGCCACTCTTTTTCAATTGTACCGGTTAGGATGATTTCTCTTTTGTTTTCACTCAAATAGGCATTCCACGTAACATGGTTTTGTGCAACTATTTGTATTCCAGAAAAGATGAGTGAAATGATTAAGAAAGCTTTCAACATCTTAATACTTAATTTCAAGTAATCGAGAAATTGGAATCCAAATTCCTCCTTTTAAACAAATGAATTTTGTTCCTGCTGCCCATACAGTTGTCTCTACTTTTTTGATGCTTTCATCGTCCTGAAAATAAATTGAAACTTTGCTTCGGTGAGCATTTCCTAAAATTGTTGCCTGTTCAATTTGTTTTAAGATTTCTGGATGCTGATTCACTTTGCTTTTGTCAAAGAAAGTTAAATTCGGAATATCCTCCTTTTGAATTAAAATAGCTTCCATGATTATGTATTTTAGTTGATATACGAATATAACGAATAGTTGAACACTGGCAAAGTTTTTTTAAAAATTTAACCTTGCTTGCGCACTCATCTGTTGATTTTCAAAAATTTCCGCATCGAATAAAAATTTCCCTGCCATAGCTATCATCGCTCCGTTATCCGTGCAATACTCAAATTTAGGCACATACGTTGAAACTCCCAATTTATGCATTAGTTCTATAAATGTTTTCCTTAATTCACTATTTGCAGAGACACCTCCAGCTAATGCAAATTGGTTGATGCCTGTGCTCTTTACCGCTAATATGCATTTTTCCATAAGAATAGTAACGATTGTTCGTTGAATGCTTGCACATAAGTCATTTAAATTTTCCTCAATAAAATTTGGATTTTCTTTGCTCCATTTTGAGAGTTGGTATAGTATGGAAGTTTTAAGACCACTGAAACTATAATCTAATTCTGGAATTTTAGGTTTCGAAAAAACAAATTTTTGGGCATCTCCAAATTTTGCTAATTTGTCAATTAGTGGGCCACCTGGATAGGGCAATCCTAACATTTTTGCTGCTTTATCAAATGCTTCACCTGCAGCATCATCAATTGATTTACCTATAACTTTCATTTCCAATGGATTCTTAACAAGCACCACCTGGGTATGTCCTCCAGAAACTGTAAGGCAAAGGAAAGGAAATGAAGGGAATGTTTTATTGGCGTCTTTGATAAAATGCGCTAGAATATGCGCTTTCATGTGATGAACGCCGAGAAGTGGTTTTGAAGTTGCCAAACTTAAACCTTTGGCAAACGAAACCCCAACCATCAGTGAACCTAATAATCCTGGTCCTTTCGTTACTGCAATACCATCAATTTGATTTAATTTAACTCTTGCAGAGATTAACGCTTCCTGAACAGTTGACCAGATATATTCTTGGTGCTTTCTTGATGCTATTTCTGGAACTACACCTCCATATTTAGCATGGATCAATTGAGAAGACACGACATTTGATAAAATTTTGTTTCCCGACAATACAGCCACTGAGGTATCATCACATGAGCTTTCAATTCCTAGTATGATTGTTGTATCCACTGCCAAAAGATTCTTAAATTTGTGTGTAGGATGACAAAATTACTGAAATATGTGGGAACTTCTTTTGGGCTAGCCTTCGAATGGGTTCTCATATTGTTTATTGTTTGTGCGTTTGCCATTCGAACTTCAGCGTTCCAAACTTTTTTGGCACAACAATTAGCTGCATATCTTTCCTCAGAATTAAAAACGAGCATTTCGATTGATAAAGTGGATATTGTGTTTTTTGATCGCGCCTCTATTGAGGGATTTACGCTGTTGGACCAAAAAAACGATACCTTAATTTGCACACCTCAATTGATGGTAACTATCAATGATTTTGATTTAGAAAACAATGCGTTTGAATTGAATGAAATCAAATTGAATAATGGTGTAATTAACCTTGTAAAAGATAAACAAGGGGCCATGAATTATCAGTTTTTAGTTGATTATTTCTCCTCGGATGAACCGACATCCAGCCCACCACTCAAACTATCAATAGATAAAATCAATTTGGAAGCAATATCTTTTTCTTATAATGATGCTTTAAAACCACCGTTAGCATATGGTGTTGATTTTAATCATTTGTATTTTAAGGATTTAAGTGTTTTACTTTCTGATTTTAATTTAAAAGAAGAGGTAATATCGTTGCAAGTAAGTAAATTGCTTTGTTCGGAAAAAAGTGGTTTCAAATTAAATGAATTTACCACCTTAATTAACATTGGACCTAAAGGAATTTCCTTAGAGAAACTTTTTATTTCATTGCCTGAATCACACATATCGGCAGAATATTTTAAATTAAACTACAATTCATGGGATTCTTTCGATTACTTTGAAGACTCAGTAATTTTTGATGCCTCATTTCAAGCAAGTGACATTTCATTAAAAGACGTATCGTTTTGGGTGCCAAGTATAGAAGGCATGGATGACCACATTCAATTGAAATGTGACATTAAGGAAAATCTTGCCCACTTGAAAATTTCAAATTTGGATGCTAGAATACTCGATCAGACCTTCATAAGGGGGGATTTTACCTTGCCAGATTTCAGGACAAACAATTTAGCGTCATTTTCTTCCAAGATTTCCTCTTCTTATTTTGATTTTCAGGAGCTAGGAAAAATAAAACTTCCTAAAGATTTTGAAAAAATTGATTTTTCAGTGGTAAGAGACGCTATCGGATTTATCGAATTAAAAGAAATTGAATGCAGCGGAAATAAACAAGTTATTTTTTTCAAAGCAAAACAATTGAATTGTTTAAATGGAAGTTTATCGCTTACCAATGGTGTTCAAATACAAAATTCATCTTCCGGGATTTCAATACAACCAATAAAACAAAATGATCCCAATGCACTAGAATTTTTTGCGGTGAATCTTGCAAAATTGACAGGAGATCAACAATTCGGTTTGATTAATGGAAAACTCGGATTTGAAACCTTTCGTTTATCTAAGGATGATGCTTTTCAATTGGATAAATTAAGTGCAAAAATTTCTAGTTTAGATTACCAAGGTTATCCATACCGAAACATCACCGTTGAAGCTCCGAGTATAAATAATGCAGAATTTGCCGGAGGAATTAGCGTCGCTGATCCAAATCTCTTAATGAATCTCTCAGGTAAAGCAAGGTATTCAGGTGAGCAACGTTACAATTTGACTCTTGATCTTTCACATGCGCATTTGAGTAAGTTAGGCTTTGTGACTGATGATAGTTTACAATTATCGACCAAATTGACTATTGATCTTAATGGAAAAAACCTGAACAATGTAAACGGATCAATAAGTTCTGAAATTTCAACGATTGTTCAAGGAAGTAAGTCAATCAAAGTGCCAAGGTTTGATTTAACCGTGAAAAGAGAAAATGGAAAAGAAGATTTCAAACTTTCAAGCGAAGTGGTAAATGCATCGATTCAAGGAAAAATTGATTACAATTCAGTCTTCGAACAATTTACTGAGGACGCATCTGTGGTATTCCCATCTTTATTTTTGACTAAGGCAAAGGCAAAACGAAAAAAACAGAGTGATTTCACTTTTGAAGTAAATGTAGGTGAGACAGATGAATTGTTCGCCCTTTTTGTTCCAGCATTGAAAATAAGTAAAAATACCAAGCTAAAAGGGTCCTATCAATCAGCCAAAAAAGAAATTAATGTGTTATTAACAGCTGATTCGATTGCTTATGATAATTTATCTTTTGAAGGTCTGAAGCTTGATCAATCGATATCTTCTCAGGGAATAAATGGAAGTTGTCAGGTGAAAAAGTTTGACTATGATTCAATAAGTTTTGACAAGCTTTCATTTACAAATCTTGGAAAGAATGGGTTGTTAGAATCCAGACTAACGTGGAATTTGAAAGGAAAAGACAATTCGGAATTGGCTTGGACCACAATGGTTATTGATCAAAATGATTTGCGTTTTACAATTAAACCATCCTTCTTCTCTTTAGAAAATTACCGCTGGGAAATTACAGATGAAACTCAGCTAGCATTAGGCTCAAAGAATTTGAATTTAGACACATTAAGTTTGAAACGGAACAAGCAAAGCATAAAAGTCTTTGGTTGTATTTCTGATAATGACTACGACAAGTTGAAAGTTGAAATAGATAACTTGGAGCTCAAGGAAATTACAGAGTTATTACAATCCGAGTCGACGGTAGAGGGAACTTTCTCCGGGCTTACAACTATATCGAATCCATACAAAAACTTGACAATAGAAAGTGATGCAATAATTGACAGTTTATATTTAGAAGGTGAAGAAGTAGGGAAGGTATTTCTTAGTCCTAAATGGATAGCATCACAGGACAAGGTAGATCTCTCTGGTGCATTGATTTATAAGGGGATGAAAACGTTTAATTTCGGAGGGAATTATGCCTTGAATTCTGAAAAGTTAAATCTTTATTTGAATTTTGATAAAACGGATATTCGTTTTGCTAATGCATTTTTAGACCCTGAACTAGTTTCTGATATTAACGGAAAGCTTAACGGGATTGTTTATGTTACCGGAAGCGTTTCAGAACCACAATTAGCAGGAAGATTAAATTTATCAAATGGAAGTGCTCTTATCGGTTTGACAGGAGTTCGTTATAAACTGAATGGAGCCATTGGGGTAAAAAAGGATGTATTTGAAATTAACCACATTCCGGTCTATGATGAAGAAGGAAACGAGGCACGGTTAACCGCTACCATTAATCATACAAATTTTGAGAAATTTAATTACGAAGTCCAGTTCGATTTTGAAAATGGTTTGAAAGGGAAAAATAATTACAACCGCTTTATGGTCTTAAATACCCAATACAAGGATGGAGAATCTTATTTTGGAAAGGCTTATGGGAGGGGGACATTAAATATTGAAGGTTTAGAGGATAAAGTTGACATTACTGTTAACGTGGAAACAAGAAAGGGTACTTCCATAAATTTTCCTATGTATGGAGCTGAAGAATTTGAAGAAGACGAAGATTTTATCACTTTCTTAAAAAAAGGTAAAGTAAAAGAGACAGAAGAAGAATTAAATTTTTATTCCGGTGTGAACGTTGATATGAATTTCATTGTAAACACAGATGCCGAAATGAAATTGATTTTTGATAACAACACTGGCGATCAAATTGAGGCAAAAGGATTTGGTGAGTTAAATATGAAAATTGACCCATTTTACAATGTGAGTTTGACTGGAAAATATGAAATCAGTGAAGGGAGTAAATATAATTTTGCTATGGGGAGCTTTAAACAGCCATTTGATATCGTTCCTGGATCTACGTTGAAATGGAACGGAGATCTATTGGATGCGGAGTTGAATATTGGAACTTCAATAACCATGAAACGCGTTTCGCTTCTTGAATTATCTCCAGAGTTAACGGATAAATCATTAGCATCACAAGATGTTGTGTGCTATTTGAATTTGAAGGATAAATTGTTGCAGCCAGCGATAACATTTGATATTGAAGCACCTAAAGCTCCTGAAACGGGAAAGGCGCTTGTGCGAAAAGTAACGGAAGATAAAGACGAACTGAATAAGCAATTTTTTTCATTGTTGTTAGTCAAAAAATTCCAACCTTTAAAAGGATCGGTAAATGCAAGTGGATCGGCTGCTATTGACATGTTAGAAACGCAAATGAATGAGATTTTAGGAAAGATGAGTGAGAAATACAAACTAAATCTTGATTACGGAAAAGATGAAACATTGAATGAAACAAGTATTGGTTTTGGTATGAAAACTCAGTTTTTTAAGGATAGACTTGAAGTTTCCGGAACGTTCGGTGTTGGGGGTATTTCAAGTGAAGACGGTGCGAATTCTACAACAAATAATTTTATTGGAGACGTCAATATTGAATATTTAATAAATGAAACAGGTACATTCAGAATAAATGCATTTAATGAATCTTCCAATAACTCAACCAATGCAAATAGCGCGAATAATGCTACGGGGATGTATACACAGGGAGTAGGTGTTTCTTATCACGAGGATTTTCATAAGTGGATTGATTTTATGTTGTTACAATATACCCTAGATCTTTTTAGAAAAGACAAAAAATATTGGAAAAAAAAGGAGGAGAAGCCATCTAGAAAAACCCCTGTTACTCCTACGAAATCAAAACAAAAAGACATAATTCAAGATAAAAAAAATAGTATTTAACTGACAATTAAAAAAGCGAATGAAAAAAGTACTAGTTGCAAATAGAGGTGAAATTGCGCGCAGGGTGATTAGAACACTAAAAAAAATGAATATCAAAAGTGTTGCTGTCTATTCCGATGCTGACCGATCGGCTCCACATGTTCTCGAGGCTGATGAGGCAGTCTATATCGGAGAAAGTCCTTCTGCAGAAAGTTATTTAAGACAAGATATCATTTTGGATTTTTGCATGCAATTAGGTGTTGATGGAATTCATCCTGGATATGGTTTTCTCTCTGAAAATGCATCATTTGCTAGAAAAGTCAAGGCATCCGGAATTAAACTTATTGGACCATCTCCAGAATCTATGGAAGTTATGGGAGATAAGTTAAGTGCAAAGCAAGCTGTTAAAGCATATGGTGTACCCTTGGTTCCCGGGGTTGACTCCGCTATTTCTGATGTTTCGGAAGCAAAGAAAATAGCGCAAGAAGTTGGGTATCCGATTTTAATAAAAGCATCAGCAGGCGGAGGGGGAAAAGGTATGCGTTTGGTGCATAAAGAAGTGGAATTTGAAGAGCAAATGCAAATGGCACAAAATGAGGCTCGATCCTCGTTCGGTGATGATGCCGTATTTATTGAAAAATTTGTGGAAAAACCACGGCATATTGAAATTCAAGTCTTTGCAGATCAATTTGGTAATGCAGTGTATTTATTTGAAAGAGAATGTTCTATACAACGCAGACATCAAAAAGTTATTGAAGAGGCTCCAAGTGCTGTTTTAACCCCGGAATTAAGAAAAAAAATGGGTGAAGCTGCAGTTTCAGTTTGTCGTGCATGTAGCTACGAAGGTGCAGGTACAGTAGAATTTTTAATTGATGCAAACCTAGATTTTTATTTCTTGGAAATGAATACTAGGTTGCAAGTCGAGCATCCAGTTACGGAGGAAATCACGGGTGAAGATTTAGTAGAATGGCAGGTAAGAGTTGCAAGAGGAGAACGTCTTCCCAAATTACAAGATGAACTCAAAATAACTGGTCATGCAATCGAGGTTCGTGTTTATGCTGAAGACACATTAAATGGTTTTGTTCCTGACATTGGCACCTTAGAAAGGTATAGAATTCCTTCTGGGAAGAATATCCGAGTGGATGATGCTTTTCTAGAAGGTATGTCAATTCCGATTTATTATGATCCCATGATCGCAAAATTGGTTGTTTGGGGTGAAAATCGCATCGAAGCCATTGATAAAACGATTGAAGCGATTGAAAATTATCAGATTTCGGGTGTTAAAACTACCTTAGACTTCGGCAAATTCGTTTTAAGGCATGAGGCGTTTAGAAGTGGTAATTTCGACACCAACTTCATTAATCATTACTTCAAAAATCCTTTAATTGTTAACGCTGCCATGGAAGAAGAAGAAACGGCACTTAAGCACGCTATTGATAAAATTTGGGAAGATATTTATTTGAGAAAAATACAAGAATTTATGTCTAGACAGATTGATTCTTCTTGGAAAAACAGGATAGAATAAAAATATCTGGCAATTTGACAGAGGAACAAATGAAATAAGTACATTTACAACGCAAAAAAAATAGAGAATGAATTTACACGAATATCAAGGTAAAGCGATTTTAAAAAGCTATGGAGTTGCCATTCAAGAAGGCGTAGTAGTGGATAGGGTAGAGGATGCAGTTACTGCCGCTGAAAAATTAACAAATGAAACTGGAACGAGCTGGTATGTTGTGAAAGCACAAATACATGCGGGAGGAAGAGGAAAGGGTAAGGTTGAGGAAACAGGATCCAATGGAGTTGTTCTAGCAAAAGGTATTCATGAAATCGAGGATAAAGTAAAAGGAATTCTTGGTGGTCATCTGGTAACTCTTCAAACGAATGGAAAAGGTAAAAAGGTAAATAAAGTACTCATCGCTCAAGATGTTTATTACCCTGGTCCTACAGATGTGAAAGAATTTTACATGTCGGTTTTATTGGATAGAGAGAAAGGTCGTAATGTAATTGTTTATTCCACAGAGGGAGGAATGGATATCGAACATGTTGCTGAACATACACCAGAAAAAATTTATAAGGAGTTTATTGATCCAAGAGTTGGGTTACAAGCATTTCAATCGCGAAAAATAGCTTTTAACTTAGGATTGTCAGGTGAGGCGTTCAAACAAATGGTAAAGTTTGTTTCTTCACTTTACAAAGCATATGAAGGGATTGATGCATCCATGTTTGAAATTAATCCGTTGTTCAAAACTTCTGATGATAAAATTATCGCTGTAGATGCGAAAGTTACCCTTGATGGAAATGGGTTGTTCAGACATCCAGATTATGCTGCTTTACGTGATATATCTGAAGAAGACCCAACAGAAGTTGAGGCTGGAGAGGCCGGCTTGAACTTCGTAAAATTGGATGGTAATGTTGGTTGTATGGTAAATGGAGCAGGACTTGCAATGGCTACTATGGATATTATTAAATTATCAGGTGGAAACCCAGCGAATTTCTTAGATGTAGGTGGTACTGCCAATGCCGAACGGGTGGAAAAAGCATTTCACATTATATTAAAAGACCCGAACGTAAAAGCCATACTTATCAACATATTTGGAGGAATCGTACGCTGTGACCGAGTAGCTCAGGGAGTGGTTGATGCATACAAAAATATTGGGAACATTCCTGTTCCAATCATTGTTCGCCTTCAAGGTACAAATGCAGTAGAAGCCAAACGACTTATTGACGAATCTGGTTTGAATGTGCATTCTGCCGTTTTATTACAAGAAGCTGCTGACAAGGTTAAAGAGGTGCTATCCTAGAAACAACTGTCTTATTTTCTTAAAAGCGAGGTATTGTTTTTGTTGTTATGTGTAGGTGCAAAAACAACTATTTTTTTTCTTCTTATTTTATAATTCAATTTGTTTTAGTCAACAGAGCTTTTTAATGGAGCAGTTGAGGTTTAATCGAGTGAAAACAGCGCACAACGAAATCTCACAATCGTTGAATTTGTCCCTGGATAGTATGGGGTATACCTTAGATCAAATAAATCTATTAATTATTGCTTTTAAAGAGGAAGGAATTTTAAATTGCTACATTAAACGTAAATCTGAGGAGAAATATAAGTTATTTAAATCATATGCTATTTGCCAAAAATCGGGCGTATTAGGCCCTAAAATGAAAATGGGAGATGGTCAGGTTCCCGAAGGCTTTTACTTTATTAGCGTGTTTAATCCAACCAGTACTTTTTATCTTTCATTGGGGATTAATTATCCAAATACTGCCGATAGAATTAGAAGTAACGCCCCAAATTTAGGAGGCGATATTTTTATACATGGCGATTGTGTTACCATTGGATGCTTGCCATTGACGAATGAAAAAATTAAAGAAATTTATTGGTTAGCAGTGAACGCGAAGAACAATGGGCAATCTAAAATACCCGTTTATATTTTTCCCTTTGAAATGACAACGTTAAAATTGACTGCCTATCTTTCAATAAAAGAAAACCTTGAATGGGGCTCGTTTTGGCAATCGATGAAGTTGGGATATGATTTATTTCACCAGACAAAGAAATCGTTACTTTATGAATCGAATGTCGCGGGTGATTACATTTTTAAGAAGCAATAATCAAATCGGTTCCGCATTTAAAATGACCTTCGGGACAATTCGTTTTACCATGAAGTCCACACGGTCTACAGGGTAAATTCTTTACCTCAATAATCATCGAATCATCGGATAATGGACCAAAACCAAAATCCGGAATGGTAGAACAGAAAAAAACGCTGACAGGTGTATTCATGGCACTTGCAATATGCAACGGGCCCGAATCGTTGACATAAACACGATGTGCAAAACTAAACAATGCAGCTGTTTCCATTAGCGTTAATTTACCACAGAGGTTAAGCACATGCGCACTTAAACTTTTCAATCGGATGTTTTCGCATAGATCGTAATCTACTTCTCCTCCGACCAAATAAATTGGGGTCTCTTTTGGTGCTGATAGGATCACTTTTAACCATATTTCCTCTGGGGCTTGTTTTGTTTTCCAAACCGATGCTGGGGCTAAGCAAATAAAGGGTGTTCTTGTGAACGTAAGAATATTGGCAAGATGCGCTGCACTAGGATATAGTTTAGGTTTTCGAACGACTACAGGACAAATTGATTGAAGTAATTGAAGATTTCGATCCACTTCGTGTTGGCCATTTTCCATGTCATGAGCAATACGTTGACTAAAAAGCCATGACATTGGATTTTTTTTAAATCCAACAATCTTCTTTGCACCAGAAAGTCCTGCAATTAGTCCAGAAGTGGTAAAGCGCTGTAAATTTAAAATCAAGTCGTATTTTTCCTTGCGAATTTCTCGAATGTTTTCGACCAATGAAGTGTATTTTTTGGATTTATCTAGCGTGTATATTTTTCTTAAAAATGGATGCTCTTTAACTAATACCTCATTACCTTTTTTCAATAGGAAATCTATGTTGCAATTAGGAAAATTTGTGTGTAATGTTTCTATAACAGGTGTAGCAAGAATTACATCGCCGATGAATGCTGTTTGTATGACCAGTATTTTTTTCATTACTTCAAAAGACTTACCATGCCTCGTTTGGAATAGGATTTTCCATTTTGATCCTCAAAATCAATCTTGTAGATATAAATATCGTTTGCAGCATCCTTACCAGTTGATGTAATTTTGCCATCCCAACCTTGTAGAACATCACTTGTACGAAAGAAAACTTCTCCCCATCGATTCATCACTTGGAATGAATAGTTAGATGCTGAAACATTCGTAATTACCGGAATGAAAATAGGATTTAATCCGCCGGGAGTAAAAGCATTTGGAATAAATACAAGTGGTTGGTAATTAAAACATAAATCATTGGACTGACTTGAATCTTGAAATCCGAATATATTGCCAGTATTTTCAACTGCTACAATTCGATAACACATTGCTCCATTGCTATATTCTTCGATATTATTCGACTCAACATTTGCGATTAAGCTGTCTACATTGTCCGTGAAAGTATAAAATTCTTGTTCGTCATTTGTGTTTAAAATAAGTCCTATCGGCGCGTCGGTAAAGCTCCCATTTATTGATCTATAAATCAAGTAATGATGAACTCCAGCATTAAATCCTTCGTAGCGATTCCATTGTATTGAATTTATTAAATCGTACTCGTTAGCCTCGCCAGTAAGATGAATGGTTCTGTTTATATTGACGTAATTATTCGATAAACTACCGCAACTATCTATGAATTTAGTTCTGTATTCAAGTGAATATTCATTTACAGCTGCTGTTTCATCTATAAAGTAGGTTAAGTTATCATCAACTGGTACGGTGGCAATTAGTTCAAATGCACCATCTAGTATTCTCCTCCTTTCAAATTGGATGGCTTGAATTCCAACGGAAGCATCAATAAAATCTGTCAGGATGACTTCATCTTCATTCACTGTTGCTAATTTAAAATAATGAAATGCAGGTAATCCAGGTGAGGGAACAAGAAAACAAGAAGGAGAGGAAAAGGCTCCTAGACCATCGGTAAATATTGCCTCTACATAAAAACAATAACTTTGACCGTTCTCAACATCAATTATTGCGTTTGTATCTGTTGTTGTGAATACATTTTCCCAACTTCCATTATGTTTCTTCCAAACGTAATAGTTCACCACATTCCTTCCAATGTATGGTGTCCAACTTAAAGTTGCAGTTTTTTCGCACATTTGAATTGATGAAGACAAGACCATGGTCTTATTGATGTATGCCTTAGCAGATGTTTGATAAGTTATTGGAAATGAAGAAGTGTAGCAAGAATCAAATGCAGCGATAGAATAGGAAAGAGGTCCATTTGCAAGATCGTCCGGGTAAGTATAGCTGGTGTTTTCCCAACCCCAAACGGTGTCTAATTCAAATAGAAAACCATTTTCATCAAAAGTATAAACGACATAGCCGTAAGTGTCTGGTTGTTGATTTTGATTCCATGTGACGAGAACATTTCCTTCCTGAATTGTATCAGCACCCACACCTAATATAACTGGGATGTTCGGTGTAATCATATCTTCAAAAACATCTGATGGAATATTTGATGTATAAGCGCAGGGCAAGTTTGGCAATCTAATTTGATACCCTATTTCTGCTGAACAAATATCGATTGTGTCTTGGTATTGTGTAGTTCCATAAGCAACACTGTCAATCAATGTATAAATTCCTGAGGGGAATTCTCGATAGATATGCAAAAAATCACCCATCGTGTTAGTTTGAGAAGTAGATGGAACATTCCATTGCAGGACGGCTGTCCCATTACCTGGGTTTGTTAATGAAAGGTGTATGTTTTTTAGCGTATCAGAAAATTTAACTGCGTTACCATCACAACCGGATTGAACGCCTAAATAAAAATCATGTGCGGCATTTACAGCAGGAACGGTATAACTAGTCACAGAGATATCAGTGATAGTAACATCCAATCCTTGCAACGATTTTAACTTATATGCAACAAAAGAATTGGTAGGATTGGCCACTTGACTCCAATTTATGATTAAATCACCATTGGGTTCTGTTTGAATGCATGTAATATTCGTGGCAGGAATTACACCAGGATTGACTATATTTATTGTGACTGTTGCATAACTCACCTTAGGAACTTGACAAAAATCATCTTGCACACGAAAAACAAAGTTATAGGGAACAATGTCGGCAACAATACCATATTGATTGACAAGATGATTACAGTCAGTTTGCCAACTAAAATTAGCGCTAACATTTTGAGGTGATATTATGGGCAATGTGTTGTTTAATTGAGCGCATGGTTCGATGTCGCAGCCTGATGTAGAATTGAATCCACTTCCAAACATTGGACCCGATGCCATCAGACTAAGACTTTGGGGTGTCCCATCTTGTAAAAGATCAATATCAGTTGCTGTCAAGTTAAAGCTCACTAAATCACCTGCAATCACGGTCGTTTCAAAAGATCCTCCGGTAAAAGGAGGATTGATGACGGGCGCATTATTTGCTTGTGTACAACCATTTACAATTAATTGCATTTCTCTTTCAACCTCTGAGATCAGTATGCCTGATCGAAAAGACTTAACATTGATTTTAACGACATAGGTCCCGGTTGTATGGCTTGTAAAAGATAATTCACCATTTGTTGGATTAACCGTTGCTGCAATATTTAAGGGGTTGACCGTTGCATCTGGTGTTGGGTTTAAGTAGTTAAATCCTGTTTCGAAAGGAACTGGGATTGGAGCTATTGGAGGATTGTAGGAGCTTGCACCTGGAAAGTAGTTGTATGGTATTCCAAACTCAAAAACCAGCGAATCCAGATCTGGATCTACGGCGTTCATATTGTAAACGTATGGAAAGCCCGCACAACTTACAAAATTAGGTTCTTGTAGAAACCTCGGCGAAGAGTCACTGCAGCCAGTGCCATTAAAACCCTGAATGGAAAACATCTTTGCGGCCAAAGTAATTCCATAGGACGACGGAGAAACCATATTTGTAATTGCGCTACTTCGGGAAAAATTTTCATAGGTAAAGATCCACCCTTGAGAGGGAGGGATGCCATTTAGGTTGATTGGTAGGCTTCGGTAAGTGATCTTTTCAATAGCGCCAATTCCATTTCCGCCAGCGCTACCGCTTCCACAATCAAATGGTGTTGGCCCTCCCGCTACTTGAGAACAAGTTGGAGAAATGTCTATTCGCGAAACATAAGGTAAGTTAATGGTTGAAACAGTAGGGTGATTCCATACTTTTATATTCTCGGAAACCATATTGATTTCTGCGCCATTACAATCTCTATAGAAAACCAATTCAAAAACGAACGAATTGCCTCCTACGCACGTGTACGTGATTTCACCACCCATCACATGACTTGCTCTAGCGAAAGCACAAGACAAAAATAGCATTAAGAAAAGCAAAATCCTTAGGGTCATCATGAATGTAACGTGACATAATACGTAGTATTATAACGGAAGTATAAAAATTAAGTTGCTATCCGACTGTTACAATCGAAAAATCATCCCAATTTAAGTGTCTTTTTGCAAGATTTCTGAGTTCAATGGAGGTGATGTTTTTTAACTTTTGAAGGTAAATTTCATAGTAGTTAATACCTATGCCTTGCAGATCGACTCCTAAAAACAAATCAAATTGTGCATAAGGACCGTCTGCTGCCTTGAGGGCTTGACCGAGCAAGTAGTTTTTAACGAGATTTAATTCTCGTTTGGGAACCAACACCCTTTGAAGAATTTCAATTTCTTTTTTGATTTCTTTCAATGCAAGTTCACGTTGATCAACACCTACTTCAGTAACAATCATAAATACTCCTGTGTTTGATAGTTCTTGTATTGCACAACCAATTCCATAGGTATATCCTTTATCTTCACGGATATTTTTCATTAAGCGACTTCCAAAATAATCGCCTAAAATTGTACAAAGTATGGAGAAACCTATGAAATCTTCATGGTGCTTATTTATACATATTTTACCGATTCTAATAGCAGATTGTAAAGCATTTTTTTTCGGTATATGCATGTTGGTTTTTGCGTTTTCAAAGTGAAACGCTTTTTTTGTTTTTACTTGCGAGGCTAATGGACTTAATATATCTATGATTTTTGAACAGGTCGTTTCCGATAACTCGCCAATAACATGTATTCTCGACAACCCATGTAGGTAATATTTATGGTAAAAACACTTGATTTGTTCAGCAGTGATTTTATTGAAATCCCCGGATTTTACTAGGCGCTTGTATGGTGTTCCTTGGAATACTAATTGTTGAAAATTTCGTTGTGCGATTGCGCTGACGCGTTGTAAATTAATTGCGAATTTTTGTTTTTTTTCATCAAGGATCAGTTTTAATTGACTTTCAAGACAATCCATATTGATTAGCGCGTCAATAAAGGATTTTGTAACCTGTTCGAGATTTTCTTTTAATGCGTAAAGGTGCACAATGCAATATTCTTGTGTTAATTCAATGTCATAATATGCACCATAAAAATCTAAAGTTTCATGAATTTCTTGCGCTGATTTTTTTTGGCTTCCTGTTAGAAGCATGGCAGCAGTAATCGAGGCAATAATTGGTTGACTAAGTACATTTCCGGCGTCAAAATATAAATCAATTTTAGATGTATCGTTAGGTACATTTCTCATCCAATAAAAATGGCAGTTTTCATTTACCTTTTTTATAATGGGGGCATCAAAAGTTATTTGAAAATCTTCGCAAATTACCGGCGCGATAGACCGATTAGCCACCTGTAATTTTAGTTCTTTCGTTCGTTTAGCAACCAACATATTACATTTTTTTAACTTTTAGCAGCGAACAATTCGTTTTTTTTAGGCATTTTTTCGCAAAAGAACTAACATGTTTCACCTTTATTTGATCATAAATACTGAATTCTTCGTTTATCCCATTGGCATCACCTAATAATTCGAAATAACTTAAATTCATGGCACGATTCAGTAGACCTTGTTCTTGAAAGGCTTTTGATGTTTTAAGTTTATTTTTTACTGAGATTAATTCTTGAGTTGAAATTTTACCATTAAGAAATTCATCAATAACTGACCAAAAAGTTTTTTCAAACTTTTCGAACGTGGTACCATTGGAAAGCTTACCGGTTATTAAAAACAAGCCAGCATCCATAGAGCCAAGTATATAGCTAGAAATTTCAGTAACTAGTTGCAATTCTTGTTGAAGTCTAATGTACAACAACGAAGATTTCTCTCTTCCTAGGATATCACTTAAAATGTCAGCCAAGTAATAATCTGGATTTTTACGCTCGGGCATTTTGAATGCGAAATAGAATGCATCAGCTGGTACTTTACGTGAAATAGTTTTTTCTCTAAATTCTTTTTGCACGGGTTCTACCTTTAAAATTCTTGGCTTCTTTTTTCTGGACGAAATTGATCCAAACCAGAAATTAACTTTATCCTTTACTTCCTTTACTTCAAAATTTCCGGCAATACAAAGAATGGCATTGGAAGGACAATAATGTTTCGCAAAAAAAGATTTAACATCTTCCATGGTTGCATCTTCAATATGCTTAATATTTTTTCCTATGGTTGCCCATTTGTACGGATGCGTTTTAAATGCCAATGGTCGCAGTTCTAACCAAACATCTCCGTATGGTTGATTTAAGTAACGCTGTTTAAATTCTTCTATTACAACGTTTCGCTGAACCTCCAAACTTTTTGATGTGAATGCTAAAGACAACATCCTGTCACTTTCTAACCACAATGCGGTATCTAGATTTTGTGCGGGTAGAATATCGTAGTAGTTAGTTATATCGTTGCTTGTGAATGCATTATTTTCTCCTCCCGCCTTTTGCAGTTCGGTATCAAAATTGGGAATATTTATTGAACCACCGAACATAAGATGTTCGAAGAGATGGGCAAAACCTGTTTTATTTTCATCTTCGTCTCGGGCACCTACGTCATATAAAACATTGACTACGGCCATTGGGGTTGTAGAGTCTCGATGAAATATAACTTTTAATCCGTTGGTTAATTCAAATCGTTCAAATGAAATCATGCGAAAGTAAATTTAGCGCTATTTTGTTCATTGCGTGCAAATTCGAATTCAGTAAGTATTTCTTTTATGATTTCACTTGCTGGTTTTATTTCATTTATTAAACTGGCAACTTGCCCTATTTCAAGTTCTCCTTCAGTTAAGTCACCTTCAAACATCCCTTTTTTAGCTCTTCCTCGACCTAAAATAGTTTGCAATTCTTGTTTGTCAGCTTTGCGTTCATAGGCTTGCTCAACCATTGAAAAAAATGCGTTTTTCACTAAACGAACGGGGGTTAGTTCCTTTAGAGTTAGTTGTGTGTCACCTTCATTTGCTTTGATGACGACATCCTTGAAAGCTTTGTGTGCGCTTGATTCATAAGATGCCACAAAGCGACTACCTATTTGAACGCCATCGGCTCCAAGATTCATGGCAGCAAGCATTGCCCTTCCGGTTCCAATGCCACCAGCTGCAATTAGTGGAATGTTTAGTTCGCTAGCAACTTTTGGTATCAGACACATAGTCGTTGTTTCATCCCGTCCATTATGTCCTCCAGCCTCAAAACCCTCGGCAACGACTGCGTCTACTCCTGAATCTTGAGCCTTTAAAGCAAATTTTAGACTTGAAACTACATGCACAACAACAATTCCCTTTGATTTGAGAAATTCAGTGTATGTTTTCGGGTTGCCGGCACTAGTAAATACAATGGGAACTTTATTTTTTATAATCGTTTCGATGTGCTTGTCAATGTCTGGATATAACATGGGTAGGTTAACAGCAAAAGGCTTGTTTGTAGCTTCTTGACATTTCAAAATATGTTCCTCCAAAATGGAGGGATACATTGATCCAGAGCCAATAATTCCTAATCCTCCGGCATTTGAAACGGCAGAGGCAAGTTGCCAACCTGAACACCAAATCATTCCTGCTTGAATTATTGGGAATTTAATTTGAAATAGTTCGCAAATTTTATTTTTTTGTTGATCCATCATTTTTTTTCTGTATTTATTGGAATTCAATGCGTTCAACCGTTCTTTATTAATTCATTGTTATGATATTGTATTGAATTTCCTTATATTAGACCCAAATTTATAAAAATGAATTTTAAGTCTCTCCTTGCATTCTTAATATTGTTCCAAGTATGCTTATCTTTTTCTCAAGTCAAGAACGAGCATTTATCAAAAAATAAACCGTTGCCGGCTAAAATGCTGCTAGAAAATAAGGGGCAATGGCCTGAAGGAGTTCTATTCAGATCGAATATGAATGGAGGCAAAGTTTGGATTCAACAACACAAGTTGATTTACCACCTACAAGATTATTCGGCAATGCACAAGGCGCACGCAATGAAAACTCCGGATTTTACAAGCGATGAAATAAAAGAAACACTTGTACATTTGAATTTTGTTGGTTCCAACAAAGTATACAGTTTTGACA
>Ga0315900_10001451_pt1 | contig 37806 bp, 37 predicted proteins | sample LakEriMetagenome_FD_203521 | JGI IMG/M metagenome (GOLD analysis project Ga0315900, IMG submission 203521) | Freshwater fungal communities from buoy surface, Lake Erie, Ohio, United States - Buoy 12 MA114 | ecosystem: Environmental > Aquatic > Freshwater > Lake > Lake biofilm | place: USA: Lake...
TTCCCCTGGGAGGTGCTGGGCAAGACGGCCACCCGGATCATCAACGAGGTCCGCGGCGTGAACCGCGTCGTCTACGACGTGACCAGCAAGCCGCCGGGCACGATCGAGTGGGAATAATTCGGGCCTTTCGGGAGCTTTCGAGAACGCTTCCGAAATGGGCTGTAAGTTGCTGACGCGAAAGTGAATTCTGTCGAGACCCTTCGGAGCCTTTCGGAGGGTCTTTTTTTCGTGATGCCGACCTGTCTGACGGTATCGCGCTCCGTTGCTCCCATGGATTCCGGCTCATACCGTCTGGGCCACGGCGAGCCGTTGACGGTATTCTTTTCAAGCAAGACGCTGAAAAGGCGAGAAAATATCGACCTCGAACCGCCGATTTCCGGGCCTGTCCGGTGCGAGGAGGTTTTACCGTGCTTACCGATGCCGCTCTGAAGAATTTGAAGCCTAAATCAAAGCCTTACAAGAGTACCGACAGGGACGGCTTGTACGCCTACATCTCGCCCGGGGGAGCGATCTCGTTCCGCTACGACTATCGCTTCAACGGTCGGCGAGAGACGCTCACCCTGGGGCGCTACGGACGGGGCGGTCTGAGCCTCTCGCAGGCGCGGGAACGTCTGTTCGAGATCAAGCGGACCATCGCGGACGGCGTGTCGCCCGCCCTGGAGAAGCAGCGCGCCAAGCGTCGTCTGAAAGAGGCGCGCAGCTTCGAGCATGTCGCCCAGCGTTGGATGGACACCGCACCGATGGCGGACAGCACACGGAACATGCGCCGGTCGATCTTCAATCGCGAGGTGCTGCCGCAGTGGCGAAACCGCCTGCTTAGCGAGATCACTCCCGACGACATCCGGGCGCACTGCAAGACCATCGTGGACCGCGGCGCGCCGGCGACGGCGATCCATGTGCGCGACATCGTCAAACAGATCTACGCTTGGGCGATTCTGCACGGCGAGAAGATCGACAATCCGGCCGACGGCGTCGGGCCGGCGTCGATCGCGACCTTCCGGCCGCGAGACCGCAGCCTGTCGCCGAGCGAGATCCGCATCATGCTGGGGCTTCTCGGAGAGGTGGCGACCCTGCCGACCATCCGGCTCGGGCTGAAGTTCATCCTGCTCAGCATGGTGCGAAAGAGCGAACTGCAGGATGGCGTCTGGCCAGAAGTGGATTTCGAGAACGCCGTCTGGTCGATCCCGGCGGCGCGGATGAAGCGCTCCCGGCCCCACAACGTCTATCTGTCGACCCAGATGCTCGACATCCTGATCGCCCTGAAGACCTGCGCGGGGAACTCCAAATACATCCTGCCGTCGCGCTACGACGCGGACGCGCCGATGTCGCGGGCGACCTTCAATCGCGTGACCTCCGCCATCGCCGCGCTGGCGAAGAAGCGGGGACTGCCTTTGGAGCCGTTCACCGTGCACGACCTGCGACGGACGGCTTCGACCCTGTTGCACGAGATGGGGTTCAACTCGGACTGGATCGAAAAGGGCTTGGCTCACGAGGAGCGGTCGTCGCGCGGGGTCTACAACAAGGCGGAGTTCGAGATGCAGCGACGGCATATGGCGCAGCAGTGGTCGGACGCGGTCGAGGCCTGGGAGGCCGGGCGGACGTTCACGCCGGTGCTCAGTGTGCCGGAGGGAGAGGGACCTCGCTTCGATCCAAAGTTCTGACGGGTCGGCTGACGCGTCGGCGGACATCGGGCGGCGGGGCGCGGCGGATCGGCTGGTTGCGGCGCCGCTCGAGCCACGCCTCGACCTCGGCCAGGTCCCAGACCACGCAGCGGGGCGTCAGAAGGAACCGCTTCGGAAACTCGCCCCGGCGCTCCATCTCCCAGATGGTGCTGTCGGCGAGCGGCACCATCTGGTGCAGTTCAGGTTTCTTGATCGTGCGGCGTAGGGGTGGGCTGGCCTGGGCCATCGAAATCTCCGCTTTGCTGGGAGAATCGAACCCGAAAGATTGCGACAGGCCTAGCCGTATCCTCTCCACCGTAGGCTTGCGCATCCCCTGGCATCAGCGGCTTGAATACTTCCGTATTTCGACTAATGCGGAACTATGGAAGCCGAAGCCTCGATTCTCGCTCTCGCTGCCCTGGCGCAGTCGACCCGGTTGGAGGCGTTTCGTCTCCTGGTCCGTCACGAACCGGAGGGCCTGCCGGCCGGTGACATCTCCAATCACCTCGCCATCCCGGCCAACACGCTTTCGTCCCATCTGGCCGTCCTAAGCCGGGCGGGGCTGATCCAGTCGGAACGTCGCAGCCGGTCGATCATCTATCGGGCCGACCTGGACCGGCTTCGCGACCTGGTCCTGTTCCTGCTCAAGGACTGCTGTGGGGGCAGGGCGGACCTGTGCGAGCCGCTGTTGGCAGACCTCGCGCCCTGTTGCTCGTGAGGACGCCATGGACATCGTAATCTATCACAACCCCGCGTGCGGGACGTCTCGCAACGCCTTGGAGCTGATCCGGCACGTCGGGATCGAGCCTCACGTAATCGAGTATCTGAAGACGCCGCCGTCGCGCGCCATGGTCGCTTGGCTGGCCGGGCGGACCGGCGCGCCGCTGCGTGACCTGCTGCGGGAGAAGGGCACGCCCTTCGCCGAGCTGGGTCTCGAGAACCCCGACCGGACGGATGAGCAACTGCTCGATGCGATCGAGGCCCATCCGATCCTGCTCAACCGTCCGATCGTCGTCGGTCCCCTGGGGGTTCGTCTCTGCCGCCCGTCGGAGGCCGTGCTGGACCTGCTGCCGGTCGAGAACCTGAAGCCCTTCACCAAGGAAGACGGAGAGGTCGTCATCGACGCCGACGGCCGGCGGGTGGGACGATGACCGAAGCGCCCGCCAGGTCGCCACGCCGCCTGTCGTTCCTTGATCGCTGGCTGACGGTGTGGATTTTCGTCGCCATGGCCGTCGGCGTTCTGCTCGGAACCATGGTGCCGGGCCTGCCCGCCTGGGTCGACAGCCTCTCGGTCGGTACCACCAACATCCCGATCGCCATCGGCCTGATCCTGATGATGTACCCGCCGCTGGCCAAGGTCCGCTATGAGGCCTTGCCGCGCGTGTTCGCCGACAAGCGGGTCCTCGCGCTGTCGCTGGTCCAGAACTGGATTCTGGGTCCGGTGCTGATGTTCGCTCTAGCGGCGATCTTCCTGCGCGATCAGCCGGAATATATGACCGGCGTGATCCTGATCGGCTTGGCGCGCTGTATCGCCATGGTGCTGGTCTGGAACCAGTTGGCCCGAGGCGACAACCAGTATGTGGCCGGTCTCGTGGCCTTCAACTCGATCTTCCAGATCCTGTTCTTCAGCCTCTATGCTTGGCTCTTCCTCACCGTTCTGCCGCCGCTGTTCGGCCTGCGGGGCAGTGTGGTGGACGTCAGCGTCTGGACCATCGCCGGAGCCGTGCTCGTCTATCTCGGCGTTCCGTTCGTGGCGGGCTTTTTGACGCGCCGCTGCCTGATCGCCCGCAAGGGCGCCGGTTGGTACGAGCGTCGTTTCCTGCCGCGCATCGGACCGATTACGTTGATCGCGCTGCTCTTCACCATCGTGGCCATGTTCAGCCTGAAGGGTGGAGAGGTCGTGGCCCTGCCGCTGGATGCCCTGCGCATCGCCATTCCGCTGACGATCTACTTCCTCGTCATGTTCGTCGTCAGCTTCCTGATGGGCAAGCTGATCGAGGCCGACTACCCGCGCACCACGGCGCTGGCCTTCACGGCGGCCTCCAACAATTTCGAGCTGGCCATCGCGGTCGCCATCGCGGCGTTCGGCCTGGCCTCGCCGGTCGCCTTCGCCGCTGTCATCGGCCCGCTGGTGGAGGTGCCGGTGCTGATCCTGCTGGTGTCGGTCGCCCTCTGGATGGGCCGGCGGTGGTTCCCGGAAACGGTCCCGCCGGCGGACGCCGGGTGATGGTGGTCCTCTATCTGATCGAACCGACCGACGCCGGCCTGATCGCCGCGCTGCGGGCCGAAGGCCTGCCCGCGCCCGACGCCGGCCGCTACTTCAGCGCCGATCACCACGGCGCCGTCGTCGGCTATGTCGGACTGGAAGGGGAGGGGCGCGACCTGCTGGTCCGCTCGCTGGTCGTCCTCGCCGACCGGAAAGCGCGGGGCCTGGGAGCCCGGGTGCTGGCCGCCGCCGAGATCATCGCCGGCGACATGGGCGGCGCACGCCTGCATCTGCTCACCACGGCGGCCGAGCCCTTCTTCACCCGACACGGCTACCGGGCGGCGAACCGCCAGACGGCGCCGGAGGCGATCCGACGGACCCGCGAGTTCGCTGGACTCTGCCCGGCGTCGGCAGCCTATCTGACCAAGGACCTCTGATGGCCTTCGCCCGCCTGCGCCCGCTTCCCGATCCGGATCACCTGCCGGCCTTGGACAAGGCCTATCTCTCGGCCGATCCGGCCCGCGGTCTGGGGCCGCACGACCAACCACCCCGGATCCTGCTCCTCTACGGATCGCTGCGCGAACGGTCCTACTCGAGGTTCTGCGTCGAGGAGGCGGCTCGCCTGCTGCAATGGATGGGATGCGAGACCCGCATCTTCGACCCGTCGGACCTGCCTCTTCCGGGGGCGCCGGGCGACGATGACCACCCGGCGGTGCGCGAACTGCGCGACCATGCCCTGTGGTCCGAAGGCATGGTCTGGTGCAGCCCGGAGCGGCACGGTCAGGTCTCGGGCCTGATGAAGCTGCAGATCGATCATCTGCCCCTGAGCATGGGCGGCGTGCGCCCGACCCAAGGGCGGACCCTGGCCGTCATGCAGGTCTCCGGCGGGTCGCAGAGCTTCAACGCCGTCAACACCCTGCGGCTGCTCGGCCGCTGGATGCGGATGATCACCATTCCCAACCAGTCGAGCGTGGCCAAGGCCTTCCAGGAATTCGACGACGCCGGGCGAATGAAGCCGTCCGCCTACTATGAGCGCATCGTCGATGTGATGGAGGAGCTGGTCCGTTTCACCATCCTGTCCCGGCCTCACGCCGCGCAGCTGGTCGATCGCTATTCCGAGCGCAAGGCGGTCGGAATTCCGATCGACGCAGCGACCGATCTCTCGTCGATAGCGGTTGCGCCCCAATCCCGACCAAACGCCTGAATGTCGGTCTGCTTAATGTCGGCAGTCTCGGTCCTGAAGGACTTCGATGACCTTGCAGGCTGAAACCCGGCCGCCGGCGCAGTCGGCCGTCATCCGTGAAAGTTCAGTCTGGAGCGCCTGTAACTGCCGAATCTTCTCCGTGACATCGGCCAGATGCCGTTCCGCGATGGCGTTCGCGTCACTGCAGGTGCGGTCGGGGTGATCGGCAAGGTCGAGGAGCGAGCGGATAGCGTCGAGGTCGAAGCCCAACTGGCGGGCGTGCCGGATAAAGCCGAGCCGGCGTAGTGCGGGTTCGTCGTAGAGCCGACGGTCGCTGGCGGTGCGCGGCGGCTCGGGCAGGAGCCCGGCCTGCTCATAGAAGCGGATGGTCGGCACCTTCACGCCGGTCGCGGCGGAGAGCTTGCCGATGGTCAGATGCGGAGCGGGAGTGAGCGTCATCGGCTGAAAATAGGCGCTTGATCCTCTAGTGACTAGAGGATGTAGACCAGTCTTCATGGACACGAGCGAGACCGCCTGCCGCCCGGCCGCCGGCTGCTGCGGACACGATGTGAAGTTTGACGGCTCCACGCCGGCCTATCGCCGCGTGCTGGTGGCCGTGATCGTCATCAACCTCGTCGGCTTCGTCGCGGTCTTGGCCGGCAGTCTCGCGCAGGGGTCGGCCGCGCTCGCCGCCAACGCCCTCGACTTCCTCGCCGACAGCGTGACCTACGCCGTGAGCCTTTGGGTTATCGGCCGCTCGGTGCGCCTCCGCGCCGGCGCAGCCCTCGCCAAGAGCGCCAGCCTGGTCGTGCTGGGGCTGTCGGTCCTCGGCTTCGCGGTCTGGCGGGCCATGACCGGGGCCGCGCCGGAGGGCTTCGTGATCACGGGCCTGGGTCTGTTCGGCTTCGCCGCAAACCTGGTCGCCGCCACCCTGCTGCTGCGCTTCAGGGACGGAGACGCCAATGTTCGATCGGTCTGGCTCTGTACGCGCAACGACCTGGCCCACAGCCTCGGCGTCGCCGCGGCGGGCGGTCTGGTCTGGCTGACGGGATCGCGCTGGCCGGATCTCGCCGCCGGCGCCCTGCTGGCCTTCATCTTCCTTCAATCCGCATGGTCGATCACCCGTCAGGCGCTCGTCGAGACCCGCGTGAACGCTCGCTCGTCCGCCGCCATGCCTGGAGCGGGCGCTTGATCCGCCGGGCCCGATCCGGCGTGACCGGTCGTCGCAGCAGGGCGGGCCGGAGCGCGTTCCCGTCACGCAAGGCCGGGGCGGCCGGAGCAGCGTATTTTGTAACAGATTGCCGATACGGGCGAACGAAAGTATGCAGCCGCCGATGACCTGGTCGATGGTGACATGGGCGAAGTTGATTCTGGCGGTGACCTTCGTCGCCGCCGCCTTCTTCGTCGCGCCCATCGCTGACGCAGCGACCTGCCAGCCCGAACCGCCCGCCGCCCACGCCCTGGTTGATCACGATCCGGCCGAAGGCGACCACACCGGCGGCAAGGACCACGGCATCTGCTCGCACGGCCATTGCCATCACACCGCCGCCGCTCGCACGGCGGTCGGCGAAGACCTGCCTCTGCAGGCCTTCGACCGGCCGCTCCACGCCTTGCCCCTGAGCGATCTCTTCGGCTCCATCGCGCCAGACGGACTGAAACGCCCTCCCAGAGCCTGACACGACGACCGCGCTTCCGCGCGGGCTCTCTCGTGTCACTCCCTCTGGAAGATGAATCATGCCTGCCTCATATCGCCGGCCGCCGCGTTTCGCGGTCGGCTGCGCGCTCGCCGCTATCGCGGCTGTGCTGGCCAGCCCCGCGTGGGCTGACCCTGCGCCTTCGTTCGCCGAGCTCCTCGCCCGGCTGGACCAGACCCCGGCCACCCTGGAAGCCGGCGCGCTTCTGGACGCCGCCGAAGCCCGGGCGCGCCAGGCGCGTGTCCGCCCCAACCCGACCCTCGCGCTCGATGCCGAGAACGCGTTCGGGAGCGGGCCCTTCTCTGGCTACGGCAATGCCGAGACCACGCTCTCGATCACTCAGGATCTTGAGCTCTGGGGTCGACGCACGGCTCGCATCAACGCGGCCCGCGCCGATGCCGGGACCGCCTCGCTCCGACGAGATCTGGCCGTGGTCGACGCCGCCGGACGGTTGGCGCTGGTCTACGCCGACGCCGAGGCGGCCGAGCGGCGCGCGACCTTGGCCGAGGAGAACCTGAGCCTCACCCTCGCCGACGCCCGCGCGGCCTTGGTGCTGGTGGAGGAGGGGCGCGAGCCGCTTCTGCGCGGCATCCAGGGCGAGAGCGAAGCCGCCGCCGCGCGCGCCGGTCTCGACGAAGCCATCGCCGAACGGGACGCGGCCTTCGCCCGGCTCACGGCGGTGGCCATGCTCGCCGAGCCGGTGACGACCATCGACGTCAGCTTGCTGGACCTCGCGCCGGCGACCGCCCTTTCGCCGACGGACCAGACGCCGACCGTGCGCGTGGCCGAGGCTGAGCGCTCGGCCGCAGAAAGCCGCATCGCGGTCGAACGCACGCGGTCGCGACCGGACGTCAGCGCCAGCGTCGGACTTCGCCGCTACGAGGCGGAAGACGCGACGGCGCTGACCTTCGGCCTCAGCCTGCCCCTGCCGCTGTTCGATCGGAACCGCGGCAACATCGAAGCCGCCCAGGCGGACTTCAGGGCGGCCGACGCCCGGCTGATGACCGCCCGTCAGGAAGCCCAGGCGGACCGGGCCGCAGCACAGGCGCGCCTCCGCGCCTCGGTGAGCCGCGTCAACGCCGCCGACGCCGGGGTGACCTCCGCCGAAGAAGCCTACCGCCTCTCGCGGATCGGCTTCGAGGCGGGCCGGATCTCGCAGCTCGAGCTTCGCGCGACCCGTACCGCCCTGGTCAACGCCAGAACCGCCGCCGTGGACGCCCGCCTCGCCCGGGTCCGCGCGGAAATCGATCTCGCGCGCCAGGACGGCCGCGCCCCCTTCCAAGGAGCCCAATGATGCGCAAGCGCACTTCCAACAAGACCTTGCTGATCGGCGGGGTCGCCGCCCTCGTCATCCTCGGGGCCGGGGGTCTTTACCTCGCCATGGGACGGTCGGATCCGCCCGCCGCCGAAGGCGCGGCGGCTGAAGGCGAAGCCAGTCACGCCGAAGAGGAGGGCGGTCACGCCGAAGGCGAGGCCGAAGCGCCCGAGGGCTTCGTCGCTCTCAGCGCCGCCCAGGCCCAAGCCGCCAATCTGGTCGTCGTCGGCGTCGGTCGGGGCGGGGGCGCCGAGACCCGGCTCTCCGGTCGCGTCGAACCCATGATCGACGCCCGCGCCGCCGTCGCCGCGTCTGTCGGCGGACGGGTGGAACGGGTGCTGGTGGCGCCCGGCCAGTCCGTTCGGATCGGCCAGCCCCTGGCCAGCCTCGTGAGCGGCGACGCGGCCACCTTCCGCGCCGACGCGGACGCGGCCGCGGCCCAGTCCGAAGTCGCGCGCCAGGCCTATCAGCGCAACAGCAACCTCGCCGACCAGGGCGTCGTCGCCCGGCAAGAGGTCGAGGCGTCCCGGGCGCAGCTGCTCAGCGCCGAGGCGGCGGCCCGAGCGGCCCGCGCGCGGTCGAGCGCGGCCGGATCGCCCAACGCCGCCGGACGGCTGAGCGTGAACAGCCCGATCGCCGGCGTGGTCACCAGCGTTCAGGTCGGCCCGGGCGGCTTCGTCCCGCAGGGCGGCGTGATCGCCGAGGTGACCAACCCCGCCCGCGTCGAACTCGTGTTCAATGCGCCGCCGCACCTTGCGGCGCTCGTCCGCGCGGGATCGACCTTGCGGGTCTCCAGCCCCGCGGGCGATTTCGACGCCGTCGTCACCGGCGTCGCCGCCGGGGCGGGCGCGGAAAGCGGCGCCACCGTGATCCGGGCGCGCCCGACGGGAGCGACCCTGCCGCCGGCCGGCTCCGCCGTCACCGGCGCGATCGTAACGGGTGAAGCCGCCGGCGGCCTGACCGTGCCGACGGAAGCCATCCAGACCGTCGACGGCGCCAGCGTCGTTTTCATCCAGGTCCCGAACGGCTTCCAGCTCCGTCCCGTGCTCGTCGGTCGCCAGGCCGGGGGACGCACGGAGATCCTGCGCGGCCTCGACGGGTCCGAGCGGGTCGCCGGAACCAACGCCTTCCTCCTCAAAGCCGAACTCGCCAAGGGCGAGGCCGAGCACGGCCACTAAGGGGGCGCGCGAATGTTCAAATTCATCATCGAGCTGTCGGTCAAATTCCGATGGTTCATCGTCCTGGCCACGGCGCTCGTCGCGGCCTACGGCCTCCTCGAACTGACACGGTTGCCGATCGACGCCGTGCCGGACATCACCAACCGTCAGGTGCAGGTGACCACCGTCGCCCCGGCCCTGGCCCCCGAACAGATCGAACGTCAGGTCACCTATCCGATCGAGACCGCCATGGCCGGCATCCCCGGTCTGACCTCGACCCGGTCGCTGAGCCGCAACGGCTTCAGCCAGGTGACCGTCATCTTCACCGACCAGACGGACATCTATTTCGCCCGTCAGCAGGTCGCCGAACGACTGGCGCAGGCGCGCGAGACGATGCCCGAAGGCGTCGAACCGGCGCTGGCGCCCATCACCACCGGCCTGGGCGAGGTGCTGATGTGGACGGTGGACTACAAGCCGTTCAACAGCGCCAACCTGGCCAGGCCGGGCCAGACCGGCTGGCAGGCCGGCGGCGCCTATCTGACGCCTGAAGGCGATCTCCTCACCACCCCGCAACAGCGCGCCACCTATCTGCGCACCGTGCAGGACTGGATCATCGCTCCGCAGATGCGGACGGCGCCCGGCCTGGCCGGCGTGGATACGGTCGGCGGTTATGTGAAGGAATACGCGGTTCGTCCGGATACGGCGCGTCTGTCGGCCTACGGGCTCGGCATGGGCGACCTCATCCAGGCGCTCGACCGGGCCAACACCCAGGCCGGGGCCGGCTATGTGCAGCGTGCGGGCGAGGCCCTGACCGTTCGCACGGACGCGCTGGCCTCGACCGTCGAGGACCTCGCCCAGGCGCCTGTCGTCAATCGAAGCGGCCTTGTGGTCCGCGTCGCCGACGTCGCCACCGTCGAGGTCGGCCAGGCCCCGCGTCTGGGCGGCGCCAGCCGCGACGGACACGAAGCGGTCCTCGGCACCGCCCTGATGATCGCGGGCGGCAACAGCCGCACCGTGGCCCAAGCCGCCGGCGATCGGCTCGAGGAGGTGCAGAAGACCCTGCCGCCCGGCATCGAGGCCGTGACGGTGCTGGACCGAAGCGCCCTGGTGAACTCGACCATCGCCACGGTGGCGCGCAATCTGACCGAAGGCGCGCTCCTGGTCATCGTCGTGCTCTTCCTGCTGCTCGGCAACATCCGGGCGGCGAGCATCACGGCGTTGATGATCCCGATCAGCTTCCTGTTCGCCGTCATCGGCATGAACCGGTTCGGCATCAGCGGCAATCTGATGAGCCTCGGCGCGCTGGACTTCGGCCTGCTTGTCGACGGCGCCGTGGTCGTTGTCGAGAACACCCTGCTGATGCTCAGTCAGAAGCGCGCGGAGGCCGGGCGCATGCTGACGCGGCGCGAGCGTCTCGGCGTCGCCGCCGCGGCGGCGCGCCAGATGGTCAAGCCGGCCGCCTTCGGTCAGCTGATCATCCTGCTCGTCTTCACCCCCCTGCTGATGCTGGAAGGGGTCGAAGGCAAGACCTTCATCCCGATGGGCGCGACGGTTATGCTGGCCTTGGTCGGCGCCTTCATCTTCTCCTTCACCTTCGTGCCGGCGATGACGGCGCTCTTGGTGCGGGATCCCAAGAAGGTCGAGGTCGACGAACACGGCCATGCCCACGAGCACGAGACCTTCCTGCTGCGCCACGCGCGCCGCTGGATCGCTCCGGCCATTCGCACGGCCGTCGATCGTCCGAAGATCGTCCTGCTCTCCGCGCTCGGCGCCCTGGTCATCGGCGGCGTCACCTTCACCACCCTCGGCCGGGAGTTCATCCCGACCCTGGACGAAGGCGACATCGCCATGCAGGCGCTGCGGGTTCCGTCAGCCTCGCTCGAGCAGTCGCTCGCCATGCAGATGGCGATCGAGCGGGCGATCAAGGCCCAGCCGGAAGTGGAGACCATGTTCTCGCGGACCGGCACCGCCGAAGCGGCTGTGGACCCCATGCCGCCCAACATCTCCGACAGCGTCATCGTTCTGAAGGACCGCAAGGACTGGCCCAACCCGGGTCTGGAGAAGGAGGAGCTGATCGCCCGCTTCGAGGAAGTCGCGTCGCGGCAGATCGGCAACAACTTCGAATTCAGCCAGCCGATCGAGCTCCGCTTCAACGAGCTGATCTCGGGGGTGCGGACCGATCTGGCGGTCATGGTCTATGGCGACGACTTCGCCACCATGCAGCGGGTCGCCGACCAGGTGGCCAACGCCCTGCGCCAGACGAACGGGGCGGCCGACGTGAGGGTGGAGCAGGCGTCCGGCCTGCCGACCCTGACGATCAGCGTGGACCGGTTCGCCGCGGCCAACTACGGCCTGTCGGCGGCCGACGTCTCCGAAGCGGTTTCGGCCGCGATCGGCGGCGCCGAGGCCGGCCGCATCTTCGAGGGCGACCGGCGTTTCGACGTCGTGGTCCGTCTCCCTGACGACGCGCGCAACGATCCGGCGGCGCTGGCGGCCTTGCCGATCGTTTCATCGACCGGCGTGACCGTGCCCCTGTCCTCGGTCGCGCGCATCCAGAGCGCCGAGGGACCGAACCAGATCAGCCGCAACGACGGCAGCCGCCGCATGGTCGTCCAGGCCAATGTGCGCGGTCGCGATCTGGGCGGCTTCGTCACCGACGCCCAGAAGTCGGTGGATCAGGTTCAGCTCCCCCCGGGCGTTCGCCTGGACTGGGGCGGCCAGTTCGAGAACCTCAAGCGCGCCGAGCAGCGGCTGGGCCTGGTCATTCCGATCGTCTTCGTCCTGATCGGCGTATTGCTGTTCATGGCGCTGGGCTCCTTCGCCGAGGCGGGTCTGGTGTTCGCCTGCGTGCCGCTCGCCCTGGTGGGCGGGGCGCTGGCGCTGCTCCTGCGCGGCATGCCGTTCTCCGTCTCGGCGGCTGTCGGTTTCATCGCCGTCTCCGGCGTGGCGACGCTCAACGGCCTGGTGCTCATGCAGGCGATCCGCGAGCGGCTTCAGGCGGGATTGCCGCCCCGTGACGCGGCCATCGAGGGTGCGTCCAGCCGCCTGCGGGCGGTGCTCACTACCGCCATGGTGGCGATCGTCGGCTTCATTCCGATGGCCATCGCTCACGGCGCGGGGGCCGAGGTTCAGAAGCCGCTGGCGACCGTCGTCATCGGCGGCCTGATCACCGCCACCGCCCTGACCCTGCTGGTCCTCCCGACCTTCGCGGCCAAGGCGGTGCGTCATCGCAAGGACGAGGGGATCGAAGACTGATGGCCCGGCCCCAGGATGACCGTCAGCAGCGCCGGACGCTGCTGACGGTTCTCGGCCTCAACGCCGGCCTGGCGGCGGCGCTCGGGATCGGCGGCGTGTCCGCCGATTCCAGCGCCTTGCTGGCCAATGCGCTGGATAACGCCTCGGACGCGGCGGTCTATCTGATCAGCTTTTTGGCCATCGGTCGGGCAGGGACCTGGAAACGGGGCGCCGCAAGGGCGTCGGGGATCATGTTGCTGGTCTTCGCCGTCGGCGTCCTCGTCGACGCCGTGCGCCGGGTGATCACCGGAACCGAGCCGATCGGTCCGACCATGATGGCGCTCGCCCTGGTCGCCGCCGTCGTCAACCTGATCTGCCTGCAGCTCATCCGCCGCCAGCACAGCGGCGACGTCAACATGAAGGCGGCCGAGACCTTCAGCTTCAACGACTTCGCGTCCAACGGCGGCATCCTCGTCGCCGGCGGTCTGGTCCTCTGGCTCGACCAGGCCTGGCCCGACCTCGTCGTCGGCGTTCTCGTCGCGGCGATCGCGATCAAGGGCGGCGTCGAGATTCTCCGCGACGCCAACGCCGCCTCCGACCACCCACAGGAACGCGCTTCATGACCAACCACGACCATTCCAACGGGCACGCTCACGACCACACCGCCGGGGCCAACGCCCGGCAGCTCACCATCGCCCTGGCGCTGACCGGGACCTTCCTGATCGTTGAGGTCATCGGCGGCCTGGTGTTCAACAGCCTCGCCCTGCTGTCGGACGCCGCGCATATGTTCACCGACGCGGCGGCCCTCGCCATCGCGCTGTTGGCGATCAAGATCGGCCAGCGGCCGGCGGATGAGAAACGCACCTTCGGCTACAGGCGGTTCGAGATCCTGGCGGCGGCGTTCAACGCCGTGCTGCTCTTCGTCGTCGCCGGTTACGTCCTCTACGAGGGGATCAAGCGCATTCTGGATCCCGAGCCCGTCGGCTCGATCGGCATGCTGATCGTCGCCGCCGCCGGCCTGGTGATCAATCTGATCTCCATGCGCATCCTGTCGAGCGGCAAGGATCGCAGCCTCAACGTCAAGGGCGCCTATCTCGAGGTCTGGGCGGACATGCTCGGCTCGCTCGGCGTCCTCGTTGCCGCCGTCGTCATCACCGTGACGGACTGGCGCTGGGTCGATCCGATCGTCGCGATCGCCATCGGCCTGTGGGTCCTGCCCCGCACCTGGATCCTGCTGCGCGACACCACCCACATTCTGCTGGAGGGCGCCCCGCGCGGCGTGGCCCTGTCGGACGTGCGGGTCGCCATCCTCGCCACCCCCGGGGTCGCCAGCCTTCACGACCTCCACGTCTGGGTTTCGGGCGCGGATCAGGCGAGCTGCACGGTTCACGTCGTGCTGTCGGAGGGCGCCGACGCCGATGCTGTCCGACAGGCCGTCGGCGACATGCTCGAAGAGCGCTTCGACCTGCATCACACGACCGTCCAGACCGAGCTCGAGCCCTGCGGTGACGCCGGAGGTCTGCACGTATGACCCGAAGCGACGACCCAGCCCGGTCCGCCGCCATGAGGGGCGACGAGATCCAAACCCTTTTTCAAACTCAAAGGAAAACGCCATGAAGCGCACCGGTTGGATCTCGGTGATCGCGGTCTTCCTCGCCGTCGCCGCCTTCGCCTTCGGCATTCTGTCCCGTCGAGGCGCCCCCGACGCCTCCGCCCCGCCGCCGGTCGAGGCGCGAGCGATTGATGGGCACGCCGGCCACGAGGGCGCGCCCTCGGATACGCCGTCGACCCGCGCCTATCGGGAGGCCGCCGACCGCATGCACCAGGCAATGAACATCGACTACTCCGGCGACGCCGACATCGACTTCCTGCGCGGCATGATCGCCCACCACGAAGGCGCGATCGCCATGGCCAGGATCGCCGTGGAGGAGGGCGAGGCGGATGACGTGCGCGGCCTGGCGCAGGAGATCATCCGCGCCCAGGAAGCCGAAATTTTGCGGATGCGGATCATGCTGGCGCGGCACGAGGACGCGCCCGCCGATCCTGCACGGCCCTGACCTCATGGCCGGCAAGCGCTTCACGGTCCGCAGCCGCAGCATCCGCTGGCGCGAAGGGCGCTACAAGGGCCGCCGCGGCTCGAGCCCGCGCCCGCCGCCGAAACCCCGGCCGGTGCTCGATGTCGTGATCGCCGTCGGCGCCAGCCTGATCGCGGCCTTCGTCGTCCTGTGCATGGCCTTCTCCCTGCTCGGCGCATACGGAACGCCGCTCTACATCGGCTATGGCGTGATGATGAGCCTGGTGACGGGCGGCTGTCTGGTGTTCGGTCCCCGCGACCGGGCCGGATTGATGATCGCCGGCGGGCTCGGCGTGCTTTGCGTCGCCGGAACCCTCATCCTGTACGGGGTGCGGGCGGACGTGCACTACCATCCTCACGCCAACGAACGCCCCGCCGCCACAGGGAAGCGCGAATGACGATCAGCTCCGGTGTGGAAGGTCAGGCCCGCCACCCCGCGCGCATCGCACGCGGCGGCTGGCTGGACGTGCTGCGGTTCGCCGCCGGATCGCTGATCATCCTCTACCACTTCCGGGAAGCGGCCCCGCTGCCGCTCGGACAGATCCATCCGGTGTTCGACCGGGGGTTCCTGCTCACCGACTTCTTCATCATCGACTCCGGCTATGTGCTAGCCCGGATCTACGGCGAGCGCCTGGCCTCGGGCGGGATGGACGTCAGGACCTACGCCCGGCAGCGGCTGCTGCGCGTGTTCCCGGCCCATCTGGCCGTGATCGCCGGTCTCGCGGCCCTCGTCGCGGCCGCCGCGTTGGCCGGAGTCCGACCGAGCAATCCCCAATGGTTCGACTGGAGCCAGTTGCCCGCCCAGGCCTTGCTCGTGCAGGCCTATGGCGTGCCGGGCGGTGTCGGCTGGAACGCGCCGACCTGGACGCTGTCGGCCCTGATCGGCTGCTATCTGCTCCTGCCATGGATCTGCCGGGCGCTCTGGCGCCGGCCCTGGGCCGTGGCCGCGGTCGCGGTCGCCCTGCTTTTCGCCGCCGACGTCGCCAGCCGCGTCTGGCTGGGTGACCCGGTCTATCGCCTTCCGCTGCGGTTCGGGTTCCTCCGCGCCTTTCCGCTCTTCCTGCTGGGCGTGGCCGCCGCCGTGGTCGGTGCGCGCGTCTACGTGCGCCCGGCGGTGGCGGGCGCCCTGGGATTGGGCGCCTTCGGCGCGCTGGCGCTCCTGCAGTCGGCGGGGCCCTTCGGTCTGGCCTCCCTTGTTCTGATGACCCTCATCATCTGGGCGGCCGGCGCCTTGCCCGTGGTGCGCCCGTCGCGCCTGATCGAACACCTCGGCCTGATGTCGTTCGCGATGTTCCTCACCAATGAGGTGACCCGCATCGTCTGGTTCGGTGCTTTCGACGCCGTCGGTCAGTCGGACTGGTCCGTCGGGATACGCTGGGGCGTCTGGGCCGCCGGTCTGGCGGCGGCGTTCATGGGGGCGGCGGCGTTCCGGTATGGGTTCGACCGGCCGGTTCAGGCCTGGTTGAACCCGCCGAGGCCTGCGACGCCTGCGCCGGGGGTCAGCGCGGATCGGCCGGTGGCCTAGGGTCAGGGTCCCGCGCTCGCCAAGGCGTCCAGATAGCCGTCGCAGCCGGTGAAATAGCCGTCTACGCCCTCGATGACATCGGCAAGGACGGAGAGGTCCATATAGCCGTGGGCCAGCTCGATCGGCCGCCCCTGGGTGTCGACCGGATATCGGAACGAGAAAGAGCCGGGATCGACGGTCGCGAACTCCGCGACGAGCCTGCCGACCGCAGCGGTCGCGCCGTCCTCGTCGTCGCTCCCGAACGCCTGGAGCACCGCCTCGAACTGCGTCCACAGTTTGGTGAGGTCGTGAGACTTCCAGATGGGATCAACTCCGACGGTCCGGCCGTAGGTCGAGATCAGATACTTCAGGGAGAGTTCGAGGAATTGGCGGTAGTTGAAGATGATCGGGAAGACGAGGGTGTCACGATCGGCCGTATCCTCGACGGCCTGCTTGACCAGACTGTCCGCCGCCCGCTTGTAGCCGGTCAGCATCAGCACCATTCGGCTATGCGGATGCTCAGCCAACACGGCGTTCCCGTCCCACCGGGCCGAGACCTGAAAAAGTCTGTCGTCCGCCTTCGGCCATCGGAAGGGGCGTTGCATCAGGTCATCAAAGCTCATGGGTTCGCTCTCCGGATCACCGCGTCCATATAGGGTCATGAAGTTGATCCCACAGACGATGTTCGACGTCTTCGCGCTCGCCCTGCCGCGGGGCCACGGTTTTGGCGACCGCCCGCCCATTGGCGCGTGGGGCGACGCAGCGGGGATGGTGTGCGGCATCGTCACCCAGAAGACGGAGGACGGTTCGCTCGGGATCATCGCCATGCGACGCCGCGTCGATCACGTCTGGACGGTGACCGGGGAGGAGATCGGCTTTGCAAGCCTTGAGGACGCCAAGGCCCGCCTCGAGCTCCTTTTGCGCATCGGCGCGCCCCCAGAGCCTCTCCCGCCCAACACCGCGCCACGGCCTCCGCTACACGATCTCAAGGGTCGGACGCCCGGCGATCAGTTCTCGGTTCTCCTGCGACCCACGCACCATCTCGCCGCATGGGTCCTGAACCAGCTCTATCTCGCCTTGCCCAATCCGGACCGGAACTGGGCGGGCGACTGCCAGACCCGGAACTTCCACACGCGGATGTGGGAGGCTCAGCTGCTCGCAGCCTTCCGCGAGCAGGGGCTTCTCGTCAGTCAGCCTGTGGACTCCCCGGACTTCCATATCCAGAACCCATTGGGCGGAGAGGCCTGGGTCGAAGCGGTGACCGCCAACCCCGAGGTGCCGTTCGAGCACGTCAACGCGCCGAGAAGCGCGCCGCCGACTGAGCGAGACGCGCTGTTCTTCGGACCGGCGGCTGTTCGGTTCGCCAAGACCCTCGGCAGCAAGCTGCAGCGCGGCTACGATCGGATGCCGCACGTCACCGGCAAGCCGTTCATGCTGGCGGTCGCGGACTTCCATGCGCCCGCGTCGATGCTCTGGAGCCGCGAAGGCCTGATCGGCTACCTCTACGGCGAAGGGGCGGAGGTTGCCGACGACGGCGGGCGCAAGGTGGCGCGGACCACCAGGGCGGCGCACCTGCAGGGGCCGTCGGCCTTTCCCGCCGGACTGTTCGCCAACGCCGACCACGCCGAGCTGTCCGCCGTCATCTTCTCCAACGCCTGCGCCATCTCGAAGCTCAACCGGGTGATGGTGTCCGCTGGAGCCGAGGCCAAGGGGCTGCGTTACAGCCGCATCGGGCGCTTCTTCGATCGGCGGCCGGGGGCTCTGGAGGGCGAGCCCTTCTGTCTTGACGTCGCGAGTCCGGAGTACCGCGGGCTCTGGCCCCAGGGCTATGAACCTTGGTCGGCGGAGATGGAGGTGTTCCACAATCCCTACGCCCGACACCCAGTCCCGCACGCCCTTCTGCCCGAAGCGACCCACTGGTTCGAACAGGACGGCGAGCGGGTGTGCACGTCCTTCTACGAGACCTCCATCCTCTGGTCGGAGACCCATATCACGGACCTGGACCAGCCTGCCCCGCGCCTTGAGGACTTCCTTCGCCCGGCCGCCCCGTAGCGCAAGAGCGCGGTTGGCGCCGCCGCGCGCGCCGGAACCGGTCGTCAGGCCGCCGAGCGCATGAGAATATCAGGGAACAGTGCGTGGACGATGCGGCCCTCCACGGAGCCTTGGGTGATCTGGGGAGAGGTGAGGGAGGCCCGGAGCTTGCGCGCGACGCTCGGCTTCTGCAGAGCCGCCAACTGATCGGTCGCTCCGGCCACACGCCGGATCAGCCCCGCGAACTTGTGGCGCTCCTCGCTGTTGCTGAAGAAGGTGTTGAGCATCTCGACCAGGTTGCTCTGCTTGGTCGCCACAGGCTGCCGCAGCTCCAGCGACAGGATCAGGCTGACGAGCACCGGGATCTGCAGGGTGTCGAGGTCGCGGGGCTCCACCCCCGTGAGGGCGACGCGTTCCACCAGCTCCTGCAGCAGGTCCTGCCGGGCCTGCCACGGAAGGTGCCCTTCCACGACGGCCTCTCGCCATCGACGCAGATAGTCGACGTTCCAGGGCGCGACGGCGTAGGGCAAGCCTGAGGCGGGCCATTGCAGATCAGACAGGGCGAAGATCGCGGACCGCCAGTCGCGCCCGTCCTCCCAATGGCAGCGCACGAGGAAGCGGCCTTCCTCGCGCGATTGGGCCAGGACCTGTTCATCGAGTGAGAACAGGTTCTTGTTGTGCGAATAGAAAATGTCGAGGAACGCCGTCAAAAGCAGCCGGCGAGGAACGGGCTGGAACTTCCACGTCAGCCAGACCAAGTGGTAACCCTCTCGCCCGTAGAAATGCTCTCGACTGTCGATGATCGGCAGTTGCGTGCTTGAGAGCTGGATCTCCAGCGCCAGGCTTCGGCCGTTGTTGATCGCCCGTACGTCGGGCCGTCGGTGGCCGGTCTCGCCTCTCAGATACTCGTCGATATGGATTGAGCCGGCCTCCGTCGCCGGATCGATGGCGAGAATCTCCCCGACCTGATGTTTGAGCCAGCTGTGGAGAGGGCTCTCCTGCGCGCCCTGAAACTGCGCGGCGCTGCGCTGATCGACCGTGGCGGGGTCCCCTGTCCACCAGGGGCAGGTCGTCGGCGCACCCTTGTGGTGACGCCAGTAGGGCAGGCGGGTGCGCGCTTCCTTTGGCGCATAGACGCCGTGGCCGCATTGCTCGCAGACATAGGCGGCCGCCCCTTCGCGGCGGGCGGCCGCAGCGTTGCGGCGGATCTTCTGGTAGCGGTCGGGATCAATGGCGAGAAGCTGGTCGCTGGTGATGGTCGCGCCGGTCGACAGGTCGGTGACCCGTTCCAACGTCCTTTGCGGCTTCCTGACCGTTGCGACCATGTCCTCTCCGTGTTCCCAGTATGTTCACTGCGTGATTCCGCGCAAGGGCGATCGGATCGTCATCGGTCGGAAGCGCTAGGGGCTCCGCCCCCGCGCGGGCCAGGGTGAAGCGGCTACGCCGCCGGACCGGCCGGTCTCCCCGACCTTCCGCGCCGGCGAAGGCGCGATCCTCGGAATAACGGGCAGGCTTGTGCAGGTCGGGCGATCCCCCTCCGGCCGGTCCGCCCTGGCCCTTGCTACCCCGGTCTCGCCGACGGGCAGGGTTTCAGGCGCGCAGTTCGCGTGCCTGCAACCCTTGCCCAAGGAGGCAGACATGACTGCTCAATCCACCCAAACCGTCGCGACCGAAGCGACCGCGCCGCAGCACGGCGCGGAGGTGATCGTGCCGCTCAACCGGCTCAAGGCCTCGCCGAAGAACGCGAGGAAGACCCCGCACAGTCCGGCGACCATCGAGGCCTTCGCGGCCTCCATCAAGGCCAAGGGGGTGTTGCAGCCGCCCGTGGTCGAGATCGAGCGGAACGGCGAGGGCGTCCCGACCGGGAACTACCTCGTCACCATCGGCGAGGGCCGCCGTCAGGGGCTGCGGCTGCTGGCCAGGCGCAAGGCGATCAAGCGCACCCATCCGGTGCGCTGCATCGTGGACGCCGAGAACGACGCCCACGAGATCAGCCTCGACGAGAACATGACCCGCGAGGCCATGCATCCCGCCGATCAGTTCGAGGCCTTCCAGCGGCTCGCCGAAGAGAAGGGTTACGGCGCCGAGGAGATCGGCGCCCGGTTCGGGGTGTCGGCCCATGTCGTGCGTCAGCGGTTGCGGCTGGGCGCGGCGGCGCCCGAACTGATGGCGGCGTATCGGGCTGGGGCGCTGGCCTTGGATCAGCTGATGGCCTTCTGCGTCAGCGAGGATCAGGACCGGCAGCGGCAGGTGTTCGAGCAGTTGGGCGAATACCGTCCCGTCCACGCCATTCGTCGGGCCATGACCGAGGCCAAGGTGCGGGCCGACGACCGGCGCGCGGTCTTCGTCGGCGTCGAGGCCTATGAGGCGGCGGGCGGGACGGTGCTGCGCGACCTGTTCACCGAGGACGGCGGCGGCTGGCTGGAAGACCCGGCCCTTCTGGACCGGATGGTCAGCGACAAGCTGACCGGTCTCGCCGACGAGGCGCGCCAGCGCGAGGGCTGGAAATGGGCCGAGGCGGCGTCCGAGTACGCCGAGGTCAGCGCCCTGGGCCGGGTCTATCCGGTCGAGGTCGTCCGCTCCGAGGCCGACGCGGCGCAGATCGCGGGCCTGTCGGAGGAGTACGATGCGCTCGTGTCGGGATCGGACGGGCAGGAGGTGCTGCCGGACGCGGTGGACGCCCGGCTGGAGGAGATCGACGCGGCGCTGCAAGCCTTCGGCCCGGAGTTCGACTACACGCCCGAGGTCAAGGCGCGGGCCGGGGTGATGGTCCTGCTGGGCCACGACGGGCTCGCCCGGTTCGAGCGGGGGCTGGTGCGGGCCGAGGACGCTGTCGAGGATCGGCGCCCCGATCCCGAAGCGCCGGAAGGCTGGTCCGAGGAGGCGGAGCGGGAAGGGGAGGCGCCGCCCGCGCTGGAAGCCGAGGCCGATGAGGGACTGGCGCCCCTGTCGGAGCGGCTTGTGATCGACCTCACCGCCCATCGCACCATGGGGCTGCGCGACGCCGTTCAGGCCGACGACACCCTCGCCCTGATGGTGGTGGTCCACGCTCTGGCCCTTCAGGTCTTCTATCCGGCGTGGGGAACGTGGACGCCCCTGCAACTGCGATTGAGCATCGCCGGTCTGGACCGGCTGGCCCCCGGCGTCGGGGACAGCCCCGCCGGGCGACGTGTGGCCGACCGGCTGGAGGGGTGGGGCGCCCGTCTGCCGGAACAGCCTCGCGACCTCTGGGACGTTCTGGCGACCCTGCCCCCGTCGGAGCTTCTGGACCTGATGGCCTGTTGCGCCGGTGTGGGCCTCTACGCCGTGCGTGACCCGCACGACCGCAAACCGGACGCCTTGGCCCATGCCGAGACGCTGGCGACCGTCGCCGGGCTGGACATGACCGGAACGTGGACGGCGACGGCGGCCTCCTACTTCTCGCGCGTGTCCAAGGCGCGGGTGCTGGAAGCCGTGACCGAGGCGACCTCGCCCGAGGAGGCCGGGCGGATCGCCGGGTTCAAGAAGGGCGACATGGCCGAGGCCGCCGAGCGGCTGGTCGAGGGCAAGGGTTGGTTGCCGTCCGTCCTGCGCACCATCCCGGCGGTCGATCCGGACGCCCCGGAGCCGGACGGGGAGGCGATGCCGCCGCCGTCAGAGGACGACGCCTATCGGTTCGCCGCCGAATAGACGACCTCGGAGCGAAAAACTCGCCGCGCGCCCTTCGGGGGCGCGCGGCATTTTCCTGTGGGACGGCACGCGACTGCGTGTCACGCCATAGACGCGACGTCCGGACAGCGGCGACCTTGACCGATCCGCCCGGCGGACGAATGTGTCCGCGACATGCCCAAATATGATCCCTTGGCCGCCTATCTGCGGCGGCACGGCCGCGAGGAACTGTTCCTGTCCTTTCGCGACATCGAACGCATCGTCGGGGGCATCCTGCCGAAGGCCTCCCGGCCCAAAACGTGGTGGGCCGCGAACGGCGACGCACCCCAGTCCCGGGCTTGGGCCTCGGCCGGCTTTGAACCCCAGGTCGATTTCCGAGCCGAGACGGTGCGATTCATTCGCAAGGCCTGAGCGGCCGTGTTAGGCATCGGGCGACCGTTGTCGCTCGGTCTCCTGGGGGCGTCGATGACCGAATATCAGTTCCTGCTCGACGACGGGCGCGGCGCCGACCTCATGACCGAGACGGTGGAGGCGGACGACCACGCGGAAGCCGAATTGCTGGGCCGCATGCGTTTGTCGGCGTCGCCGTCTCTGCAGCGTATCATCATCATGCGGCAAGCATTCGAGGTCGCGGTCCTTCAACGGCCGCAATGACGCTGGCCCGGAGCCTCGCACCCGCCCTTCGAAACCCGGGATGAGCGCAACCGGCTCTCGCCTTGAACGAACAGCGTCGGGGTCCCAGATCATCCGGCTCAGCAACCGCTGCTTCGATGGGAGGCGACATGGTCGATCACACACGGGACTTGATGATCTTCGTCGAGGTCGGCGACTTCACCGCCGTTCGCACGGCCACGCGGCTGATCGAGGAAGGCCAGTGGCACGACCTCGGCAAGGGTTGGCGGGCCAGATCGGACGGACCCCACGTCAATGGGATGAAGCCGCACACCCACCTCTATCTGAAGGGCGACGAGGTCTTCGTCATCAACAAGGACGGCACCCCGAGCCACGGCTCCGACCTGTCCAAGATGCCCTCAAAGGTGCGGAAGGCGCTGAAGAGCAAGATGCTGATCGAGAGCGCGTCCGCGATCCGGTCGGTCCTCATCCCGCCTGCCATCATCGAAGCCGCGCTGCAGGACTGGGACCATCAGCGCACGATGCACCTCGCGAACCGCCTTCTGTCGAGGCGCTGAATGTGGCCTCGCGCGCTGCGACGTCGCTAGTATCCCCGAGGGTTCGACCACCGAGGGGGATTCGTGAGCGCGACGTCCGAGAGCACCAAACACAAGGCGCAGGTTTACGATCTGGCTCTGAACGCCTTCTTCCGCACCCGTGATCTCGACGCCGAGAGTCTCGCGACGCCGAAGACCGATATTGGCTGGGATATCGCCGAGGCGATGATCGCGGCGGCCATCAGCGGCGTCACCTACAAGACGCGCAGTCAGGCGACGTTGACCGACGCCGCAATGCTCTTGCGACGCCTCGCTGACGAGGTCGAGGAGGATGGGCTTGCCAGTCTCGAGTGGGGCTACAAGGGCGACATGCTTTCGCGCCACGCCTGGCGCCCGGACATCCGGACTTCCGAAGGCCTCGACCAGCTCGACAAGCGCACGACCGCGCTCATCGACGGTCTGATGGGGACAACCCGGTCGCTCACAGTCGCGGACAAGCGTGCCATCGTCTGCCTGTCCTTCGCCCGCATGGCGCTCGATCAGGTCTGCGACCTCATCGACCAAGAGCCGGCGAGCGCCGAGCCGATCCGGCGCATGGCCGTCGCGACCGTCGAGAACCGGCTGGAGGAGCTGAAGACAACGTCGACGCAGTAAGGCGCAGTCCGGGCAAGCAGGCCGTCCTGCCCCTGTGCAGAAGATTCAATCATGCCTTGCCCGGACGCAGGTCATCGGGGAGACTCGCTTCGTGAAAAAGACCCTCGATCATCTGCCGCTGCCTAAGCAGGCCGAGCTGCGTAACGTCGTCGATGTGATCCGCGCCTCTTTTGAGGAAGCGATCGCAACGCGTCGCGCCGAGCGGTTGAAGAACGGCAAGATCCTGAAGGTCATCCTCTATGGGTCGTATGCGCGGGGTGATTGGGTTCATGATCCCGTCGGCCGGTACTTCTCCGACTTTGACCTGTTGGTCATCGTCGATCATGAGGACCTGACAGACGGCGAGTTCTGGTTTGATGCGACCAACCGGACGATGCCGGGAGAAGGCGAAATCCGCACCCCCGTCAGCATCATCGTTCACAGTCTGGATGACGTGAACGACCAGCTTGATCGGGGCCGCTACTTCTTCGCTGATATCCTTCGCGACGGCGTCATTCTGTTCGACACTCCCGGCAGCAAGCTGCACAAGCCTGCAACGATCAAAGCCAAGGCCGCGCTGCTTGAAGCCGAAGGCTTCTTCTCGAAATGGATGCACAGCTCCAAGGAGTTTCAGGCTGGAGCGGTCTTCTACGCCCAGCGCGATAACAGCAACTTGGCGGCATTCAGCCTGCATCAAGCGTCGGAGCACTTGTACCATTGCATCTTGCTGGTCGTGACGCTCTACAGCGGCAAGGCGCACAACCTCGCCTTCCTCCGCAAGAAAGCTGAAGCTATCGACGCCCGTCTCGCGGAGGCTTGGCCGCGCGAAACCAAGTTCGAGCGCCGCTGCTTCGAGCTACTGCGCGAAGCCTACGTCAAGGCGCGATACTCCGAACATTACAAGATCAGCAGCGAGGAGCTGGCGTGGCTCACGGAGCGCGTCGAGACTCTGCGCGGGCTGACGGTGACGGTTTGCCAGGAGCGGCTGGCTCAGCTTCGGTCGGAGGCCGCCGACGATGTCTGAGGCGCCGGCCTTTTTCATACCGTTCGCGGACTCCGCCGAGACGGCTGACGAGGTCTACGCCACGATCCGCGCGACGATGGCCAAGGAGGCGTTTCAGCCCACCGAGCGTCGGGTCTACCGCGTCATGTATCAGCACAACGGGCGCGACCTCATTGCGACCGTCGGCGAAAAGGACATCGACGGCGAGACCGTGATCGCGATCCTGGAGGGCTACAATCCGGGTCCGATCTACATGATCTGTACGCCGACCCGGGGCGTCGTTCGGGGCGATCCGATCCTCGCGGGCGACATTCTCGCGGTTGTCGACTTCAGTCAGGAGGAAATGGCATGAGCGTCAAGGATGAGGTGGATCGCGCCATCCACGGCTATCATGGAGACGATCTTCAAGGCGTCACCGTGGGCTTCGAACTCTGGGACGATTTCTGCCGGGAGACCGGTCTGACGCCGCAGCCCGCCGAGGTCGGCGGCGACGACGTTGAAGTCATCTACCAAGGCCTCAGCATCAAGCCCGGGGTTACGCCGGACAAGATCAATCTCGTGACGGGTTTCTAGGCCAGCGGTGGCGATGGGCGCGTCTGAGCCGGACATGGATGATTTCATGCGCCGGCTGGAGCTCCTGCAAGCCTTTCGCGCCAAGACGCCTGTCGTCATCGACGGCGTCACCTTTGATCTTCGTGCCGACGTCGACAAGGACCATTGGCGTCCCGTGGTGGCAGTCGGGACGTACAGCCGCCAGGCGTATCGCTTCGGCCCACGCATCGTCTTTCCATGGACGCCGCCGGAGTGGATCGAACACTGGCGCGAGAACGGCGGCTATCTCGAAGCGCCCGCCGGGAGCACCATCAAGACCGCGCTGGTTCGTTCCTATCCATTGGAAGGTTCTTTCGAGGCTCTCGAGGTGGAAGAGAACCGCGAATGCCGCTTGATGCATCTCTGGGTCTTTACGCCCGACGGTGAAATGAAGGCGGTTGAGCCCCCGCTCGCGTTGTTCGCCAAGACCGCCACCGCCACACAGATCGATCTGGAAGAGTTCGACGTCGCTTACCAGGGACTGGTGTCGAGGCTCGAACGGCTGCTGGGATGCGAGGATCTCGAAGACCGTCTGGACAAGCCAGAGCCTGATTTTCCCAAGCCCGCCGCGGACATGCCGTTGACCTACAGACGAGCGGTCCTAACCCTCCATCAGGCCATTCACGAATACGATGAGACGGCCTACGTCGCCTTCGGCTATCTCATGGGGCGTGCAGAGGCCGAACAACAACTTCTCGATTCCGCCCTGAGGGATCACCGCGCAGCCAAGGGCCGCAAGAAGGGCACGGGCACCCGGAGCGCGAACAGTCAGCTGGCAACCGAGCCGATCCGTGACCTAGCGAAATCACTGATCAGGGGAAACGGGGACCTATCGCTCGGCCGATGCGCACGGATGGTCGCCGACTCGTTGCCCGATGACTGGCCGCTCGGCCGAGAGCCAGACTGGATCAAGGATCATATCCGCGAACTTTTTCAGCAGCGCGAGGGTCGGGTCGAGTACCGTCCAAGGCCGGAGTGGGTCCACCCTCCCGAGGCGGACGGGGGATGATGTCAGCTCAGGAGGGGACGAGCTGTGGTCGCCTCCTGTCGTCCTCTTCGAAGTAGGGGAAAGGGTGGACTCCGTTCATGGAGAACACCGATGGATCCCAACTGGCTAACCGCTTTCGCTGCGCTCGTCGCCGCCGTCGCGACGTTCATTTCCGCCGTACGCAAGAGGTAATGCAGCGAGTAGGATTCCCACTCGCCCATCTCGCCACTGCATCGAAAGGGCGTTCGATAACGTCATGAACCAGACCGACTACGTCGCTCCCGCGCGCTACTTCCTCGACGAAAGCGGGACGAGCGGCGACCTGTCGACGGCAGGAACCGGTCTCGACTTCAAACGCCAGCCGATCTTTGTCCTGGCGGCGGTCGGGGTCGATGATGAAGCTGGCCTGGCCGAGCGGCTGCAGGCGATCCGGCAGCGACGCTTCCCTCAAGCCACGGAACTGAAATCGAGCAAGGGGCATGCGACACTGGCCGTGATCTCGGAGTTGCTCGATGGGATCGACGCGCTGCACGGCGGCGTCCTGCTGGAGGTGATGGACAAGCGCTTCACGCTCTCAGCCACCATGATCAACACGCTCATCCTGCGGCCCCTGTCGTCGTCTGATCACGAGCCGAAGGCGCTGTGGTTTCGCGCGCAGCTCGCCGAGCGATTTCACGAGACCGCGCCCGCAGGCGTCTATGACGCCTTCGTTCAGGCCTGCCGCGAGCCGGGGGAGGCGAGCCTGAAGGCCGCCTTTCGCGCGGTTCTCGAATGCTTTCCGCCAGGGCCTCCCCGGGAGGATCCCGCGCACGCCATCCGCTTTTTCGCTCTCGACAGCCTGAAGGACTTCCGGAAGGCGGGCGCCTCAAAGCCGGAGGTTCAGCGGCGCTTCCTTCCACTCCCTGACCCCGGGCATACCGGCAAGGACGTCTGGATCCTGCCGCACCTGTCGGCCTTCACCAATCTCTATGCCCGCATCAACAAGATCAGGGACGGCCGATTGTCTGACGTCCAGATCATCCATGACGACCAGCCCTATTTCGCGGAGATCCTCCGTTCATCGAAACAGGCCGCCGAAGGTCTGGCCGGCAATGACGGGGTGATCAAACTTGCCAGGGCGGATTACCGGTTTGTGGAATCGGGCGACCTGACCTTCACGCCGTCGACCGGCTCGTCCGGAGTCCAAGCCGCCGACCTGATCGCCGGTTTCGCGATGCGGCATGCTCGCGACTGTGTGGCCGGCGATCCGCCGGCTCGTGAGAATGGGGACGTGTTCCGTCGTCTCGCCCACACCCTGGATGCATCGCCGGGGTTTGGCATGAACCTGATGATGTCCAACCGCGACGTCCTGCGTTGCGGTTTGCTGCCCAGCCGCGACCCGATGGTGCGGCCCTCCGGCCCCTAGTGATTGCTCGCGGCGACGGCGTGATTGGGGGTTTCATCGGAAGTCGCGAGTCTTCACCCTGATGGCTTCAAGCGACAGATCGGGGATGTAGATGTCGCGGACTTTGGGGGTGCGGGCATCGGGTGCGCTGCCGCGATAAACTTCGTCACCGCGACCATGGGGGAGGGGGAAGCGGTCTCGCTGGCCCAGTGAGGCCAGAACGTTGGAGCCGTCGTGCAGGCGCGTCGCCACGATATGGACGACGTCGCCCTCGCGCTGGACCTTCCCGTCGACGACTAGGAGACTGGCGCTGAGCACGATCCGGCGCTGCTGCTCATAGAGGCTGGGCCAGATGACCAGATTGGCCACGCCTGTTTCATCCTCAATGGTGATGAACATCACCCCCTTCGCCGAGCCCGGCTTCTGGCGCACCAGTACTAGGCCGGCGACCCGGGTCAAACGGCGATCGCGCATCGCCGAAGCGTCGGCGCAGGTCATGACGTGACGGGACCGGAGCGTCTCGCGCAGGAAGGCGACCGGGTGTTCTCTAAGCGTCAACCCGACATGGCTATAGTCCTCCACCACCTCCTGTCCGGCGGGCATGGCAGGCAAGCTAGACACCGGCTCAGTGATTTCCGGCGTTGTCGCCCCGTCGTCCTGCACAACGGCGAACAGCGGCAGAGGATCGTCGCGCAAAGCCTTGATGGCCCACAGTGCCTCCCGCCTCTGCAGGCCGAGGCCGGGCAGGAACGCGTCCGCCTCGGCGAGCCGCGTGAGCGCGCCCACCGGCGTTGACGACCGTCGCCAGACATCCTCGACGCTGCTGAAAGCGGCGTCTTGTCTATGAACGACGAGACGACCAGCGGCCGCGTTAGCAAGACCGCGGACCATCCGTAGCCCCAGGCGGACGGCGAACCGGTTCTCATCATCGGTCGGTTCGAGCGTGGAATCCCATCGGCTGGCGTTGACGCAGACCGGGCGGATCTCGACGCCATGCTCGCGGGCGTCGCGCACGATCTGCGCCGGGGCGTAAAACCCCATCGGCTGGGCGTTCAGCAGGGCCGCGCAGAAGATGTCGGGGTGATGGCATTTGAGCCAGGAGGAGGCGTAGGCGATCAGCGCGAACGAGGCCGCATGGCTCTCGGGGAAGCCGTAGGAGCCGAAGCCCTCCAACTGGCTGAAGGTCTTTTCGGCGAACTCGGCCGTATAGCCGCGCTCGACCATTCCCGAGACCAGCTTGTCCTTGAAGTGGCTGACCCCGCCGGTGAATTTGAACGTCGCCATGGCGCGTCGAAGCTGGTCAGCCTCCGAGGCTGTGAACCCGGCGCATTCGATGGCGACCCGCATCGCCTGCTCCTGAAACAGGGGCACGCCGAGCGTCTTGCCCAAAACCCGCTCCAGCTCGGGCTTGGGATAGTCGACCGGTTCCTTGCCCTCCCTCCGTCGCAGATAGGGATGGACCATGTCGCCCTGGATCGGACCCGGCCGAACGATCGCCACCTCGATCACCAGATCGTAGAAGGTGCGCGGCTTGATCCGGGGCAGCATCGCCATCTGCGCCCGGCTCTCGATCTGGAAGACCCCCAGCGTGTCCGCCTTGCGGATCATCGCATAGGTCTTCGGATCCTCGGCCGGGATGGACGCCAGATCGAGGCCGACCCCCTTGTGGTCGCGCAGCAGGTCCAGCCCCCGACGCATGCAGCTCAACATGCCAAGGGCCAGAACATCGACCTTCATGAACTTCAGGGCGTCGATGTCGTCCTTGTCCCATTCGATGACCTGGCGGTCCTTCATGGCTGCGGGTTCGATGGGGACGAGATCGTCCAGACGGTCGTCCGTCAGGACAAAGCCGCCGGGGTGCTGGCTCAGGTGTCTGGGGAAGCCGATCAGCTGACGCGATAGGTCGAGCGCCAGCCGAAGCCGGCGATCCTGAAGGTTGAGGTTCAGCTCCTCGGCATGTCGATCCTCGACGCCTTCACTGGAATAGCTCCAGACCTGGGAGGACAGCGTCTTGATCAAGTCCTCGGATAGGCCGAGCGCCTTGCCGACGTCGCGCAGGGCTCCGCGAGATCGATAGCGGATGACCGTGGCGCAGAGCGCCGCTCGATCGCGGCCATACGTCTCGTAGACCCATTGAATGACCTCCTCGCGCCGCTCGTGCTCGAAATCGACATCGATGTCCGGCGGCTCGTTTCGCTCCTGGCTGACGAAGCGTTCGAACAGAAGATCGTTGCGGCCGGGGTCGATCGAGGTGATGCCGAGCACGAAACAGACAGCGGAATTGGCGGCTGATCCCCGGCCCTGACAGAGGATGTCGCGGCTTCTGGCGAAGCGGACGATGGAGTTCACCGTCAGGAAATAAGGGGCATAGCCAAGCGTCTCGATGAGGGTCAGCTCATGCCGCAGGCTGGCGCGGACCTTGTCCGGCAAGCCGTCAGGGTAGCGTTCCGCAGCACCCTCCCAGGTCAGTTGCTCCAGCGCCTGCTGCGGCGTCAGGCCGGGGAGGGCGGCCTCCTTCGGGTATTGGTAGGTAAGTTCGTCGAGGCTGAATCGGCAGCGGTCGGCGATGTCGATCGTGCGGCGCAGGGCTTCGGGATAGCGGGCGAAAAGGCGATGCATTTCTTCGCCGCGCTTGAGGTGGCGGTCAGCCGAACGTTCGCGTTTGAAGCCGACGTCGTCGATCGTGCAGCCCTCGCGAATGCAGGTAAGGACGTCCTGCAGAATGCGTCGGTTGGGATGGTGGAAGAGCACGTCATTCGTCACGACCGTTTTCACGCCGAGCTCTCTGGCGAGCTCAGACAGCTGGTGCAGACGCATCTGGTCGCGAGGACGACGGCGCAGCGTTAAGGCGCAATGGGCGTCGTTCCCGAAGATGCCCGACAGGGCGGAGAGCCGTCTGCCACAGAGGGCATCGGCCCTGTCGGTCACGAGCATCGCGATCAGGCCTTCGGCATGGTCGGCTAAATCGCACCAGTCGAGATGGCAGGCCCCCTTGCCTCCGCGACTTTTGCCGAGGGTAAGAAGCCGACACAGGCGACTGTAGGCGGCCCGATCGGTCGGATAGGTCAGAACAACCGTCCCGTCAGTGAGAAGGAGACGACAGCCAACAATGAGACGGACGCCGGTATTTTTGGCGGCCTCATGGGCGCGCACGAGGCCGGCGACGCTGTTCACGTCCGTGATTGCTAAGGCGTCCAGCCCGCAGATCGCCGCTTGAGCGAAGAGCTCGTCACAGCCGCTCGCGCCCCGAAGGAATGAGAAGTGGGATAAGCACTGAAGTTCAGCGTAATTGCAAAACATATGTTCATGATATGTTCCGTCTCATGTCAAAGCCAGATCGCTTTCCAAATCTGAGCTTCGACGCTCAAAACAGCCCCTCACGCTCCCCATCGGAGTCGGGACCCGCAAAGACGACCAAGGTGTCTGGCGTAGCTCCGCTAGGCGCATCGTTTTCGATGACGATAAACTGCGCATCTCCCTTGTGAGACGCGAGATACGCGTAGAACCGTTCCTTCAGACCGCTCGCTTTCACAACGGCCTCATCGGCGCCGAGCGCTCCGTGGCGACTTCGGTGCGGCTCGCGATAGCTCACAAGCGGACTATCCAACACGATGAACCCGGGGTGAGGCAGACCCTCCGCCCGGCAGAACTTCAGAATCCCGATCTTGAACGCCGAGTGCATGAGCGCTCTGACGCCCTTGCCATTAGCCGAGCGGCTCTTCCCATCGATCTGAATCTCATGACTTCCAGCATCGAATGTGACTTTCGGATTTCCAGGGAAGCCCCAAGCATCCAGCACGCCTTGGACATGTGTCGCCAGAGCAAGACCTGAGCCACCCGACAATCCTACGACCGCGCCGGCTTGGTTGCGTGTCGCCTTGAAGCGATCCAGCACACGCCGGTGTTCTTCGAGCTCCTTCACTCGATCGACAAGACGAGCGCGGGTCCGCAGCGTTTCGCGGGCATCAGAGACAAGCTCGAACCGCCGCCGTGTTTCCGCTTCAACCGGGAGGCCAGCCTGAATCTCTTTCTCCAAATGGCTTATGTTCGCGAGGAGGCTATTTCGCGTTTCGTCCGCCGCAGAAACCTGCGCGGAAAGTGATGATAATGTCGCGTGGAGTTCGCCTTGCTCTCTGCCAATCTTCGCCAGCTCGGCGGCGATGGCGCGGCGACTGCCTTGCACATCCTCACGTCCATGACCGTGATGCTGATGTTCCTCAGCGGCGCCACACAGCGGGCAGGGGCGGCCCCCACCCGCGAGCAAAGCGTCGCTTCCTTCCAGCAGCGATGTCAGTCGCTCTGTGTCGCTCCGATATACGCGGTCCAAAAGACCGAAGCGGTCGACGGTGAGAGCCATCTCTTCGAGGGCGGCGTCAATGGACGCTAGTTCACCCCGAGCGTTTGAAAGCCCGATACGCGCCTGATCCAGGCGGGCCTGTGCTTCTGACGCTTCGGCCTGGATGTTGCGGATGTGTTGGGTCTGCGCCTCAATCGCCTCGTCGAGATCTTCCGATACATCCTCGCCCAACTCAGCCCGGGCGACACGCAACATGTCGTCCAGAAGCTCGATCTTGCCGCGGTTCCCCGTTCGCTGCTCTTTGACGCCCGGCGCCTTGACCTGAGCGGAATCGTCAACTCCGGTCAGGATGAACTTGAGCGTGTTCTTGTCCTGCGTGACGCTCCGCCCATCGGAGACGTCGATCATGCTGAGGTCGCCGAGCATCGGCGTCTCCTCAATGAACACGTAGGGTGCGAACGAGCGGAACGAGAAAGTGACCTTCTCGCCCGAAAGCGTCCGGGCGATTTTCACATCAGGCTTCAGCCCTATCGCGGCCAGAAGGTAGGCGGACCAGCTCTCTGGACTTCGATGTTCGCCCTGGAGCGCGCGGTCGATCGCAACGCCCGTATCCGGTACGGGCCAACCGGCGCGATACTCGAAGTCACCCCCTCGCAGGCTTCGAGCGACCTGGACCTCGTTCCCGACCCCCAACTCCACGTCGAGCCAAGCCTTCTCGTACCCGTCTCTTTCTGTGATGCCCGGAATACCCTCGACGCCGGCGCCGGTCATATAATCAAGCGATTTCACCAGAAACGACTTGCCGGTATTCGACGCGCCCCAGACCACGTTGAGGCCGTCGCTGAAAGCGATGTCGACCGGTGGGACGTTCGGACCCGTAAACGCCAGTCCGCGTATGATGATGCGCGCGGTCAAAGCAGCAAGCTTCCCTGTTCATCGGGCCCAATGAAGGCCGTGGTCCAGGTATCAAGCTTCGTCCTCAGTTCGCTGAGGAACAATGCTTTTCCTTTCAAGGATATCTCTCTGGCGATCCATCCGGCTGCGGTTTTCAATCGTTCGGAATAGGCACTCTCAAGCAGCTCTACGTACGCCGCGGCCTCGTCAGACGCGCGATATTCCAGTCCCTCGTCTGATGCGCAGATCAAGATCATATGAAATCTGCGCATCAGGCCCAGACTGTCTTCGACGAGGGTGCGCCTCACCAGCAACTCGCCTTTGCGACCCGGCACGGCCGGGTGAAGGCTTGGTGGCCCGTCGAGATCGCCGGAATGCACGACGGCGTGGTCCAAGACGACGAGGTCGGCCAAGTCGAGCGCCAGCGGTCTTACCGCCTCCAGGATCGTCACGGCTCTTATCCCCGCCTCGAGCGGGGAGTTGAACAGCGGCGGGATGTCTGAGGCTACTTCGTCCACTTCAATCGCCGATCATTCGCCAGATGGTGACAGATGCCTTGAACGACTGGAATTCGGGCCAGGCGACCAGCGATCGAGGCATTCAAGCCCGCCGCGTGTTTCATCACCTTCCCCAACCGATCAAGCAGGGTATCGGCGGGCTCCCGATGGACATCAACCACACCGTGGTAGACGTCATTCTGAAACTGAGCGACCAGAGCCTTGTCTGTATTGTCGCGATGAAATCGCTTGAACGCCTCGGCCTCGAAATAGCGTTTGCGCTGATCTCTAAGCTGGTCGCCGTAAGTGGCGTCAGCCAAGACTGCGGCATTGTTCGGAAAGTCTGTGCCGGCGGCTTCGCCGTAAACAGCCCGAAGCTGGCTCAGATACTCCGTTTCTTCGCTTTCGATGATGTCCGGCGCTTCACCTTGCGGGGCATGCCCCGGCAATTCCTTGAGGATCTGCACCAGAGCCGGCTTTGCGTGCTCGTCCTTGACGATCAACGGCGCCGTTAGGCCGGTCACTCTGGTGAAATCGTAACCCGTGATCGCGGCGCGCAGCGTCGTCGTGAGCGGAATGTCCGCGCTTGCGGTGATCTTCGTCTTACAGACGCTATCCCACTCCGCCAGCAATGCAGCCTTCAGTATGCTCGGATTGTTCAGAAGGTCCATAAACGGACCTACGATCCCTCGCGGGGATACGAACGTGAAAGCGGCCGGCAAGGTCGCGTAGGTGCCCTGGATGTGGTGGTGAAACATCTTCCCAAGTTCGAGCAGGCCCTCTTTGCGGCCGAGCTTGGATCCGAGAGTCTTCCGTTTGCACTGAAACAGATCCCACGCGCCTTCATGCCGATCGCTCGTGTAGAAGCCGATTACGTCCCGCGCCTTGTCATTGGGCCCGCCAATCCGCTCCACCTGCGTGTATTTTGACTCTCGTCGCTCGACCCAGATCTCCACGAATTCTTCGAGCTGCCCGTCGTCGAGCTCGCTGAGGCGAATGGCCAAGCTGGTCATCGTCGCCCCATGTGTGTGCGGTCCCCGGAAAAGCGTCACGGTAACAACCGCGTACGAATCCGGCAATCTTTGCGCGAGTCGTTGGACAGTCGATACATTCAACAGCGCCTTGGTCATCCGAACCGACCGTGAATGAACCAGGCCTGCGAGCCGGTCGTCGCGTCCTCTCCGTCTCCAGCGCGAAACAGCCAGAAGCGCTCGCCGGCCTCATCCTCGACTTGGAAGTAGTCGCGGACCGCCCACATCTCGGCGTCGCGGCGGCCCCATTCGCCGAAGATCCGTTCGGGACCATCGGCCCGGCGGATACGGCGGCGGACGCCGCGCCAGGTGAAATGGGTCGGCGGATTGTCGGGCAGAAACGCGATCGTTTCGATCGGCTCCGGCTTCCGGAACAGCCGTGGCGGGCGCGGCAAGTCCGGCGCCCACGCCCCGCCCGTAGGGGCGGAGAGAGGGGCGACCTTGCGAGTGGAGCGCTCGGGGACGTCGCTTTCCACGGGAGACAGCCGATAGAGTCGGTCGGCGCCGATCCGGTTCGCCAGCGTATCGACGAGCATGGACACGTCCGGGGCGGTCTCCGCGCCGAGCCGCGCGGCGGCGGGGCGCCAGTTCAGCGGCTCCGTCGCACTCGCGGCCAGCGTCATCCGATCGATGCCGAAGCCGGGCGCGATCGTTTCGATCTTGTCGGTCAGCAGCCGGGTTAACCGGCGCACGTCACGCACCGGTTGGGCGAAACCGACGCGGACAGCCTCGATCCGGTTGTCCACGCGGTAGCAAAGCCAGTCGAGCTGCCGCGCCCCCAGGCCGCGCGTCTCCAGCTGTCCGCACAAGGCTTCCACCAAGGCGCCCGCGTACCGGGCCAGCGTCTCGGGGGCGCCGATCGGCTCGGCGAAGACCCGTTCGACGCGGGGCATCTCAGGCGCTTCGACCGGGATCAGAGGCTCGCCCGACCGGCCGTAGGCCTGGTCGAGACGCCGACTCAGCTCCGCGCCGAAACGGAGCTGGAGGGGGGCGCGAGGCCGGTGGGCGACGTCGCCGATCCGCTCGAACCCCATTCGCCTCAGCCCGACGGGAAGGTCCGCCGGGAGGCGCAAGGCTTCCAGCGGCAAGGGGGAGAGAGCCGCATCGACGCCGTCGTCAGCGATGAGGCTCTGGTCGGCGCGGAAACGGGCGACCGCATGGGCGGCGCCGAGCGTGGGGCCGATGACGCCCCGGCTGGTCACGCCGACGCCCTGGAGGCGCGTCGCCAGATCGCGCAGAAGACCCGGCTCGCCTCCCTGAAGGTGGGCGGCGCCGGTGACGTCGATCGCCAGTCCATCCGGCGGATCGGCTTGGCACACGGGGGCGTAGCGGTGCATCGCCCACAGGGCGAGGCGGTCCAGAGCCTCGGCGTCGCCATGCGGATCGGCGTCTCTCACGTCCAGACCCGGTATCAGGGCCTGGGCCTGGGTCGCGGCCATGCCGACGCGTGCGCCCGAGGAGGCGGCGGCGGCGTTGCAGGCCGTCACGACCCGCTTGCGACCGATCCGGCCCGTGAGGATGAGAGGATGCTCAGGCGGCGGCGCGTCGGCGCCCAGCCGGCGGCGCAACCGATCGACGGGCCAGTTCGGCAGGAAGAGCGAGACGACCCGTCTCATCGCAAGCGTCCAGAATGAAGTCCGCCGCGTCGGCGCCGCGGCAACGCATGAGTTCGATCCGCCATCGCGCCCGGCCGATCCCGGGGACCGGCAAGGGCGCCGATGGCTCGGCGCTGACGCGCCAGCGCGTGGCGGCGGCGGTCGGCTGGCCGAAGTCGGCGGCCTCCGCCGCCCGGCGCCATCGCCGGACAGCAAGGCCGATGACGCCCGACGTCTCGGCGGCCAGCTGCAGCCGGCGCGAGGCGGTCATGGTCAGGCGGGACGTCTCGCAGACGACGCCGGCCAGCCCGCCGTGACGCAGGCCTTCCTCGAAACACGCCATCAGCGCCTTCTCGTCGCCCGCCTCGACGTAGATGACCCGGTCGGGGCCCAGCCCTGCATGACTGAGCGCGGGAGCGAACAGATCGGGACGGGTGATGCACCACAGAACCGGCCCGGGCAGACGGGCGACGATGCCCGCCGCGAACAGGGCGGCCACCGCGCCGCCGACGGCGTCGTCGCCGCCCCCGGCCACCTCGTGGAGCGCCCCGAGCGCGAGACCTCCGCCCGGCAGGGCGGCGTCCAGCGTCGCCACGTCGAACGGCAGCACGCCGACCGCGCGACGGTCAGCCTGCTCCAGCGCGCGAACCCTGGCGCGCAAGTCCTCGAAGTGGGCCGAGCGGGCGGGCGGCATGGACGAACTCCTCCTCGCCTCTATAATGTTCCCGAAATGTTCTGGTTCGAAGGTGGGGCCGGAGTCAATCCGGCCGGCGCCTTTTCCCCCGGGATTTGCGGCGACCCCGGAGCCGTGAAATCCTCGGCTCGACGTCACGGGAGCTCAGGTCATGTGCAACGAGTACCAACTCATCCTGCCGTTCGACGATGTGATCGCGGCGTTCAATCTGACGGGAAACAGGCTCGTCTTTCCCGGCGGCATGCCGAACTTCGGCCCGATGGTCTCGATCCGCATCGGGGATCGGGCCCCGATCATTCAAATGGGTGCGGAAGGGCCCGAGGCCGTCCTGACCCCTTGGGCCTGGAAGGGGCCGGGCGGACGCCCGGTCTTCAACTTCCGCTCCGACGGGCGATCCTTCGAGGGTTCGCACCGGTGCCTGATCCTGGTGGATGGCTTCTTCGAGTTCACCGACCCCGAACCCGGACAGAAGCGAAAGACCAAATGGCGCTTCACGCTGTCGGGCCAGCGGCTCTTCTGGGTGGCGGGCCTGATCAAGGAGGGCGCCTTCGCCATGCTGACCACCGAGCCGGGGGAGGATATCGCCCCCTACCACGACCGGCAGATCGTGGTGCTTCGGCCCGAGGACGGTGCGGCCTGGCTCGACCTTCAGCGACCCCAGACCGAATTGTTGCGGGCTCTGCCCGCCGGGAGCCTCGACGTCGAGAAGGTCTTCCCCGCCGCAGCCTGAGCGCCGATTTGAGCCTGGGCGGGGTCAGGTCCTGATCGACCGCGGGGGCCGATGGCGATGACGGGGTGGTCAGGGTAGCCAGCGTCTCGCATCCTTTTCGCGCCAGCCGGCGCGGCCTCTCGATGAGGCGGATCTGACCGAAACCCGGTCGGCTGGCGCAACCGCTTGCGCGACTTTCATCCCCGGCCTGACGGCCTTCCTCGCGAAACAAGAAAGTCTCTCATCGCGGTCCTCCGCTTCGCTGCGGGGCCTCGCTTCGCTCTCCCTGCGCGCCGCCCGGGCCCCGGTCTCCCGATCGCCATCGAGGCCGCGGCAGGCGTGGCCCGAAGCAAAGGAGAGACTGACATGGCCACCATCGGCACCTTCACCGCCCAAGGCGACGGCTACACCGGTTCGATCAAAACCCTCACCCTGAACGTCAAGGCGGCGGTCCTGCGGCCCAACGAGAAGAGCGACGACAAGGCCCCCGACTTCCGGATCTTCGCCGGCCAGACCGAGTTCGGCGCCGCCTGGAAGAAGACGAGCCAGCAGAACCGCGAATACCTCTCGGTCAAGCTCGACGATCCCAGCTTCCCGGCGCCGATCTACGCCTC
>Ga0315900_10001452_pt1 | contig 37797 bp, 37 predicted proteins | sample LakEriMetagenome_FD_203521 | JGI IMG/M metagenome (GOLD analysis project Ga0315900, IMG submission 203521) | Freshwater fungal communities from buoy surface, Lake Erie, Ohio, United States - Buoy 12 MA114 | ecosystem: Environmental > Aquatic > Freshwater > Lake > Lake biofilm | place: USA: Lake...
CCCGGTTCAGCGGGTGAAGACCGCGGACGGCTACGGCCAGCTCATGTGCATGACCCAGAAGTTCTGGGATGAGCTCTGCGCCCTGGCCGGACGCCCGGACCTGGCCGCCGACCCGCGGTTCGCCGATCTCGCCGCCCGTCGCGCCAACCTGCCGGCGTTGACCGAGGCCATCGACGGCCTGTTCGCGACCCGGACCAACGCGGACTGGACCGCCCTGCTCGGCGGCCGCGTGCCGTTCGGGCCGGTGAACAGCCTGACCGAAGCGCTGGACAATCCGTTCGTGGTCGAGGTCGGGATGCGGGACGTCGTCGACCATCCGGATGCGCCGCAGGGGCTGCAGATGCTCGCCGCGCCGGTCAGGATCGACGGCGAGCGGATGCCGGGACAGCGCTCTCCGAAGCTCGGCGAGCACACCGGGGAACTGCTCGGCTAGCGCCAGTCGACATTCATGGTTTTCGCGGACGGCGCGCTGATCCTCCCCTCTGGGGGAGGTGGCTCGGCGAAGCCGAGACGGAGGGGGTCAGTTCAAGGGCGCCACACCCCCTCAGTCAGCCTGTCGGGCTGACAGCTCCCCCAGAGGGGAGCACCGGGGGCGACGACCATCGCCCGCTGTGATGTCGATCGAATCTAGACCGCCAGGTCGTCGCCCGTCATGCGCCGGTAGAGGTCCAGGTACCGCGCCGACATGGCGTCGATCACCGCCTGTGGCAGCGGCGGGGGCGGCGCCTCGCCGTTCCAGCGTCCGGCCGCGCGCTCGGCGTCGAGGTGGTCGCGCAGGGGCTGCTTGTCGAAGCTGGGCGGGACCTCGCCGACCGACCAGCCCTGCGCTGGCCAGTAGCGGGAGCTGTCGGGGGTCATCACCTCGTCGATCAGCACCACCTTGCCGGCGGCGTCGCGCCCGAACTCGAACTTGGTGTCGGCCAGGACGAGGCCGCGCTCGGCGGCGGCGTCGCGCCCGGCGGCGTAGACCGTGCGGCTGAGGCGCTCCAGCTCGGCGGCGAGGTCGGCGCCCACCAGCTCGATCATGCGGGAGACGGGGATGTTCTCATCATGGCCCGTCTCGGCCTTGGTCGCCGGGCTGAACACCGGCGGGTCGAGCCGCTCGCTCTGGCGAAGGCCTGCGGGCAGCGCCTCGCCCGCCAGGGTGCCGGTGGCGGCGTACTCCTTCCATGCCGAGCCGGAGAGGTAGCCGCGCACCACGCATTCGATGGGAACGACCTCGACCCGTCGGCACAGCGTGGCCCGGCCGGCCAGCTGCGCCCGGCAGGGCGCCAGGGCCGGGACGGCGGCGATGATCTCGTCCGCATCGACCGACAACAGGTGGTGGTCGACCACCCCCTCCAGCCGATGGAACCACCAGGCGCTCAGCTGGGTCAGGACCGCGCCCTTGAAGGGCACAGGCTCGGCCATGACCACGTCGAAGGCGCTGACCCGGTCGGTGGCGATCAGCAGCAGCCGTTCGGCGTCGACGACATAGATGTCGCGCACCTTGCCCCGACCGACGAGTTCGAGGGGCAGATCGCTTCGGGTCAGCAGGTCCAAGGGGTGCGTCCTCGCTACAGGGTCTTGCGGATGTCGGCCCAGGCGTTGGCCAGGGCGTCGCGGTGGCCGGGCTCGGCCACGGCCATCAGCGCCTCCGCCCGGCCATCGAGGGTAAGGCCGCGCAGGTCGGCGACGCCGTGCTCGGTGATGACCAGCCCGACGTCGGCGCGGGTCACCGACACCGCCGTCTGGGGCAGACGCGGGATGATCCGGCTGATCGCGCCGCCCTTTGCCGAGGACGGCAGCGCCAGGATCGGCAGGCCGCCCTCCGACAGTCGGGCCCCGCGCAGGAAATCGGTCAGGCCGCCCGTGCCGGAGATCTGGCGCCCGCCCTGGAACTCGGCGTTGGCCTGGCCGAACAGGTCGATCTCCAGCGCGGAATTGACGGCGACCAGTTTCGGGATCGCCGCCAGGGTGCGGATATCGTGGGTGAAGCCCGAGGGCTCGAACCGGATGCGCGGGTCGCGACCGCAAAGGGCGTAGAGCCCGGCGTCGCCGGCGGCCAGGCCCGTGATCACCTCCGTCAGGGCCCCGGAGTCGAGCACCGCCTGCAGCGGCCCGGCGACCATGCCGGAATGGATGCGCAGGCCCTTCAGGCCCTCCAGCGCCTGCACGGCCGCAACGCCCGCCTTGCCGAGTCCGAACTGCAGGCTGGCCCCGGGGGTCAGCAGCGACTGCAGGTGGCCCTTGATGACATCGAAAGCCGGATCGAGCGTCCCGGCCTCGTAGGCCAGCAGCGGCGTCTCGTCCTCGGCCACCAGGTCGAAGGCCGAGAGGTCGTAGAGCGGTCCCTGGACGCGGGGCATGTGCGGATTGATGACGGCGACCTTGAACAGGTCCCGCGCCAGCACCGCCGGCGACAGGTCCGACGCCACGCCGAGCGACACCCGCCCCTGGGCGTCGGGCGGGCTGACCACCGCGACGGCGGCGTCTAGCGGCGTGGTCCCCAGCCAGCCCCAGGCCTGGAACCAGGTCATGGGCCGGAGCGCGAAGGAGCCGGCCTCGAAACTGCCGCGCCAGTCGGCGGACAGGAAGGTTCCCTCGGCCCGCGCGGTCTCGTGCAGGCCGGCCCAGTCGGTGCGGTTGATCCCGGGCACATGGGCGCCGACGAAGGTGATCCCGGCGGCCAGATCCGGCGTCCGTAGGAAGGCGTCGCGCAGCCCCAGCGGCTCTCCCGGACCGCCCGGAATGAACAGACGCCCCCCCGTTCCGTGCAATCGGGAGGCGAATTCCTGGGCCAGCTTGTCAATCGGGAGGCGAATCACGTCATTCTCGGTCCAGACGACGCCTGCAACCGTATGCGGCGCCGATGTGTTCAGTGCGTTGAATGCCCGGCCCCCTGAAGGACCAGACCGCGTCATGAAAGCCTCGATCGACCATCCCTACGACATCGCGCGGCCCTTCCTGTGGATCGCGGCAGTCGGCTTCGCGACCGGCTTCCTCGGCTACATGGCCCTGTTCGGGTCGCCGCTCTAGCCTCACGCCGCCCCGGTCGAGCCGAAGCCGCCCGCGCCCCGCGCCGTGGCGTCCAGACTTTCCACTTCCATCCAGGACGCCGAGGCCACCGGCGCGATGACCAGCTGGGCGATGCGGTCGCCCCGACGGATGACGAAGTCCTCCTCCCCCAGATTGATCAGGATCACCTTCACCTCGCCGCGATAGTCGGCGTCGATGGTGCCCGGCGTGTTGAGGCAGGTGATCCCGGCCTTGGCGGCCAGGCCCGAGCGCGGCCGGACCTGGGCCTCGAACCCGGCAGGCACCGCGAAGGCCAGGCCCGTGGGGACCATGGCCCGGGCCATCGGCTTGAGGGTCATCGGCGCGTCGTCGGCCACCGCGGCGCGCAGGTCCATCCCGGCGGCCAGAGCGGTCTCGTAGGCCGGCAGCGGGATGCCCTCGCCATGCGGCAGGCGGGTGATCGGGATGGTCGGGGTCATGCCAGCGCCTCGGCGATGCGGGCGGCCAGCCGGGCGCCGACCGCTTCCTTTACGTCGCGGTCCCAGCGCTCGACGCCGGCCTTGCTGATCAGCAGCACCGCGTTCTCGCCACCGCCCATCACGCCGGGCTCGGTGACGTCATTGGCGATGATCCAGTCGCAGTTCTTGCGCGCCAGCTTGGCCCTGGCATGGGCCTCGACATCGTTGGTCTCGGCCGCGAACCCGACGACCAGCTTCGGCCGGCGCGGATTGTCGGTGGCGAGAGTCGCCAGGATGTCAGGGTTCTCGACCAGCCGCAGCGCCGGCGGACCGTCCTTGCCCTTCTTGAGCTTGATGCCGAACGCCTCGTCGGGGCGCCAGTCGGCCACGGCGGCGACGCAGACGGCGGCGTCGGCCGGCAGGGCGGCCTCGCAGGCGGCCAGCATCTCGCGGGCGGACTCGACATCGACGCGCTTGACGCCCGAAGGCGTCGGCAGGCTCACCGGCCCGGCGACCAGGGTCACCCGGGCACCCAGGGCGGCCAGTCCGGCGGCGATGGCGAAACCCTGACGGCCGCTGGAGCGGTTGGTCAGCAGCCGCACAGGATCAAGCGCCTCGGCGGTGGGGCCGGCGGTGACCAGCACATGCTTGCCGGCCAGAGGGCGACCCCGGGGCCCCTCCAGCATCGCCATGGCGGCGTCGAAGATCGCCTGGGGCTCGGCCATGCGGCCGGCGCCGAACTCGCCACAGGCCATGGCGCCCTCGTCAGGCCCGACGAAGCTGACGCCGTCCGATTGCAGGGTCGCGAAATTCCGCTGCGTGGCCGCGTGCTCCCACATCCGCACGTTCATGGCCGGGGCCATCAGCACCGGCTTGTCGGTGGCCAGCAGGGTCGTCGAGGCCAGATCCCCGGCAAGGCCGTGCGCCGCCTTGGCCATCAGGTCGGCCGTCGCCGGGGCCACGACCACCAGGTCGGCCGAGCGGCTGAGCTCGATATGGCCCATCTCCGCCTCATCGGTCAGGGAGAACAGCTCGCTGTAGACCCTGTCCTCGGCCAGGGCCGACAGGGACAGTGGGGTGACGAACTGCGCGCCGGCCGCCGTCAGGATCGGCCGCACGGCCACGCCGGCCTTGCGCAGAAGCCGCGTCAGCTCCAGCGCCTTGTAGGCCGCGATGCCGCCGCCGACGATCAGAAGAACCCGCCGCTCGCCCAAACCGCGCCCTCGCCTTCAAAGCCTTCCCGCTCCTTACGGCGCGGGCGGGCGCTGGACAACCGGCTCGACCTGTGTTCCTAGTTCGTTCGTTATTCTCGTTCAGGTGGCATAGCGAGGGTTCTCATGATTAGATTGTCAGGCGGCTCGGCCGTCATCGCGGGCCTGTGCCTGCTGCTCAGTGGCTGTGACGGCGGCGCCTCGGCGGTTCCGGCGCAGAAGGCGGGGGATGCCGCGCCGGCGGCGACCGCCGCGGCGGAGGCGTCGTCCCCCGACCGGTCCCGGTCATCCGACGCCGACCGGGCGCCGGTTCCCAGGGTGGACGGCAAGCCGATGTGGTCGGCCACGCGGCGCTACACCGCCGAGCAAAACGCCCGCCGGGCCTTCGAGCGCAACGGCGCGGCCTTCGGCGCCGACTCGGTCGACGCCTTCGTGCGCAAGGCCCACGCCTTCACCTCAAGGCCGCCGAAGGGGTCGCTGTTCCTGTCGCGGGACAATGGCGACCGGCTGATCTACGACCCGGCCGGCAACGTCTTCGCCATCGCCTCGGCCGAGGGCGCGCCGCGTACGATGTTCAGGCCCGACACCGGCATGGCCTACTGGGAACAGGTCAAGGTCGACGAAGCCGACCGCGCCGCGCGGCGGCGGCAGCGCGGCGATGGGCAGTAAAGGCGCTTCCTCCCCCGCCTGGAGGAGGGGGACCATGCGAAGCATGGTGGAGAGGGAAACGCTCTTGCCTGGAGTCCTGGCATGAATGGGGTGAGGTCGAACACGGTAGCCTGACGGCTGACGCCGGCGCGTCCCTCTCCAAAACCCTCCGAGTGGTCCCCCTCTCACAAGTGGGAGAAGTCCGAGAGCTCCTAACCCAGCAGATACCCCAGCACCCCCGCCAGTCCCGCCACGGCGGCCCCGGCGGCGAACCAGGCCAGCCTGGACGGGCGGGGCTCGACGACGGGCACGGTGGTCAGGCCCGTCTCCTGGGCCTCGGCCATGCGGGCGATGGCGCGCAGGGCGCGGACGGCGTCGTCGGCCAGCTCCCGCACGCGGGCCACCGGCGACAGCTCGCGGCTGATCCAGCGGCGGACCACCGGGTCGGCGGCCTGCCAGATGTCATGGTCGGGGTAGAGCCGGCGGGCGACGCCCTCGACGGTGACCATGGTCTTCTGCAGCAGCACCAGCTCGGGCCGCAGCCGCATCTCGAACAGGGCGGTGATCTCGAACAGCTGGGCCAGCAGCCGGCCCATGGAGACCTCGCTGGCCGCCCGGCCGAAAACCGGCTCGCCGACCGCGCGCAGGGCCTGGGCGAAGGCGTCGATGTCGTGGTGTCGCGGCACATAGCCGGCGTCGAAATGCACCTGGGCCACCCGGCGGTAGTCGCGCATCAGGAAGCCGTAGAGGATCTCGGCCAGGAAGCGCCGCTCGACCGGTCCCAGCCGGCCGATGATGCCGAAGTCGACGGCGGTGATCGTCGAAGGAGCCGAGACGAACAGGTTTCCCTCGTGCAGGTCGGCGTGGAACACCCCGTGGTCGACCGCCTGGGCCAGGAAGCCGCGAATGACATTGTCGGCCAGCGCCCGGCGATCCAGGCCTGGCGCCTCCAGCGTCGCCGGATCCGACAGAGGCAGACCGGTCGCCCATTCCAGGGTGAGGACGCGCTTGCCGACGCCCTCCCAGACCACGCCCGGCGCCCGCATGTAGCTGTCGCGGGCCATGACCTCGCCCACCTCGCCGGCCCCCGCGGCCTCCATGCGAAGGTCCAGCTCCAGCTCCAGCGCGCGGACCACGATCTTCGCGAACAGCACCGGCTCCAGCCGGCGGGCAGGCGCGATCAGCCGCTCGATCAGGCCGGCGACCAGCAGCAGCACGCGGCTGTCGGCGTCGACGCGCTGCTCGATCCCCGGCCGCAGCACCTTCACCGCCACGCGGCGACCGTCGAGCATCGTGGCCTCATGGGCCTGGGCGATGGAGGCGGCGGCCACCGGCTCGCCGAAGGTCGCGTAGAGACTCTCGATCGGCCGCCCGAGCGCGCGCTCGACCTCGACCCGGGCGATGGCGGTGTCGAAGGGCGGCAGACGGTCCTTGAGGTGCGACAGGTCCTGGGCGAACTGGCCGCCGAAGATGTCGGCGCGGGTCGACAGCACCTGGCCCAGCTTGATGGCCACGGGCCCGAAGCTCTCGAGCGCCCTGGCCAGCCGCTCGCCCGGCCGGCCGATCTTCGCCTGCCGTCCCGCGAACAGCCGCAGGAACCGGCTTAACGTCCGCACCCCCGTCGGCAGCAGCGGATCGACCTCGCGCGGGATCAGCGCGTCCGCGCGGATCAGCGTCCAGCCGACGGCCAGCAGGCGGGCGAAGGCCGCGAGGTCCATGCCTAGACGGCCCGTCCCGTGTGCATGGCCGCGACGCCGTTGGTGAAGTTCACGTAGCCCGCGCCCGCGAAGCCGGCGTCGGTGATCATCCGCGCGAAGGTCTTCTGGTCCGGGAAACGACGGATGCTCTCGACCAGATACTGGTAGGAGTCCCTGTCATTGGCGACCCATTCGCCGATCCGCGGGATGGCGTTGAACGACCAGGCGTCATAGGCGGCGCGGATCAGGCTGTTGGTCGGTCTCGAGAACTCCAGGCAGATGAACCGCCCGCCGGGTTTCAGCACCCGCCGCGCCTCGCGCAGGGCGGCGCTGACGTCGGTGACGTTGCGGATGCCGAAGGTGATCGAATAGGCGTCGGCGCTGGCGTCGGGCAGCGGCAGGCGCTGGGCGTCGCCCACCGCCCAGCAGACCTCGGGCGGATAGCCGCGCTCGCGGCCGGCGGCGATCATCTCGGCGTTGTAGTCGATGACGTGGATGGTGGCGTCCTCGCCGCCCCGGCGCTCCTGCGCGGCGCGGGCCATCCTGGCGTAGCGGTGGGCCATGTCGCCGGTGCCGCCGGCCACGTCGAGGATCACCTCGCCCGGCTGGGGGTTCAGCCGCGCGGCCACGGCGTCCTTCCAGAGCCGGTGCACGCCCGCGCTCATCAGGTCGTTCATCAGGTCGTATCGGCCGGCGACACGGTCGAAGACGCCCCGGACCAGGCCGGGCTTCTCGGAGGGGTCGACGTCGCGGTAGCCGAAGGTGGCGCTGCTCTGGCTCATGCCTTGCCTCATAGACCCGGGACGGCGCCTAGGCTAGCCAACGGAAGACCCCGCGCAGGCGAAAGACCTCCATGCCCGAGCTTCCCGAAGTCGAAACCGTCCGCCGCGGCCTGCAGCCGGTGCTGGAGGGCGCCCGGCTGAGCCGCGTCGAGCAGCGGCGGCCCGACCTGCGTTTTCCGTTTCCCGAGGGCTTCGTCCAGCGGCTGACCGGCGCGCGGATCGAGCGGCTGGAGCGGCGGGCCAAGTACCTGCTCGGCCACCTGGACCGGGGCGACGTCCTGGTCATGCATCTGGGGATGACCGGCCGGTTCGAGATCGAGGGCCCCGGGCTCGCCGCGCGGCCGGGCGACTTCGTCCACGCCGTCGCCCCCGACCCGAAGCACGCCCACGTCCTGTTCGAGACCGAGGTCGGCGCGCGCGTAACCTACTACGACCCCCGCCGGTTCGGCTTCATGGGCCTGGTCCCGACCGAAGGGCTGGCGAGCCATCCCTGGTTCGCGGGCATGGGGCCCGAGCCCCTGGGCCCGGACCTGACCGCCGACCACCTGGTCGCCGCCTTCGCCGGCCGAAAGCAGGGGCCCAAGACCCTGCTGCTGGACCAGCGGATCGTGGCGGGGCTGGGCAACATCTATGTCTGCGAGGCGCTGCACCGGTCGGGGATCTCGCCGCTGAAGCCGGCCGGGAAGATCGCGAGGGCGAAGTACCCGCTTCTGGTCGAGGTCATCCGCGAGGTGCTGGGCGAGGCCATCGAGGCCGGCGGCTCGACCCTGCGCGACTTCGCCGCCACCGACGGCGCGCTGGGCTATTTCCAGCACAGCTTCCGGGTCTATGGCCGCCAGGGCGAGCCCTGCCCGACGCAAGGCTGCGGCGGAACGATCGACCGCGAGGTCCAGGGCGGCCGGTCGACCTTCTTCTGCCGTCGGTGCCAGACCTAGGGATGGGCGGGATGAACGGGATGCGGGGGATGCGGGGGATGCTCGCGGCGGCGATGACGGCGGCGGCCTTGCTGCTGTCGCCGGCCGCGGCGAGGGCCGAGCCGGCAGTCTGGAGCGTGCGCGACGCGGATTCGACCATACTGCTTTTCGGGTCGGTGCATCTGTTGCCTGACGGGCTGGACTGGCGGCCCGCCGCCCTGGACCGCGCCCTGGAGAGCGCCGACGACCTGTGGTTCGAAACGCTGACCGAGGGCGGCGAGGGCCGGATGGCGACCCGAGCCCTCGGCATGCTGCCGGCCGGTGAAAGCCTGTCGGCGAAGTTGTCGGCGCAGGGGCGGGCGCGGCTTGAGCGGATGTCGGACGCGGTTGGTCTTTCGCCGGCGGCGGTTGACGGCCTGCGCCCCTGGCTGGCGGACATCACCCTGAGCGTGGCGGTGCTGATCCGCGACGGCGCCCGGGCCGAGGCCGGGGTCGAGGCGGTTCTGGCGGATGCCGCGCCGGGCGCCGCGCGCCGCTACTTCGAGACCCCACGGGAGCAGATCGCCTTCCTGGCCGAGGCGCCCGAGGCAGATCAGCTGGCCTCGCTGGAAGAGACCTTGCGCCAGCTCGATGAGGACCCGGAGCTGTTCACGCGGCTGGTCAGGGCATGGCTGGCCGGTGATCAGGCGACCATAGACGCCCTTGGCGCCGCGCCGCTGCGGTCCCTGTCGCCGGTGCTCTACGAGCGCCTGCTGGCCGGCCGCAACCGGCGCTGGACGGAGCAGATCCTCGAGCGGCTGGCCGGGTCGGGCACGACGGTGATCGTGGTCGGCGCCGGGCATATGACCGGGCCCGACGGCGTGCCGGCCCTGCTGCGCGCCCGGGGCGTCGCGGTCGAAGGGCCCTGAACGCTCTTGAGCCGGCGCGGCGGGGCGGGCACAAACCGCCCATGACCGATTTCCAGACCCTTCTCGTCGAGACGCCGTCGGACGGCGTCCTGCTGGTGCGCCTCAACCGGCCCGAGGCCCTCAATGCCCTGAACTCGACCCTGCTGGGCGAGCTCGGCCAGGCGCTGGACGCCGCCGGCGCCGACGACGCCGTCCGCGTGGTTGTCCTGACCGGCTCGGAGAAGGCCTTCGCGGCCGGGGCGGACATCAAGGAGATGTCGGACAAGTCCTACGCCCAGATGATGAAGCTCGACTTCTTCACCGACGCGGCGCGGCGCATCGAGCAGTTCCGCAAGCCGATCATCGCGGCGGTCAGCGGCTACGCCCTGGGCGGCGGCTGCGAGCTGGCGATGATGTGCGACTTCATCATCGCCTCGGAGACGGCCAGGTTCGGCCAGCCGGAGATCAACCTGGGCGTCGCGCCCGGCATCGGCGGCACCCAGCGGCTCACACGCTTCGTCGGCAAGTCCAAGGCCATGGACATGATCCTGACCGCCCGGATGATGGACGCCGCCGAGGCCGAGCGCGCCGGCCTGGTGTCCCGCGTCGTTCCCGCCGACAAGCTGATCGAGACGGCGCTCGAGGCGGCGGCGAAGATCGCGGGCCACTCGCCGCTGGCGGTGCTGATGAACAAGGAACTGGTCGAGGCGGCCTACGAGACCACCCTGACCACCGGCGTGGCTCTGGAGCGGCGGCTGTTCCACAGCCTGTTCGCCTTCGAGGACCAGAAGGAAGGCATGGCCGCCTTCGTCGAGAAGCGGAAGCCGGACTTCAAGGGGCGGTAAGCAGGGCGGCGGCCTCGTCGGTCGTCAGCCATCTGGCGAACCGAACTCCGCCGCCCTCGCCGGCCCCGCGGGTGACGACGACCTGGACCTGGCCGGCGCCGATCCTGGGCTTGAAGCGGTTCTGGAGCCGCGCGTAGCCATAGCGCTGCAGCCGGTCGGCCAGTTTCGGCTCACGGGTGATGATCACCCGTCCAGGCGCGGTCTCTCCCTTCGCGAGCAACCGTTTCGCGTCGGCGACCTCGAGGCTGTAGCCCGGAACCTCTCCCTTGCGGACCCAGGCCATGAGGGCGGTCTGAAGCGGCGGGCCAAGGTCGGGATCACAGACGACCACCAGTCCATCATCGGCCGGCGCGCAGCCGGCGAGCGCCCCGAGGGCGAGGAGAAGCTGTCGTCTGTCCATGGCTCGCTTGTACAGAAGCGCAGCCGATCCGCCAGAGTCACGTTGACCGCCCCCGGTCCTTCCTGTATTTGCCCGCCCTTCGATTTATCCGGCGTACGCGACGTCCGCGCGCGCCCCGTCCGTTTGAGGTCTACAGGCACATGGCCAACAATCCCGGCGCCAAGAAGGCGATCCGCAAGATCGAGCGCCGCACCGAAGTGAACAAGGCCCGCCGCTCGCGCGTCCGCACCTTCCTGCGCAAGTTCGAGGAAGCCCTCGCCGCCGGCGACGCCGCCGTGGCCAAGGAAGCCTTTATCGTCGCGCAGTCGGAACTGATGCGCGCCGTGTCCAAGGGCGTGGTTCACAAGAACACCGGCTCGCGCAAGGTCTCGCGCCTGAACGCCCAGCTGAAAAAGCTGTCGGCCGCCTGATCTACACCGCATACGGCGCGTCGGGATCGGCGCAACGCCTTATATTTCAGCATCTAGATCAACCGGCAGGCGCCTTGGCGTCGGCCGGTTTTTTAGCGCCCGCTTTTCGCCCGTGCGGCGAATTTACTCATCTCTGAGGGGCTGGTTAACGGATTCCCTTGCCCTGATCGGGCCGTCCGCGAGTCAACAGAAATATCCGTGTCGGGACTCTAATTTCACGTTTGACCGGCCGTTTTCGAGGTCGCTAGTGTGAAGTTCTAGACGCTCTGGTTCATCTCCATTTTTGGTCATGAGTAAGGCGGCGGCGGACGCAGTGCATCCGCCGATCAAGCCCCTGTGCGTCGGACCTTGCTTCATCGTCGTGGGGGCGGCTGAGGCTTCGCGGGCAAGAGACAGATAAGGATCGGGTGGGCTGAATATGACTTCCGTGGGTGGCCAAATGATGCCCTCTCAGACTCCGGCTGGCGCCGTCTGGACCAAGGCCTGCCTGGCGCTGCGTCATGAGCTTGGCGAGGCCGCCTTCGGCTCCTGGCTGGCCCAGGCCGCGCTGCGCGAGGCGGGCGGCCAGCTGTATCTCGTCACCCCGACCGGCGTCGCCCGCGACTGGATCCGCCGCAACGCCTGGCGCCGTATCGGCGAGCTCTGGGCCCAGCACGACCCGGAGGGTCGCATCCTGGACCTGAAGTCCCGCATGGAGTTCGAGTCCGACACCGGCGGCATGGACGTCATCGCCGAGGCCATCGAGGTTATGGACCCGGTCGCCACCGACGCCCCGGCCATCGCTCCGATGCCCCCCGTCCGCCCGACCCGCACCGCCGGCCTGCAGGAACGCTTCACCTTCGACAGCTTCGTGCCGGGCCCGGCCAACGAGTTCGCCCACGCCGTCGCCCGCCGGGTGGCCAGCGGGGCGGACGGACACTTCAACCCGGTCGTCTTCCACAGTCCCTACGGCTTCGGGAAGACCCACCTGCTGAACGCGCTCGCCTGGGAGGCCATGCGCGCGGCGCCGGAGAAGAAGGTGGTCTACCTGACCGCCGAGCGCTTCCTGTCGACGTTCGTGCGGGCGGTGATGGATCGCTCCACCAGCCTGTTCAAGGAAGAGCTTCGCGCCGCCGATCTGCTTCTGATCGACGACGTCCATTTCGTCGCCGGCAAGCAGTCGACCCAGGAAGAACTGTTCCACACCCTGACCGCCCTGATGGAGGACGGTCGCCGCGTGGTGTTCTCGGCCGATCGGCCGCCGGCGCAGATCACCGAGATGGACGCCCGACTGCGCAGCCACCTGTCGGCCGGCCTGGTCTGCGGCATCGAGCCCGCCGACCGCGGCCTGCGCATGGGCATCCTGGAGCGCAAGCTGGCCTCGCTGGGCCGCCAGGGCGGCTTTGTCGCAGAGGCTCGCCCCGAGGTGCTGCAGTTCCTCGCCGACCGCTTCACCGACAGCGTGCGGGAGCTTGAGGGGGCGCTGAACACCCTGGTGGCCCGCATGGGCGCGGAGGTTTCGGCCCTGTCGCTGGACGAGGCGCAGAACATCCTGCGCCCCCACCTGCGCGGCGCCGAGAAGCGCATCACCATCGACGACATCCAGAAGGCCACGTCCGAGCACTTCGGCCTGCGTCAGGCGGACCTGATCTCCGAACGCCGCAACCGCTCGGTGGCCCGTCCGCGCCAGGCGGCCATGTGGCTGGCCAAGCAGCTGACCACCCGCTCGCTGCCGGACATCGGCCGTCGCTTCGGCGGCCGCGACCACACCACCGTGCTGCACGCCGTGCGCCGTATCGAGGCCCTGAAGGCCGACGACGCACAGCTGTCCCGCGACCTGGAAGCCCTGACGCGGAAGCTGCGGGGGTAGGTTCGCCACCGCCCGTCATCCTCGGACTTGTTCCGAGGACCCATGAACTCGATCAACAGCAAAAGGGCGCGGATCACTCCGCGCCCTTTTCGTCTGGCTCACCACGCATGGGTCCCCCGGGGGCTCGGCCAAGGGCCGACCCGAGGGCAGGCTTTGCGACGAGCGCGAGGATGACGGGGGATCGCTAGAACCGCTTCCCGCGCACGCCATGGTCCGCGAAGTAGTCGATCATCTTGCGCCAGCCGTCCTGGGCGGCCTCCTGGTCGTAGCTGGCGCGGTAGTCGGCGTGGAAGCCGTGCTGCGCGTCGGTGTAGACCACGATCCGGGCCCCCTCCTTCTTGAACTCGCGCAGCCGGGCGTTCATCAGCTCGACGTCGGCGACCGGGATTCCCTGGTCGCGGCCCGCGTAGAGCCCCAGCACCGGCGCCTTGAGGAAGCCGGCCAGCTCCAGCGGCCATTCGCGCTCGGGCTCGGACAGGAACTGGCCTTCCGCCGGGCGGGTCAGCCGGCCGTACCAGGCCACGCCGCAGCGGAAATGCCGGTATCGTGAACAGGCCAGCCAGACCGCCGCCCCGCCCCAGCAGAAGCCGGTGATGGCCATCTTCTTGCGGTCGGCGAAGGACTGGGCGCCCACCCAGGCGACGGTGGCGTTGAGGTCGTTCATCACCTGCGCGTCGGTGGCGGCCGAGACGATGCGGCGGATCGATGCGAAGTCGGTCAGCGGGGCGGGGTCGCCATGGCGGGCGAAAAAGTCGGTGGCGATGGCGATATAACCGAGCTTGGCCAGGCGCCGGCAGACGTCGCGGATGTACTCGTGGATACCGAACACCTCCGAGACCACGACGACCACCGGAAACCGCCCCCTGGCGTCCGGGCGAGCGACATAGGCGGGGATGTCGCGGTCGCCGGCCGGGATCAGCGCCATCTCGGCGATGAGACCGTCCAGGTCGGTGATGATCGGAGCGGCGCTGGCCGACACCGCGGCGGCCGCATAGCCGGCGAAGAACAGGCCGCCCAGCGCGCGGCGGGAGACATCCAGATCCCCGGGGAGGTTGCCCTCGGGACGGGTGAGCTTGAGCATGGCGTTATCCTCGACGGCGTTTTGTCGCACCCTATCGTGACAGTACGGGCGTCGCCAAGGGCGGCGGCGGGGCGGCGCGCCTCAGGGTGATGTTGATCCGGCCGCCGCCGGGGACCAGCCGCGAGGAGCCGGGAATGATACGGTCGACCCCGTGGTAGGCCAGCCGGGATTCACCCGCCAGCAGGCAGACATCGCCCGAAGCGAGGCGCAGCGAGCGGGTCGGAGCCTTGCGCGTCAGTCCGCCTATCCGGAACAGCGCCGTGTCGCCCAGCGAGATGGACAGCACCGGAAAGGTGAAGTCGGCCTCGTCCTCGTCACGGTGCAGACCCATGCGGGCGCCGGGCCGGTAGAGATTGACCAGGCCGGCGTCGGCCGGAACGGCCGGGTCAACGTGGTCGGCCCACAGCGCCTCGAGCAGCGGCGGCATCGGCGGCCACGGCCGACCGGTGAGCGGATGGCGCGGCTCGTAGCGGTAGCCAAGGCGGTCCGAGACCCAGGACAGCGGGCCAAGGCCCGTGGTCTCCACGCTCATGGCCTTGCCGCCGGGCGTGACCTGGGCGTGGAAGGGCGCGTCCCGCGCTGCGTCCAGCACACAGGCGACCAGACGGGCCTGATCCTCGGGCGACAGGTGTCCCGGCAGCAGTGTGAAACCGCTCTCGTCCCTCATGACCGTCCCGTTGCGCGAACCCCAGGGTGCGCGCCGGGACCGCGTGAGACAAGCGGCGCGAGGGCCGAACCGGCGCGGGCTGGAGCAGGATGCGGTCAGACAGTGCCGTCCGACCGTTGAACCGTGCCCTGGCCCGCGCCGGAAACCGGTCAGTCTTCGGTGTAGCGGTAGGACGAGATCTTGCAGACGTCGATGCGCTTGCGGACGAGCTCGTCACCGTCGTCGAACACCGCCTTGAAGTCGTACAGGCAATAGCCGGTGCCATCGTCGACGTTGACCGTCACCGATTGCCCGGGACTCAGCACGTCGCGGCCCAGGATATCTTCTTCCCAGTCGTTCTCGCTGACGTTCGAGGCGTAGAACTTGACGATGGTGAAGCGGGTTTCGTTGATGATCCGGACGCGCCGGTCCTCGGCCGAGGCGTTGGCGGCCGTCAGCAGGCTGGCCGCGGCGAAGACGGCGATCGCCGTCGCGGCCTGTAGTTTCTTCGCAAGCTTGATCATTGTATCCCCCTCAGGATCGTGTCGTGACAAGGGCACCAGTAAGCGCCCCCGCCCCCGCGCGCGCCATACCCCAAATGGGGGGCGCCGTGTCGGAGCCGTCGGCTCCCGGACAAAGCCCTCAGTTCGGCTGGGGTTTTGCACTTGCAGCGGGGGGTCTGCTTCCCATATGGCGGTCTTGACGACGGCTTCCGCGAAACGGAGGCCGGTCCATTCCCGATCAGAGGATCCAACGGGGACGGAAGAGAAAAACCGGAGCGCTTCACGCAAGGCTCTTGTCGCCGCCGTCCGCCAACTACGGAGTAGAAAGACCTCAAGATGAGCAAGATCATCGGTATTGACCTTGGCACCACGAACTCGTGCGTGGCCATCATGGACGGCAAGAACCCCAGGGTGATAGAGAACGCCGAAGGCGCCCGCACCACGCCGTCGGTCGTCGGCTTCCTGGATGACGGCGAAAAGCTCGTCGGCCAGCCGGCCCGCCGCCAGGCGGTGACCAACCCGACCAACACCCTGTTCGCCATCAAGCGCCTGATCGGCCGCGCCTACAGCGATCCGGTGGTGGACAAGGACAAGGGCATGGTGCCCTACGACATCGTCAAGGGCCCGACGGCCGACGCCTGGGTCCGCGCCCACGGCAAGGACTACAGCCCGCAGGAAGTATCGGCCTTCATCCTGATGAAGCTCAAGGAAGACGCCGAGCGTCACCTGGGCGAGCCGGTCACCAAGGCCGTCATCACGGTCCCGGCCTACTTCAACGACGCGCAGCGCCAGGCCACCAAGGACGCCGGCAAGATCGCCGGCCTTGAAGTGCTGCGCATCATCAATGAGCCGACCGCGGCGGCCCTGGCCTACGGCCTGGACAAGAACGACGGCAAGAAGATCGCGGTCTACGACCTCGGCGGCGGCACTTTCGACGTCTCGATCCTGGAGATCGGCGACGGCGTCTTCGAGGTGAAGGCCACCAACGGCGACACCTTCCTGGGCGGCGAGGACTTCGACCTTCGCGTGGTCGACTACCTGGCCGACGAGTTCAAGAAGGAAACCGGCACTGACCTTCGCAAGGACAAGCTGGCCCTTCAGCGTCTCAAGGAAGAGGCCGAGAAGGCCAAGAAGGAACTCAGCTCGACCGCGCAGTACGAGGTCAACCTGCCGTTCATCAGCATGAACGCCAACGGCCCGCTGCACCTGAACATCAAGCTGTCGCGCGCCAAGCTGGAAGCCCTGGTCGAGGACCTGATCGCCCGTACGATCGCCCCCTGCGAACAGGCGCTGAAGGACGCGGGCCTGAAGAAGTCCGACATCGACGAAGTGATCCTGGTCGGCGGCATGACCCGCATGCCCAAGGTCGTGGACGCGGTGAAGGAATTCTTCGGCCGTGACCCGCACAAGGGCGTCAACCCCGACGAGGTCGTGGCGCTGGGCGCCGCGGTCCAGGCCGGGGTTCTGCAAGGCGACGTCAAGGACGTGCTGCTGCTGGACGTCACGCCGCTGACCCTGGGCATCGAGACCCTGGGCGGGGTGTTCACGCCGCTGATCGAGCGCAACACCACCATCCCGACCAAGAAGAGCCAGACCTTCTCGACCGCCGACGACAACCAGTCGGCCGTGACGATCCGGGTCTTCCAGGGCGAGCGTCCGCTGGCGTCCGACAACAAGATGCTGGGCCAGTTCGACCTGGTCGGCATCCCGCCCGCCCCGCGCGGCATGCCGCAGATCGAGGTCATCTTCGACATCGACGCCAACGGCATCGTCCACGTCACGGCCAAGGACAAGGCGACCAACAAGGAGCAGTCGATCCGCATCCAGGCCAACGGTGGCCTGAGCGACGCGGACATCGAGCGCATGGTCCGGGAAGCGGAGTCCAACAAGGCCGAGGACGAGAAGCGCAAGGCCGGCGTGGAAGCGCGCAACCAGGCCGACGCGGTCATCCACTCGACCGAGAAGGCCATGGCCGAACACGGCGACAAGGTCGGCCCTGACGAGAAGGCCGCCATCGAAACCGCCCTGGCCGACCTCAAGGCTGTGATCGAGGGCGGGGACGGCGAGGATATCGCCGCCAAGACCCAGACCCTGATCCAGGCGTCGATGAAGCTCGGCGAGGCGATGTACAAGTCCCAGCAGGGCGACGGCGCCGACGGACAGGCCTCCCGGACCGCCGACGACGGCGTCGTCGACGCCGAGTTCGAGGAAGTCAGCGACGACGACAAGAAGTCGGCGTGACATCCAGCCTCAAGGCGGCGGAGCCCCGGACATGACCAGGACCTGTCCGGGGACCGTCGCCGCCGGCTTCGCCAAGGCAGACGCCCCGTCCTTGCCGTTCCTGTCGGCCGACGGATCGGCGCGGGACTTGCGCAGGGACGGGCGCTCCACCACTTCAGAAGACAAGCAACTGCGAATGTCCGCCCATGCGTGACTACTATGACATTCTCGGCGTCCAGCGCGGCTGCGACGAGGCCGCGCTCAAGGCCGCCTTCCGCAAGAAGGCGATGGAGCACCATCCCGACCAGAACGGCGGCTGCACCGAGGCCGAGACGCGCTTCAAGGAGGTCAACGAGGCCTACTCGGTCCTGTCCGACGCCCAGAAAAGGGCGGCCTACGACCGCTATGGCCACGCCGGCGTCAATGGCGGCAACGGCGGCGGCGGGGGTCAGGGCTTCAACGACGTCCACGACATCTTCAACGAGGTGTTCGGCGACGCGTTCGGCGAGATGTTCGGCGGCGGTCGCCGTCGCCAGAACAACGGCCCGGCCCGGGGCGCGGACCTGCGCTACGACCTCGAGATCACCCTGGAACAGGCCTATGCCGGTTCCGACGTGGAGATCACGGTCCCGGCCTCGATCACCTGCGAGCCCTGCGACGGCTCCGGCGCCAAGCCGGGCACCAGCCCCACGGTCTGCAGCGGCTGCGGCGGCGCGGGCCGCGTGCGCGCCACCCAGGGCTTCTTCGCCATCGAGCGCACCTGTCCCCGCTGCGGCGGGGCCGGCAAGCTGATTCTCGACCCCTGCAAGGCCTGCCATGGCCACGGCCAGGTGCGGCGCGACCGCACCCTGTCCGTGCGCATCCCCTCCGGCGTCGATGACGGCGCCCGCATCCGGCTCGCCGGCGAGGGCGACGCGGGCCAGCGCGGCGGCCCGCGCGGCGACCTCTACATCTTCCTGTCGGTGGCGCCGCACGACCTGTTCGAGCGCGACGGCCTGGACCTGCTCTGCACCGTTCCGGTGGCCATGTGCACCGCGGCCCTGGGCGGCGAGATCGAGGCCCCCTGCCTCACCGGCGGCGAGGACTGCGACGGCGCCTGCCGGATTCCGGTGAAGATCCCCGAGGGGGTCCAGACCGGCAAGACCATCCGGCTGAAGGGGCGGGGCATGCCCTCCCTGCGCACCCGCGAGCGCGGCGATCTGATCGTCGAGCTGTTCGTCGAGACGCCGACCCATCTGAGCGCCCGCCAGAAGGAACTGCTGCGCGAGCTGGCCGATCTGTGCGGTGACGCGCAGCATCCGCAGGCGTCCGGCTTCGTGGGCAAGGCCAAGAAGTTCTGGGACGGCGTCACCGGCCAGGCCTGAGCATAGCCCCAACCGCATGTCGGCAGGCTCCGGACGTCACGTCCGGGGCCTTTTTTGCGTTCCCAGTCGTGACACGGGCGTCATTTTCTGGCCTCATGTTAACAACGACAAGATATGGGAGACGGCCATGGCCGACGGTGGGTTTGATCTGGCGCAGTCCCGGCGCGAGAAGGCTGAACGGGACGCGGCCGCGCGGGAGCGCGCCTTCTCGATCCCGATCGAGCAGATCGACGTGACCGATCCAGAACTGTGGATCAACGACACCCACTGGCCCTATTTCGAACGGCTGCGGAAGGAAGCGCCGATCCATCGGTGCGAGACCAACGAGGAGGTCGGGCCTTACTGGTCGGTGACCCGCTTCGACGACATCATGGCCATCGACACCAACCACCAGGTGTTCAGCTCCGACGCCCACCTGGGCGGCATCACACTGCGCGACTTCGACGATGACTTCATCCTGCCGATGTTCATCGCCATGGATCCGCCCAAGCACGACGTGCAGCGCAAGACAGTCAGCCCGGTGGTCAGCCCGGCCAGCCTGATGCAGCTGGAGCCGATCATCCGCGAGCGGGCCGCCGGCCTGCTGGACAGTCTGCCGGTCGGAGAGACCTTCGACTGGGTTGACCGCATCTCGATCGAACTGACGACCCAGATGCTGGCCACCCTGTTCGACTTCCCGTTCCATGACCGCCGCAAGCTGACCCGCTGGTCGGATGTCGCCACCGCGCCGCTGGGCATGGGCATCATCGACACCGAGGACCAGCGGCGCGCCGAGCTGCTGGAGTGCCTGGAGTATTTCACCGGCCTGTGGAACGAACGGGTCAACGCTCCGCCCACCAACAACCTGATCTCGCTGCTGGCCCACGGCGAGTCGACGAAGGACATGTCCCCGATGGAGTACCTCGGGAACCTGGTCCTGCTGATCGTCGGCGGCAACGACACCACCCGAAACACCATGACCGGCAGCGTCCTGGCCCTGAACCAGAACCCCGAGCAGTACGACAAGCTGCGCGCCAATCCGGCCCTGATCCCCAGTATGGTCTCCGAGACCATCCGCTGGCAGACGCCGCTGGCCCACATGCGCCGCACCGCCCTCGTCGATCACGAGATCGGCGGCCAGACCATCCGCAAGGGCGACAAGGTGGCCATGTGGTACGTCTCGGGCAACCGGGACGAGACCGCCATCGAGAACCCCGACGCCTACATCATCGACCGGGAGCGGCCCCGCCACCACATGTCGTTCGGCTTCGGCATCCACCGCTGCGTGGGCAACCGTCTGGCCGAGATGCAGCTGCGCGTGGTCTGGGAAGAGATCCTCAAGCGCTTCCCGACCATCGAGGTGGTCAGTGAACCCAAGCGGGTGCCGTCGTCCTTCGTGAAGGGTTACGAGAGCCTGATGGTGCGGATCCCGGCGAAAAATCCGGCGTGAATCCGGGCGACGCCGGGAAGATCACCGAAAGTCTCGAACAGGCGGCGGCGCTCTGCGACGACCTGACGCCGCTGGTCTATGCCCGCCTGTTCGCGGCCCATCCGGAGATGGAGCCGCTGTTCTTCGCCGACCGCAACGGCCAGGTGCGTGGCGAGATGCTGGCGCGGGTGATCGAGGCCATCCTCGATTTCTCCGGCGAGCGGAAGTACGCCGCCACCCTGATCCAGACCGAGGTGGTCACCCACGCCGGCTACGACGTGCCGCCGGATGTGTTCGGGGTGTTCTTCGGTACGGTCGCCGGGACGCTGCGAGACCTCATCGGCGAGGCCTGGACCGCCGACATCGACGCCGCCTGGACCCGGCTGCTGGCCGAGCTGGACTGGTACGTCACCCACCCGGACCAGTCGCAGACGGCCTCAGGGGCGGGGACAGGTTAAGGTGTCCCCGGGGGACACCTTAACCTGTCCCCTGTCGCCTACCCCTTCCAGAAGCCGACGATCTCGCGCACTTCGGCCACGGTCGGGGCGGCCGCCTCCCGCGCCTTCGCCGCGCCGGCGGCAAGGATGCGGTCGATCTCGGCCGGGTCGGCCAGGAAGCGGCGCATGGCCTCGCCCACCGGCCCCAGCTTCGCCACCGCCAGATCGGCCAGCGCCGGCTTGAAGGTCCCGAAACCCTTGCCGCCGAACTCGGCGATCACCTGGGCCTTGGTCATCTCGGCCAGCGCTCCGTAGATGCCCACCAGGTTGTCGGCTTCCGGCCGGGCGGCGAGATCCTCGACAGTCTCCGGCAACGGCTCGGGGTCGGTCTTGGCCTTGCGAATCTTCTGGGCGATGGCGTCGGCGTCGTCGGTCAGGTTGATGCGCGAGTTGTCCGAAGGATCGGATTTGCTCATCTTCGCCGTCCCGTCCCGCAGGCTCATGATCCGCGCGCCCGGCCCCTGGATCAGCGGGTCGGGCAGCGGGAAGAAGCCCGGCCGGTCGAAATCGTGGTTGAACTTGCCGGCGATGTCGCGGGTCAGCTCCAGATGCTGCTTCTGGTCCTCGCCGACCGGCACGTGGGTGGCCTTGTAGACGAGGATGTCGGCCGCCTGCAGCACCGGGTAGGTATAGAGGCCGACCGAGCTGCGCTCCTTGTGCTTGCCGCTCTTCTCCTTGAACTGGGTCATCCGGTCGAGCCAGCCGAGGCGGGCGACGCAGTTGAAGATCCAGGACAGCTCGGCGTGCTCGCGCACCGCCGACTGCGGGAAGATGGTGGCCCTGGCCGGATCCAGCCCCGAGGCCAGGTACGCGGCGGCGATCTCGCGCGTCTGGCCCGCCAGCAGGGCCGGGTCCTGCCAGACGGTGATGGCGTGCAGGTCAGCCACGAAGATGAAGGTGTCCATCTCGTGCTGCAGCCGGGCGAACTTCACCAGGGCGCCCAGATAATTGCCCAGGTGCAGGGCCCCGGACGGCTGAACGCCCGAGAGCACGCGGACGGGACCGGCATAGGGGACGGGGGCTTGGTCAGTCATGGATCGGTCTTTTCGGAATGCGGGTCATACAGGCGCGGCGACGGGCGCCGCGCAGCTTGGCGGGTGGGCGTCAGGCGCCGCGCCATCGGCGCGTCAGGGGAGCCAGCAAGACCATTCAGGCTCGATACGGCGCCGCCGGGATCAGGACAAGTGTCAGGGCCGTCCGGTGAGCGGAACAGGCAGCCTCACCAAGGTCCCTCTCCCCGTGGGAGAGGTGGCCCTGCGTAGCCCGTCAGGGCAGAGCGGGGTCGGAGTGGGAGGTGCGGCGGCCCGACAGCGCCCCTCGGTTCTTCCCACTCAGTCACCGCTGCGCGGCGACAGCTCTCCCAAGGGGAGAGCGACTTTCCGAAGGGCCCCTAGAGGACGTCGACCGGCGGCGGCGCGGTCACGCCGGGACGACGGCGCAGGGCGGCTTTGACCTCGGGGATCGTCACCCCGCCGGAGGCCAGCAGCAGGGGCGGATAGAGGGCCGCGCCGGCCAGACAGAGCAGCAGGACGACGATCTCCTTGGGCCCCAGCCCCGGCAGGCGGAAGCCGCCGATCAGGCCCTCGAGCTCGGCGCGGTAGAACTGGGCGGTGAACAGGACCAGGCCCAGGGCCGTGCTGGCCAGCAGGATGCGGACCAGCTTGCCCGCCGCGACCGGCGAGGGCGTCCAGTCGCCCCGCTTGCGCAGGGTCCAGACCATCTGGCCGACGTTGAGCCAGGAGGCGAAGGCCGTCGCCGCCGCGATGCCCTCGAAGCCGATGATCTGGAACAGGGCGATGCCCAGCACGATGTTGACCACCATCGAGATGATGGCGAACCGCATCGGCGCCTTCGTATCGGCCCGGGCGAAAAACACCGGCGACAGCACCCGCGCCAGCACGAAGGCCGGGGTGCCCCAACCATAGTGGAACAGCGCCTTGGCCGTCTCCTGGGCGTCGAAGGCGGTGAACTCTCCGCGCTGGAACAGGCCGTCGATCAGATAATGCGGGATGGCCAGCAGCGCCGCCGCCGCCGGCAGGGTCAGGGCCATGGCGAAGACGATGGCCTGGTCGGTGGTGCGCTGGGCCTCGACCTTGTCGTCCAGGCTGATGGCCCGCGACAGGGTCGGCAGCAGGGCCACGCCGATCGCCACGCCCACGAGGCCGAGCGGCAGCTGGTAGAAGCGGTCGGCGACGGACAGCCAGGTGCGGGCGCCGTTCACCTGGCTGGCGATGATGCCGGAGATGAAGATGTTGATCTGGGTGACGCTGGCGGCGATGGCCCCGGGGATGGCGGTAGCGATCAGGGCGCGGATTTCCGGGGTGAGCCGGGGCAGGGTCGGCCGGATCTTCGCCCCCACGCGCCAGACGCCCCACCACAGCAGGCCGGCCTGGGCGATGCCGGCGCCGAACACCCCCCATGTGGCGGCGTAGGCCGAGTCAACGGCGCTGTTGGGCGGGATGACGGCGATCAGGATGCCGGCGTTGAGCAGGGTCGGCGCCGCCGCCGACAGGGCGAAGCGGCCGCCGGCGTTGAGCACGCCCGACAGCAGGGCGACGATGGCCATGCAGGGCAGGTAGGGCATGCTGATCTGCGTCAGCACCACCGCCAGCTTGAACTTCTCCGGCTGGTCGATGAAGCCGGGATTGATGACCATCATCAGCCACGGCATGGCCAGCTGGAAAACGATGGTCAACGCGAGCGTCGCGGCCGCCAGGGTGGCCAGGGCGTCGGTCGCCAGCCTGTCGGCCGCCTCCTGGCCCTCCTTCGCCAGCACCCTGGAGTAGGCGGGGACGAAAGCCGCGGTGAAGGCGCCCTCGGCGAAGATGCGCCGGAACAGGTTGGGGAAGGACTGGGCGGTGTTGAAGGCGTCAGCGGCCGGCGTCGCGCTGGCGCCGAGCCGGGCGGTGATGAACAGATCCCGCGCCAGGCCCATGAACCGGCTGACGAGCGTCAGGCTCGAGAAGACCATCGACGAGCGGATCAGGCCGCCCTTCGGAATCTTCACGGGTCTGGACGGCTTGTCGGCGCTCACGATGCGTTAGTGCGCCGGGGCGCGGGGGTGGTCAAGGCGGCGGGCCGGGCCTGCGCTGAAACTCCTTGAACGTTAACGCGCCACGCTGGCCCGGGCGCGCTCGAGCTTGGGGCGACCGCGCGAGGGGCCGGCCTCATCGTCCTTGAGCACTTCCATCAGGGCCGCCTTCAGGGCGTTGGAGGCCCGAGCGTCGGTGAGTTTCCCGCCGCCCGGCGTCTGGACATAGAAGGCGTCGACCGCCCGCTCGCCATAGCCGTCGATATGGGCGCTGACGATCGACAGGCCGGCGTCGGCGACGGCGCGGGCGAGGGCCTCGAGCAGGCCGGGACGGTCGCGACCGGACGCCTCGACCACCGTGGCGTCGTCGGACGCATCATTGTCGAGCATCACCGTCGGGGTAATCGAGAAGGCGGCGGCGCGGCCCAGTTCCTGGGGCTTTCGCGGTTCGAAGGTCGGCGGCTGGCCCTTGCCGGCCGCCTCCAGGGCGTCGGCCAGCCGCCGCAGGATGCGCGGATTGTCGGCGCCGATCGGGGCGCCGGTGATGTCCTGGACGTGGAAGACGTCGAGGGCCTGGCCCTGGGCGGAGGTGAACACCCGCGCCCCGACCACGTTCCCCCCCAGACCCGAGATGGCCAGGGCCAGGTCGGCGAACAGCCCGCGCCGGTCCTTGGCGGCGACCACGATTTCGGCGGCGTTGCGGTCGGGCCGCACCCGGGTCTCGGCCGCCGCCCCGCCCTGCATCTGGGCGCGGCGCGCCAGTTCGGCGTGTGACAGCAGTTCATCGGGGGCGAAGGCCGTGAAATAGGCGTCTTCCATCGAACCGGCCCAGCCCTTGGCCACCGGGTCCCGGGCGATCAGGGCGGCGCGGCCTTCGGCGGCGACGGCGCTTTGGTGGCGACGGGCGCTGGCGGCGGGGTCGGAGCCGCGGCCGCCGCGGAACACCGCCTCGGTCGAGGCGTAGAGCTCGCGCATCAGCTGGCCCTTCCAGCCGTTCCAGACCCCCGGGCCGACGGCGCGGATGTCGGCCACGGTCAGCACCAGCAGCAGCCGGAGCCGCTCGGGATTCTCCACGATGCCGGCGAAGGCGGCGACGGTGGCCGGGTCGGTGACATCCCGCTTCTGGGCGTAGTCGCTCATCACCAGGTGATGCTCGACCAGCCAGGCGATCAGTTCGATCTTGCCGCGCTCGACGCCCAGCCGTTCACAGGCCGACCGCGCGGCGCGGGCGCCGGCCTTCTCCTGGCCGCCCACCCCGCCCTTGCCGGTGTCGTGCAGCAGCATGGCCAGGAACAGCGCCTCGCGATCATCGATCAGCGGCATGATCGACACCGACAGCGGATGGTCCTCGGCCAGGCGCCCGTCGGCGATATCGGCGATCACCCCCACCGCCCGCAGCGTGTGCTCGTCGACGGTGTAGGAGTGGTACATGTTGAACTGCATCTGGGCGACGATCCGGCCGAACTCCGGCAGGTAGCGGCCCAGAACCCCGGACTCGTTCATCAGCGTCAGGGTGCGGTAGGTGCGCTTGCCCCGCGCCAGCACGTCGAGGAAGGCCTTCGCCGCCTCGGGATCGCGTCGCAGCTTGGGCGTGATCAGCGCCAGGCTGCGGGTGACGGCGGTGAAGGCGTCGGGGTGCAGGTCCAGGTTCCGCTGGTCGGCGATGCGGAAGATGCGGATCAGGTCGACCGGATCCTTCTCGAAGATCTGCGGCCCCTCGATGGTCAGCCGCCCGCCCTCCTCGACGAAGCCCGGGATATCCAGCGGCTTGCGCCTGGGCCCGCCCTGGCCCGGCAGGAAGCGCGACAGGCCCCTGGGATGGGCCTTCACATGCTCGGTCTCCAGCTTGGCCGAGAAGGTGCGGGTCAGGGAGCCGACCTCGCGGGCGATCAGGAAGTAGCGCCGCATGAACCGCTCGACGGCGGGGTTGTCGGCGCGGTCGCCGTAGCCCATCCGCCGGGCGATCTCCGGCTGCAGGTCGAAGGTCAGCCGCTCCTCGGGCCGGCCGGTGGCGAAATGCAGGTGGGCCCGCACCGCATGCAGGAAGTCGAAGGCCCGCACGAAGGCCCGCACCTCGCGCCGGTCGAAATAGCCCAGGGTGAAGACATCCTCGGGCTTCTCGACGGGATGCAGGTACTCGGCGATCCACATCAGGCTGTGCAGGTCGCGCAGCCCGCCCTTGCCCTCCTTGACGTTGGGCTCGACCATGTAGCGGCTGGCGTCGGCGCGGCCGTGACGATCGTCCCGCTCCTTGAGCTTGGCGGCGACGAACTCCGCGCCCGTGCCCTTGACCACGTCATTGCGGAACCGCTTCTTGAGGTCGGCGCCCAGCGCCTCGTCGCCGGTCAGCCGGCGGGCCTCCAGCAGCGAGGTGCGGATCGTGAAGTCCTCGCGCGACAGCTTCACGCATTCCTCGACGGTGCGGGAGGCGTGGCCGACCTTGAAGCCCAGGTCCCACAGCGCATAGAGCATGAACTCGATCACGCTCTCGGCGTGGGCGGTCTGCTTGTAGGGCCGCAGGAACAGCAGATCGATGTCGCTGAAGGGCGACAGGACGCCCCGGCCGTAGCCGCCGACGGCCAGCAGGCAGAGCCGCTCGCCCTCGGTCGGGTTGCGGGCGCGGAACATGTGGACCGTCGTGAAATCGTAGAGGGCGGTGATCACCTCGTCGGTGACGCCGCTGAGCAGCCGGGCCGTCTCGACCCCGCCGGCCCCGTTCTCCAGGCGCTCCTTGGCGATCATCCGGCCGCGGAAAAGGGCGGCCTTGAGGATTTCCAGCGCCAGCTTGCGCTGTTCCAGCTCATTTCCCGCGGCGTCATGGGCGGCGGCCGTAAGCCGGGCCCGCAGCGCGTGTCCGTCGACGACATGTTCCAGGCGGGTGGGGCGAAGGCGAGCAACCATGATGGCCCTATGTGCGACGCAACACGGGGCGGCGCAATGGATTGCAGCCTCTTCCGGCGACGGCGCCCGTCTTGTGAACAGCCACCCTGATGGTAGGATATGTCAAGCTTTGACATATGGGACGGCCATGGCCACCAACGTGCATCTGACTCCCGAACTCGAACGCTTCGCCCGCCAGTGCGTGGAGGAGGGTCGCTACAACAACGTCAGCGAGGTCGTCCGATCCGCGCTGCGGATGCTTCAGGACGCGGAGGGCCGCAGAAAGGCGTTCATGGCCATGCTGAAGGCGGCCGAAGACGAAGCCGACCGCGATGGCTGGGTGTCGGCGGAGGACGCACTGGCGCAGATGGATGCGGCTATCGACATGATCGAGGCGCGACTCGGACCTGACCACTAATGAAGGCGTCCCTTTCGCCCAGGGCGATCAGGGATTTGCTGGAGGCGACGGAAGCCATCGCCGGGAACAGTCGGCGGGCGGCAAGGGAGTTCCGCGTCTCTGTCGACGATGCGCTGACAATGATTGGTCGCCATCCCGAGATCGGCGCTGAACGTCGAGAGTTGGCCGATCCGCCCGTGAGATTCTGGACGCTCACGCGGCACAACTATCTGATGGTCTACAACTCCAGCAGGGATCCGCCTCGAATCCTGCAGGTGGTCCACGGCGCGCGTGACTTGCCGGCGCTGCTCAGCGGTTTGCGGTCGGATTAGCTCAGCAGCCCCCTCAACCGGTAGAGCGCGTCCATCGCCTCGCGGGGACTCATGCCGTCGGGGTCGAGGGTGCGGAGGGCTTCCTCCACCGGGCTAGGGCCGGTCCTGACCGGCGTCGGGGCCGTGGCGGCGAACAGGGGCAGGCCCTCCAGCCGGGCGGGCGACTCCGCCTCGCTCTCCAGCCGCTCCAGCACCTGCCGGGCCCGGGCGACGACGGCCGGCGGCACCCCGGCCAGCCTGGCCACCTGAACGCCGTAGCTGCGGTCCGCGGCGCCCGGACCCGCTTCATGCAGGAAGACCAGATCGCCGTTCCATTCCCTGGCCCGCAGGGACAGGTTGGAGACGTATGCGAGCTTGTGCTCCAGCGCCGCCAGCTCGTGATAGTGGGTCGCGAACAGGGCACGGCTGCGGTTGGTGGCGTGCAGCGCCTCGGCGCAGGCCCAGGCGATGGCCAGGCCGTCCCAGGTCGCCGTCCCCCGGCCGATCTCGTCCAGGATCACGAAGCTGCGCGGTGTCGCCTGGGTCAGGATGGCGGCGGTCTCGACCATCTCGGCCATGAAGGTGGAGCGGCCGCGCGCCAGATCGTCGCCGGCCCCGACGCGGCTGAACAGCCGGTCGACCACGCCCAGGGTCAACGAGCGCGCCGGAACGAAGCAGCCGGCCTGGGCCATCACCGCCAGAATGGCGTTCTGACGCAGGAAGGTCGACTTGCCGGCCATGTTGGGGCCGGTGACGATGGACAGCCGCGCGCCGGTCTCGCCAGAGCCGTCCAGCCGGCAGTCGTTGGGCGTGAAGGGATCGCCGGCCCGCCTGACCGCGGCCTCGACCACCGGGTGGCGGGCGCCGACCGCGTCGAAGGCGAACGAACGGTCGACCGTCGGCCGTACGGCCTGCTGGTCCTCGGCCCATTCTGCCAGGGCGGCGTCAACGTCCAGGGTGGCGAGCGCCCGGGCGGCCGCCTGGATGGCCGGGGCCAGGGCGCAGGCCGCCTCGCGCCAGGCCTCGAAGGTCGCCATCTCGATGGCCAGCGCCCGTTCGCCGGCCTGGGCGATGCGGGCGTCGAGGTCGGCCAGCTCGACGGTGGTGAAGCGAACCTGGTTGGCCAGGGTCTGCCGGTGGATGAAGGTGGCGTTCAGCGGCGGCTGGAACAGCGGGTCGGCCTTGTTGGCCGTGGTCTCGACGAAATAGCCGAGCACGGCGTTGTGCCTGATCTTCAGGGGAACGCCGCTCTCGGCGGCCAGCCGGCTTTCCAGCGCGATGATCACCCGCCGGCTGTCGTCGCGCAGACCCCGGGCCTGGTCGAGCTCGGGCCGTACGCCGGCGGCGACGAAACCGCCGTCGCGGGCCTGGGCCGGCAGGTCGGGACCCAGCCCCTGGTCCAGGACCGCCAGCAGACCGGACAGGTCGACGGACAGCGACGGGTTCACCGCCGCGAGGGCCTGGTCGATTTCCAGCGGCGCCGTGGTCAGCTGCGCCCCTTCGTTCGAGAGCAGGGCCGACAAGGCCTCGCCGGTCTTGAGGCCATCGCGCAGCACGCCCAGGTCGCGCGGGCCGCCGCGGCCGAGCGCCAGCCTCGAAAGCGCACGCGCCAGATCGCCGGACCGGCGCAGGCTCTCGCGCAGGCGCTCGCGCAGCTGGCGGCGCTCGACCATCCACTGCACCGCGTCGAGGCGGACATTGATGGCGTCCGGGTCGAGCAGCGGTCGGGCCAGCCGCGCCGCCAGCAGCCGCGATCCGGCGGCGGTGACACAGCGGTCGATACAGCCGAGCAGTGAGCCGTCGCGCTGACCCGACAGGGTCTTCTCGATCTCGAGTGAGGCGCGGGTGGCCGGATCAATGGCCATGACATCGGCCTCGCCCGCCCGCCGCGGCGGCGACAGGGCCGGCAGTTTGCCGGCCTGGGTCATCTCCAGATGGGCGGCGATCAGGCCCAGCGCCGAGATCTCCGCCCCGGACAGACCGCCGAAGCCGTCCAGGGTGTCGACGCCGTACAACCGCTTGAGGCGCGCCTCGGACGCGGCCGGTTCGGCCAGGGCCTGGGCCACCGGCTGGACCAGGCCGCCCGCCCCCTTGAGCGCCTGGTTGACGGTCTCGTCGGCGAACAGCCGGTCAGGGACAAGGATTTCCGAAGGCTGCAAGGCCGCCAGTGCGGCGGCCAGGCCGGACGGCGCGAGCAGCAGGCTCTCCACCTCCCCGGTCGACAGTTCGACGCAGGCCACCGCAGCCTGGCCGCCGCGCAGCGCCACGGCCGCCAGACGGTTGGCGCCTCGCGCGTCGAGCAGGCCTTCCTCGGTCAGGGTGCCGGGCGTGACGATACGGACCACGTCGCGGGCGACGATGGACTTGGAGCCGCGCTTCTTCGCTTCGGCCGGGCTTTCGATCTGCTCGCAGACGGCGACCTTGAAGCCGGAGCGGATCAGTTTGGCGAGGTAGGCCTCGGCCGCATGGACCGGCACGCCGGCCATCGGGATCGGCTGGCCGTTATGGGTCCCGCGATGGGTCTGGGCGATGCCCAGGGCCCCCGCCGCCTTGACCGCATCATCGAAGAACAGCTCGTAGAAGTCGCCCATCCGGAAGAAGACCAGCGCGTCCGGCTGGCGGGACTTGGCCTCGAAATACTGGGCCATGACCGGGGTCGCCCCGGCGGCGTCAGGCGTAGGTGTGATCGGGGCTGTGGGGGCGTTCATCGCCGGCGACCCTAGCGGGCTTCGCCGGACGCGTTAAGGGCCGACCACGGGGAGTGGCCGGCCCTCGACGATCAGGTGACCCGTCGCGATCAGGCGACGTTCGAGTAGCGGTCGGCGTAGCTGTCCTGGCCGGCGTCGTCGGCGATCCGGAAGCGGCGGATCATCGAGCCCAGCTGTTCGGCTTCCTGGCGCATGGCGTGGGAGGCGGCGGTCGATTCCTCGACCATGGCGGCGTTCTGCTGGGTGATCTGGTCCATGCGGTTGACCGCGATGTTGACCTCTTTCAGCCCGTTGGCCTGTTCGCGGACCGAGGCGCTGATCTCGGTGATCAGGCGGGTAACGTCGCCGACGCGGCCGACGATGCGCTCCAGCGCCTGACCGGCTTCACCGACCAGGGTGGCGCCGCTGTTGATCTGGTTGCTCGACGAGGCGATGAGGGCCTTGATCTCCTTGGCCGCCTCGGCGGAACGCTGGGCCAGGGCCCGCACTTCCTGGGCGACGACCGCGAAGCCCTTGCCGGCGTCGCCGGCCCGGGCCGCTTCGACCCCCGCGTTGAGCGCCAGAAGGTTGGTCTGGAAGGCGATCTCGTCGATCACGCCGGTGATCTGGAAGATCTGCTTGGACGAGGCTTCGATCTCGCTCATCGCCGAGACGGCGCGACGGACGACTTCACCCGACTCGCGGGCCTCGACGCCGGTTTCCCCGACCATCTTGTCGGCCTGGGCCGAGCCCTCGGCCGTGCGGGACACGGCGTTGGTGATCTCGTTCAGCGTGGTCGCCGTTTCCTGGAGGTTGGCGGCCTGGTTCTCGGTGCGGCGCGACAGGTCATCGGCGGCGGCGCTGGTCTCGCTGGAGGCGGTCTCGATGCCCGAGGCCCGATGCGAGATGGTGCGCATGATCTCGGCCAGCTGGGTGACCGTGGCGTTGAAGTCGGCGCGCAGGGACTCATAGGCCGGCGCGAACGGCTTATCGAGCCGGCAGGTCAGGTCGCCGGCGGTCAGGCGTTGCAGGCCCTGGGCGAGGCCGTCGACCACTTCGGCCTGCTCCTTGGCGGAGGCGGCGCGGGCCGCTTCCTGGCTGGCGCGGGTGGATTCCTGATCGGCGGCCTGGGCCTGTTCGCGCTGGTGCAGCTCGGCGAGGCGAAGCTGGTTGTCGCGGAAGATGACCAGCGACTTGACGATGGCGCCCAGTTCGTCGGCGCGCTTGAGGCCGTCAAGGTTGACCCGGTTGTCGCCGCCGGCCAGCGTTTCGGTGGCGGCGGCGATGCGGATGACGCCCTTGCGGATGGCGATGACCAGGGCCGCGGCGATGCCGGCGACGGCCACAAGGGCCAGAGCCACCAGCGCAGTGGCGATGGCGCCGATGGTCTCGGCTTCCTGCACAGACTTTTCGGCGCGGGCGACAGTAGCGTCGCTGGAGGCCTTCACGGCCTTGGCCAGCGTCGCGTTCATGCTGAAGTAGGCTTCCTGGAACGGCACCGTGAATTGTGCGGCGGTCGCGGCGTCTGCGTCCAGCATGCCGATCACCAGATCGACGGCGTCCTGATAGGTCGCCAGCTCCTTCGACAGGGCGACGAGCTGCTTCTGATTGGCGGGATCGGCGCCCTTCGCGACCCGGTCGACTTCCTTGCGGATCGCCTTGATCTCTTCAGAGAGGGCCGCCGCGCGCTCGGTAGTCTTGTCTGTCTCGATGTCGGCAAGCTTGCCGGTCGTCAGCCGGTAGAGTTCACCATGCGCCGAGCTGATTCGCTGCGCGATCGACGACAGTTCGAGCGCCTGCGGCAGATCGGACGCAACCACATGCGTCAGGACCGACCGCTGGTTCTGGTTCATCCACCAGGATCCGCTTGCCACAAGGGCCAGCGCGATAATGGCGAGCAGCGGCGCGAAGCCGATCTTCACCGCCAGCGGCGCATCGTCCAGTCTCGGCATACCCATAGAAGTTCCCCGCCCGCGTCAGTAGCGTCGGCGGCAACTTCCCTCGATTTAGGTAATCTTGAGGTTAACGCCGCAAACGTAACGGGGCGCCTCGGCGGAGGCGCCCCGAAGTCGTCTTGGCGGGTCAGGCGGTCGGATCGAGCTCCGACGCGCCGAACCTCAAGGATGTCCGTCGTCGGGGCTTACTCGCCCGGGAAGCGGACCGGAACGCGGATGGTGCCGGTCTTGCCGGCCATCGGCAGGACTTCAGCCACGCAGATGGCGGCCTTTTCGAAGCCCGGCGACGGGACCTGGCTCTGGACGACCTTGCAGGCCGAGAGCTTGCCGGCGTCGGCGCTGCACTCAAGCGTGATGGTCGCCGCCTGACGGGTGTTGGCGTGCTTGGTGAGGCACGACTCCATCTTCGACTGGAGGTTGTTGGCCGAAGCCGGGCCGGCGAGGGTGGCCGCGGCCAGCAGGCCGGCGGCGACGAAAGCGGGATATTTCATCCTGAGTTGCCCCTTCTGAGCATTTAAAACCGATATGGGTTTAGGCTCAGGATGTTAAACAGCTCCTTACGGCGTCCCGGTTTCTGACTCTTTTGCATCGGCCTTGCCCAAAGGCCCGCCGGCGGCCATCTATAGAATGTCATGTTCATCCAGACCGAACCCACGCCCAATCCCGAAGTCCTGAAGTTCCTCCCCGGACGGGAGGTTCTGTCAGACGGGGCCCGTGAATTCCGCGACGACGAGGAAGCCGACGCTTCCCCGCTGGCCCGCGCCCTGTTTGACCTCGGCGATGTGGTGCGGGTGTTTTTTGGCTCGGATTTCCTGACCGTCACCAAGGCAGAGGGAACCGACTGGGGCCATCTGAAGGCGCCGGTGCTGGCGGCGATCATGGATCACTACACCTCCGGCGCGCCGATCCTGACCACGGGTGCGGCAGATGGTCACGATCAGACGGTTTACGAGGGTGACACGGCCCAGATCGTCGCCGAGATCAAGGACCTGCTCGACACCCGCATCCGCCCGGCCGTGGCCCAGGACGGCGGCGATATCGTCTTCTCCCGGTTCGAGGCCGACACCGGCGTGGTCTATCTGCACATGCGCGGCGCCTGCTCGGGCTGCCCGTCGTCTTCGGCCACGCTGAAGGCCGGCGTGGAGAACATGCTCAAACACTATGTGCCGGAAGTGACGCGGGTCGAGCAGACGCTGTAGAGAACGCGGGTGATCCTCGCCCTCGACACCTGCCTGACCGCCTGCTCGGCCGCCATCCTTGACGGCGACAGGGTGCTGGCCGCCCGGTCCGAGGCCATGCCGCGCGGACATCAGGAACGGCTTGCGCCTCTGGTGCGCGAACTGGCGGAAGAGGCGAGCGTTCCCTTCAAGACCCTCACCCGCATCGGCGTCACCGTCGGCCCTGGTTCATTCACCGGTCTGCGGGTCGGCATCGCCTTCGCCAAGGGCATGGGCGCGGCCCTGTCCATCCCGGTGGTCGGAGTCGGCACGCTGCAGGCCATGGCTTTCGGACGGGCCGGCTTTGTCGCCGCCGCCATCGACGCCCGCCGGGGCCAGATCTATCTGCAGCTGTTCGGCGACGGGGCGACCCTGACCGCGCCCGATGCGGTGACGCTGGAAACCGCCGCCGCCCGGATCGCCGAGGTCTACGCCGGCGGGCCCGCGACCTTCACCGGGTCCGGCGCGCCGCTGCTTGAGGGAATTCTTTCCGGCGCAGTGATCGAGACCCCGGACGGCCCCGACCCCGTCGCCGTCGCCCGGCTGGCCGCCGCCGCGACGGTGAAGCCGGTCAGGCCGCTCTATCTGCGGGCGCCGGACGCCAGGCTGCCGACATGAGCCTGCGCGCCGCCCCGGCCGAGGATGCGGCCATCCTCGCCGGCCTGCACGCCGCCGCCTTCGACAAACCCTGGAGCGCCGGCGAGATCGCCGCCCTGATGACGACGCCCGGCGTGTTCGCCCTGACGGTCGACCTTCAGGGCTTCATCCTGTGCCGGTCCATCGCCGGCGAGGCCGAGATCCTGACCCTGGCGGTGGTCCCCGCCGCGCGGCGCCTCGGCGTCGGCCGCGCCCTGGTCGAAGCGGCCGCTGGTCTGGCCGCGACGCAGGCCGCCGCGTGCCTGTTCCTCGAGGTCGCCCACGACAATGTCCCGGCGCTCGCCCTCTATGCAGCAGCGGGCTTTGAACGGGTCGGGCTGCGCAAGGGATACTATCTGTCGGGCGCGGACGCGGTCGTGATGCGGCGCGCGCTTAACACCTGAGCGACCAGCGCCTATCTTGGCGCGACTCAGGACGGAGGACTGCCTTGGACCGGCTCGAAAAACTGTGCGTCGAAAAAGGCATGCGGATGACCGACCAGCGCCGCGTCATCGCCCGTGTCCTGTCCTCGGCCCAGGATCACCCGGACGTTGAGGAGCTCTATCGCCGCGCCCATGCCATCGACCCCCACATCTCCATCGCCACCGTCTATCGGACGGTGCGGCTCTTCGAGGAGTCCGGGATCATCGAGCGCCACGACTTCCGCGACGGTCGCAGCCGTTATGAAGAGGCGCCGGACGTCCACCACGACCACCTGATCGACATGAAGACCGGCAAGGTCGTCGAGTTCGTCGACGAGGAGATCGAGGCCCTGCAGCAGGCCATCGCCCGCAAGCTCGGCTACAGGCTCGTCGATCACCGGCTGGAGCTCTACGGGGTTCCGATCGAGGAATGACCGTATTCCCTCCCCTTCATGGGGAGGGACAGGCCGGCTTGCCGGCCAGGGTGGGGCGGTGTGATCCCGATCCCCCACCCGTCCGGGCTTTCGCCCGGCCACCCTCCCCATGAAGGGGAGGGAAACTTGCGCGCGGGCCTCGCCAACCCCATAAACCCGGCATGACCCAGTCCGCGCCGGAAAAGCGCCTCTACATCAAGACCTACGGCTGTCAGATGAACGTCTATGACAGCGAGCGCATGGCCGATGTCCTGCGCCCGCTGGGCTATGGCGTGACCGATGATCCCGAGGGCGCAGACCTGGTGGTGCTCAACACCTGCCACATCCGCGAGAAGGCCACCGAAAAGGTCTATTCCGAGCTCGGCCAGATCAAGCTGATGAAGGCCCGCAAGGCCGACGCCGGCGGCCGGATGAACATCGTCGTCGCCGGCTGTGTCGCCCAGGCCGAGGGCGAGGAGATCATGCGCCGCCAGCCGGCCGTGGACCTGGTCGTCGGGCCGCAGGCCTATCACCAGCTGCCCGAGCTGATCGCCCGCGCGCACCGGGCCACCGGCGAGCGGCTCAGCGCCGACTTCGCCGCCGACGAGAAGTTCGACGCCCTGCCGACGGAGCGCCATGTCACCGGCGTCACCGCCTTCCTGACCGTGCAGGAGGGCTGCGACAAGTTCTGCACCTTCTGCGTGGTGCCCTACACGCGCGGCGGAGAGTGGTCCCGGCCGGCCGACACCATCGTCGCCGAGGCCCGCGACCTGGCGTCCAAGGGCGTGCGCGAGGTCACCCTGCTGGGCCAGAACGTCAACGCCTACGACGGCTGCGACGGCGGGCTGGCCGGTCTGGTGCGCCAGCTGGCCAGGGTCGATGGCCTGGACCGCATCCGCTACACCACCAGCCATCCGCGCGACATGGACGAGGCCCTGATCGCCGCACATGGCGAGGTCGAGGCGCTGATGCCCTACCTGCACCTGCCGGTGCAGTCGGGATCGGACAGGATCCTCAAGGCCATGAATCGCGGTCACACGGCCGAGCATTACCTGCAACTGGTCGAGCGTATCCGTGCGGCGCGGCCGGATATCGCCATGAGCTGCGACTTCATCGTCGGCTTCCCCGGCGAGCGGGAGAGCGACTTCGAGGCCACCCTGAACCTGGTCCGCGAGGTCGGTTACGCCGGCGCCTTCTCGTTCAAGTACAGCCGGCGCCCGGGCACCCCGGCCTCGGCCATGCCCGGGCAGGTGGCCGAGGCGGTGATGGACGAGCGACTGCAGCGGCTGAACGCCCTGCTGCAGGAGCAGCAGGAAGCCTTCAACCGCTCCGTCGTCGGGCGGATCGCGCCGGTGCTGATCGAGAAGACCGGGCGCAACGATGGTCAGGTCGGGGGGCGCAGCCCCTGGCTTCAGCCGGTGCATATCGAGGGATCCGCCACGCTGATCGGACAGATCCTGCCGGTGCGGATCGAGGCGGCGACACGGGGGAGCCTGTCGGGTTCGCTCGTTCTGGAGCCCGCATGAGCCGTCCGCCCGAGTTCCTGCCGCTGTCGGACGACGCGGCCCGCGCCGTCTATGGCCCCGGCGGTCGCCACGCCGCCCTGATCGAGGACGCCTTCAAGGTGCTGATCGAAACGCCCGGCGGGGGTGTCTCCGTCCAGGGCGACGCCCGAGGGCGCGGCCAGGCCAGGCGCGCCATCTCGGCGCTGGAAGCCCTGGTCGACGCGGGATCGGAGGTCAGCGAGGCGGACGTGCGCGTCGCCGTCGGCGAAGCCCGACCGGTCGCATCGGGCGGGCCGGCCGCCGTGGCGCGGGCCGGCGGCGGTCACCGGGGTCCCGTGTCGCCCAAGACGGCCACCCAGGCCCGATACATGGACATGCTCGGGCGTCACGACGTCACCTTCGGCCTCGGCCCGGCCGGCACCGGCAAGACCTTCCTGGCCGTGGCCCACGGCGCCGGCATGCTGCTGCGCGGCGATGTCGACCGGCTGATCGTGACCCGGCCGGCCGTCGAGGCCGGCGAGAAGCTGGGCTTCCTGCCCGGCGACCTGACCGAGAAGGTCGACCCCTACATGGCGCCGGTGTGGGAGGCCCTGACCCAGATCGTCGGAACCGAGCAGCTGCGCCGCCGTCGCGACAAGGGCGAGATCGAGGTCGCGCCCATCGCCTTCATGCGCGGCCGGACCCTGGCGCACGCCTATGTCATCGTCGACGAGGCCCAGAACACCAGCCGGCTGCAGATGAAGATGGTCCTGACCCGGCTGGGCGAAGGCTCGCGCATGGCCGTGACCGGCGACCCCAGCCAGGTCGACCTGCTGAACGCGGCCGACTCCGGCCTGGCCCATGCGGTGTCGATCCTGGAAGGGGTCGAGGGCGTCGGCGTCACCCGTTTCACATCCGACGACGTGGTCCGCCACCCGATGGTGGCCCGCATCGTCAAGGCCTACGACGCTGACGCGGCCCGGCGGGCCGGCAAGTGATCGACATAGAGGTCGAGGACCTTGCCTGGTCGGCGGCCCTGCCCGAGCCGGAGGCCGTCGTGCTGCCGGCGGCGGAGGCGGCTCTGGACGCTCGCGGCGGGGTGACCATCCTGCTGACAGACGACGACAGCGTCGCGGCGCTGAACGAACGTTTCCGCGGCAAGGCCGGGCCGACCAATGTTCTGAGCTTCCCGGCGCCGGACAATCCCGAGGATCATCTGGGCGACATCGCCCTGGCCTATGGCGTCTGCGCGCGCGAAGCGGCGGAGCAGGACAAGCCGCTGGCGCATCATCTGCAACACCTGGTGGCGCACGGGGTGCTACATCTTCTAGGATACGACCACCTCACCGAGGCCGAGGCCGAGGAGATGGAGGCGCTTGAGCGGCGGATCCTCGCCGGACTGGGCGTACCTGATCCTTATGCCTGACAGCAGGGACGACATGCCGAGCGACGACACCGGGACGCAGCCCGAGACGCCCCCACGACGAAGCCGGGGGCTGCGCGCCCTCTTCCGACGCCTTCGTGGCGAGATCATCGAACCGGTGCGG